>Ga0316189_10001967_pt1 | contig 20305 bp, 20 predicted proteins | sample LowCovwburrow_MG_FD_204930 | JGI IMG/M metagenome (GOLD analysis project Ga0316189, IMG submission 204930) | Coastal sediment microbial communities from Maine, United States - Lowes Cove worm burrow | ecosystem: Environmental > Aquatic > Marine > Coastal > Sediment | place: USA: Maine... | reverse complement strand
TAACGCCTACTAGAGAACTAGCGGCTCAGATTGAAGACAGTATTCAGACTTATGGCACACATGAGAAGCTTAGATACGGTGTAGTCTTCGGTGGAGTAAATATTAATCCGCAGAAGAAGACATTGAATCGTGGCCTCGACATTCTAGTTGCTACACCTGGTAGATTACTGGATCTGTATCAGCAGAAATGCATAGACTTCCGAGATGTCGAAGTACTGATTCTCGATGAGGCTGATCGAATGTTGGACATGGGTTTTATTCGCGACATTAAGAAAATAATGGCGCTGCTTCCAAAGCAGCGGCAGAACCTGATGTTCTCTGCGACATTCTCTGATGATATTCGCGTCTTAGCGAAGACGATCTGTAATAAACCTGTTGAGATCGATGTTGCCCCGAGGAATTCTACGGTCGAGGCTATTGCTCAGAAGATGTACTACGTAGGAAAAGCCAGCAAGCCTAGCCTACTGATTGAAATGATGTTGGCGAGCAATGACCAGACATTGGTGTTTAGTCGTACAAAGCATGGTGCAAACAACCTAGCGAAGAAGCTGAACAAAGAGAACATAAAAGCTGCTGCCATCCATGGTAACAAGTCACAGGCGCAGCGAACAAAAGCCCTTCATGACTTCAAGCAGGGTGGGGTACAGGTGTTGGTAGCGACAGATATTGCCGCTAGGGGTATCGATATTGATCAACTCGCACGGGTCATTAATTTTGATCTTCCCCACGTGCCCGAAGACTATGTGCATCGTATCGGTCGAACAGGCAGGGCTGGAGCTACCGGATTGGCAATTTCCCTGGTCAGCGGTGAAGAGAGCAAACAGCTGCGTGACATAGAGCGCTTGATAAAGTTTGCGGTTCCTAGGGGAGATAGTGAGGAGTACACATTTGCTCTGGCGAATCCTGCGCCCGCTAGCAAGAGTAGTGAGCCAAGTAGAAGGCCTACTAACAATCAACGGCCTCGTCGCAGACAGGGCGCTGCTGGAAAACCAGCCAATAACGGTTCGTCTAGCGGGAAATGGAAATCGTCGCGATCGAAGGCGGCAGCCTAGTATCCATGCTGCTGAGGATGAAGTATTCGCGATAGCGTTGCTTCATCTTCTGGCCCGGCAAAATTCGGGCAAATATGGGTATATTTTGCTAGGTGATTACGGATTTTCTCGCTACAGGCTTGACTGACAGAGCCGTCAATGACAGTGTTAACATTACTTACACTACAATAATATCCCTATGTGAGGATGTCATGCTTACACAAGGTACCGGCTTCGCCAGATACTCTAAATCACTCTGCTGGATCGTTGCATTGATCTGGTTGGCTCTTTCAATCTTGGCGTTTACCGGCGACAGTGAGAGTTCTACGATTAACGGTTTCCTATGGTTAGCGGGCGCATTTGCTTTTGCATTTTCCGCTAGCTTTATTTCGAGGTCTTCGGAATCGGCTGAATCCAATGCGGCGGAAGAGTAAAGTCACTTCTGAGTTCGTCAATGTGGCTATTCGTAATGGCGAATAGCTACCCCTGCTAGCTTATTCGCGATCTAAAGCACATCATCAACCCCCAGCTATCTGTCCCGCAAGTGCGCTGCGTAAAATGCCTATTCTGCTAGTAATTTTCTCGTCCCGTTCGATTTTTAGGGCATTCAATAGGCGCTCGATATTTCCTCCGATGTCATCAATGCCGCGAAGGCATTGCCGGCCTCTATTGAATTCGGATGCTAGGCTAGCCATTTCTTCTTGCTGATATTTCTCTGCGATCAACTCGTCTGCCTTAATGCTCTCTCGCAAGCTAGTGAATTTACCGCTTGGGCTGGGGTTGAGTTTCATCCAAGTGCGGGCATTTCGAAGTGGCTGTACAACATGAGCGCGCCATTCGATGGAGAGTTCTACGGTGTTTTGTAGTAATCCCTGATCTAAATCTCCGTAGGCGCTGCCGTACCAAAAACAGAATAGAATCAAGTTCACGTCCAGCTGATAGGCATCCTGCAATTCTAGGCAGGCTGCGGCCACACCCTCTTGCTTGTACAGCTGAAGGGAGTAATTCCAGAATTCTTGGGGCTCGTTTGGCATTATTCGTTTTACTATTGGCTTAGTACTCCTATGCTACCGAAGTTTTGTGCTATAAACAGCAGCTTGATAACCGAGTTCAGCCGCGCGAGAGTCTCAATGCACGTACATATTTTAGGTATCTGCGGTACCTTCATGGGTAGTCTAGCCATTATTGCAAAGCAGCTCGGATATCGCGTCAGCGGCAGCGATGCCAATGTCTATCCGCCAATGAGCACGCAATTGGAAGAGATGGGAATCGATTTGATGGAGGGGTTTCGGCCAGAACACCTCTATCCAGAGCCTGATCTTGTGATAATAGGCAATGCGCTTTCCCGTGGGAATCCGGCCGTAGAGCATGTATTGAATGAGGGTCTGAACTACACGTCTGGTCCGCAGTGGCTGTCACAGTATGTGCTTCATGATAGGTGGGTGCTCGGAGTCGCGGGTACACATGGTAAGACTAGCACGAGTGCTATGCTAACTTGGATACTCGAGAATGCGGGTATGAAGCCAGGTTATCTTATCGGTGGTGTAACAAAAAATTTGCCCCGTTCGGCTGATATTGGTGATTCGGCATTCTTCGTTGTAGAAGCCGATGAGTACGACAGTGCCTTCTTCGACAAACGTTCTAAATTTATTCATTACGCGCCTAGAACGGCAATCCTTAATAATCTTGAATTCGATCACGCAGATATTTTCGATGACCTCGAAGCTATTCAGAGGCAGTTTCATCATTTAGTGAGAACGGTTCCGGGCAATGGGCTGCTTATAGTCCCCCACGGAGAAGCCACCATCGAGATGGTCTTGCGCATGGGTAATTGGACTCAGAAACAACGGTTTGGAATCGCTGTTGCGGAGGAGGTGTGCAAGAAATTGGCTGCTAATGGTGGCGTGTTCTGGAATGCGAAACTCCTCAATGGGCAGGGTTCGGAATTTGAATTAACGAAATATGGTCAGGGCTCTACTGGGGAAGTAATTAGTCGTACACTCGTGGAGTGGGATGTGACCGGTGTGCACAATGTGAAAAATGGCATGGCTGCAATCGCCGCGGCTCATCATGTAGGGGTTGATGTTGCTACTGCTGTAGAAGGGCTACAGAAGTATAAGGGAGTCAAACGGCGTATGGAATTGCTCGGCGAAATGGAAGGTGTAAAGGTCTATGATGACTTCGCTCACCATCCCACGGCGATCATGAGCACGCTACAGGGCATTCACATGAAGCTGAAATCAGAAGCTGGTGAGTCGCGGTTGATTGCCATAATTGAGCCGCGTTCGAATACCATGAAACTTGGTATTCATCAGCAGCAATTGGTTGAGGCTTGCCAGAAGGCAGACATGGTTATCTGGCAGAAGCCAGAGAAATCGGGACTCGATTTCACTGCGCTTGTTGCCGAGAGTAAGGTGCCAGGATATGCGTTTTCTACAACGGATGAGATCGTCTCCTTCGTTGAGGAGAATTCTTTGAGGGGCGATAATATAGTGGTGATGAGTAATGGCAGCTTCGATGGTATCCATGAGAAATTACTACGCGCCTTAGACCATAGCCCGACCGGTGCCTCTGGTTTTTGAGTGTTTCGATGAGTAATTCTCAAGAGATACCGCTGTTTCCGCTACAACTGGTTATGTTTCCAGGTGGTAGATTGGATTTACAAATATTCGAGCGGCGCTACATCGATTTGGTTACGCATTGTATGCGATCAGAGACGGGCTTCGGAATCTGCCTGCTTAAGAACGGATTGGAAACTGCCCAAGCTGGAACCCAGCAAACGATTCATAGTACGGGCACCTATGTGAACATCATCGATTGGGATCAACTGCCGAATGGTTTGCTTGGGATAACTGTAGAAGGCAGTGCTAAATTCAATATCGAGGATTGCTGGCAGGCACCCAGCGGAGTGTTGGTGGCCAATGTTGCATTCAGTGAGAATGATAACGTCGGGAAACAAACGATTCCCATCAATGATGATTTCACCCCTTTGTCGCAATTGTTACAGAGCCTAGAGAGTCACCCCTTAGTTGAGAAGAAGAACTTGATAATCGACTATGATAATCTCTGGGATCTCGGCTGGCGCCTCGCGGAATTAATTCCTATAGAAAATGCGAAGAGGCAAGATCTACTGGAAATGGACGATCCTTGGGAGCGCATCGAAAATATTGAGCAATTGGTATCTGAGCTCGCCGGCGAGTCCTAGCAGCCGAACTCGGATCGAGATTGAATTTTGATACACCCTAGTATGCCTCTCTAGAAAGGCGCTAATTATGTTCTCCAAGCTTATTAATACCTCGGGCTGGACCCACGAGCAATGGTTGGCCGCTAGCATTCTCGTGTTTGTCATCTTGTCCGTGGCCGTCGTTTTGCGGCAAATGTTGAAACTGTTTCGAATGACTAAGAAGCCTAGTTATCAACCTAATTTGCGACCGCTCAGAAGGCGGCGAATCCACGCCAGAACGAAATCGGTAGATCAAGATGATTAAATTGTCACCCCTCACTCTTCGACGATTCGTAGTTTTTCTCCTAAGTGCCGCCTTCGTCTCCCATAGCTCAGCTATCATAATTCGTCATGACGTTGGCCCTGCACGTTATGAAGTGAGGGAGAGCAGTTATCCTTCGGTGTTTTTCTTGGAGCGGCAGGGGAATCGAAAAGTTTGCGCCGCTACCGTTATCCATCCACAGTGGGCATTAACCGCGGCGCATTGTGTGGAGCAAACGCTGTTAGGAAATACTTTGGCTAATGGTCGCGACTTCGCAGTCCTCGTCGCCGGTCAGGATAGGGAGATTGATGCTGTAATCATTCATCCCGAGTTTGATTTGGAGGATGCTGCTGATGTGGATCTGGCTCTGTTGCGATTCAAGCAGGCTTCGTCTATACCGCAGGCGATGCCAATTTACATGCAGGAATTGGAACCTGACTTGATTGTAACTTTACTCGGCTGGGGATACTTTGGGTTAGGAACAACTGGCAGGCAATACAATGATGGCAGTTTCCGGCTTGCCATGAATCGCATCACAGACGTAGATCGTCGATTCAGGATACGATTCGATGATCCGCGGGATACTACTGGCGACGCCTTGTCCCTAGAGGGAATGCCTAGCTTGGGTGATAGTGGTGGCCCTGCGCTGCTCGAAAGTAAGAACGGCTTATTTCTAGTAGGAATCACAGTCGGTGAACTTGAGGCAGAGGGCTTTTCGGAGGAGACGCAGGGACAATACGGGGCTGTTGCAGTATACGAAAGCGTGATCATGCAGTTAGACTGGATTGCATCGGTAATCGGTAGCTCGCCACCCTTTGATAGTTGATTGGCCATCTTTGGCACGAGCCCGTTACCAAGAAGCGGCTAGTACTATTTAGCTAATAAAAAATAGAGGCAATAATGATCAAGAAAATTCTAATCTCAGTTGTTTTCCTTCTACTGCTTGTGGGAGGTGGACTATTCTTTTATCTCGATTCCATCGTAAAGAGTGGAATTGAGGTAGTGGGCTCAAGTGTATTAGGGACAGCAGTGACCGTGGATAGCGTTTCACTATCACCGCTAAATGGGCAGGGCAGCATTTCTGGGCTGCGTGTCGAAAATCCAGAGGGCTTCGATTCGCAATATGCTTTCGAATTGGATTCGGTCTTGGTGAGCATCGATGTGAATTCAGTATTCACGGACGCTGCGGAGATCGAGTCGATCGTCATCATGCAGCCCATTGTCACTTACGAAACCAAGATAAGCAGCGATAATATCCGCACTCTTCTGGATAACCTTTCCGAAGGAGATGATGTGGAAAGCGATTCTGAAGCGGCAGAGGATTCTGCTCAGCAGATCATCATTCGTGAGTTTCGCATGGTGGATTCACAGCTAAACTTCGTATCCTCCATAGTAAGCGCGCCGATAACACTCGCCGATATCGAGATTCGAGATATTGGCACCGAAGACGGTTCGGCTAGCGCGGCGAATGCCGTTCGAGTTGTCTTGGAGGAGTTGATCGCTTCAATCTTAAATGCCGATCTTCCCGGTCTCGATGGATTAAGAGAGTCTGTCGAGGGTCGTATACAGGAAGGCACACAACGCGTCGAAGAGGCGGTTGAGGATCTAGGGGGCAGGCTCCGCAGTATTCTGAACTAGTATTCTGAACTAGTTTTCAAGTCAGTTACGGCGTCGAAGAGGTGCTATTCGACGCCGTAACTGTGCAGTTATTCTCAATGCCTGGCAGCAATCGATCTGTTAGGCCATTAATTCTATAGGCCACTAGTCCAACCCATTCCCTAACCGCTGTTTTTAGCACGGAGAGATTCTTGCTAAACGAAAAATCTACCCGCAACAAGTTACCCTTCTGCGAATAATGATCTACAGGATAGGGCTGTACTAGCCATTGTTCCTGACAGAACACGCCGATAGAGCGTGGCATATGAAATGCCGATGTAATTAGCAGCCAATTTTCGTCACTCTCAGGTGAGACAAGCTCTTTACTGTTTCTGGCATTCTCAGAGGTATTGCGGGATTCGCTCTCAAATACAATGGCGCGCTCCGTCAGACCCAGCTGATCGAACAAGATTTGCGCCATCTCAGCTTCTTTGAATTCCTGTTCGGCAACTGCACCGTTACCGCCGGTGAATACCAGCTGGGCATTGGGATAGAGTCGGGCAAGATAGAGAAAGTTGGTAAGTCGGTCCGCTGCGTCGCCTACTTCTGGCTGTTGCCAGACATTAGACATTCGCGGCAAGATAGCGCCGCCGAGAACGATTATGCCATCCACCTCGCTTGGTAATGCCACATTCGTGGTGAAGCGGTTCTCCAGTGGCGCGATCAACCATTCTCCAACAGGTAAGAAGCCTATTAGCACCAGTAGTAAGGCGCAGGTCGCCAGCAGCGAACGTGAGATCCTCTGCCATTGCAGAGTGCTAGCGATCCAGGCGGACACCCCGAGAATGACGATCAGACTATCCGGCGAAATCAATGCCCAAATAATCTTGGAGGCCAGAAAGAAAGCTGTGTCCATGAAGGCTCTGGTAAATAGCTCAATGATGATTAAGGCTTTGAATGCTAACCCAAATAAAGCTGAAGTACATGGCTATTTTTAGGTCTCGCTTAGCTCTGAGCCTCAGAATTTTTCAGAGGTGGCTTAGCTTGTGGCAGCGAATTTGCTACTATCCGCTAACTGAATCAAATATAACTATTAGGAGTTAGCAATGACCATCCAAGTCGGAGACAAGGTTCCATCGGTAGGTTTTAAGCAAATGACTGCAGACGGACCGGCAGACATCAGCAGTGAAGAAGTTTTCGCGGGTAAGAAGGTTGTCTTCTTTGCCGTGCCTGGCGCATTCACTCCGGGTTGTTCCATGACCCACCTGCCTGGCTTTGTAGTGAACGCCGATGCCCTCAAGGCAAAAGGGGCAGATACGATCGCCTGTATGGCAGTGAACGATGCTTTCGTCATGGGAGCCTGGGGTCAAAATCAGAATGCCGAGGAGATATTGATGCTGGCGGATGGCAATGGCGATTTCACCAGTGCTATTGGTCTTGAGCTTGATGCCAGTGGTTTTGGTATGGGTAAGCGTGCTCAGCGCTTCGGCATGATCGTTGAAGACGGCACAGTCACTTATCTGGGAGTTGAGGCTCCCGGCGAAATCAAGGCGAGTTCCGCCGAAACAATGCTCGAGCAACTCTAGGGTACTCCAGCTTATTGCATTCGGATCTTTGTGGTTGGTCTCGCAGTAGTTAGCTGCGCGGCTGACCCCAAATGCCTAGAGGGGTTTCCTATCTCTGTATTCGCTTTTCTAGTTATCTTCAAGAAAAATAAATAGCCTACAAAACTAGCTAAAAATAAGCAGCAAGAACGGACTGGATTAACGGAAGACTAACAACACCTATAAGGACGCCTCATGACAGCTGCCATTCAACAAATCGAAAGCACGCCTATGCGAAGTAAAATAGGTCTGTGGCTAGGGCCATTGGTATTCGTTCTAGTGTTGCTGTTTGTCGATCTTGATCCCAACAATCCGCTAGTGACGCGTATGGCTGCAGTGATATTACTGATGGCGATATGGTGGATCACCGAGGCAATACCACTCTCCGCAACGGCGCTACTTCCCATAGTTCTATTTCCACTCATGGGCATCATGCGGGGCCGCCTGGTGCCTGCAGCGAACCAGATCGACTTCGAGACGACTAGCCTACGCAATGGCTTAACTCCCTCTGATTTGGACATCGTCTTCCCGAATGTGGCCGGTCAGTATATGGATTGGATTATCCTACTGTTCCTCGGCGGTTTTATTATTGCTACGGCCGTAGAGAAGTGGAACTTGCACAAACGTATTGCCCTAAACATCTTGCGTGTCATCGGCGGGCAGCCACATCGACTCGTTCTAGGCTTCATGGTTGCCACAGGCTTCCTCTCCATGTGGTTGTCGAACACCTCAACCGCGTTGATGATGATGCCTATGGGGATGTCGCTAATTCTTTTGTATGAAGAGTTGAATCGCGAGGCTGCAGCTAAGGGCGCCGTCATAGACGAGAGAGCTGAAAATTTTCCACTCACACTACTGTTAGGCATTGCCTATTCTGCATCAATCGGTGGATTCGCTACTCTGATCGGCACGCCCCCGAATGGCGTTTTGGTGACACAGATGCCGCAGCTGTTTCCGTTGGCGCCCGAAATAACTTTCGCATCATGGATGGTATTTGCTTTGCCAATGAGTGCGACCTATATGCTGATAGCTTGGTTTATACTCACTCGCTTCATTTTTCCCCTGCCTGCTTCGACACCTTTTAGTGGGCGTGATTTTATTCGTGATGAAATGGCAAAGCTCGGAGTCATGTCTCCCGAGGAAAAAAGAGTAAGCTTCGTGTTTATTAGCGCAGCCCTGTTATGGATGACGAGAAAGGAGCGTTTGTTTGGGGCTGATGTGGATATCTTTGGATGGAGCCACTACTTGGATTCCTTCCTTGCCTATTTGGGTTCTGATCCAGTTGGCTATATGATCGATGATGGAACCGTTTCAATCGCGATGGCATTGTTGTTGTTCATCATTCCCGCCAGCAAGCAGGTGGGTGGTCGTCTCATGGATTGGGAGGATGCCAAAAAGGTGCCATGGGGCATTTTGTTACTATTCGGTGGCGGCCTGGCACTTGCGAAAGGCTTTACAACATCGGGCCTCGGCGTCTATATCGCAGGGCAACTGCAATCGCTGCTCGGAGATGCTAGCCCTCTGGTAATTGTGATGAGCACGGTGGGATTTATTACGGGGCTCACTGAGGTGACGTCTAACACGGCGACAATTTCGCTGTCTCTACCAATCATGGCCAGCCTCTCACAGGCCATCGGCGTGCATCCCTTGCTACTACTCATTCCCACGACTTTGGCTGCATCCTGTGCATTTATGCTGCCTGTGTCCACGCCGCCCAATGCAATCATCTATGGTTCCGGCAGAGTGCCGATAATGAAGATGGTGGTGGCAGGCATTTGGCTGGATATTCTTTCAGTGCTTCTGCTTACGGTTTTTGTCTACACATTGGGTCATCTAACCTTCGATGTTTTAGGCCCGTTTCCGGAGTGGGCACTCCCGTAGGCTATTGATTATTAGTAATTAATTTCCTCAAAAACCGAAAAAGAGTGCTAAGTAGTGTTGGCTACTTCTCCTTTGTGCTATGTTTTGGAGTGTCTATAGACTCAAATTGAGAACAAGGCAGATAATCGGTGGCTCAGTCACTGAGGAAGTGCCCGGGGATTCGCAAAGATGCGACCCAAAGATGCAAAATTATTGCCACCCGGGCAAGAATAATAATTAATATTTGAACCCCTATGAACGGTAAGCAGAGCGACAACAAAGTAGCGGTAGGTTCCTGTCCCGCCGGAGATGACAAGTGCACGAATCTTTCAGAAGTTAAACGCCTTCAGGAAGAGATCAAGCAATTGGCAGCGCTAGTGCGCACGGATGAACTGACGCGTCTTTTCAATTTTCGCTACTTCAATCAGGCGCTTAGTTTGGAGATGGAGCGTACCCGCCGTTCTGGCCAACCCACCTGTCTTATAATGTTAGACTTGGATCATTTTAAAGCGATTAACGATGCTTACGGGCACGAAGCTGGTAACGTCGTGCTCGGTCATGTTTCCAATCTGGTTAAGAAAACGGTTCGAAGGTTGGATATTCCTTGTCGTTATGGGGGCGAGGAATTTACGATCATCTTGCCGGATACAACTCTTCGACAGGGGGTTCGCTTTGCAAATCGTCTGCGCTTGATTATCGAGAACTCACCGGCCAAGGCTAGCGATGCCTTGTTAGGAATCGAGGCTAGTTTTGGAGTCGATGTCTACACAAAGGGTGATCAATTAACAGAGAAAGAATTCGTAGAGAAGGTAGATTCTTTTCTCTACTTAGCCAAACAGGAAGGCCGCAATAAAGTCTGTCACTCAACCATTAAGGACGAGGATAAAAACGGCTCAGCCGCGAAGAAGTCCAAGGCAGACAGCACTAGTCCTGTCGCTAGCTAAATTCTTAGTCTAGAACCTTCAGCAATTTTATGATTTCGAACTTTCGATCATCTTCGCAAGATGGTAGAGAATCGCTGCCGTAGCACCCCAGATTCTGAACCGTTCAAACTGCAGTTCAAGAACATTTCTCGCCCTATTGTCATAGGTCATGGATGTGGAGTTGTAGGAGTCTGGATTCATTAGCAGGGAAAGAGGTGCATGAAAAATTTCTGCGACCTCTATAGGGCAGGGCTCAAATTCTAAACCGGGCTCTATAAGCCCAACGATGGGCGTAATTTGAAAGCCGGAGGGGAGTGCCATGTCACCCAAGCGGCCTATGACCTCAACGTTGTCTTGGGGGAGACCTATCTCTTCCTCGCTCTCTCTCAACGCTGTGGCAACTACATCCGAATCAATCGGTTCTTCAGAGCCCCCAGGTAGGCTGATTTGTCCCGGGTGGCTATTCAAGTTCGCTGAGCGTACGGTGAGCACTATCTCACTCGCCTTGCCCGGTCGGTGTCGTGTTATAGGAATTAGTACCGAGGCTTTGCGTAAGGGGGTGGACTGCTCGATGATCATCTTGTTAACAGATTGATCAGGGTGAAATATCGGATCTGGATTGTGGTTCTTGTTCCGAGAGAAATAGGCAAGCAGGTCATCGAACGCCTTCTCTGAATTGCTGTCTTCTCGGTTATTCATTGTGATGGCCTATCCTTCTTAAGATACTATCGGCAGAAATAAAAATGCCGACATAACGTCGGCATTTTTATCAACGCTGCGGAAACTACTTATATTTCCAAGTAACTCCGAAAAATGCCCTTACAGGTTCGCCAGGGAAATAGCGATCGCCCGTGAAGGTTGTCCAGTCTGCACGCTCCGCGTATTCCTCATCCGTTGCGTTAAGCACGTTTAGATAGAAGGTCAAATCATCGCTGTACTGATACTGTGTTCGCCAGTTCAAGATGTCGTGCCCTTCGTAGCTCTGCGTATTTTCAGGGTTCGTGTAGTAGTCGCCCATGTTAACCAGTTCTAACTCGGTCATGATTGAGCTGATTGGTCGCCACTGTAGACGTAAATTGCCAAAGGTATTTGGCGCGGTATCTACATCGTTTCCATCGATATCGATTCCACCGGATATCTGAGAATTCTCGTAGGTATGCTTAGCTAGGTTGAAGACACCTTGAATCGAGAGTGTGTCAGTAATATCCAGTCCCGCGGCAAACTCGAGCCCGCGATGAGAGGTATGGCTGTCATTGAGATTCTCTCTGGCGCTATTGGTAAAAATCTCGTTCTCTTTGTCCATGAAATACCATGAAACAGCATAGTTCCAGTTTTCACCGGCGCCTTTCACGGCAATTTCGTAGCTGTCTAGCTCAACAGAATCTAGGCTCGCCACAGTCTGTGAGTTCTGCAAGCGATACAGCTCAGTCGCCTGTGGTGCGCGAAAGCCTCGCTGTACTCTGAACTGCAGGTCATGGTCGTCATTGAGAGCATAGCTCAGGCCTAGCTTTGGAGAGACATTAGTGAAGCCGTCGTCTCTGTCGGCAGGACGGTTATAGCGGCAGCCGAAGCGGCAAGCTACGCCGAACTGATCAGTACGTCCGTCGATCATCTTGTTGTCATAGAAGTACTTCATGTTCTCTAGACGCAGGCCCAGAGAGAGATCCCAACCGTTGCCGAAGTCTTGCTCGTAGTTGATGAAGCCGGCAAATTGGCGTATGTCTACTTCGAAGTCGTAATGTTTGCCCTGCGGGATAGAGTTGCGTAGGAAGAATGATCCTGCGGTTGGGTTTGGCTGAGTCTGCTTGAGCGAGCCTTTGGTATCCTCGATATCGAAGCCCATCGCCAGATTGGCGCCGCTATCAAGTTCCTTGTACGCAGCAAACTGAAAGCCGATGCTGCGGTGCTCAGTATCTTCAATTGGCTGCCCCGGCAGGAAATGCTGCATGAAAGTCATATTCACTTCGCGGAAGTAAGGAGTCATTACTACTTCCCAGTCATCCACTTGTTGCGTAATCGTGGTCCAGACTCGGCCATTCACGCTATCGCGGAAGGCTTCAGGATTTGGGTTAGTATCACGCAGTGCACTATCTTCGAAGGCGTCAGCACCGGCAACAAACCCTGCAGTTTCCTGATTCAGGTTGATCATCGTAAAGCCGCCGTCGAGGTTGGCGCCATTTTTCGTGGTGTAGTTATAAAGCCAAGAGACTTTCTGTTGGTCTACACCGCTGTCATCGCGATAGCCTTCTTCGCTAGTACCGTTGACCATTAAAAGCTGCTTGAAGTTACCGTAGTCATGGCCGAATGAGCCGCGTAACCGTTGTGAGCCACGAGGACCCTGTTCGAGCATAACTTCGCCGGCATCGCCTGCTTTCGGTAGCACTACATTGATCAGACCGTGTACCGCATTCGAACCCCAGAATGCACTGCCTGGCCCGCGAATGACTTCAACACTGGATGCGTTCTCAGAATGGGTATCGAACATCTCATTCACGTTACAGAATCCGCTAGAGCGAACCGGTATGCCGTTTTCAGCGACCAAGAAGGAGCCACAGGCGCCTGCGCCGGTAAGTATGGGTGAGCGAACCGCAAGGAGGCTTTCCTGCCCGTTATTGCGATGGATGCTCACGCCCGGAAGTCGGTTCAATGCTTCCTGTAAATGAGTATGGTTGATTAAATTCAATTCCTGTTCGCCGAGCACAGAAACCGCCGCATTAACGTCAGCGAGGCCCGCAGACTTCCTGAGGGTAGAAGTAACCTGGATTTCTTCGATGGCTTGTTGGCCATTTTGGGCAAGCGCGGGGGCTGCTGCAAGAGCAGTCGCAGCGGCTATGCTGGAAACTAATATCTTACGAATCATTCTAAATCTCCGTTGTGTAAAACTTGTCCTTCAACTTGATTCGCTCTGTGGCGATTCATTCAAGAGCAAAGAAATAGGTTTACGGTCCCTTGTTTTAATTTATGACCAATTCGAGGATTAGACCCTCAGTGGCTAGTAAACTAGCTTCGATATTGGTCTTTCTAACGGCGGTTAGTTTTTAAGCCGGTCAATATAGCACAAGTTATCGGCCTATTCCTCCGTCTTTGCACCCCTGATACTTACCACGTACACTTATCCTCGGATTCGAGACAAGCCACGTGGTATATGCGCTAGAGAGAGATGTCAGATCTAGTCTGGCAGAGGGAGATGTTGCAATGAAGACACGAATTACAGAGTTATTAGGCATCGAGCATCCTATCGTACAGGGAGGCATGCAGTGGGTTGGATTAGCTGAGTTAGCCTCAGCCGTTTCCAACGGCGGGGGGCTCGGCATAGTGACTGGGCTCACACAGCCCACCCCAAAGGACCTACTCACGGAGATTGAGCGCTGCCAGTCGATGACCGACAAGCCATTCGGGGTGAATTTGACCATCCTGCCAACCATCAAGCCAGTTCCCTACGATGACTATGCTCAGGCAATCGTCGATTCTGGGGTAAAGATTGTCGAGACCGCGGGTCGCAACCCTGAGCCGTATCTGGCCATGTTTAAAGAGGCGGGTATCAAGGTTATTCATAAGTGTACCTCGATACGCCATGCATTAAAGGCTGAGAAGATTGGCTGCGACGCAGTGAGCGTGGATGGCTTCGAGTGCGCCGGTCACCCCGGCGAAGACGACGTCACCAATTTGATTCTTCTCCCCCTAGCAGCAAGAAGATTGAAGATACCTTTTCTCGCCTCAGGTGGTTTGGGTGATGGGAGAGGCTTAGCCGCCGCGCTAGCGATGGGCGCCGATGGTATCAATATGGGAACACGCTTCATGGTTACCAAGGAAGCGCCTATTCATGACAATGTAAAACAGAGGATGATAGAAGCGACGGAATTGGATACGGCGCTCATCTACCGGTCTTTTAGAAACACGGCGCGGGTTTTCAAGAACAGCGTTGCAGAACAAGTTGTAGAGATAGAGTCTCGCCCGGGTGAAGTTAAGTTCGAAGACATTCAGCCTTTAGTGCAGGGAGTGAAGGGCAGAGAACTATTTGATGGCGGTGATCTGGATAAGGGAATCTGGTCTGCAGGCATGATCGTGGGTCTAATAGACGACAATCCGAGTTGTGAGGAGTTGATAACGAGGATAGTTGCCGAGGCTGAAGATATTATTTCAAACCGTCTTAGAGGAATGATCTCCCAATAGTTTATGAAGGTGAATATCTACAAGTGATATCTGTTAGGTAAATGTAGAATCAGAAGGAAATCGAAAGAATATGCAAATTAAAGACAAGGTTATCGTAGTAACCGGCGGGGCAAGCGGCATAGGAAAATCACTTTGTGAAAGATTTGCAAGGGAAGGCGCTAAGGCAATCGTCGTATCAGACATTAATCAGGATGGTATCGATGCAACGGTCGCGGATATTTCTGCGAGCACGCAGGCGCTGGGAATCAAGACAGACGTTGGTGACGAGAATGACGTCAACGCTTTGGTGAGTAAGGCGCTTGAACAATTCGGCCAGATCGATTTATTTTGTTCCAACGCGGGAATATTCACCGCTGGCGGGGAGAATGTCAGTACGGATGCATGGCAATCGATCTGGGACATCAATGTCATGTCACATGTATTTGCGGCGCGTGCAGTTCTGCCTAGCATGCTCGAACGTGGCGAAGGCTATTTCTTGAACACTTCCTCCGCTGCAGGACTTTTGAGCCAGGTTGGTTCGGCTCCTTATTCCGTCACTAAGCATGCCGCAATCGGCTTTGCCGAATGGCTCTCAATCACCTATGGCAATCGTGGAATCAAGGTGTCAGTGCTCTGTCCCCAGGCCGTGCGCACAGCGATGACGGCTGGCGGCGACGGCGGAGTTGCAGGCTTGGATGGTATGTTGGAGCCGGACAAGCTCGCAGACACGGTAGTGGAGACTCTAGACCAGGAGCGCTTTCTCTGTCTGCCGCACCCTGAAGTATTAACCTATATGCGCAGGAAGACAGACGACTACGACCGCTGGCTAGGTGGCATGCGCCGCCTGCAGGGTCAATTCGAGGAAGTCTATAAGAAGAGGGAAGAATCGCAAGATGATTAGTCTGCAGATTCGGAGGCTAGAGATGAGAAAGCTACTAACATTGTTTGTTTTTTGCTGCAGTTTGCTGCCTATGACGATGCAGGCTCAAGAACGAATAACTTTGCAAGATGGCACGGTGTTGAATGTTTTTCTAGTTGCGCCAGAAGACCAAAGCACGCAGCCGCACCCTCTAGTCATTCTCATGGGTGGTGGGCCGGGCAATGCATCGATATCGCAGGACACCTCGCGTTGGTTGGGTAGCGGATTTGCACAGAGGGGATGGATGGTTGCGGTGCCTATCTCACGAAACAATCGTTCCTTCCGAGGTCGGGCAAACAATGCGCTCATATCGGAACTAATAGTCGAACTACAGAAGCGAGACAATATAGCAGAGGGCAAGGTGTTATTAGCGGGCGTGTCTAATGGTGGAATGTCGGCATTGGAGATCGCGCGCCGTAACCCGGAAAATTATTTCGGCGTGGCAGCGGTCCCAGCAATATCCAGCACTGACACCGACAATGAAGCCTTAGAGGGTTTTCCTGTCTATCTGCGCATCGGTGGCGCCGATCAACTAGATTGGGCAGATCGCTTCGATGAGACAGTCGCCAGCCTAACGGATGGAGGCGTTGATCTGGATGCAGATGTGCTCGATGGTGCGCCGCACATGTTTAGAATGGAATGGGAATCGCTGGAAAGCTGGTTGGAAGAGATACAACGCTAGGTCTTCTGCTCAATGAAGAACTCATCAGAGATTCGCAACGAATATTAGAGTGACAAATATAAGCTACCAATTTATTAATGGAGAAAAATATGAATTTCAGAAAGATGACTACGACATTAACCCTGCTTGGCCTCGCCGCATTTTCTGGCTCTAGTTTTGCGGGTCCGCCAGCGACGGTAGCAGATGTTGCATGGATGACTGGCAATTGGGCTGGCAACCTAGGCCCGAATCAGCTGGAAGAGAATTGGATCATGGGAGAGGGCGGTTCAATTGCTGCCATGGTAAGAATGACTGGCGAGGGTGCAACCAGTATGTTTGAGATGATCACCATCGAAGAGGTGGACGGTTCTCTGGTTCTGCATATTCAGCAGTGGGATCCGGGCATGGTCGCGCGCACCGAAGGCCCGCAGGAAATGGAATTGGTCGAGGTCACCGAGAACAGTGTGAAGTTTAAGGCAACATCAGAAGGTGGCATGTCAGGCTTGGGCTATAGTCATCCGGACGCGGATACTTTCATCATTCATGTCGAGAACCCTGGGCGTCCAGTGTTCGACATTCCATTGAAGTCTCGTAGTATCTGGAAGTAATCGAAAGAAGCAGTTCTGCTAGAGCTTAGATTGATTTCTTTTCGAAGAAGGGGCAGTTGCTCCACAAATCTAGCAGGCAAGAATCCGGTGTTGCCGAATGTGACTGTCGCCCGCAGGACGCGGGCGCCAAGCCTACAGGGACGTATTTACGGCGTGTCACAGTCGGGAATACCGGGTTCTTGTCTTGGCACGAAAGCCAAGAGGTCCAAACCCACATTGCCCCAGCTTCTAGATAAATATAACGCGCGCCTGCTAAGCTTTCAGGTTGTCAGATAACCAAGCCGCGCCGCTCTAATCCTTCTGCTATAGCCTGCATTATCTCTCTGTCGCGGCTCGCATCGAATTGCGGTGCATTGTCCCAGTCGTAGAGCCAGACTGGCTTCAGTCTCAGCTCTTCAGGCTCGTCATCAAAACGCGGGAAGATGTGTGCGTGTAGCGCGGGTTCCACGTTGCCGAGCATTTCGTAGTTGATCCTAACGGCACCGGTGATTTCCAGAATTACATCTCCGACGACCGACATCTCGTATAGGAATACCTTTCTCGTTTCGGCATCCATCTCATTGAGGTGCGGCACTACCGGGTCGGGTAGCAGCAGGCTGTAGCCGTGCAGAAACTGAACATCACCTAGCACTACCCAGCCCGAACTTAATCGGCAGATTGCCTTCGGGTACTCGCCGCTTTGGCATTGTCTTACGCGTTCGTGAATTAGTGTGGGCATATTGATATCGGCTACCAGCCGCCTCCGCCACCACCGCCGCCACCCCCACCGGAGAACCCTCCGCCGCCGGATGTTGAGCCTGGCGATGTGGTTGCTGCAGAGATCGCAGTATTAAAATTAGCGCCAATATCGGTGGTGAAGTCTCCGATGTTGGCGCTGTGAAAAGTTCCGCCGTACCAGGCAGGCCGATAGTCCCGCCTCTGTTCCAACTCGAGCTTCGCAAAGACCTGAGTGAACTGCTCGGCCCATGCCTGTTCAACGCCTAGGGCAAGCGCGAATGGCAAGTATTTCTCGAAGAGCTCGGGAGTCTTGTCTGGTGGGTTTTTTAAGTTGAGATCATCCTGCTCTGCAACTTCTAGATAGAGCTTGAAGCCTTCTAGCTTGTCCAGGAGTCTGCGGCCCTTTATCGATGGTGCGCGCATGAGGAAGAAGAATATGACGTGTAGTATGACGATCAATGCAGATGTCGCTCCCGCCATCAGCGTCAAACCACCGACCAGTACGACGACAATGAATAATACAATGCTGCAAAGCAGGGAGGGCAGGATTACTAGCGAGTTCAAGTTGAAGTAGATCTTGTTGTAATCGTTCTTCAGCGCTTTGCTATGCGCTCTCTTTGCCTTGGTGATCAAAGACAGGTTCTCAGGGTCTAGGGATAGATAGTCTGCTTCGCTGAACAGCAAGGACAACAGTGTCTTCTCGCCCGGAGCGAGCGCTTGGTCGGACTCCGCTTTGGATAGCGTATATTCATCGCCGACCTTACTGACGGTGAGGTAGCCCTTAACAGCGAGGTTGATAATTGCGGCACTGAATGCCTTATTATCATAACCCATCTCTGTGATGTAGCGAGTAGAAGCTGGAGAGTAGCCTTTCGGGGGTTCGTAGTGTGGGAAGACAATTCCCGCTTCCGGGTCTCTACCGACATAGGTCCAGCTCTTGTAGAGGTAGATAAAGGAAAACAGCAAGGCTAAGAGCATAAGCAGCAAGCCGCGATTATCGAATAGCAGGAAGCTAGCCTTTTGCAGGGTGGTAGGCTCAGGAATTATTCCCTTGGGCCAGCTCACAACTATGGTCAGGCCTTCTCTGGGAGCGAGGGTTTGCGTGGTTGAAAATGCCGCGGAGCTATCCAGTAGAGATCCTGTGTAGTTCTGCCCTCTGCTGCCTTCATAGCCGGTAAAAGCAGTTAGAGACATATCTGCCGCTGCGACTTCGATTGGAAGGTTTACTACCGCACTTGCATTTAAAATGGAGAAGCCCCAACCGTTGCCGGTAACATTCCAATAGAGTTCGTCGTGATCTTCGAAGAAACCAAGCTGGCGGTCTGTGCGATAGCGTAGGGTGTAGGTGTAGTCGCCGGGCTGCAAGAACATATTTTCATCGCCGATGTAGATTCTCACGCCATTGCTGCGTCTTTCGCTACGCCAAGGCTCCGAGGTGCCATCACGCACTATGCCCAGCACATCAAACGCGACTATGTAGTGGTTGCCGAGCCGGTCTCTATAGTCGGTCGGGAAGTCTCTAAATATTCCCCTTCGAATATCGACTCCCTCTGCGCGGACTACCAGAGTTTCCGTAACAATCATCGAGCCATCAAGATTGATATCGATATCGCTGTGATAGGAGATGATGCGTTCTTGCGCGAAAGAAAGATTGAGACAAAAAATGGCTGCCACTGCGACTAAAAGCCTTGGCAAGTTGCTGTGCGGCCAGCGCATTTAGTCCAGCTCCACGGTGGGTGAGCTGCGCTGTGTTGGGTTCTCAACTTCGAAATATTCGGCAATCTGAAAATTAAAAGGCTTTGCGACAAGCACCTGCGGGAAGGATTGGATGCGAGTATTGAAGATTCTTACGGCGCCGTTGTAAAAGCGGCGGGCATATTGAATATGCTCTTCAACCTCGCTGAGACTCTCGCTTAACTGTCTAAAATTTTCATCGGCTTTCAGGTCGGGATAGGCCTCTGCGACTAGGGCGAGACGAGTTACGGCAGCCTCTATTTCATTTTCTATGCGGGCCTTCTCGGGTAGGTGTTCGGCGAGTTCGCTCGATCTGCGCAGTTCAGTGACTGCGAGCATAGTTGTTTTTTCGTGTTCCGAGTAGGCTTTGACTGCGGTTACCAGTTGCGGAATAAGATCGTGTCTGCGTTTGAGTTGCACATCGATATCGCTCCAGGCGGCTAGCACCTGGTTTCTATCTTTGATTAGAAGGTTGTAGATCCAGACAGCAAATACAAGTAACACAACCAGCAGGGCTAGGGCTTCAAGCATGTGTCCAGTATAGGTGTTTGTGCTCTGGAAATGAATCTATGCCGTAAAGGGGGAGTACGGCGTCGCCTATAGCGAGGTGGGACGACTTTGCACCATGCCCAAGGGCAGCATGCTGAGGCTGCACATACACAGCCTCGTTGATGCAAAGTTGCCTAGGATAGCTCTAATAGTTCCACCCAATTGCCATCGGGATCGGCAATGATGGCTATCGTGACGCCCTCGCGTACGACCTTTGCGGGCACTACTATCTGCGCCCCAGCAGCGGCAGCCTTGTCGACGCTCGCCTCTAGGTTGCCCACGGTAATGGTCCAGTAACGATAGCCGTGTGCTCCGCGAATTCCACCAGGAGCTGCATCTGCCGGCGCGGCTGGATCAAGTTCTATAACCTTAATTACGCTGTCGCCTACCTTGAATCGATTCATGGTTCCGCCGCCAGGCATAGGGATTGAGCCTTCAAGCTCCAGCCCCAGTGTCTCACCATAGA
>Ga0316189_10001966_pt1 | contig 20310 bp, 16 predicted proteins | sample LowCovwburrow_MG_FD_204930 | JGI IMG/M metagenome (GOLD analysis project Ga0316189, IMG submission 204930) | Coastal sediment microbial communities from Maine, United States - Lowes Cove worm burrow | ecosystem: Environmental > Aquatic > Marine > Coastal > Sediment | place: USA: Maine... | reverse complement strand
GCCGATCAGCAGCAGGAATGCCAGCGCCAGCATGACGATGGTTGGATTGCGTTGAATGAAATTCGCCATGGGTGTCGCCGCCAGCAACATCACGGTCACCGCAGCCACTACCGCGATCACCATGATCGGGATGTGCTCGGTCATGCCAACGGCGGTGATGATGCTGTCCACGGAAAACACCAGGTCCAGCACCAAAATCTGCGCGATCGCGGCGGACACGCTCAACGATGGCTGGCTGGTGTCGAACAGGTCGTGCTCGGGGTCCGGGTCGACATTGTGGTGAATCTCCTTGGTAGCCTTCCACACCAGGAACACGCCGCCCGCGATGAGAATCAGGTCACGCCAGGAAAAGCCCTTCCCGAAAACCTCGAACACCGGCTGAGTCAGGCCGATGATGAAGGCGATCGTTCCTAACAACAGCAGGCGCAGGATCAGCGCACCACCGATACCGATCCGTCGCGCGTTCTCCCGCTTATCGGGGGGCAGCTTGTTGGTCAGGACGGAAATGAAGATCAGGTTGTCGATGCCCAGGACGACTTCCATTGCCACCAGCGTGGCCAGGGCGACCCACGCATTGGGATCGGCGATGAGGCTTAACAGGTATTCGGTCATGTGCTTGCGTCCGGGACCATCAAATAAAATGGGTCAATAAAGGGGGCCGGATACATTCTAACCATTAATTGTGTCCGGCATCTTTTTCGGGCACCATTTTCGCTCCCATCCCCAGCTTCCCGGTAGACTGCCAATCGACCACCAGGAGAAACAAATGAAGAGGAGTGTCTTTGCCGCGCTGTGTTGTGTTGTTCTTAATGCAACCGTATTTGCCGCTGACTGGCCGATGTCCAATGACCCCGGGTTTGACACCTCTGTCGAAAACCCGATGTACGGGCATGCCAAGGGTCCAGTCATCCTTCTGGACGCTGCGCACCATAATTTTCATGTCACCGAGGGGTTCATAGAGCCTTTCGCCGAACTTGCCGCATCTGATGGTTATAAGACAACGGTAGGCGCCTCCCAATTTACGCCTGAATTTCTGCGTTCATTCGATATCGTGATGGTGATTACCGCGCTGCCGTTCGAATTTACCAGCAAGACTGAAGTCACTACCGAAACCACGTTTACCGGCTCAGAAATCGAAGCACTGTATGACTGGGTAGCCAGCGGTGGTTCTTTGCTTGTATTCAGCGAACATGCCCCATTCGACCAGGCAATCAATCCACTGTTAAACAGGTTTGGCGTCACCTCCAGTGTCGGCACGATCGCCGACCCGGTTCACTATGATAAGAAGCTGGGACGGGATGGCTGGGTTGTTTTCTCACAGGAAAACGGATTACTGAATGCAGACCACCCCATTGTGAAGGGTCGAGACGAATCAGAAACCGTCAACAGCGTGGTTGCTTTCGGTGGCAGCGCCTTGACGGGTGCTGACTACGACAATATCTTTCGATTATCTGACACGGCCGAAAACCGCCGGCATGCTACCGGTGTGGGACCCGATGGCATGGGTGATTCCCAGGCGCTTGCAGGAGAAGTGGGTGAAGGAAGAATTCTGGTTTTCGGTGATTCCAATGGTTTTACGGCAATGAATTTTGACCAGGAAGATGGTTCAGTGAAATCACTGGGCATGAACACCGCGCACCACGACTGGAAGCAAATGGTACTGAATTCACTGCATTGGCTATCCAGGGACCTTTAGTACTTTAAACTAACACCATGACAGACATAGCCGAACGGCTGGCCAGGGTTCGCCAGCACATGTCCAGCCAGGGGCTGGATGCCTTGATCATCCCCCGCGCCGACGAGTACCTGGGCGAGTATATTCCGGAGCGCAACGAGCGCCTGCGCTGGATCAGCGGTTTCACCGGCTCGGCGGGCGTGGTTATCGTGCTGCGGGACCGGGCAGTGATTTTTGTCGACGGGCGTTACACGGTGCAGGTCAGGAAGCAGGTTCCTGAAGATCTGTTCGAAGTGCTTCACCTGGTCGAGACGCCGCATCTGCCCTGGCTGGCCGAGCAACTTCAGGCCACCTCACGCGTGGGCGTTGACCCGCGTATGCACCCCTACCGCTGGTACCAGGATGCCCGTAAAACACTGGGCGAGGCCGGCATTGAACTGGTGTGCACGGACGGGAATGCCGATGACAACATCGTGGATGCCTGCTGGGACGATCGCCCCGATCCGTTGGTGGCGACTGCTCTGTTGCAGCCGGAATCACTCACCGGCCGGTCCAGCCTGGACAAGCGCCGGGAGATTGGTGCGTCCCTGGCCGGGCAAGGCGCGGACGCAGCCCTGGTGTTCGCGGCCGATTCGATGGCCTGGCTGCTGAATATCCGCGGGCAGGACGTGCCTTGCCTGCCGGTGGTGCTGGGTTACGGTTTGTTATTTGGTGACGGCCGCGTGCAGTTCTTCACCGATCCGGCAAAAATTCCGGAAGGCTTCGAAGCGCATGTCGGGGAAGGGGTCGAGGTTCTGCCCGAGGCCGCGGCCCCCGCGGCGTTCAAAGCCCTGTCGGGTAAGAAGATACTGGCCGACCCGGACACGGCTAACGCCCGCTGCCAGCTGGATTTGCTGGACGCCGGCGCCGGGTTGATCGCCGGTGCCGACCCGGTGATCCTGCCCAAGGCGTGCAAGAACGACGTGGAAATCCAGGGCATGCGCGAGGCCCACATCCGCGACGGCGTGGCCGTGGTCCGTTTTCTGCGCTGGCTTGATGAGGAGGTGGCGGCCGGCCGCCTGCACAGCGAGGCCGAACTGTCCGATTGCCTGTACGATTTCAGAACCCGGGGCGAGCATTTCCGCGAGCCCAGCTTCGATACCATTTCCGCGGCAGCCGTCAACGCGGCGATGTGCCATTACAACCATCTCAACACGGATGAAGTGACCCGGCTGGCGATGGATTCGGCCTACCTGGTGGACAGTGGCGGCCAATACCTGGACGGCACCACGGACGTCACCCGCACCATCGCCATCGGCACGCCCCCGGATGAAATCCGGCGGCGTTTCACGCTGGTCCTCAAGGGCCATATCGCGCTGGACCAGGCGGTATTCCCGGCCGGCACTACCGGCTCGCAGCTCGATGTGCTGGCGCGGCAGTTCCTGTGGAACGAGGGCCTGGACTACGACCACGGCACCGGCCACGGCGTGGGCTCATTCCTGAGCGTGCACGAGGGCCCGCAACGCATCGCCAAGCAACACAACGGCCATGCGCTGAAGCCCGGCATGGTGGTCAGCAACGAGCCCGGTTATTACAAGGACGGCTGCTACGGCATCCGCTGCGAAAACCTGGTGGTGGTGCGCGAATGGGATGGGGCGCTGCCTGAACATGGCGCCGACACGAACGACGGCCCGCCGATGATGGCCTTCGAAGCGCTGACCCTGGCGCCGTTCGACCAGCGCCTGCTGGAACCGTCCCTGTTGACGCAGCCGGAAGCAGATTGGATCGACCGCTACCATGAACAGGTATTTCGTGAGCTCAGCCCGCGGCTGGATGAAGCCGACGTTGCGTGGCTGCAGCAGGCAACGCGGCCGTTGGAGGCAACATGAATTGGGATGCCATAGGTGGGGTGATCTCAGATTTCGGTTTCGGCGAGAAAGCTCAGAAATGAACAAGGACGCCCGATTCTGGGACAAGCGCGCCGAGAAGTATTCGCAAAGGCCGGTTTCCGACGCGGAAACCTACGAGAAGAAACTGGAAATAACGCGCGGCTATTTCACGCCCGGCTCGGAAGTGCTCGAAATCGGCTGTGGCACGGGGTCCACGGCGCTGGCCCACGCGCCGCATGTCAAACACGTCCTGGCGACAGATATCTCGCCGGCAATGATCAACATCGCAAAGGACAAGGCCAGGGCCGGCCAGGTTGAGAACATCACGTTCGAAGTGAGGGCGGCCGGCGATCACGATATTCCAGATTCCCGGTACGACGTCATCATGGCGCACAACCTCCTGCATTTACTCAAGGACCCGCAAGCGGTCATCGACGCCGCTTTCCACGGGCTAAAACCGGGTGGTGTGTTTGTCACCAGCACGGCCTGTATAGGCGACATGAGCTGGTATTTCCGGCTGATTTTGCCGGTTGTCAACGTTCTGAAACTGATTCCCTTCGTAAACGTCTTTACCCAGGCCCAACTCAGCCAAAGCCACAAGGATGCAGGATTCGAAATTGAACAGCAGTGGCTGCCGAAGAAAAACGCAGCTGTTTTTATGGTCGCCCGGAAGCTGGCGGCGGGCCTAGAAAAAGCGTAGATTTATCTGCAAGCAAGAATCAGCACGGACGCAGATAATGATCAATACATCTCCGCTCTTGAAGAGCCTGGCCCCGGCCGTATGTTTAACCCTGCTTTCTCCGCAACTGCTGGCCCAGCCGGCGGACTACTACGACGGGGCTGACAGTTCATCGCCAGGGGCCTTGCGCCAATCCCTTCACGCAATCATCGATGACCATCAACGCTTTCCGTACACGTCCTCCGTGACCGACACCTGGGACGTGCTGGAAATCGCCGATGAGTTGCAAGGGGACCAGGGCCGCGTGATCACACTCTATCGCAATGCCGCATTCGACAAACACGGTGGTGGCAACAATTTCTATAACCGCGAACATGTCTGGCCGAAATCCTACGGGTTTCCGGACAATGACAGCACGGTCAACTACCCCTTCACCGACATGCATTCCCTGTTTCTGTCGGATGTCGACTACAACTTCGCGCGCTCCAACCATCCTTTCAATTACTGCGATGCAAATTGTTTCGAGTACGTCACGCCGGCTAATGACGGTCGGGGGGGCGCGGGGGGTGGGTATCCGGGTGACTCTAACTGGCAGACAGGCGAGTTTACCGAAGGCACCTGGGAAGTCTGGAACGGCCGCCGGGGCGATGTGGCGCGGGCCCTGATGTACATGGACGTTCGTTACGAAGGCGGCACCCACGGCGTCACCTCAGCCAGCGAACCCGACCTGATTCTGACCGATGATCTGCAGCTGATAGACGACTCACGCACCGGCAAAAACGAGGCCACGGGTTACATGGGCATGTTATCGGTGTTGCTGGACTGGCACCGGCAGGATCCCGTTGACCCGGTGGAGATGCAGCACCACGAGACGGTCGCGTCTTTCCAGGGCAATCGCAATCCCTTTATCGACCACCCGGAGTGGGCGTCATGCGTGTTCGAGGGCCAGTGCAGCTTCGGCATCAACGCCGGTCTGAACGACGCCTGGTACAACCCGGCCACAAACGGGCAAGGTTTCCTGGTGGTTGTTTGGGAGAACATCCAGATGATGTTCGTCGCCTGGTTCACCTATGACGTCGAGCGACCGCCGGAGGACGTTGAAGCCATTCTGGGTGAGCCGGGTCATCGATGGCTGACCGCCCAGGGCCCATACACCGGCGACACGGCCTTGCTGGATATCTATGTCAGCAGTGGTGGCGTGTTCGATTCCGCGGTTCCCGCGGTGGGCCCGCCGCTTAAGGACGGCACCATGCAGCTGAAATTCAGTGACTGCAAAACCGGGGTGATTACCTACGATATTCCTTCGGTCAGCCTTTCGGGTGAAGTGCCTCTCGAGCGGATCGTGCAGGACAACGCGGCTTTGTGCGAATCACTTGGCCAGCAGGCTGCGCAAGAATAGCCGGGCTGTTCTACCACTACCGCGTTACCCGCGCTGCAAAACAGCCTGGCCTGGCGTTATGCAGGTGCAGGTAGTCGATAGAACGATCTTCGAACATCCTGGAAATGGCCTCGCCCAGGTCTTCGCCATCAACGACTTCGGCATCCGCGAGACTCACCCGGCAGGGGTAGCCGGGTTTTTCGTCCACAACGATCCGGGCGGCATTGATCCCGGCCAGTTCCTGCCCGGACATTCCAAATAGCGACTTGAAGGGTTCGGCGGGTAAGGCGTGAATCTGAAAAGACATGCGGGCTCCTGGTCATCGTTTGATGAATCTTGAAGCCTCGACCTGCCGGACGGCCACCCGATTCTTGCGGTGCAAGAGCCTTCGACTGGAATTGCGACTACCGAGATATCATCAAGTGTAAGAAAAGATCTATATTATTGATATATAGGGATTATATCTGATAACTAATGTATAATAATACAGTATATATTCTATTGGAGTTCGCCATGCAGCACACCCACAATTACCCCCACCCCATCCCCTCCTCCCGCCAGTATCCCGATCCCCGGCATTTCCGTGACCTGGAACGCCTGGGCGAAGAAATTACCCAGCTCGCAGCGCACATCCACGCTGCTACTTTTCAGTTGCTGGAGTTGATTCGTGAGTTCGACGAACAGCAGGGCTGGGCCGGTGAGGGCGTCAACTCCTGCGCCCACTGGCTGAACTGGAAGTGCGGCATGAACCTGGGTGCTGCACGCGAGAGGGTGCGGGTGTCTCATGCCCTGCCGGAACTGCCGTTGATTTCTGCAGAATTCCGCGAAGGCAAGATCAGTTATTCCAAGGTACGGGCGATGACCCGGGTGGCGACAGCGAAGAATGAAGAGAATCTGTTATCGATTGCCCAACACGGCACGGCCGCCCACGTGGAAAGATTGGTCAGCCAGTACCGGCGGTTGCAGCGTGACGAGGCTTTGGAGGCGGAAAACGTACGGCACGCGCAGCGGGAATTGTCCTGGATGATCGACAGCGACGGTATGTGGCTGTTCCGGGGTAAGTTCACGGCCGAGCAGGGGGCGTTGATCTGCCGTGCGCTTGAAGCGGCGATGGACCAGATGTTCCACGAAACCGCAGATGAGTCCGCCGACGTTTCCGCGGAAATGCTTGCCGGGGTGGACGGTTGCCTTCCAGTCCCCCACCCGGTCGCCACGCGCCGGGCTGATGCATTGGAGCGGGTGGCAGAAGCCTGGCTTGCCGGGAAAGAGGGCGAACGTTCCGGCGGGGACCGTTATCTGCTCCACATTCACACTGACGGGGAAACGCTCAAAGCCGGTGGCTGCAAGCGCCGCGACAGCGCGGAGTCCGAACTGGAAGGCCATGGCTGCGTTTCCGCGGAAACGTCACGGCGCATGGCGTGTGACTCGTCCGTTGTTCACTGGCATGAAGCCCCGGATGGCGAAGCACTCAACATCGGCCGCAAATCCCGCAGCATTCCGCCGGCCACCCGGCGTGCCCTGCTGCGCCGCGATGGAGGCTGCCGTTTTCCGGGCTGCACCTGCACCCGCTTTGTCGATGCCCACCATATTCACCACTGGGCAGACGGCGGTGAGACCAACATGGGTAACCTGGTGTTGCTGTGCCGCAGGCATCATCGGCTGGTTCACGAAGGGGGCTTTGGGGTCAGCCGCAAACGCGCGGGCGACGTCGAGTTTACCTATCCCGATGGCTGCGTGATGGAGCCCGGCCCGGATCAGCGTTTCCGCGGAAACGTGGTGTCCATCAAGGCCGGCAATCGCGGTCGGGGACTGGACATCACCCCCGAAACCCTCCCGCCACGCTGGCTTGGGGAGGAAATGGACTATAGCCTGGCTGTCACGGTGTTACAGAGCAGCGAGTGAAGTCGCTTCAACAATCCTTACGGCGGAGCTACATGCTAATCACAAACTTCAAAAGTAAGCCCGGCATGTTGCTCTAACCGCGCCAGCAGTGCATCGCCCAGCGCTGTCGCTGGCGTCCAGAAACCGCCGCCGACCTCGCTGCGGGCAATATCCTGTGCCAGGCAAGCCCCGGCCTCACCGAGAATTTTCGCCGTTGAGCCATAGCCCGGGTCGCGATCACCGGTCACCCGGGTAGTCAGTTTATTGCCGCTGGCGGTTGTGCCGTAAAAACGCAAATCGTACATGCCGTCGCGCTGCTGTTCCGGCGACGGGCCTTCACCGGGCTTGGGCAGGATGTAGTTTTCCATCAGCCAGCGGGTCGGCGGCAGTACGGCGCCTGCCATGAAAGCGCCCAGGCCACCGGTTAAAGCACTGGCGGCCAGCCCGCCTTTCAGTCCTCTGCCCATGCGCATCGATTCGTCGTAGAGAAAATCCACGCCGTAGTCGTAACCGCTAAGCGCGTTGGTGCGGTGCACGATGCGGGTATTGACGCCGGCCATCACGAATGGCCCCAGCCAGGCGCCGGTTTGCGGGTCGCGTGTTGGCGTCTTGATATTGAGCTGGCGGGCGCGGGCCTGGCCACCGGGGACCAGTGAATAGGGGTTCGCCAGGGTTTTGCGCAGGGCGGAGTCTTTCGCCATTTCCCGGGCGATGTTGACGATGCTGGCGACCGTGCCACCTGAGGCGCTGCCCTTCATGCGCGCCACCTGCATGCGAATCTGCGTGGCTGGCTCGCCAAATTTTTCCAGCGCAGTCTTCTGGTGGTGATGCACCCCCAGGTCAGAAGGGACCGAATCAAAGCCGCAACAGTGAATGATCCTCGCTCCGGATTTTTTGGCTTGCGATTCATGTGCCTGCAGCATTTGCAGTATCCACTGCGTCTCGCCCGTCAGGTCCACGTAATCGGTGCCGGTCTCCACGCAGACCTTCACCAGCGTGGAGCCATACAGTGCGTAGGGCCCCACGGTAGAAATGATCACGCGCGACTGCACGCACATGTCGTGCAGCGCTTTTTCGTCTGCGGCATCCGCCGTTATCAACGTGATTCCGGAAGCACCCTCACCCAGCGAGGCCCTGACCGATTCGAGCTTTGCCTTTGAGCGGCCCGCCATCGCCCATTTCAGATCACCGCCTGCGCCATGTCGCTCGAACAGGTAATCGCAGAGAATCTGGCCAACGAAACTGGTTGCGCCAAAAACGATGAGGTTAAAAGGTTGGTCGCTCATAAGAGTACTCTCGGTTTCAGCGGCTTACCCCGCCCCGGTCTTCTGAATACACCGCTCAACCATTTCGCGTTGCACGGCCTGTGGATCGCCGGCGGTTTCGTAGAATTCGTCCAGGTAGGCGGCCAGGCGCTCACGCACGCTCTGATCCAGGCCCCGCAGATCTGTGATCAGGGCGTAAAGTGTGTCGCGGGTCTGCAAAAATTCGGAAACGGAAGCCTCGACGTAGCGGTTGTTCTCGCAGAATCCCTGGTAAAGGCGTTGGCGGACGTTGTCGATGCCCAGTCCCGTCTCCGGCCGGGCATAAGGCGTGTTGACGAATCCGGACATGTCGAAATCGTAAGGAATTGCCAGCAGCAGATCGCCGTCCGCTCCGAACATTGAATAGTTGTGACAGCACTCCCCTTGCGAACCGAGGATCGGTGAAAAATCCGTGTTGCCTATCAGGTACTGGAACACCGAGGTCAGGTTCAAGTGGTCGGCTTGAATGTCTGTGACTCGCTCGGGAAAGATGTTCAGCCGTTGCCTGTCCAGGCGATCGGCCAGGCGGTTTTCGTGTTCGATCAGGAAGGCGCTGCGCACCATGCGCGGCCTGCGATTCTCGCTGTCGACGTAGGTGACATCGAGCAGGCGCACCTGGAAACTCTTATCGGTCAGCGAGTTGAGTATCCGGTAGGCCAGGTATTCCCTCAGCACGCTTTGCTGGTATCGCCCGGAATCCTTGCAGTGTACGACCATCTTCAGCTTGTTCTGCTGGTCGAACAGCGTGCCTGCCACCTGGGATCGTCTGAAATTCAGGTACATCGGCGGAAAATCACAATTGGTATGCCGGTATTTGCCGCGGGTGCGAATCTGCAGGTCCAGTTCAACCGCCGCGCCGTCCGGGCCCTTGTATGCAAAGCTTCCCTGGAATTCTATATCCTTCGGCCGTTCGTTGATCAAGCGGCTGAACGGGGCGGTGATCTCCACGCGCAGAGCCGCATCATCCTGGAATAGCGGATCGGGTGGGGCAGCATGGGCATCCGGCACGGCGAGAACCGTGAACAGGATCACTACAGCTACAAACACACGCTTCATTTACGACCTCTGAAATATCGACCAACTGACCGGCGCTTATTGTATATGGGTTCAGAGCCCTTTTTTGCAAAAAGAGCGCTGACCCTTTTGTTCCCCGTTTCTGATAATCTCTTGCAGAGAAATAAACCGGGAGAGCCCGATGCGGCCAGCACTCATTCCAGTAATCATCCTGCTCGTGGCCTGCAGCGAAAAACCCGGGCAAGAGCTCCCCCGTCCAACGCTGCAGTTTGCTGATCGCGCCTTCGTCAACGGGGCTGTTTACACGGTGGATGCTAACCGTTCCTGGGCTGAGGCAGTCGCCATCGGTGGCGGCCAGATCATCGCAGTCGGAGCAAATAACGAAGTCCAGACAATGATTGGGATCGCTACTGATAAGGAATGCGACCTGTTGCGGCTTCCGACGCTGGAGGACGTTCAGGAAAAGCTTGCCCTGTGCCGGCAGTTGGCCGGTTTCGGCGTGCTGGACAGGAACCTTTTCGAGATTCCTTCAGCTGAGATCAGCGACGCGAAGGTGGTCATGACCGTTTTTGACGGGGATGATGTTTACCATCAGGAGTTTTGATGATGAGTTTCTTCGCCGAGCTTAAGCGCAGGAAGGTTTACCAGGTTGCGGTGATTTACACCGCGGCGGCCTGGGGCCTGCTGCAGGCGGCGGACGTCATCTTTCCGCGCCTGGGCTTGCCGGACTGGTCGGTCACTTTCCTGTTTGCGCTCGAGGTGGTCGGCTTCCCGCTGGCGCTGATCCTGTCATGGATTTTCGATATTAAATCCGGTGGCGTGGTTCGCACCGGCATGGCGCCGGGAGATGCAAGTGATGCCCGGGCGGCAACGGCGGCCCGTGAGCGTGAATCGCTGGCGGTGCTGCCGTTCAGCAACATGAGCGATGATGCCTCGCTGGAGCACCTGGCGGACGGGCTGGTCGAGGACCTGATTACCCGCCTGCAGGGCCATGTCGGCATCCCGGTGAATTCGCGTAATTCCTGTTTCGTCTACAAAGGCCAGGCGGTCGATGTGGTGAAAGTAGCCGAGGAATTGGGAGCGGCCTTCATCGTCGAAGGTAGCGTGCGTGTGCAGGGCGATACCGCGCGCATCACGGCGCAGCTGATTGACGCCAGCAGCGACCATCACATCTGGGCTGAAAAATTTGACCGCCCGCTGGGTGACATATTCTCTTTGCAGGATGAGTTGGTCGAGGCGATGGCGCATTCTATTACCGACCACCTGTCCGACAAGGAAGCAGAACAAGCGCTTGACGCCGATGCCCAGGCTATCGACGCTCCCGCCGCCGATCAGCCGGTTGGTATCCGCAAAGGCTGGGTGGCGGCGGCCTCGGCGCTGGTGCTGGTGCTGGCCGGCGTACTGACCTGGAGCCTGGAGCAACGCGGCGACGAGCGCCGGGCACGCGAGGTGGCGCTGCCGGAAATCGAGCAATTGATCGAGGCGGACGAAGTGATCGAGGCCTTTACCCGCATCCAGGAGCTGGAGCTGCTGCTGCCTTCCGATCCGTTACTGCTGAAATTCCGCGATGCGGTCTCCACGCCTGCCTCGATCCGTACAAAACCCTCCAGCGTACAGGTGTCGTACCGGCCGGACGACATTACAGACGCCGAGTGGATTCCGTTGGGCCTTAGCCCTCTGGAAAAGGTGCGCCTGCCCAACGGCCACCTGCAGCTGAGGTTTGAAGGCGAGGCGCTTGTGACCACGCATCGGTTGGTGCGAAATCCCACCGGATTGTTGCACAATTTTGATGCTTCACCGATGGCCAGGGAGTTGTGGCCTGAAGGTGTTTTTGAGTTGGCGGCTGTCGAAGAAGGTCGCGAGGGGATGGCCTATGTCGAACCCTGGTCGGCGAATATCGCGTTGCCGCATCATCAAATTGAGCCAGCGGCGTTCGTACCGGCCTACTTCATCGACATCCACGAGGTCACCAACGCCGAATACCAGTCCTTCGTGGACGCCGGTGGCTACAGCGAATACCGTTACTGGTCGAACCTGGATTTCGGCGAATCAGAGTGGCCTGAAAGGGTGGCCACTTTCACCGACCAGACCAACCAGCCGGGCCCGGCGGGCTGGGAGATGGGTCGCTTTCGGCCCGGTGACGATCAGCTGCCGGTTACCGGGGTCAGCTGGTTTGAGGCCGCTGCCTACTGCCATTATGCAGGCAAGGAGCTGCCCACGTTTTACCACTGGTACCGGGCCGCACTGGATTACATGGAGGTGGTCACTCCGGTAGCGCCGGCCGTTATCCGCCAGAGCAATTTTGCCGGCAAAGGGCTGGCGCCGGTCGGGCAGTACCCGGCGATCAGTTTTTACGGCCTGCAGGACATGGGTGGCAATGCCCGCGAATGGCTGGCCAACGCGGATGGCGAGATGCGCTGGATTGCAGGAGGGGCCTGGAATCAGACGCCTTACATGTTCCTGGACGAGGAGTTCGAGATCCCTGGCGCTCGCGGGCCGGCCAATGGTTTTCGCTGCATGGTCAACGCGGACGGCGAGCCCACGCCAGAACCGTTAACCGCGGCCACGGACCTGCGTGGCGGGACCGATCCCCGCACTGTCACGCCGGTGGATGAGGAGACGTACACCATTTACCGCGACCAGTTCGGTTACCTGAAGCAGGACCCGGGTTCGCAGTTGCTGTCCACGGAGCAGATGGCTTACTGGCGGCAGGAAAAGGTCCGCATTGACTCGCCCTACAGCGCCGAGGGGATGGAAGTGCTGCTGTTGATTCCGGACAATGCTGTCCCGCCGCTGCAAGCCCTGGTGATGATGCCGGGTTCGGATGCGTTTTTCAGTGGCGCCCGCCTGGACGGCTATGACTGGGCCGACTACGAACCTTCGCTGGCGGCCGTGCTGCAGTCGGGGCGTGCTCTGGTGCTGCCTGTCTGGGACGGAACCTTCGGTCGTGGCTTGCGCCTTTCTTCCAGCCCGGACGCGCAGGAATGGCGCGAGTTCACACGTAGCCGGGGGCTGCGCTGGCGCCAGGACCTGGGAGCTACCCTGGATTACCTGGAAACGCGCGAAGAGATCGACAGTTCCGGTATCGGCTACCTGGGCATCAGCGCCGGCGCTTCTGCTCCGCTGTCGATGCTGGCAGTAGAGCCCCGCGTGAAGACCGCGGTATTGGTCGCAGGCGGGCTCAGTGGGCTCGGTGACCACCCCTTGGTGCAGCCGGCGAATCACGCGCCCCGGATCACCATTCCAGTACTGATGATCAATGGGCGTTACGATCAGAATTTCCCCCTGGAAAGCCGCCAACAACCGCTGTTCGACCTGCTGGGCGCAGATGCCGACCGCAAGAAACACGTAATCTATGATTCCGGTCACATCGGTTACCCGGTCAGCCAGCAGCACCGCGAGATCAACGCCTGGCTGGATAAGTGGCTCTGACGTGAGAAGACTATGGACCTGCTGAATATCCTGACCGTTAACGCCCTGCGTTTCCTGCCGCTGCTGGCGACGCTGGCCGTGGTGACTTTCCTGCTTATGTTCCTGAATCGGCACTTCAGGAAGCGCTGGAAAGACAATCCGGACCTGCAGTTCCGCTTCCAGCTGATCATGCTGGCCCTGACGATGGCGGGCGCCCTGGCGGTGATCATCGCGCTGCCTGTCGACGATGTGTTGCGAGGCCAGTTGCTCAGCCTGATCGGTATTCTTTTGAGTGCGGCGATCGCGCTGTCTTCGACTACTTTTATCGGTAATATCCTGGCCGGCATCATGCTGAAGGCCGTCAAGAGTGCCCGGCCGGGCGACTTCATAACCGTCGGTGAGTTGACCGGCCGAATCACCGAGATGGATTTGCTGCACACGCAGGTGCAGACTGAATTCCGCGACCTGGTCACGGTGCCCAACCTGTTCATGGTGACCCAGCCGCTGCATGTCGTGCGCAAGTCCGGCACCATCGTTGGTTGCACGCTGTCGCTGGGCTACGATGTGCATCACGAACGGGTCACGGATATTTTGCTGGCGGCCGCTGCCCGGGTCGGGCTGAAGGACGCTTTTGTCCAGGTCACCGATCTGGGTGATTTTTCGATCGGCTACCGTGTTGCTGGCCTGCTCGAGGACGTGCAAAGCCTGATTTCGGCCCGCTCCGACCTGCGCAAATCCGTTCTGGACGCGTTGCATGGCGCAGGCATCGAAATCGTCTCGCCCAACTTCATGAACACGCAGGCGCTGGAGGCAGGGCAGCGTTTCATGCCGGAGCAGGCTCCACGTCCGGGCAAAGGCCGGGTAGCCGGAACCCGGGCCGAAGAAGTGGCGTTCGATGTCGCCAAGGAAGCGGCCTCGATCGAAGAATTGCGCAGCGCGCTTGAATCGGTCGAAAAGGAACTGGACGCGCTGAACAACGGCGAGGGTGATGACAGCGGGGCCGCCAGGGAACCGTTGGAGGCTCGCAAGATGCGCCTGGAAGCTGAACTCGAGGCGGCCGAAGCGCGGCGCGCCAGCGGTGAACATAAAGCCTGAATTTTAACCCGGACCGGTATGCCCCGCCTCTCAAAATCCCGCATTATGTCTTCGCTTCAATGCCTGAAGCGGGTCCATCTCGAAATCAACCGCAAAGAATTGGCGCACTACTCCAGGCAAACCGAAGCCGCTTTCGCGCTCGGTCACCAGGTCGGCGAAAGGGCTGTCCAGCTTTATGGCCGGGATGGCGGCACTTATATTGAGTACAACGGCGGCCGTTTCGCCGGGGCGCTCAGCCAGACGGCGGACTTGATGAGCTCGATGTTCCGGATACCGGTATTCGAGGCCACGCTGCAATACGAAGGCGTGCTGGTTCGCGAAGACGTGCTTCTGCCTGTCTCTGAAGGGGGTAATGACAGCTGGCGTGTTATCGAAGTCAAAGCCTCTACCAGGCTCAAACCTGAATACGTCCATGATTGCGCGGTCCAGGCCTGGGTGCACCTGGGCGCAGGCCATCCCCTGGCCGGTATTTCCCTGGCGCACATCGACAACCAGTTCGTGTACCCGGGTGATGGCGACTACCAGGGGCTATTCATCGAGCACGACCTCACGGAGCAGGTGTTCGAGCTGTTGCCGGCCGTGCCCGTCTGGGTCGAAGCGGCCCGCGAAGCAGTGGCCGGGCCCATGCCTGAGGTGCCGGTAGGCCAGCATTGCACATCGCCCTACGAGTGCCCGTTCATCGAGTATTGCTGGCCGAACGATACACGTTACCCGATTGCCGGCCTGGGTGGCGGCAAGAAGAAATTGGGCCTGTGGGTGATGGATGGTTACTGTGATATCTGCGATGTGCCCTCATCCGAGATCAGTGGAGAGACCCAGTTACGCATTCACCGGGTCACGTTGGAGGGAGTGCCGGAACTGCTGCCCGGCGCGAAGGCCTTTGTAGAGTCCCTGGCCTATCCCCGCTTCTACCTGGATTTTGAGACCATCGCCCCGGCGATTCCCCGCTGGCCCGGCACGCGACCTTACCAGGTACTGCCATTCCAGTGGTCCTGCCACATCGAACGGGCCCCGGGCGTGATGGAGCATGCCGAATTCCTCGACCTGTCCGGCGCACCGCCGATGCGCGCGCTGGCAGAGCATATGATCGAGGACCTGGAATCCAGCGGACCGGTGTTGATGTACACCAGTTACGAGCGTGGCGTGATCGAGAGCCTGGCCGGGATGTTCCCGGATCTGGCCGATGCCCTGCAGGCCATCATCGTCCGCCTGGTGGACCTGCATCCGGCCACCAGGGCCAATTATTACCACCCGGACATGCTCGGATCCTGGTCGATCAAGGCCGTGCTTCCCACCATCGCGCCGGACATGGATTACGCAAAGCTGGAAGGCATCCAGGAGGGGGTGGGTGCCTCTGAGGCTTACCTGGAAGCGATTGATCCCAATACCAGCGAAGAGCGGAAAGAGGAAATCCGTAAGGAACTACTGTTGTACTGCAAGCACGATACCGCTGCGATGGTGCGGTTGGTGGCGTTCTTTGCGAATCAGCCTACTTCAACGTAACACTTTTCTCATACACCATCTTCTTCGTTCCATACAGCAAGTTCAGCTCCCGCTCATATTTTACCGTCACGACATAATCACCGCGATTTTGCATGACATTGAAACTATCCTTCATATCAGCCATCTGGTTGATGTACAGCTGATTGTCAATAGCGCTCTCCACCGCGCTAATGGTGCCCAAAGGCGCCATTTTGCTCTTCTTCTGGAGATTATCCAGGATCGTTCTCACGGTGTTGGATTCGATGTACTGCGGGACGTACTGGATTCCAACGAAAATACCGTAGCCGATGACGGCCAGAAAGAGGATAAAGCCGATGGCAGAGTTGCCTTGTTGAGTGATTCGTTTAGACATAGCGATTTCCCTTCACATTTTGAATTCCATTCCTTAACTCTGATTATAGTCTATGGATAGAAAATTTCATTTGGGCACCTGCCCGATCCCCATCCAATCCTTACCACCCGTCGCTTATCGCCCTGCAGAGTAGGGAGTGAATTGACTTGTATCACCACCATGTTTGCAGTCCGGGAGTAACTTGAACAGGAGTACACCCGCCAGAGAGTGACGCCATGAACATCAACGGCTTGCACCTGTTGCTGACTTACCAGTGCAATTTCGAGTGTGATCATTGTTTCGTCTGGGGTAGTCCTGATCAGAATGGAACCATGACGCTGGAAATTATTGAAGAGATTCTGCGACAGGCGCAGGACGTCGGAACGGTGGAATGGATTTACTTCGAGGGGGGTGAACCATTTCTGTACTATGCAGTACTATTGCGTGGGGTCGAACTCGCTTCTCGGGCAGGCTTCAAAGTAGGTATCGTGTCAAACGCTTACTGGGCGACCGGCCTGGACGATGCGCGGGCAAGTCTAAGGCCATTGGCCGGGATGGTGCAGGATCTGTCGATCAGCAGTGATGCCTACCACTGGGGCTCTGTCGATGATGACCAAACCTGCTGGGCCAGGGCGGCTGCCGAGGAGCTCGGCATTCCGCTGGATGTGATCAGCATTGCTCCACCCGAGGACACGCACGTGGCGTGCAGCCATGGCCAGATCGCGCCCGGCGAATCGGCAGTGGTGTTCCGTGGCCGCGCGGCGCAGCGGTTAACAGCGCGGGCGGATGCGCACCCCTGGGAGCAGTTCACCGAATGCCCCTTCGAGGACCTGCGCGAGCCCGGGCGCCTGCACCTGGATCCGCTGGGTTACGTGCACATCTGCCAGGGCATCACGCTGGGCAATTTCCTGCAGCAGCCGCTAAGTGAGCTGTTCGACAGCTATGACCCCGCCACCCATCCGGTAACAGGCCCGCTGCTCGAAGCTGGTCCGGCCGAACTGGTGCGGCGCTATGGGCTGCCCTGCCAGGGCAGTTTCTGCGACGCATGCCACCTGTGCGATACAGCCCGCCGCGCCCTGCGTGGGCGTTTTCCCGAGGTGCTGGCGCCCGACCAGATGTACGGAGAAAAAAAGGGGTCAGGTTAACTTTTCATCCGCGAGGAAAAGTTAACCTGACCCCTTTTTTTCCTTTTTTTTCCATTTTCTCTTCCAGCGCTCGTCCTACTGTAATCAACTTGCCCTCCTGGAACAGGCCGGACCACAGGTGAATCGAGTCGGGCACGTCGTGTTTCGGCCCTTCCGTGTCTTCCTCGGTAATGCCCTGGATCGCCCGGCTGACGCGGGGCTCGAAGCCTGCCCGCAGGACCAGTGTCGGGTGGCCGGTCAGGTTGGTCAGGGCGTTGAGTTGATCAGACCAGGGCGCGAAAAACACGTCAGTCTGCGCGAAGAAGTTGTGCAAAAGTTCCATGATTCTGCGGCGGATGCGGTCACATTGCAGCAGGCTCACCGCGCTGGTGAAATGCGAAATTCGGAAATAGTTGGGCCAGGCATCGAAGATCTGGCGCCGCAGCTCATCATCCGCATCGGACAGCGTCAGCTCTTCGAAAGCCGCCGCCGACTCGGCCTCCAGTATCGGGTTGATGATTTCCCAGGGTAGCTTCGGAAATTCCAGTTCAACCAGGTTCACGCCGGACCCTTGCAACAGCTCAAACGCAGCCCGGTCGGTAGCGGTAGTTTCTTCTGATTCAAGCATACGTGGGTCATAGCCAACGGAGATCCGGGACAGAGGCCGGTTGCCGTCGTAAGCGAAACCATGGGCCAGTGAGCCGGCATCGGCCGGGTCGTAACCGTTGAGTTCGGCCAGCACCAGGGCGGTGTCCTCGGCATAGCGGCAGATTGGGCCGATTTTGTCCAGCGACCAGCACAGCGCCATCGCACCGGCCCTGGAAACTCGGCCGAAGGTTGGCCTCAGGCCGGCAGTTCCACAACGCTCGGAGGGCGAGACGATAGAACCCCAGGTCTCCGTTCCGATGGAGAAGCCGCATAGCCCGGAAGCGGTTGCAGATGCCGAGCCGGCGGAGGAGCCCGATGACCCTTCAGCCGGGTTCCACGGATTACGGGTTTCGCCGCCAAACCACACTTCACCCCAGGCCAGTGCACCCAGTGCGGTTTTGCCCAACAGCACGGCACCGGCTTCGCGTAGCAGGTGCGTGACCTTTGCATCGGTGTCCGGCACTCGATCGCGAAACGGTGTGGCCCCCCAGGTGGTGGCCACGCCGGCTGTGTCCGCCAGGTCTGCCTGTTGCAACGCCAATTCTGGAGTAACCGTGATGAAACTCTGCAACTGGGCGTCGTAACGGGCGATTCGGTCCAGGTATAGCCGTGTCAGCTCAGTGCTGGTGAGCTGGCCAGCTTCCATCCAGTGCGCCAAATGCTTCAATGAGGCGAATGCAATGTCCTCCGCGGAGGCCGGGCGGTCCGGCAGAGGTTCGTCGAACAGGCTCATCCCATTCGCCTGCGCGGTGTACTCGATTCCTGGTAGACGAGGGTCGAACGCCAGCGCCGGCGCCAGTCCGTTAGGCTTTTCAATCGACCGCCACTGCCTGAGCTGTTCCTTACGCTGTGCGAAAAATCCCTCATCACCCTCGATGGCTTCGCCACCCAGCATCAGGCGGCGCTCGGCCTCGGTGAATTGCAGCCCCAGCAGCTTTTCCGCCTCGGCCAGCGTGCGCTCGGTGATGCGCTCATCGAATCCCTCCCACAGCGGATCCCCCGGCTCCGCCCGCGGGGTACAGCCTGAGACCGCTGCGCCTCCGGCCGTGGCCAGCAGGGCGGTCAGTAATTGGCGGCGCTGGATGAGAGTGTTTCGGTTCTGCGTCATGGGGGCTCCGGTATACTATTGGTAAGGCCTTATTAAACCCAGTTTACTTTCTTGTGGAGTCCCAATGCATCAGCGGATTGTCTTTGTTTTCAGCTTCCTGATCGCGCTGTTCGCGGCTGGCGACCTGGCCGCAAACGATGAAACCGTCCGCATTCTGTCCTGGAATATATCGGATGATGCCTATGTCGCTGAGCCCGCGGAATTTGGCGCCCTGCTGCGCTGGGGCGATCCGGACGTGGTATTGCTGGACGAAGTGAGCCCGTCGGCTGACGTGGAGCTGTTGAAAAATGCGCTGCTGGCCCTGAATGAGGACAGCGATGCTGCCTGGAACATCAATTTTGGCGATAGTGGAGGCAGGCAGCGAGCTGTGATTGCCAGCAGAGCCCTGCAGCAGCCGTTGCCTGAATTCTCGGGCATCGTGGCTTATCCGAACGAAGGCCGGCAACGCATTTTTGCAAGGATGCCGCTGGAAAAGCGTGCAGTGGTTGAAAAACAGCTGGATAAAGGTATTCCGGTCAATGGCACGGTGCTACTGGCGGGTGGCCGTCGTCTTTTGGTTGTGGTGACGGACCTGCAGTGTTGTGGTGACGGCCCGGAAAGCTGGGAGGAGGACCGGCGCAGGGTGGAAGCGGCTGAACTTCGCCGGCTCATCAGGCAGGTTCTCCAGCGTGAATCTGTGGATGGTGTTGTTTTCGCCGGCGACTTCAACCTGGTGGAGTCCACTTTCGGCATGGGGCTGCTGACCGGGCCTTATCCTGCACCGCATTTAGCGCTGATACCCGCCGAGCTGTACCATCCTGACGGAATCTCTGCCTGGACCTGGGACGGCCGCGGCACGCCTTTTCCATCTGATGTGCTGGACTATCAACTGTATGGACCGGCAGGACTGGAAATGCGCTCCGGTTTCATCCTCGACACGGAAAAGCTTGATCCCCGCGAGCTCGAACCCTACGGGCTGGATACAGGCACGGTGGGGCGAACCGGTGATCACCGCCCGCTGGTCGTGGAGTACCGTTGGAAGTGAAGTGCTACGGGCAGTGAAGACTGCGGGAATTACTTCTTCGGCGTTACCCACATCGTGATATCCGCATGCACGACCCGTTCGCCGGCGGTATCGAAAACATCCACCGATACCACCGCATCCTGGGCCTCGCCCTCACGGATCGGCGGCAAATTCGCTTCGGCCCGAACATCCGTTTCAGCCTTGCGCAGGTAATCAATCGTCATGCTCTTGGGTATCCAGCGCATGCTTTTGGGACAGGATGCATCGGTCATGGTGCCGGCAACCAGT
>Ga0316189_10001965_pt1 | contig 20313 bp, 22 predicted proteins | sample LowCovwburrow_MG_FD_204930 | JGI IMG/M metagenome (GOLD analysis project Ga0316189, IMG submission 204930) | Coastal sediment microbial communities from Maine, United States - Lowes Cove worm burrow | ecosystem: Environmental > Aquatic > Marine > Coastal > Sediment | place: USA: Maine... | reverse complement strand
ATCATGCTGATGATGAGAAGGAATATCAGTGGGCACCCACCGCAGGTGGTGGTCTGTTGATCTATCGTAAGACTATTCACAAGATGTTCAGTGCCGTGCTCAAGGATGAACGTGTCCTGATGCTTGGGCCGGGTGAGTGGCGCAAGGTGGAGATCATTGAGTGAATGGTAAGCAAGCTAAGTCATTACGGAAAATCTTAGGCATAGTAAAGCCCGCACCTGACCAGAGTCAGAGCGGGCTAGAGACTAAGCAATCGGAGAATGGGCCTTACTTAGTGTTTCATCAACGCAAGGTACCTACGTTGAATATGTATCGTATGATCAAGCGGAAGTTTACTAGGAAGGGGAAGTAGTTCCTCGTTTAGTCTTAAGGAACTGTAACAAACAGGAGGCGAGGGCATCTATTTTGTCCTCGTCTCCATTCAGTTTACTCCAACCAAGGGAGAAACATATAGCATGGCAAAGCTCATGATAGAACGTATGCCGGAACAGATCAGTCTTGAGTCCCTCTCGAACATAGATGATAGCATCATCGCTGTCCGTCATTCCAAGAACCTTAACATCGTTGTCCACTGTAGGTACAACACAAACCGTCCAATCACGGCCTCCCAACTTAAAGCTCGTAGGTATAGATATCATGACTAATCACACCCTCCTAACGGTTCATCGTGCGTCCGTATTAAAGACTCAAGCAGGAGTATCTGCGCCTTTAAGGTGGCATCATTGGTGGCGATGGTCTCAAGCAGTACCTCCCCACGTTCTAGATCTAGGATCTGCTTCTGTTCGTTTCGTGTCAAAGGCACCAGTTGAAAGTCCCGAACCGGAACACAAAGAGGAGGCTCCTCTGCCATTCTTGACTGAAATATGGAGCAACCAGTTGATAATGTCGCTAGAAAAAGAACTAAAGACAGCCGCATTGATGGGTAAAAAGAACTAGAAGTCATTGGGATTCTCCAACGAGTCGATCCCTTCGAAAGCCTCTCCCTTCTTTGACACTTCTTCTTTGATGATTACTCTCTCCTTAGAGAGAGCTTCTTTGTTCTTCTTTGCTATACTCTTTTGTACTTGTTGAACATGAACCCTAGCATCAAGGACATCTCGTTGATGTCTAGCATTATCCCTTTGTCTCTTCAGAGACTTCATTCTAAGTACGGCGGTTAAGACCGCCAGTATACCAGCACCTATAGCAACAAGGTAGAACTTAATCTTAGAAAGAAAGATCACCGTCCGACCGGACCTGTGGTTATCAACCTCAAACCAATGTTGCCTAGAGCAACAACACTAAGTGCAATTGCATAGTTGATAGGAGGTATGAACTCCTGTAAAGGAGTGAGTACCAGAGCACCACTACTTATCAACGTGAAGACGTTAGCCCACACTGTCTTACTTTTATACCAAGGTTTCATTGTCTCTCCTATAGAGCTGTAATCGTTAATGTAATTGTACAAGTATCAAGTGTAGTGGAACCACCATCATCACTGATAGCCATCGTACCAGTGTAGCTGGTACTAGATGAGCTAACAATCTGCCACAATACACCACCTGATACTGCTGTCCACGTAGCTTCTGTGGCACCGCCCCCATCTAGCGTAGCTGCACCACCTGTCTTAGTTAGTTTAGCGTGGTATGTAGCATCTGTAGAAGCACTGTTAGGTATGATCCAGTCAGTGCTAGAGTTCTTCTGTGTGAAGTTTACTGCACTAGCACCGTCGTCATCATAGAACGTGTACATCGTACCGTCAGGGCTACGTAGTTCTACACCACACACCCCATTGCCTACGAAGAAGTCAGCAACAGTCTCACTAGCATTCGATATAGTGACTACACCAGCCGCAGTAGCTGTCATAGACGAAATACCACCCATATCAACTAGCATTATGCGTAAGCCTGTGAAGCGTTAGCGTAGTACGTTGTACCTCCATCCCAAGTCTTAAAGGAATAGATGTCGATTGCGTCAGCGGCAGTAGACATAGTAGGGGCTGATCCAGCGGGCCAAACAAACGTACCACCTGCCCACGTAATAGCCCTAGATGCTGTCGTATCCTGCTGTACTTTGATGATGCACTCACCGTATGTACCACTAGCCGGTGGATTAGAAAGTGTGATAGCTACTGTACCAGTAGCTGCTTCAAGGTCTACCTCAAAGGCGTTGCCTGTAGTGAGGTCAATAGTTACCGCATTAGCGGATACTGTCAATGAGTTACTAGTAATACCATAGTCAGTAATCTCAGGGCGAGTGATTGCACTGTCACCCATGTTGATGTCATTGCCATTAGCATCCAGATCACCACCTAACTGTGGTGTAGTGTCCTCTACTATATTCTCTAGCATTGCGGCAGCAAGTTCCGCTAGTGCAGCCTCTACAGTAGTGGCAGTGATAAGCAAACCAGCATCTGATATACCAATAAGAGCCGCCCCATCCCCAACACCAGTACTAGCTAGCGTAGATGATAGAGGGAAATCTGTGTACATCTCTGCTATTGCAGCTTCTACATCCGTAGCCGCAAGGTTTCCACCAGAGTCTGTGACTGATACGTCAGCCGCAGCTACTGCACCACCAGCGGGTACAGCTTCCCAAGCTGCTACTCCAGCTCCATCTGCTGTAAGTACGTAACCATCTGTTGCAGACTCAGCATTCACGTCACCGGCTGTGACTGTGATGCCAGTACCTAGAACGGCAGCGTCTAGCTGTGCCTTAGTAACTGCGTCCTGTGCAGACGTGCCATCTGTCAAGTTCTTTATCTGATTAGAGTTCAGGTCAAGGTCAGCACTCATCGTGTTAGGTGAGGTGCCGTCCCTCGACAACGTGTTCTCCAACGCTGTTTCAATAAGGGCATTGTTAGCATTAACTGTTGTAACTAATGCGTAACCTGATGCCATATCTGTGAGTGCTAATTTAGCCATAGTTTAGTCTTCCAATTTGTTTAAGATTTGATCTAGTTTACGTTGATTCTCTTCGGCAGTCTTAGCTGCCTTCTCAAGCTCTCGCTTAATCTGCTCTTGAGTAGTCTCAATACGGACAAGCTTCTTGTCTATCTCGTTAGTCTTCTTTGTTTCCTGCTCTATAGCAGCTTCATTGTCCTCTGCCATAGCCTTTACACTGTCCAGTGTTAGCCAACCACCCCCAGCTAAGAAAGCAATTGTTATTAACTGAAACAGATACTTCTGAAGAGGCTGTTCAGCCTTCTCAATGGCCCTCAATCTGTCATTTATTTGTTTATCTTCCATGATCTTATTATACCTTCATCTCAAAATGGGCCCAATCTCTCCGGTAGTAACCGGGTCCTCCGTAGTTTAACCAATGTCCACCCCATGTAAGGGGCACTCCTAATCTACTTGCACTTGCTAGTACGTATGTTGCCATCTCAAAGAACTTCTCGTATGGTGCCTCATAGAGGCCGGGGTAAGGTACTATATCAACAGCCGTAGATGGAAACGAGTTGTGCTTGCTTTGGGGCCACCGTAACTGACTAGCTCCACTAGCGTGAGCCTCGTTCTGCTCCGCCATACCTCTATGCCCCCATATGATCGAGAAATCGAAAGACTTGATCGCTTCTTTAAGGACACTTTGGAGTTCTTCATCCAGAGTACCCAGCCTTTCCTTACTCTTCCGTCCGAATGTCGGCATCTTCTTGCCCCATACCTGCTGTAGCCATATAGAAAGCAGCCATTGCTGCTGGTCCTCCTGCCCTACCTACGAACCTCTCATCCCAGATAGACACCATGTTCTCTTTCTTCCAAGAGAGGATTGATATAGAACCGTGGTCCTCTGCTTGGTTTACATATGCGATGTGATCGTATCCTTTACTCTCTATATACTGCTGTATACCTAAGGCGTGCTCTTCAGGCAATGCGACAATGATCGCCTCATCTTCAGGAAAGATATTGATTAAGTGCCCCTTAACTGTGTCATTATACCAGTTACCAGCGTCGGGCATAAAGAGGCCATTCTTATCCAAAGAAAAGTAAGGAGTTACAGAAGGAGTAGGAAGCCCCTTCATTTTAGCTATCCACATTGCAGCTTGCGAGGGCTCGACACCGTTGGCAATGAAGCGTTCTCTCAAATCCATACCTACTTCATTCCACACATTAGCGGCGGCATTTCTACCTTGCTGAAATTGAGTACGGAAGTAGTCGTTTAAAGTTTTGCCTACTATAAGCTCTAGTTCTTTCTTTTCTAATCCAGAATCATTAGCAGCTCTAGCTAAGTTCCATTCAAAGTCCTTCTGCCTCTTTATTAGAACATCATCGTGCTTGTATGTAGCTTGTACTGCTGCACTATAGGAACCTGCATGTATGCCAGACTCATTAGGCTTAGGGCCTAACTGAGGAAAAGACATTGCTTCATCGGTAAGATGTTGGTATTCAATATGAAAGAACACCTCATCACCCCAAGCATTGTCCTTGGTCAGGTCATCAACAAGTCTTTGATATCTAGCATTGTTCCTTCTAAGACCAGCAAGTACTCTATCATTATAGTAAGCTCTTCGTTCGTCGGAGAGTATAATCCTAGTTGACGACATCTCCCCATCTAGCATATCTGCTGTGATCACGGCAGCTCTGTACTCAGGGTCTATCAGTTGGTTCTCTACCCGCATCTTAAACTCGTCAGGAGTTGTGGCTTGGAACCTATACTCTATGTTTCTAACCATAGGGTCCGTAATAGCCACCAGACGCGCTGATTCGCCGCCCTCGGCTACAATCATATCTATCTCTGCCTGTACATCAGCAGGATCTGCAAGCCTATCAGTGTCCTTAGGTTTCCTGTGAAGGAACTCCTCATATAAGACCTGATTAGGTTCTTCTTTCTGCTTGCTCATAAGCTCCGCAAAGATATCATCAGATACAGTAGTATCTACGACTGGATCCAGCTTATTAGTAGACGCAATCCTCCCGCCTATCCGAGCTGTGTTAGCCAGCTCCTCATCGAATCCCTTAGCATTGACCTTAAGAAGGTCGTCTACTATCTTTTTAGCTTTAGCCATTAGTCTAGTCTAGCTCCTACATCTTTACTGAACGTTAGGTTCCACTCATTCTTGTAGTCAGGTACTACATCACCTCCTGCATAGGCAGCAGATATGTTAGCTTTGTACCGTAAGTCAGCAGTCAATTGACCAGAGTACTCTCTAGCCTTAATTTTTAGCTTAGCAACCTCTTCATTGAGCTGCCCATCAATGCCAGCGGCGTATACTTCCGCAGGGGCACGGCTGTATAGACGCCGTTCACTGTCTTTCTTACGCTTAAGGGCCGCTTTTGCTTCGTCTGCTTTTAAGGTTGCTACTACTTTACCTGTCTCTGTGTCAATATCTAAGTCAAGCATATCCACGAAGCTAGCGTTACCGCCATCTACTGTGTGTCCTACGACAGTACCATTGAAGTCTCTGTATAAGTTCTTACGTGCACCGTCATACTTACCATCAATGAGTGCCATGTTATTGGCCCAGTTAAGCAAACCGTTCTGTTGATCTCCATACGTAGCTGCTGTTTGCAGAGTTCTTAGGAAGTCATCACTGCCTATCTGGTGCATCAGAGTCTGAGCTATAGAGAATTGCTCTACTGGTCCTGAGTTATAAATCCTACGTGCCTTAGCGCCTTGAGAAGATAACAAAGTAAAGGCATCTTCAGGAGTCTTAGCTATGCTAAGATACTCAGGGTCCATTGTAGCTTCAAGCTGAACAAAGTCAGCGATACGCTTTTCTCTAGCAGTCATACCCGGCCCATGATTGTCGGGATTAGACGCAATGATCGTATTGAAATGGTCATCTAACTGCTGCGGTGTAGCATTCCTTGGCAACCTGTGCGTCTGTGTAGAACCTACGTCTATACCCCACAGATCTGCTGCTATAGTGTTAGTCTCCTTTGCAATGAGATCGAGCGTGATCTTACCACGCTGATCGAAGGCTTCAGGGAGCATCGCAACGAAAGGAGCTACACGTTCTAGTGTACGTAGCTGTCCAGCAGCTACTGGGTGCTGTGCATCGAAAGCAAACTTGTTAGCTGCTGTGTAGGACTCCCATATAACTGATGGTCTAAAATCGTCAGCTTCTAGTCCTGCCTCCATAGCCGAAAAGACTTGCATCTGCTCGTCGTGGAATGCTTTCAGTTGAGCGTACCCAGCATTGTCAGAGTATATGGCACTAATGCCAGAGAACTGTTCAGCAGCCCTAGCTGCCATCTCCTTGACCTTAGCAATGGCTTGCTGCTTACCCCCATTCTGCCACTGTGCTACTGCTTCTATGCTTCCCGGTAGCGTAGGGTTAGATGCTGCATGTCTAATGCTAGCGAATGTAGGAGCCATATCCTTAGAGTAAGCCGCTGCATCACTAAGATGCCCTGACATGGCTTCCCCATAAGTTCTTTGCACATCTTCAAAAGACATATCCTGTAACAGCTCTCTATTAGTTAAGACGAAGTTATTACGATTAGTCTCTTGTTCCAATGACTCTAAGTACTTAAACTCTTTTGCCCACTTCATAGTTCCGAAACGTAGAGTAGGGCTCATGCCCAGTGTTTCGTATGAGTACTTCTTCAGCATCTCTAGCTCATCGTTCTCAGCTTGACTAGCTGCTCTGCGAGTAGAGTCTAGTTGGAGGAGAGCTTGGTACTCAGGATCTACTGATGTAGTAAGACGAAGCTCTTGAGCCATCCTTTCCTCAAATCTAGGGTACAATAGGGCAGCTTCCGCCAGCTCGTTTCGGATATCAATGTCTATTCTGTCTTTGACAGATCCACTAGCATTGTCTTTAGAGCGTTGTAGATATTGTATTCTATCTATTAGCTGCTGCTCACCAGAAACTGTAGGATCCCCGTCATCCGTGACGGGCGGGGCCTCTTCCTTGAGGAGATTATTCCTAGCTTCTGCTAGACCTTCGTCAATTCTGTCCTCTATCGCGGCACCATACTTACGAGTAACAGAAGCACCTATGAGGTTATCTATTTGTTCTGGTGCTCCAGCAAACCCACCTAGTACATCTTGTGGTCCTGCTTGGCGAGCCTGTGTAGCTCCTGTAGTTGGAGTTGTTGTTTCAATTGTAGGACTAGCCATTACTCTTTATCCTCTAGTTCTGCCAAGGCTGCTTTATCTACTTCGATTCTGCCTTGATGTGCTTCTTTAATGATTGATTTAATCTCTTCTCGTTGTTTCTCTGAGTAGTCAGTAAACTCGTCGATGAGTGGTAAGAACTTATTAGGGTCTATCTTCTTATCTTCCACTGCTTCAATGATTTGCTGGAATATAGAGGGATTTAACGAGTCGTTCTGGGTGTCAACCATAGATGCTTTCATCATTTCTAGTCTCTTACCCTCAGGCCAATCCTCAAAGAGGTTGGTCCAAGCTCCAATCTGCTCTCTAAACCCTTCATCATCTAGTACACCACCTCTCCATAAGCTGATTAGGCGGGTCATGTGCTTGTAGTTAGCCCTAGCTGTGTCATCAAAGGCTGCTTTGTCTTCCCATACCGCACTGTTAAGCGCATAGTAGGCTAGCTCTTCGCGTGTACGGGCTCCTAAGAGACCGCGTGCTATGAGGGCACTCATTGTAGGACGCAGAGGCATAGCTTCTTTAGAAGCAGAGTACCACTGGTCCATCTTGTAGCCCATGTATGCTGTCATCATGTCGTTATAGACTGGGAATGTGCCAGCGAACACAGCGTTAGCTGTCAATGAGAACTTATCTACTGGGTCCATGTCTGGGAAACCTTGAGATAGCCAGTAAGACCACTCTAAGCTCTTAAGAATCTTACTTGCGACACCACCGAACGGACCAAATGCTGCTCCGATTGGCTGTTCAAACACAGTGCGCATTTGCATCTCCCAAAGACGGAACACATCAAGACCGGGAGCAAGGAAAGAGAACTCTATTTCCTTATAGTCATCGATAGTAATGTCTGCTAGGTAGTTGAAAGTAGTGTCGATCACGCCACCTGCTATCAGGTCAACCAGTGTTACGTTCTCTGACCCTGGCAGAGGACGATCCTCCACTCCTATGCTAGTGAGAGTTTGTACTGTGTAGTCTCTAGCTCCAAACTGGTTAGCTCCATAGAGCAGGAACCCACCAAAGACAATCTTAGCAGCGTCTGCTTTAGATATAGCTGGGTTCTGTGCTAGCATAGCTAGTGCAGCCTTGTGGCTGAACCCTAAGAACTGTGTGGTCACGCTTAAAGCACCCTGCTGGTACTTAAAGCTGTTAGGTTTAGTCATAGCCAGTGACAAGTTAGTAGCATCCTTAGCTACTAGGTTCCAATCTGATCGAGTAAGTTCAGTAGGACTATTGTACTTCTTGTTGCGCATTACGCGACGCATAGCTAGGGTATACGTGAACGTCACGTTATTGCCTTCACCAAAGTTAAAGCCTATTGTTTGTAGCCATTGAGTCAGAGCCGTGCTTCCCTGTCTAGCCTTGTACCCTATGGTACCAAGCGTGGAGCCCTGTGCCGGTAACGTTGTCTTATGGAATTTATTAGCACCACCACCGAAGGCATGTACGTCCACCTGATCAATCAGTCCTGACCTATCAAACTCCTTGAGTACCAGCCGGTACTCCCTCTCAGAGAGACCCATAGACTTAGCGAACTTCGCTACACTCAGGCCATCATCAAATGCACTGTTACGATACTGAGCAAGGCCTCGACGTAGTGCTAGGGCATCCTTAAATACCTTACCAGAGAATATGTACCCCGGATCTAGCGGAGCTAGGAACCCTATCTGTGAGGACTGGAGCAGTGCTTGACGGAATGGTCGGAATACCATGAACACTTTAAAGGCTACTGAACGCATAGCTTTGAAAGGATCCACTTGCATTGCTCTATTTTCCAGCCATGAGTAGTTCTTACCAGTGATACGATTGATAGTTGTAGCTAGGTTAAGAGACTTCTCTCGCAAGAATGGGATCACGTTACTTTCTGTGCCCTGCATCAAACGGAAGTAGTCTACTATCTCTTTAGCTTCCTCTATCTTAGCTCTGAGTTTCTTATCAGGAGTGTTCCGCATACGTGATCTTAACCGATTGCTAAGCTCACTTAAGCTGAGATCATCAAGTAGCTTCAGTTCCTTCTCATCAAGGATCTTACTGTAGCTTTCTTTAAAGCCACGTCGCAGAGCAGCGTACATGTCTTCATGTGTAAGCTGTCGAGCAGCGATACCAATACCACGTTCTGTGGATTTAACTGGGTCCTCCAGTTTAGCTACGTTACCATTCACATCAGGCAGACGATCAAAGTTACGCTCGTCCCAGAAGAGACGGCCTTCCCTGTGGATAGCTTGCTTCACAAACAGGGTTGATTCTGTTTGCTCTAGGTCGTTCGACCGCACATACTCAAAGCTCTCACCACTTCTTCCTCTCCTAGCTACTGCTCTGTTCGCACGGGCTACCCACTTAGCAGCTTCTGCGTCTGTGCCAGCCATCTTAATGGCTTCAGTTACTGTGCTCTGGGCTGTGCCCGGATTCTTGCCATTGATCTTAACACCCTCAGTCTTCTTGATGATGATGTACGGGTCCTCATAGAACCTTAGGCTGTAGCCGGGGTGATATACCATAGGCTTAGTTGACAGATCACCAATCTCGTAGGCATCGTCATCTACAATGATACGGGTAGCTCTAGCCTTCGGAGTGTTAGCCACTTCGATAGGCATGTCCAGTTCCATGATACGTCCGCCCCTGTTGTACAGGGAAGCTAGGTCTTGCTTAGACATAGCCTTCATTTCCTGTGTAACAGGATCCATGAACTCTCCTTGCTTCACAGTCTCAAGAGGCATAGCCTTACCGTGGTATGTAGCCATACCCGGAGCGTGAGGACGTGCAGTTTGGAAACCTTGGTTAGCCCAGTCCCTGTATAGGCGACGGTTGAACAGATCGTGCATGGTGTCCATGCCTTGCTTCATAGCAACCACACCATTCAACTGTTTCTCAGTTATAGTGGGGATCTGAGCTATAGTCTCTGTCAGAGTAGGAGCTCTACCATAGTCCTTACCATAGCTTTCCATCCACTCAAAGGTGGACTGTACAAATCTCTTGTCATCTGGTCCCAACTTGTAGTAGGGATCAAACATACTAGTCAAGCGCCCTTGCAGGACTTGATTCTGACGGTACGAACGAGCGAAGCTCTCGTAGATCTCATCTCCGAACTGTGTATTAGGGGCATAGACCCACCGTGGGAACGTTGTGCCACTTTGAATAGCCTCGGCACCGAAGGCCTCCTTATCAATAGGGTTCCAGTAGTGCTCTCTGTCGTAGACTACGTAGTAGGTCTCATCAGCAGTACCATCAAGCAGTCTAGCTGCTGTGTCTGTGTCTACTTCGTCAAGAGTGGCTGCTCTACCCAAGGATTCTGGTGTAGAGAAGACAGGCTCTAAGACACCCTGTTCGTTCACACGCATGATGCGTGCGTTGCCTTCCTTGTACCCATCATTGATGCGTAAAGTCTCTGAGATCGCATCTGGGAGGCTCTCAAAGCCACCCTCAGCACTCTCCCCCACCACTACACGCATATCGAAGCCCGCTTCGTTGGCCTTGGGAGTTATTACGTTCATTCGGCCTTGAACATGGGTCTCATCTGCTAGATCTAGCTCTTTAATCGTCCGATTAACAGCGTTAGTCTTGTTAGCTGGGGTAAGATAGTGGCCTTGGAGGGGATCTGTGTCTTCTAAGATCTTAGATCGCTGTCTCTCGCTCCTTACGATGACATTCTTAGTGCCATCGGGGAGGTTGTCCACTTCATCTATGAAATTAGAGGGACGTGGAAGCATCAAAGGGATTGCTTCGTCTGCTTCTAGGCCAAATTCAAGGGCCATGTCCTGTTGCAGCATCAGTTCGTCCAAGGTTGCTTGGACTCTGCTCTCACCCGCAGTAGCTGCGAGTTCTCTAGCCCGTACATTAGCGGTAGGAGACCTGAACAAGCGTTTAAGGCCCTTGTATCCATTACCAAGAGCCGCAATAGTGAAGACTCCCTCCAACATAGACTCTAGATCACCACCCCAACGGTCCCAGTCATCCTCAGCAGTGATGCCGTCCCACACATCCTCGGTGAATACGGCTTCGAACTGCTCTAGGATACCATAGCGCGTCATAAGTACTGCTTTAATTGGGTCTTTCTCCCATTCGTTGAACTTTGCCTTAAGCTTGCCTACAGCCATGCGGAGCTCTTCAGGAGGCATCTTTATAAGCTCCTCTCTCATACGCTCTCTACGGCTACCAAGTGCTAACAATGTACCAGTTTCCCATAGTTCTGGGCTCTCGATGCCAAGGGCATCCTCCATCTCTGATTGGATATTGAGACGTGTGAACCAAGAAAACCCCGGTATGAAGTCCTGCCGGAACATATCCACACTCATGTCTGCCAGTCCATCAAAGCCTTGGTCAGCTACAAACTCCATGAGATCTGCTTCAGCTAGCCTACGCTTCTTAGATACGAAGTTAGCTTGGAGATTCTTTATTTCTTGTAAAGGGATATTGCGTGCGCTAGCTAAGTAGTCAGAGTAAGGAACATTGGTCATACCTGCCTTATAGTAGTGCAGCAGCATGTAGTCCAAAGGAGTAACCAGTCTATCATTAAGCCTGTCGGCTTCGGATACTAGGATCTCACTCTGTTGCTCCAAAGGAAGATGATCGAAGTTCTCAGGAGCAAGACGGTTGTTCTCCATTAGCCCTTGTTCTACCAGAGCTGCTCGTACTACAGAGAGGGCAGCATCATGTGTATTCAAGGACTCTAGGTTCTCTTGCTTTCTCTGTTGATATCCTTCTGGGTCATTGTTAAGAACGGACAAGGAGTACGCATCATCGGATACTAAGCTCTCGGCTCTTGCCTTTAGTTGTCCTAGCGGAGAGTCCCAGAAGCTGATGATCTTCTCGTCTTCCTCATCGTCAAAGCGAATGTGATCTATACCCGGATCAGGATCATCTAAAGTCCGGGTACCCCTCTTCAGTCCTTCATTGAACTCTTGGAAAGGGACACCACCAACCTCCATCTGCGGGGTGGGTTTATCACGGGCAGCTATCACGTTCCTGCCGTGTGGTGTGTTTCCTACTAGGATGTCATCTTCCATTATTTCAAAGCTACTATCGATTCAACAAGACCACCAAGAGCACCAAAACCTGCTGCTGCTTCTTGTGCATCAAGTATCTGATCATTCTGATAATCAAGCTTATTCTGTTTAGCAGACGCGGTACTAAAGTCCGTATCCGCTACATTGAATTGTGTACGTGTAGACGCTCTGCCTCCTTGAGAAGCAGAACTATCTAGGCCAAGACTGACACCAGCAGTTACATTATCAGCTATGGCAGTCCGCCCTGCTGATACAAACTGTCTATATCTCTGAACAGAGTTGATAAGATTTAGTTCCTTCTCTGTCTTTCGAGCTCGTTTTTGAGCTCTAGATATACTACCGCTTCCAAATACTCCAGCTATACCACTGATAAGTCCCATTACTTGCGCCTCGTGCTCTTAGTGTTTAGTGTCCATCCGAGGATGTGGCTATCTTTGTCAGTAGCTCCGCCAAAGCGGAGCTGTAGTGCTCGCCCCCTTCCTCTGATCTTGTTTCGTGTAGTTACTACTGGGTAGCCATCTTTATCCGAAGTACTTATTGGAGCATACCCTCTTACGTTACGGTATGTTTCAACTGTTCTGCCTATCTTACCAGACACAGAAGGGTCTGAGGCAAAGGTTGCTTCTAATGCAACGAAGTCTTGCTGAGCTGTCCTGTTTACATCGGTCCATGTAGTATGATCTGTCCAATCAAAGAAAGGAGTCATCAGATTACTAGATGTATTGATAGGATCAAATCCGTTACCAGTAGATGTGTATCCTGTCTCAGTTCGCTTAGCGAACACTGTTATTACAGGGGCTTGACCTCTACGTTGGAAATCTCCTAAAGGATTCCATCCTGTTATTATGTAAGGCAGAGGCTCAGTAGTCGATGTAGCAAAGTCATCAAAAGTTGTTCTATCAAGATCACAGATCTCAATGTCATCATCTGTAGATTGGTAGATCCATTTAATCTTCTTGTTTGAGTTAGAGCTGTCTGCTTCTGTAATAGCCCAAGCTCCAATTACACCCTTAGTGCTGTTTTCTCCGAACTCGTACTTATAGTACGCTCCTACTCTAAGGTCTAATACTAAAGCATACGTATAGAAGTGGTCTTGATTAGGAGCTGTTGCGTACAGGAAGTATACCCTATCTAGTGCATCATCATAAACAGACTTGATCCTCTGTTGATATGCTGCGGGTATAGTATTCCATAGTGTTTGAATGAGGTTCTCTGTGAGAGAGCTCTCTTCTAAAAGACTGGTGTACTGATTAGGCGCAAGGATATGGATGCCCCTTGGTCCCGTGTAAATAGCGCGGTTGCCAACTGCCACAACACCCCTTGAGCTGGAACACTCTGCCTCAGTGATCTTCCTGACTGAGTAACCGTCAGCCGTGAATAGTCCACGTCTACCTCCTCCTACTTCCCAGACACCGTTGTCAGAGAAGACTAGTAATACATCGCGGAAGGACAGCATACGCTGGACCCTTCCTAAGTTAGGTATAACAATTGTGCCACCGTCACTAGACTGTAGCTGGCTATACTCTGGATTAGTTGGGTCAGCTTCTTGATAGCAAACGCTGAAAGCACTAGGCTCAAGAGCTACCTTAGAGAAAAAGATAGTATCATTATATGTACTAGACTCTATGCCAGCGAACCAAGCTCTACCAGCGTGGTACGCTGTAGATCTAAAGCCTACAGTGAGAGCTTCTCCGTCTGACTTAGGTAACGCTATGTTACCATTGACTTGTCCATACCTAGATTCCTCATACTCCCAATCAAAAATAAAGGTATAACCTGTCTTAGGTTGAATAGTGACACTAAAGTTATCAGCATCAATTCTAGTGATAGCATATGAACCATCAAATGATGTGTAAGCGGAAGTGCCTAAAAACTTAGTTGTGAAGACTTGCTGCCCTGATATTGTTACAACTTGCCCGGTTGTTCTGCCGTGGGCAACTGCTGTCACCTTTAACGTTCCGCCATCCTTGGGATTTCCACTTGTAAAGGTCAATGCCGTGATAGCTACCTCAGGGGCATCTACTATATCATTGGACGTTGAAGAAGAGTATGTAGTATCTAGTGGGTCGAGAAGCAGGGATCCTTGCGGAGCACTTGATGTGCCGAACTGCTCTGCTACCAGCTTTGATGGGCTGAAGATTTGGATGCCATCGTCATCTCTGAAACCTGCTGCTGTTTGTCGTCTATAACCTGAGTACCAGAACTGGTTCTTAGCAGGGTAAACAGTTTGGTCATCGAAATAGTCTGTAATATCCTGTGTAACCCAACCTCGGTTGCGTAGGTTATACTCATGGTTTGCTGTCAGAGTAGCAGGGAAACTTTGATTAGCAACTCCATCGTCTATCCCATAGAAATCCCTAATCCTAATTTTAAGAACATTAGCTGTAAAGTAAGTACCGTCATACGCTACATACATTGGATAACATAATGGATGTGATACCAGCAGTACCCCTCGTCCTTGAGAGAACTGCGCTGGTATAGCTGCAATAGCAGCAGTGGTAGTAGATCCTGATACTGCTAGTTCATCTAGAACTATAGAACCAGTTGCCTGAGTAGCACTTGGTGTTTCATCATCGGCAAGAAAGTATATCTCATTCCCTGTTTGTATAACAGAGAAGGCGACCGAAGGGTCTCCTGCTACGTTCTTCCAAACAAAGGTATTGATACCATCTCCATCTGCCAGAGTTACGTTTGAGGATAGAGCTACAGTAGAACCTCCACTCTCCTCCGCTAGACCTTTACGTCTGCGACGTGAGCCATCTACAAGTAACTCGTAGTTACGCTCATCTAAGGAATACCCATCAGGGAATCCTAACTCATTGGCATCTGTATTAAGACCCTTGTTGATCTTAAAGATGTCTTGCTTGCCTTGTGCTTCCATTACTTCTTAGCTACCTTCTTCTTAGCTTTCTTCTTGGTTACGACTTTTTCTTCTTCTTTTTCTTGGCTCCCGGTGTCTTCGATCCGCCCGGTGGATTCTTTGTCGTTATCCGCTTGGGCGTCCCGCCCGTCTTCGGCTTCTTCATTGCCATCTTCTGATTCCTCTAGTGCTATGATATCACCCAGTGCTTCCCTGATCTCATCAGGTAACTCAGCGAGTGATTCTTCTGCTGTTTTCTGAACGGCTTCCTCTTGAGGAGCCTCCGGTATTCCTTGCTTCTGTGCTGCTGCAAGCTGAGCACGTCGCTGTAACTTCTCTGCGTGCGCCCACTGACGGCCTAGCCATATTTCGATCTTCTCCTTCAGGACTGTTGGGCTAGTCCACTTGCCCTCGAACTCCTTCGGGATCTGTGCGTCCGACCTGTCAGGGTCTGGACGTGCGTGAACGAGAGCTGAACCACGTTCTCCTTTAACGATCCACTTACGTCCTTGTGGATCCATACTTTGAGGCATGGCTGATTCTCTATTCATCAGTTCCATAGTTGGTCTCCTATGTTATCGTGCATTGCGCCCGTAATTGGGCCCTGTTCGTTTCTCTTGTAGGTCCTTAGTGATGTACTTCTTACGCTGCGCTCTTACTTCAGACTGTCTCTCTCGTCTAGCTACGGCTTGTGGGGCTCCATCTTTGTAGAGCTCAAAGTACATATTCCGTGCCCTATCCTTAAGAAGCGTAAACATGTTCTCAGGGATATCTGGCACGTAAGCATCAGTGAATGAGAAGGTAGGTCTAAACAATCCCTTCACTAGTGATTTGCTATTCTGTAAACTGGAATCCAAAGTTGAGTAATAAGAATCAAAGTAGATGTCATCGTATCCTTCAAGGATTGTCCAGTATGTTGGGTGTTGGTCATTACGTACATTAAGATTAAGCGTCTCAGACGCTCCTTCTTTAACGTAGTATTGATCTACATTAGTATCTGTAGATGAAAGACTGAAAGAAGATGCTAGAAAATCTGCTGGATCTTTGAAGTGGACTTCTTGATAGTTGTCAGCAGCACCTGCATCTGTCTTTTTATTGTACCAGATAGTTTCAATCTTATGTACTTCAGTAGGCCTCGTCATCTTAGTTGGTGTGGCGGAAGACGTGGCATCGAGTCTCTGTATTGACTCATGCATCTTGATGTCAAAGTCATCAATCATGTGCCAGAACTCATCCCGCACAACTCTAGCGCATTGATCAGATTCAATTGTATCGGAGATGGAGTTAACTTCATCACCATCTGTATCTGATAATATGCCCTGTACGATTGAAAGTAAAGATTCTCTACTCATTATATTCTCTAGTTAAAAGGAGAGGGCCGAGATCTCCCGGCCCACCCTATTAGTCGTTAGACTCGATGAGGCCGTGAGCTTCCAATGCTGTGATAATGTCGTTGATAGCAGTTGTATGCGTATCACGAATTACAGCACTAGCAAACGCGCCAGCCGTAGCACCAGTTCCACCAGCGGTGGGGGCGGTGATAGCAGCTTGACGTTCTCCGATCATTGGCTTATGAGACGAATCTGCGAGCTTACTGATTTGCTTAATAAGTGTTGCCATTGTATTATACCTTTTTTAGAAGGTTCCCCCTCCCGAAGGAGGGGGTCCCAGTTTCTTACTAACTTCTGATTGTGCTGTCAGAGGTCTCATTCAAGAGTAGATTACTCTACTGCTGCGAATGATTCACCCTGTGAGCCACGAGGCTCCAGATAGCGGATCGTCAGTACACCTGCGCCAGCGGTGAAAACACCAGTAGCGTAGCCGAACGTCGGAACTACGTCAGAGGTGCTTACAGCACCACAAGTCGTAACGCCATTAACCAGTGAGCCATCACAGGCAACAACAGCACCAACAGCGTCGAGAGCTGTTACTGCGATGTCTTCATCGATGCCATCAATGTCGTCGTCAACAGCAGCGATGCTGTGAGTACCGATATCAAGAGCGCCAGAAGCACTAGTTGTGAAGGCAGTCGTTACTTGGAAAGAAGCTTCCAAGATACGAGAGCCGCGTGGGATTACAGCACTCTGCGGTGGGATTGAAGCAACTGTAACCGAACCAATAGCTTCCAACGCCGTAGCATCAGGCAATTCAACGACCATTGTCTTAACTGATCCTGAACCTGTTACTGCCGGTACGTTGTTATCTTCCGAGTGAGTACCAAAACCTACAACCAAGCCGTCAGAGTTAGTCCATGTAGCATTGCGTGACATATTCTAATCCTCCTTATACTTGGTCAGTGTCAGTCAAGACACAGACAAGGTTTTCTGGACGGTATACTTTCAGACCGTAACGAGCAGTAGTAACATACTCTTCACGTTGCTTCTTGTAATCAAATCCACCATCAACCTTAGGCATCTGGCGCATCGCACCCATGAAGGGCATGATTTCGCTAGAAGCGGCAGAGAAGAAGCAGTTTGCTTTACCAGCAGCAGTCGTCGGTGTACCGATGTTTTCGTTAGCTGTCGGGAGGTAGTTAGAAACGTATACGTCAAACCCGAAGATGTTCTTCGTGAATGTCATACCGTTACCGATACCGCCTTCAATAACGCCTTCCCACCGAGGGTTGTTAGAAACGTTTACCAAGTTGGTCAAGGTATTCATCTCATACTCTACAGACGGATCAACGATTGCCACCAGATTGCTCTGGGGAATGTTGGCCTTCTTAAGAGCAAACAACGCCTTAGCGAAGTCGGCTACAGCCATTGTTTCGTTTGTGCCACTACCGATGAAGCGATGCTCTGCTCCGTTGATAGCGTTAGTAGCGCCAGCCGTTTGACCGCCTGAAGCTCCACCGGCACACAGAGCCAGTACATCTGTTTCAATCTTTTCTGCCAAAGCGCGAGCCTGAGACGGTACAAACTTCGCCTCCAACTGTGCTGCGTAGAAGAGATCCTGACGTGCTTTCTCTGTAATGTAGTGACCTGAGCTCAAATACTCAGAGATTGTGAAGGTGAACTCACCCGTGTCTAGCGCATCAAATACCACATCGGTATCTTCTGTGTAGTCACGAATCGTGGACTCGCCTATAGACGGAATGGTGAACTGGTCGCCATCCGGGAACTCACTCAGCCAGTTTACCCAGCCTTGTGCGTTCAGTTCGTCTTGCAGGACTTCCTTGAGTTGTGTACTCCAAATCTCCGAGCGAGTGAGAACGGCACTGTTTCCTGTTGTCATCATTGTGCTTGTTCCTCGTTAAGAGTTTTAGTTGCTGAAACGGCTTCCCAGTCCGTTGATCGACTTAGCCAGCTCACGCTGGGTCTGCTGATCATTCAGATATTTCACATGACCTAGTTCCTTCTTCTTTGCATCAAAGTAAGCTTTCGTCTTATATGAAGCACCATCGTCACCGACGAGTTCCATTGGACGATCACTACCATTATACAATGCATCTGTTCGATGCTTGGGTAATGAGGTCGTGCTGCCTGAGTTACCAGTACTACCACTGTTTCCGATTAAGGATGCAAATGCGTCGGGAGATGTTTCGCTCAGCTCGGCCAGTGCCTTGGGCGACATGCCCAGTGCCTCAGCACGCTCTGTCACAAGTTGTCTAGCAGCGTCAGCGTTGCCGTCAACCAACTTGAGCACTAGCTCATTCCCTATTTGCCGATTAGTAGCCTTGGTTGTGGCTTGCTTATCGCCCTGTACTACGGACCTAATGGTCTCAATGAGTTCCTCCTGAGAGAGTGCGGTCTGCTCACCTTCGTTGGACTCATCTTTCTTACCCTGTGCTTTCCTTACTGCGTCAACAAGTTCTGACATGCGGGTCTCAGTATCACCTGAGGATTTAAGCTTATCGAGTTCCTGTTTGAGTGTAGAGTTTTCTTGTTCAATACCTGCGATGTGATCATCAGCAGCCTTCTTACCAGCAGCCAGATCCTCCACAGTCTTAAACTTCTTCCCTTCACCGACTAGTTCGTCGAGCACAGTTTTGGTGGGGTCTCCACCGAATACGTCTTCTTGTGTGTCAGCCATTGGTCTTGGCCTCCTTTAAGTCTATCATCTTAATGATCTCTTTCAGCGTAGCGCGTCGAGAGGCGTTGGCAACATACTGTCGTTCCCAACTAGGGTTTGAGAAGTTCTCATCAGAGATAAGAGTCTTCTCGTATTCTTCCTCCAGTATACGCGTCAAGCGTCTCTGGAATAGTGTTGAGTTCTTTAAAGCTTTCTTGCTCTCTTCCTTGAGAGGCTTATCTGGAATCCCTTCCGCTCGGGCTTGATCTCTGTCTTCTTTAAACCAGCGGGTATCCATTAACTAAAGTTTCCTTGTGTTGCTGTATCGATTAAATAACCTCTTATTTGTACATAAGCGTCGATGTTTTGATTACCTGATCCAGTCTTGGTTGCTAGTATTCTAAAATCAGTACCTGCTGGCAGTGCTGCTACACCCACTACTGGGAATATAGCTACCTGTTGGTATATCTGAAGAGAGCGTATAGTATACCATATAGTAGAGCCTTGCAGTCTATACTCAAAAGCATAGTCAAGAGCGTTAGTAGATCCTGCGATACCACTTGCTAGTACGGCAGCAGTAGATAGGAAAGCCTTACCTGCTGGAACTGTGAATCCACTTTCTCTGGATTCGTTCTGTCCTGCATTGATAATAGCCTGTGCGTTCCCGTCCATAGAGATAGTGATGTTACCTGCTGGATCCAACTCAGAACCTACGCTAACCACAAGAGCCCCATCGAACCTATAAGCATCTAGTCCTGAGGACACGACAGGAGTCGTACCATCAAGAACCATAGTTGTAGTTTGCATCACAAGGTCTGAGTCCAGATAGTTGATACGCACTGAGAGTGCTCCCGTGGCAGTAGTACCATTGTCAGCTTGACTGGATGATACTATCGTGATCTCTCCACCTGAGGTGGGTAGAGTACGGATGCCAGTAAAGTTGGACATCTCTCGCTGAGTACCATCAGTAAATTCCTTCTCACTCCACCTAGAGATATTGGAGTATCCGGGGATAGCTCCTATAGATACTGCTGTATCCATATTCCCCATCGGGGACATAAGGTTACTATCTGTAGGTATACGTGCCATCTATACTGGTTCCTGTTGGATCTCGTCAGCTAGCTGTCGTCCAGCTACTTCCTTAACGTTCTCATCCTGTGCCTGATTAGACAGAGACTGTGTCTTCTGTTGCTCAGTGATACGGATGTTATCAACTACCAGTTCGTATCCGTCCAGTCCAAGGTTCTCCTCTAGGAGCTTGGCAAGGCGGAAGCCTGAGATGTGGGCTGATACTGCTGGGTCTTGCATGACACCAGACTGGATCAATCCTATCAGGTTCTGTGTAGTCTGAGCTTGCTTAGCGAAGTGCCGTGCCCCTACGGGGTACAGCTTGCCTTTGCTGTT
>Ga0316189_10001962_pt1 | contig 20340 bp, 21 predicted proteins | sample LowCovwburrow_MG_FD_204930 | JGI IMG/M metagenome (GOLD analysis project Ga0316189, IMG submission 204930) | Coastal sediment microbial communities from Maine, United States - Lowes Cove worm burrow | ecosystem: Environmental > Aquatic > Marine > Coastal > Sediment | place: USA: Maine... | reverse complement strand
ATAACAGATGAGAATGGTTATTGTTAACATCTCGATGATTAGCCCTTTTGAGTCCTTAAGCTGGCTGTTCGTGGAGGCTTCTTTCTTTAAGTCATTACTGAGTTTGAGTCATTACTGAGTTTGAGGGACTGCAACTGGCGTTTTCCAGCACTTCGTAACACTGAAAATCTTGCCTGACGAGTAACTGCTTTGCGGTGAAGAGCGGTTATAGGATTAGAACAAATTTCAGCGGTTCTTATAGCAGCGGTCGGCCACAACCGGACCATCCCTAACCTTAATCTTCGTGACCTTTCCCTCAGTTAATTAACATGCCCAATGCGAGTTTCAATTCCTGAACTATACTGAAACAGGTTTGTAGTGATTATGGTTGGCTGGCAGTTTGGACAACTGCGGCGAAGTAATGCCAGACAGCCTATTCAGTGAAATGAAACCAGGGTCGGTCTGCATCATGTCGCCTTCAATTTCGGAATAGAGGAGTGAACTACTTTGATTCGCGCTGAAAGAGAGCATCTGAAATGCTGAAAACAATAACTCGAGTCTTCGTGCGTGTGGGCGATCGATGGATGCCAGATCCACTTGTGATAGCGATCTTCCTGACCTTCATTTGCCTGGCCGCAGCGATTGTTTTTACCGATTTTGGCCTTGCAGATTCATTAGATACTTGGGGTGTCAGCTTCTGGAACCTGCTGGCCTTCACCATGCAGATGATCCTTATATTGGGGCTGGGCCATGTCGTTGCCAATACAAGGCCCGTGAACCGGCTTCTTGTGAATATCGCGGGGCGCATAAACTCTGCGCCCATGGCCTATGGAGGGCTAGCGTTTATTGCTGCAATTTGTGGTCTTTTTTCCTGGGGAGTGGCACTAATTGCGCCTGCGGTATTGTCTCGGATTCTTGCAGCCAGCTGCCAGCAGCGGGGGATCAAGGTACATTTTCCCTTGCTGGTAGCCAGCGGCTGGCTGGGTGCTAGCACCAGCATGCAGGGCCTTTCTGCGTCGATCCCGCTGACGATCAACACACCGGGGCACTTTCTCGAGAGCCAGATAGGGTTGATCGCCTTGTCTGCGACAATTTTTTCGCTCTGGAGCCTGTCGATCGTCTTCACCAAAGTGCTGGCGATCCCGCTGGTTGTGTCACGCCTGGCGCCGTCCGCGGAGGAAATCCGTGAAATTTCGCCACTGGCAATTGAGTCTGTCCACATGGATGAGGACCTTGCGGACAGCCCAGCAACCCCATCCGAGCGGATGGAAAATTCCCGCTTTGTCACTCTTAGTCTGGCCGCGCTTGGAGCCTTCTACCTGGCACTACATTTTCAACAAGGCGGCAGCATCAACCTCAACACCATCAATATGATCTTCCTGGTCATTGGGATCGCATTGGCTGATTCACCCCGGCACTACTTGCAATTGCTTGGCAACGCCGGGCGGGTGATTGCGCCATTCATGATTCAATACCCACTGTATGCGGGCATCATGGGGATTATTGCGGTGTCCGGTCTGGGAGAATTGTTTGTGAATGGTTTCGTTGCCGTTTCGGATAAAGATTCGTTACCCATCTGGACTTTTTTTAGCGCTGGTCTGCTGAACCTGTTTATTCCGTCTGCCGGCGGGCAGTGGGCTGTACAGGGGCCCATCGCGGTCGAGGCTGCAATGCAACTGGGCACTGATATACCGCGTATTGCGATGTCGTTGGCCCTCGGTGAATCCTGGACCAACGCCATCCAGCCACTTTACGCGATACCGGTACTAACCGTAGCCGGCCTGCATATCCGCGACGTGATGGGTTATGGAGTAATCATCTGCGCACTGAACGGCACAATCTACCTGACCGGTCTCACGTTTTTCTGACCTGAACTCAAACAAGGATAGACCTCAACGCCTGCGATCACTGCAATCGGCCAATCCCGGGAAAAAGTCTGCCAGCAAAACAAAGGTGATTGGGCTTGCAGCATCACTGCTTCTAATAGCCATTTCCATTACATCGTGGTACTTCACCGCAGGTGAATTGAATGAAAAGGATAAACAACCCCCAGTTGATGCATTGATCTCTGAAAGCACAGGGCCTTTAATTGCCATTCTGCCACTATCCAGCGTAGATTCCAGTGCAACGGAGTCGCGCTTGGCGGCAGGTTTGGTAGAGTCTCTTATAACCAGTTTGGCCAAGCTGTCCGGCATGTCGGTGATGGCACATGCCTCAGTGATCGAGTTGGAGAAACAGTCAATTACCGTACAGGACTTGCGAGGCAGTTTTGGAGTAACCCACCTGATGCGTGGAAATTTGCAAATTCAAGATGAGTTGGTACGCGTGAATGTGCAACTGGTTGACACTGGAACATTGCAAACGACCTGGGCTGGTCGCCTTGAGGGTCAAATTCAGAATACCTGGGATCTACAGGACCAGCTTGCGATTCAAGTTGCGGAAGCCATCGCAGTAGAAATTCAACCGGATGAAAGTACTAAATTTCTGCAAAAGCACAGTGATACCGCGGAAGCACTGGCCTACTACCGACAGGCCCTACTCCTTCTGATACCACCAAATGATATGACCAGAATCCTTACCGCTCGAAACTTTTTGAAGCGGGCGAATGATCTTGACCCGGATTTTGCTGGTAGTTATGCGGGTGAAAGTTTTTCACATACAATCACGGTTTTGTTTCTGAATGCGGATAACCCGGGGTATGAACTTGAAGTGGCCATCAAACTGGCACGGAAAGCCATCCAAATGGACCCCGATTTTGGAATGGGCTATGCCAGCTTGGCATTTGCCTTCGCTTTAGATGGCCAAATTGAGGCAGGGCTGGAAAATGCGCGCCTGGCTGTCTTGTTGAGTCCGGGAGATGCCTTCGTACAGTTCATTCATGGAATGAATCTCGTGCTCTCAAGAAGAACTACCGAAGCATTTGAGCCATTGATGAAAGCGATCCGACTTGACCCGGCCGAGTCCAGGACACCCTATTTGAATGTGCTGGGAATCGCCCATTTCACCAATAAAGACTATTCAGACACCATAGATCTTTTAAATAAAAATCGTCAAAGGGGAGGGCCTCGTGGCCCTCATATGGACATATTCTCGGCTGCCGCACTGGCAAATTTGGGAAGAGAGACCGAAGCAAGGCATCAGGTAGCAGAATTGAACCTGACCTATCCGAATTTCCCTTATGAAGCCTGGTTGGAAAAATGGATAGGGCCTGGTGAACACCTTGATACCTCCATTGAAAAGCTCAGATTTCTCGGCCTGACACAGCCTTAATTGAACGTAGGTTCAGGCGCCAACATGGGGCCAGTGACCGCTCCGGGTTGCGATTTCAACCGGTCGACGCAACACATTGGCTAAATCGTTCGGCTGGTGTTTCAAAGTTCAGCGTTGTAATAAGTGACGTGTTACTTGTTACTTGTTACTTGTTACTTGTTACGCTTGGGCTTGCAAATTACCAGGAAGTTCTGGGGTCAGAGTCAAGTGCCAGAGTAAACTGAAAGATTGTGGTGAATTAACCTGACGGCCAACAACTCATACAGAACACATTGTTAACCATGTGTCCGGAAAGGACCCTTCGAAAAATGGTGGGCCGTGAAGGATTCGAACCTTCGACCATCGGATTAAAAGTCCGGTGCTCTACCAACTGAGCTAACGGCCCGCTGAGAGTACTGCGAGGAGCGCGGCATTTTATTTGATAACGCGGCTTTACTCAAGACAAATAGAGAAATCAATTAAGATTTATATCGGGTTGGGTCACTTACACCTGCCGCTTCGAACCCGGCGGCACGAATCCGGCAGGAATCGCACACACCACATGCCCTGCCCTCGTCATCTGCCTGGTAGCAGGAAATTGTCATGCCGTAATCCACTCCAAGCTCTGTGCCCTGGCGGATGATGTCTGCTTTGCTCAGGTCAATCAGCGGTGTGTGAATTGTCATGCGGTTACCCACAACGCCGGCCTTGGTGGCGAGGTTGGCCATTTCCTCGTATGCGTTGATAAACTCCGGTCGGCAGTCAGGATAACCGGAATAGTCCACCGCGTTGACCCCGATAAATATATCGTCAGCGCCAAGCACTTCAGCCCAGGCCAGCGCCAGTGACAACATGATGGTATTTCGCGCCGGCACATAGGTCACAGGAATACCCTCGCCTTCTTCTTCGGGCACATCGATGTCATCTGTTAAAGCCGAGCCACCAAATTTGCGCAAATCCAGCTTGATGGTTTTCAATGTGGCAGACATCTTTTCTGCGACGTTTTGTGCAGCCTGCAATTCAGAACGATGGCGTTGGCCGTAATCAACCGACAAGGCGTGGCAATGGAAACCGCGTTCATTGGCAATTGCCAGGACAGTGGCTGAATCCAATCCTCCGGAAAGTAAAACAACGGCATTTCTATCGGTTGATTGATTCATAGTCTCTTACCCATCCTATTACGGCCTTCATTTGCCCGGCTCATCGCCCCACAACAGCTTGTGAAGCTGTAACTGCACCCTGACATTCAACTGGTCCTCAAGAACCCACTCGGCAAGCTCTGTTGGATTAACCTGTCCCCAGGCGGGTGAAAGCAGGATATCTGCTATCTCATCCAGGCCACGCGAACGTATTTCTGCTCTTGCCCATTCGTAATCCTCGCGTGAACACAATACAAATTTAATTTGATCGTGTGCTGTGAGCACATCCAGGTTTGTCCACAGGTTGCGCCTGTCCTCGCCGGAATCAGGTGTTTTGATATCAAGCACGCGACTGACCCTTTTATCCACCTGGCTGATATCCATCGCACCGCTGGTTTCGAGGGAGACCTGGTAGCCTGCTGCACATAATCTGTTCAATAATTCCTGACAACGTTTTTGCGCCAGTGGTTCACCGCCGGTCACGCAAACATACGAGGTCCGGTAAGCCGCGACCTGTTCCATTATTTGGTCAATCTGTTGCCACTCACCACCGAAAAAAGCGTACTCGCTATCACAGTATACACAGCGTAACGGGCAGCCTGTCAGGCGGATAAAGACGGTAGGCCTGCCGGCATCACGGGCTTCACCCTGTAGGGAATAGAAGATTTCCGTGATTTTGAGCAGGCCTTCCCTGGATTCGGGAACGCGGATTTTGCTTGATGTTTCAGTCGCAGACATAGAGGTATTTTACAGCAGGCGTAGGGTGCGTAACTCGTTACGCACCCTTGAATTAACCACCCATGTTAAACAGTTAGTAGTGACCTTCCAGCTTCATGCTTCTGAGACGGCTGCCGGCGAGTCTTGCCAGGGTGGTATCAGGATACTGTTCCTGTACCTGCACCAGTGCGGCACGCGCCTGGTCCCATTGCTTTAACTCGTAATGGGTATAACCGATTTTAAGCAAGCCATCAGGGACTTTGGGACTATCAGGATAATTGCTGAGCAATTTCTGGAATGCTTCCAGTGCAATATCGTAATTGCGGGTCACGTAATAGGATTCACCTAACCAGTACTGGGCATTGTCCGCATAGTCGCTGTTGGGATACTGCATGACAAAGGCCGAGAACTGTTGTGCGGCATCAGCATACTTTAGATCTTTAAGCGACTGAAATCCTTGGTCATAAGCCGCTTTCTCGGCTTCGGGCGATGTAGCCATCTCACGAGCCTGGGTATCCGGTGTCGCGATAGCGGTCACCGAGGAGGGTGTATCCAGTGCGGGGCGCACATCGGGTACATCTTCGCGCATCGCCGGTTGTGTCGAAGCGGGGGCGGTCATTGTGCCGGTAGTGTTGACGCGATTGCCTGATAACACCGGCCCGCTTGATGAACCACGCATTGCGGTAATACGCTGGTCGAGATCCAGGTACTGGTCTCTCTGCCGGTTACTGAGGTTCTCCAGCTGGATGGTTTGATCTTCCAGCATACCCGTTAACATACGGACCTCATCCTGCAACTGCTGAATCTGTATTACCAGGTCAACCATCGCTTGTTTATCTTCCATTTGGGCAACGGCAGGTACCGAAACGCTGATGGCCAGCACAAGGCTGGCCATCAGACTTTTTGCAAATCTCTTAACTCGCATCATTATCTCGCTGTGTAAACGATCTCCACACGACGATTCTGCCACCAGCAGTTTTCGTCGCTGACCCGGCACACGGGACGTTCTTCACCGTAGCTGACCGTATCCAACTGTGAGCCCATGGCACCAGCGGCGGAAAGCAGACCGGAAATCGCATTACCGCGGCGTTCGCCGAGGCCCAGGTTATATTCACGTGTTCCACGTTCGTCTGCATGGCCCTCGAGGGTCACACGGGCGCTGCCATGGGCGGAAATATAAGCTGCGTGAGCGGCAACAATAGAGCGGTACTCTGATTTGACTTCTGATTTGTCGAAGTCGAAGTAAATAACCCGCTTGGACAGGAGGCTTTCACTGTTATCAAAGTTTCTTGCATCCGTGTAATCACGCGGATCAGGTGCAGCGGCAGTCGTGACCTCGGTTGCCGGTTTGGTGTCTGTCGTGTCCGTAGCAGTGGTATCTGTTTCCGGCTCTGTTGTTTTACATGCTGAGATCGAAACAGCAAAGACGAGGGCAAGCAAAAAGCGCCATGTGGTATTCATTTTTTCCTCCTGGGATTATTTTAAAAGCTATATAACAGATTCTGTAGCAAGTTTACCTGATTACGGGAGACCATGCCGGTTCCCTTACATCACCTTCAGTCAAAATTAACCGTTGCCGGACATTTCCATCAACAGACACCGCAGAAAGCACTCCCCTGTCGCCTTCACGGGTCGCATAAAGAATCATGCTGCCATTCGGCGCGAAACTGGGTGACTCATCCAGCACGCCGGGTGTTAAAACACGAACACGCCCAGTATTTGTATCCAACACCGCTATACGATACTCGTTTCCCCGTCCATGTGCCATAGCAATCCGGGTTCCATCGGGAGAAATACTTGCGCGTGCATTATAATCTCCCTCCAGCGTTATGCGGCTTGGGTTTCCACCCGTTAGTGGAACACGATAAATCTGTGGTCTTCCGCCCCGGTCTGACGTGAAATATACCCACTGACTATCGGGTGACCAGACCGGTTCGGTGTCGATGGCCCAGTGCTGGGTTAGCTGGCGTTTTTGACCGGTGGCCAGGTCACGGATATATATCTCCGGATTTCCCGAGGCGGACAGGGTCATGGCCATGAACCGTCCGTCCGGGGAAAACGCCGGCGCCCCGTTGATACCCTTACCGGAAGACACCAGTTCACGCTGGCCGGTGGCCACGTTCTGAACATAAATAGCCGAGTTACCCTTTTCGAATGATACATAAGCCAGGCGCTGACCATCGGGTGACCAGTTAGGTGACAAAAGCGGTTCGGGTGAACCCACAACAGCCTGCGGGTTAAACCCGTCTGCATCCGCGACGAACAACTGGTAATTCTGATCATTACCCACACCTGTCGCGGAGATATAGGCGATACGTGTGGCAAAAGCCCCCGCAATACCGGTCAGCTTTTCGTAAATGGCATCCGCCACCCTGTGCGACCCGAAACGTAAATCACCCAACCCAACCGTGGTTACTTGCGACAGCAGTGCCTCCTGCGTATGTACATCAAATAACTGGTAGGTAATATCGTAGCCAGTACCGCCGGCTGCATCCTTGACTTTACCAATGACAATGTAATCAACCTTCAACAGACGCCAGGTGCCGTAGCGAATGGACTCCGCATCGACCGGCCGGTCAACCATGTCCTCCTCGTCCAGCGGGTCAAACAAACCGGAGCGATACAAATCAGATGACACGACCTCCGCTACTCCGGTCTGGGGACGGGGATCCGTGGCCTGCCATTGCATGGGAATGATCGCAATGGGTAGCGCACTGGCATTGCCCTGGATGATCTCAATTTCGAGTTTGGCCTGGGCTAGTTGTGAAAAGAGCAGAAATAAAAGGGTATAAATTATTTTTCGCATAGTTTAGTCATCGTCATAGGTAAATATAAAATCAATCTCACGTTCAAACACATCTTCAAAACCGCGGTAGGGTAAAGACCCGGCGCGTTCCACTGCGGCTACCAGCGATCGGCGGGTGGCCTCATCGGCGTTGCATTTTCCAGCAATCGCAGCCGAAATCACCTCACCACCCGGTATTTGCACTATCTTCAGCCTGCACCGCAAGCCCGGGCGTGCGGTCGGTGGACGATACCAATTATTGGTCACCTGTGACTGAATCGCCATATAATATTCGTCACCCTTGGTCGCTAACTGACCGGCCCGGAACTCCCTCTGTTCGGCAGCCATATTTTGCTGCATTTTGGCCTCGTCAACAGCTTGACGCTGGGCGTCGGCGTCGGCCTGCCTGCGCGCATCCAGTTGCTTGAGCCGTTCTTCTTCAATCTTACGCTGGCGGGCGGCCTCTTCGCGTTTTTTACGCATTTGTTCCAGTTCGTCTTTTTGTCTTTTGAGCTGATCCTTGCGATCCTGATCCTGTTTTTTTCGTAATTCCTGGAGCCTCAAATCTTCCTGACGCTTTTTCACTGCCAGGTCTTTCTGACGCTTTTTCTCCGCTTCTTCCTGTTCCTGTCTTTCGCGCTCCTGACGCTCTTTGCGAGCCTGGAGTTCCTTTGCACGGCGATCCTTCTCTACTTTCTGGGCAACCGCTTTTTCCGCTTCCCGTTTTGCCTGCTCGCGGCGCTCCTTGATCGCGCCGGTATCCACCATCACGGCTTCAATGGTCATACCCGTCAGCGCGGGCGGCTTGAAAGGTTTCCACGTCATTGTCCCTAAAACAACCAGGGCGGCCATCAATGCATGGACCGCAACGGCCAGCGTGAAGGCTTTGGTTTGTGCCCAAAGTTCGCGCATGCCGCTATCAGCCTCCGCCCTGACCTTCCAGGGAATCAAGCGGGTCACTCATCAGACCCACCTTTGTCACACCGGCTTTTTGCAGCAACACCATTGCGCCATATATGTGCCCGTAACCAACGGCCTCATCACCCGCCACCAGCACCTGTATTTCGGGGTTACGGCGTACGATGGCTGAAACCGTGGTCACCAGTGATTTCGGATCAATCAGACCACTGGAAACACCATCGGCTTCACCGCCAGCGTTCAGATAAAGATCACCGTTGGTCAGCACTGTGATCACCATTGGTTCTTCATTCTGCTGGCTGTCCAGTGGTTCGGCATCGGCTTTTGGAAGGTCGACTTCAACACCGAGATTCAATAACGGTGCTGTAATCATAAAGATAACGAGCAATACCAGCATGACATCGATATAGGGAACCACATTGATCTCGGCCATCGGCTTTCGTCTGTTACGTTTCGTTCGCATGTTGCCGTAAACCCTCAGCTATCCATCAGCGCATGTGCCTGGCGCTGCAGGATGCTGGAAAACTCTTCGGCGAAATTGTCATAACGTGTCTCGAGACGCTCAACCTGGTTGGAGTAGCGGTTGTAGGCAATCACCGCAGGAATGGCGGCAAACAAACCCATCGCTGTGGCGATCAGCGCCTCCGAGATACCCGGGGCCACCATCGCGATGGTGGCCTGGTTGACATTGGCCAGCTGATGGAACGAAGTCATGATGCCCCAGACCGTTCCAAACAGACCGATATACGGACTGGTTGAACCCACAGTTGCCAGGTAACTGAGACTGCGTTCCAGACGGTCGGTCTCCCGAACCAGGGCGATACGCATACCACGTTGAGCAGCTTCGACAAGCACACCCGGTGTCATACGTCCCTGCTCACGCATACGGGTGAATTCTTTAAACCCGGACTCGAAAATCTGTTCCAGCCCATCACCGGTATTATTACGCGAGACACCTTCATACAGTTGCGTGAGATCGGTCCCCGACCAAAACCGCTCTTCAAAGGCATTCGCGCCTTTTTCCGCCGTTGCCAGCGTCATGCGTTTGCGGAAAATTATCATCCAGGAAGATACCGATGCCGCCAACAGAATCAGCATCACGCCTTTCACCATCCAACTGGCATCAAGAATTAACTGCCAGACCTGTAAATCATTTTGCATTATGAGGAACTCCCGATCTCCGCCCTGATCCATTTGGGCATACGTGTTGGTTTGAAGTTGTCTGCCCGCAGGCAAACAGCCGTCAATTTGGCTGTCGCCACCTGTTGCCGGTCAGAGCAACGTGTCATTTCCTGGTTAAAAGTCATCCTGACGCCACCGGCATCAACGTTGTACACCGTGATGTCCAGTTCATCATCCAGTCGCGCGGCCTGCACAAAATTAATATCCATGTGCCGGATAGCGAAAAGAACATTATCCTCACTGGCAATCTTTGCCTGGTGAATACCTTTTGCCCGCAGCCACTCGGTACGCGCGCGTTCAAAAAAATTCAGATACTGCGAGTGGTAAACCACCCCGCCGGCATCGGTATCTTCCCAGTACACTCTTACTTTCCAGACAAAGGGAATCATATTTGGTTCTTCAAGACCGAATAATTCATCTAAATATTCTGCTTAATACGTTTCTAAGTTCAAATTGGGGTTACTTGCCTGAAAACAAATCAGCATTGCCATTTCTGGTATCTCTGCCAGGCTGCTCCAACCCAAAATGCAGGTAGGCCTTGGCTGTCACCATTCGTCCTCTCGAGGTACGCGTGATATATCCCTGCTGAATCAGGAATGGTTCAAGCACGTCTTCCACGGTGCCGCGTTCCTCAGACAAGGCCGCAGCGATGCTTTCGATACCCACCGGGCCGCCGTCAAAATTATCAATAATCAACCTCAACAGGCGCCGGTCCATGGTGTCAAAACCACAGGCATCCACTTTCAACATTTCCATCGCACCCAGTGCAATTTCGGCGTTGATCTTGCCATCTCCCCTGACCTCGGCAAAATCGCGTACCCGCCGCAACAGACGGTTTGCGATACGGGGTGTGCCGCGTGCACGGCTGGCGATACCCATGGAGCCATCATCATCGCAAGGGATATTCAATATACCGGATGAGCGTCTCACTATTTGCTGCAATTCCTTCGGACTATAGAATTCAAGACGCTCAACAATACCAAAACGGTCGCGCAACGGTGAGGTCAGCAAACCGGCGCGGGTGGTCGCACCCACCAGCGTAAAACGCGGCAGATCAATCTTGATGGAACGTGCCGCCGGTCCTTCGCCAATCATGATATCCAGTTGAAAATCTTCCAGCGCCGGATACAGCACCTCTTCAACGACAGGTGACAGGCGGTGAATCTCATCTACAAATAAGACGTCACCAGGCTGCAGATTGGTTAGCAACGCAGCCAGGTCACCGGCGCGTTCCAGCACGGGCCCTGAAGTCTGACGCAGGTTAACACCCATTTCATTCGCAATGACGTGAGCCAGCGTGGTTTTGCCCAGTCCCGGCGGGCCAAAAATCAATACGTGATCCAGTGCTTCCTGCCGGCGGCGCGCGGCCTCAAGAAAAATACTCAGCTTTTCACGCATTACCTCCTGACCGATATATTCATCCATGGTTTTGGGTCGCAGGCTGATATCCATGGCCTTGTCCGATGGCGTGTCCACCGGGTTCACAATGCGATCGCTTGATTCAACCATTCGGCTTTACCCTGGTTTGCAGCGCTTTGCGGATGATCGTCTCGGCATCCATACCGGCCTCGGCCACGGCGCTGACCATGCGGCTGACCTCGGCAGGTTTGTAACCCAGTGACGTCAATGCATGACCGGCCTCGCTGACAGGATCATTACTGACCGGCGCACCACGCGGCATGGCCCCACCACCCGAACCGATGCCTATATCCGTCAACTTGTCGCGCAATTCCATGATGATACGTTCCGCCGTTTTCTTACCGATGCCGGGCACGCGTGTCAAAGAAGCCACATCGCCGCTGGCAACATAATGAGCCAATTCTTCACCACTGGCTCCCGATAAAATAGCCAGCGCCATTTTAGCCCCGATACCACTGATTTTGAGCAGTTTGCGAAATACCTCCCGCTCTTCCAGCGAGGCAAACCCGTACAGGGTCTGGCTATCCTGGGAAAAATGGTGATGGATCACAATTGCCACCGGCTTGCCGTTTTCCGGCAAGTCAGAAAATACACCCAGGGGTGCCTCAACCTCATAACCGACGCCATTGACGTCAATGACCATATAAGGCGGGTTCTTGACCAGTAAGATGCCTGATAAACGTGCAATCATTAGTCTATGCCTGCTGCATCATCGCCATACGGGCGAGCGTTTGTGATGTGTGTTGATGACACAGGGCCACGGCCAATGCATCTGCTGCATCGTTCTGAATCGGTTCCTTGATGCCAAGCAGCAAACCCACCATGTGTTGAACCTGCCCTTTATCGGCCCCGCCGCGGCCCACGATAGCCTGTTTAACAGAGCGGGGACTGTATTCTGATACCGGCAAACCACATGAAATTGCCGCACAAACAGCAGCACCGCGAGCCTGGCCCAGTTTGATGGCAGAAGCGGCGTTGTGCGCTACAAATACCGTCTCAATGGCGGCCTGATCCGGCTCAAACTCCCTGATCAATTGCTGAAGCCCTGAAAATATGATTCCCAGGCGTTCGGTAAATTCACCACTACCCGCCTTGATGGCGTCAAAATAAACCGGGATTACCCGGTCGCCATTGATCTCGATAATCCCTACCCCGGTCATACGTGAACCAGGGTCAACACCGAGTATTCTTAAGTTTTTCAGTTGTAGGCCTCTTCGGGAATATCAGCGTTGGAATAGACATCCTGGGTATCATCCAGGTCTTCAAGCGCATCCAGCAGTCGTAACACCTTTTCACCGCTTTCAACATCCAGGTCAACTTCGAGGCTCGCGCGCATGGTTATTTCGGCATTCTCGGCGGCAAAATCGGCCGCTTCAAGGGCATCTTTCACAGCGCTATACGTCTCGGGTGAGGTGATCACCTCAATGGAACCGTCATCTTCGCTGACGACATCGTCCGCACCGGCGTCCAGTGCCGCTTCCATCACCTCTTCTTCAGATGTGCCGGGTGCAAAATTCAGCACGCCGATTTTTGAGAAAAGGTAAGCCACTGAGCCATCGGTTCCCAGGTTGCCGCCAAACTTGCTAAATGCATGGCGCACTTCGGCGACGGTCCGGTTACGGTTATCGGTCAGACACTCTACCAGTACCGCAACACCGTTCGTGGCGTAACCCTCGTAGGTAAGTGATTCGTAGGTGACGCCTTCAAGATCACCGGTGGCTTTCTTGATGCACCGCTCAATATTGTCCTTGGGCATATTGACCGCATTGGCCTTTTCAATGGCGAGTCTTAAGGCCGGATTGGTAGCAGGATCCCCGCCTCCTTCACGCGCCGCAACCGATAACACCCTGTTGATCTGTGTGAATATCTTGCCGCGCTTGGCATCAACCGCTTTTTTGCGATGTTGAATATTTGCCCACTTGGAATGACCTGCCATAAAAACCGCACCTTAATAATTAGAATAGGGATTCTCGGGATTTTATCATGAAACCCTGCCAAACCGGGGGCAAAAAAAGGGCGCTTAAGTGTTCTTATTGAACCTGCCGGATAAAAGAAATTGCTCTACCTGCTCCACAACTTCAGTTGAATACAACATTTCTGAATGTGAAACTTCCAGCTCAACCGTATCTTTCAAACCTTCCAGTACTGTCTCACTGACGCAAATACTGCCGTCATTTGGCTCGGATTGTCTACCGGCGATTTGCCCAAGCCCGAATTCACGCGTACCCCGTATCATGCCGGTTTCGCGCCCTCGGGGTGAATACTCGAAGCCTTGCATCAGGTTTTCCCGGGCTTCACCAAATATAAACCTCTGGCCGGGGAATTTAGCCAGTCGCTTGACGACATTGCTGCCTTTGACAGGCGTTCCCATCAGCACAACCCTTCCCGGCGGTAAATCATCGTATCGGCTCAGCAAATTCAAAATGACCAGGCCACCCATACTATGGCCAACCAGGTGTAGCTCGCCGGACTCGTGCTGATGCAGAAATTCGTGCAATCCATCTGCATGACCATCGAGGCTCGCAGAACGTGTGGGATAGCTGAAAACCCTCACGTGGTGACCACGGGTGCGAAGACGTTTTGCCATCGACGCCATCATCCAGCCCCGGTTCCACAGACCATGTACAAGTGCGATATCAGCCACGCAATCGTCTCCTTGCCCGGCGGAACGGTTCAATTGAAACCAGTGCCAGTGCCAGCCAGATACAACTGAAAGCCACCGCATGCCCGGTTGTAAATTGTTCGCCGTACAGAAATACTGCAATCAGAAAACTCATGCTCGGGCCGATATACTGGAAAAAACCGAGGATGCTCAATGGCAGCTTCTGGGCCGCCATATTGAACCATATCAACGGCAGCACGGTGACAAATGCAGAACCGATCAGCAATGCATCAATACCGGCAGAGACGCTCAGGAACTGCAATTCGGACTGCGATGACAACCACAGCAGGTAAGCCAGTGCCGGTAGATACATGAGCGCCGTTTCCCACAATAAACCCAGCATCGGCCCAACCTTCAGGCGTTTCCGCAACAAACCATAAACACCAAACGATACGGCCAGTGTCATGGCTATCCAGGGCGGCCTGCCCAGGTACCAGGCGAGATAAAAGGTACCCGCAGCCGCAACGGTGACCGCAACGACCTGCGCTACACTCAGACGCTCCTTTAATATCAGGTATCCCAGCAGCACATTGACCAGCGGTGTGCCGAAGTAACCCAGGCTGGTATCAAGGATATGATCATTTGCCACCGCCCAGACAAAAACCACCCAGTTAAGTGAGATTGTCAGGCCGGACAAAACCAGCCAGGCAATACTGCTCAGCGGCAGGCGCAACTTCCTCAGAAACTGCCTGCCGTCGCGTATACCCAGAAAGATCACCAGAAGAGGTACCGACCAGATCACCCGGTGCGCCAAAACCTCCCAGGCGCCAACAGTCTGCAAGCTCTTGTAGTAAATCGGCACGAGGCCCCAGAACGTGAAAGCAGCCAGCGCCGCAATGACCCCGACACGATCCAGTTTTTGATCATTCGTATTCATTACACGTAGGGTGCGTTACAAGTAACTCACCCTACGAGGCGCCAAAACTTACGCACCCGACCCTGTAGACCCGCTTTCCGTTTTGGGCAGTACACTAATATGCAATTCCTTCAACTGGCTGTCCGCAATCGGCGACGGTGCATCGGTTAACGGGCACTGAGCAGTCGTTGTCTTCGGAAAAGCGATGACATCACGTATGGATGGCTCGCCCGCCATTAGCGCGGCAACGCGGTCCAGGCCAAATGCGATACCGCCGTGAGGCGGGCAACCGTACTTAAGCGCGTCAAGCAGGAAACCAAACTTGGCCTCTGCTTCTTCCTTTCCAATACCGAGCAACTCGAATACCGCCTGCTGCATTTCAGGTTTGTGGATACGAATGGATCCACCACCGATTTCCGCACCATTGAGTACGATGTCGTAACCACGGGACAAGGCGTTGGCAGCATTGCTCTTCAACTCGTCGGCCGAGTCTGATTGTGGTGCGGTAAACGGGTGATGCATGGCCATGAAACGACCGCTATCTTCATCCCATTCAAACATCGGAAAGTCGGTGACCCAGAGTGGCTCCCAGCCTTCTTTTGCCAGTTCCAGATCCTCGCCGCAGCGGACCAGCAGATGACCCATAAAGGTACTCGTCACCAGCCAGTCACCCGCCCCGAAAAACAGCAGATCGCCGCTTTGTACACCCGACTGCTCTGCAATGCCGCTCCAGGCCGTGTCATCAAGGAACTTGGCAACCGGTGACTGCAGACCGGCAATACCGGCATCCAGATCATTGACCTTTATCCAGGCCAGGCCCCTGGCACCGTAGCGCGCGACAAACGCCGTGTATTCATCGATTTGCTTACGTGAAAACTGTGCGCCGCCGGGCACCCTGAGTACCGCGACCCGCTGCTCGTCATTATTGGCCGGGCCGGAAAAAACCTTGAAATCCAGATGACGGACATGTTCGTCAACACTGTTCAGGGACATCGGGTAGCGCAAATCCGGTTTGTCTGAGCCGAATTTTTCCATCGCGTCACGCCAGGTCATACGCGGGAATGGTTGAGGCAACTCAACGTCCAGTACATCTTTGAAGACCGCCCGGACAAGATTTTCTGCCGCCGACTGCACACCGGATTCATCAACAAACGACAATTCCATATCCAATTGGGTAAATTCCGGCTGACGATCAGCGCGCAGATCCTCGTCACGGAAACAACGGGCAATCTGGTAGTAGCGGTCCATACCGGCCATCATCAGTAATTGTTTGAATAACTGGGGTGACTGCGGCAGGGCATAAAACTGCCCGGCCTGCACACGGCTGGGCACCAGGTAATCACGCGCGCCCTCCGGTGTGGCCTTGGTCAGAATGGGTGTCTCGAACTCTGAAAACCCATGTCCGTCCAGGTGCTTGTGAATGGCCTGGTTGAGCTTCGAGCGGATACGCATATTATGTTGCATACGCGGTCTGCGTAAATCCAGGTAACGGTAGCGCAAGCGTATTTCCTCGCCGTCATCGTCCGTCATCATCAAAGGCAGTGGTTCGGAGGCATTCAACAGCTCAACCTCTTCTGCAACCAGTTCAATTTTTCCGGTCGCCATGGATTCATTCCATTGACTCTCAGGCCGCAAACGGACTTTGCCTTTTATACGGACACAATATTCATTACGCAGACGTTCGGCATCGGCAAACGCTGCACTTTCAGGCTCGACGACAACCTGAACGATACCGGCATTATCCCTTAGACCGATAAATATCAATCCACCGAGATCGCGTCTGCGGTCCACCCAGCCACAAAGCGTGACAGCTTGACCTTCCAGTTCTTCATTGATTTCACCGCATAAATGACTACGCATTGGTCTATTCCTTGCTGGCTGTTTTAGCCGTTGATTTGGTTTCGGACTTGCTTGCACCACCTGAAGCAGGTGACTTGTCTGATTTCGTGCTGCCTCCAACGGCAGATTTCTTGGTGGATGAGGCCATGGCGGAAGTTTCTTTTCCGGATGTATCTGCCAGGTTTCGTTTATTATCCTTCTTGAAATCAGTCTCATACCAGCCACCGCCTTTTAAACGAAACGCGGCGGCAGACACCAGGCGTTTCAGTGCCGGACTCTTACACTCCGGGCAATCAACCAGATCGCCTTCACTCATCTTCTGAAGCTTTTCTAATCGGTGTTCACACGACTCGCATCGATACTCGTAAATCGGCACTACTTCATTACTCCTGAAATCCATATACCCGGGTTCAACCACAGGACCGGCAATTATAAACGCTGATGACTCTGGATGGCATTAGATGGGGGTTGTTAATTCCTTTTTACAGTAGAACCGGCCAATTTTCTCCCCCATCGGGTGCGCAACTTTGTTACACGCCACGCACCCAACACGTTTTTTAAAGCATCATGGTTTGGTATAGTGAGCACCCTATCCCAATACAGCATGAGACACCCATGAAAACCAAGATCTTTGTTTCTGCAATCCTGCTGGCAGGCCTGCTTACCGCATGTGAAAAGGACTCCCCGGTGGTTAGTGCGCCACCGGTTGAAACAGCACCCGCTGAAACAGCTGTTACAGCGCCGGTTGAAACCGAAACACCTTCCCGATTTGATATCTATGCTGAAGTCGGCCTGACCGCAGACCTCAGCCAGTTGAGCGACAATCAAAGGCAAATGATCGGTTTGCTGATTGATGCTGCCAAAATCACCGACAATATCTTCTGGCAACAGGTCTGGGGTAATAAAGACGAATTGCTCGACAGCATTGCTGACAACAAGATGAGGCGTTTCGCTTTGTATAACTACGGACCCTGGGATCGATTGGCGGCAGACCAGCCGTTTATTGAAAGCTATGGCCCACGCCCGCCAGGCGCCCGCTTTTATCCGGAAGATATGACCAAGGCAGAATTTGAGGCCTGGCAACAGGAAGGTAAAGACGAACAATATTCGATTGTAAAACGCAATGCCGATGGCGGACTGATACTGGTGCCTTATAGCAAAGCATTCGAGTCCCAGATCAGCGAAATAGCCGATTTACTCATGCAGGCATCTGCTTTGGCTGACGACAAGGAATTTGCGGCCTACCTGAAGCTACGTGCCGAGGCCTTGAAAACTGACAATTACCAGGCTTCGGATATGGCCTGGATGGATATGAAGAACAACCCGATTGAACTGGTCATCGGCCCCATCGAAACCTACCAGGATGCGTTGTACGGATATCGCGCTGCGTTCGAGACCTTCGTGCTGATCAAGGACCTGGCCTGGAGTGAACGCCTGGCACGTTTTGCAAAGTACATGCCGGAACTGCAACAGGGATTACCTGTTGATGAGGCCTACAAGGCGGAAATGCCCGGCTCGGATGCTGATTTGAACGCCTATGACCTTGCCTATTGTGCGGGTGATTGCAACTCCGGTTCGAAAACCATTGCGATCAATCTGCCCAATGATGAGGAAGTGCAACTGGCAAAAGGTACACGCCGTTTGCAAATCAAGAACTCGATGCTGGCCAAGTTCAACCAGATCCTGATGCCGATCACCAATGAACTGATCGCCGAGGATCAGCGTCAGCACGTTACCTTCGACGCGTTTTTCGGCAACACCATGTTTCACGAAGTTGCTCATGGGCTGGGTATTAAAACCACTTTGGACGGCGCCGGCACGGTACGCCAGGCCCTGAAGGAACATGCCTCGGCACTTGAAGAAGGCAAGGCCGACATCCTTGGTTTGTACATGGTGCAGAAGCTGCGGGAAAATGGCGAAATTACCGAAGGTGAATTAATGGACAACTACGTCACCTTCCTCGCCGGTATATTCCGGTCTATTCGTTTTGGCGCCAGCAGCGCCCATGGCCGTGCCAACATGATCCGGTTTAACTATTTCAGCGACGCAGGTGCCTTCAGCCGTGACCCGGATACCGGCACCTACCGTGTCAACGTCGCGAAATTTGAACAGGCCATCAAGGACCTGAGCCGCGACCTGCTGGTTTTGCAGGGTAATGGCGATTACGAAGCCGTAGCCGCTTTCGTTGCCAATCGCGGTAACGTCAGCCCACAATTGCAAGCTGACCTGAACCAGCTGGACGCGATCAGCATACCGGTGGATATCGTTTACCAGCAGGGCAAGGAACAACTCGGCTTGTAGAACAGCCAGGGAGCCTCTGATCAACAAGCGAATCGTCGTAAAAATTGGCAGCCAGGTTCTTTGTGACCCGGCTGGCAGTCTGAACCGGGATGTACTGAAAAACCTGGTAAGCCAGCTAAGCGGCTTACAGGCCGAAGGCTGGCAGGTGCTGCTGGTTTCATCCGGTGCTGTAGCCGCCGGCAAAGGCCTCGTGTCTGAACAACTTGGGCGTATCGCTGATCCCGTCGCCCGCAAACAGGTTTTGGCGGCTGCCGGCCAGGTACGCCTGATGGAAACCTACCGAGAATTGTTTGCACAGCAGGCATTGACCATTGCCCAGGTGCTGGCCACCAAGAATGATTTCCAGACACGCCGCCACTACCTGAACATGCGTGGCTGTATCGAAGCATTATTGGAAGCCGGTATCGTTCCTGTCATCAACGAAAATGATGTGGTGTCCGTCACCGAGTTGATGTTTACCGATAACGATGAACTGGCAGGTTTACTGGCTGGTATGGTCAAAGCCGAAATGCTTTGCATGCTCAGTACAGTCCCCGGTGTTTATGACGGTGATCCGGATGACGCTACCACCCAGTGTATAAAGCGCTGGGATGATGATCGTTACCAGATCGAAGACATCGTCTCACGCGGTACCTCGGCATTGGGCCGCGGCGGCATGCATAACAAACTGGCCGTTGCCCGAAAAGTGGCCCGTCTCGGTACTGAAGTGGTCATTGCCGATGGCACCGACCCACAGGTCATCAGCAAAATCCTTGGTGATCAGGAAACCGGCACGCGTTTCCCGGTGATCGGTGATGCATCACCTGCCAAGAGATGGCTGGCCAGTGCGGATGACCATGCGACCGGCTCGGTCACTGTCAATAAGGGCGCGGAAGATGCTCTTCTGGACAGTAATCGCCTGGCCAGTGTGCTGCTGGTCGGTATCGAGGCAGTGGATGGTGGTTTTAGCCGGGGTGACGTTATCCAGATACTCAATTCATCCGGCAAGGTGCTCGGTTGCGGACAGGCACGTTATGATCACAATGATGCCAAAAACCTGATGGGGCAACGGGGTCATAAACCGCTGATCCATTATGATTACCTTTACCTGATGGATTAGGCTTGACACTACACTAGGGAGTCCTTGATGAGAGACCAGCAACAATACCTGGACAAGGGATTGAGCAACGCACGGGAAGCGGCACGTGAACTGGCGCAATGTGATGATGCAACAATCAGGGCCGTCCTCGAAGCGCTCGCGGATCGCACCATTGCAGCAGAGAAAGAGATACTGCAAGCCAACCTCAGTGATCTC
>Ga0316189_10001961_pt1 | contig 20343 bp, 16 predicted proteins | sample LowCovwburrow_MG_FD_204930 | JGI IMG/M metagenome (GOLD analysis project Ga0316189, IMG submission 204930) | Coastal sediment microbial communities from Maine, United States - Lowes Cove worm burrow | ecosystem: Environmental > Aquatic > Marine > Coastal > Sediment | place: USA: Maine... | reverse complement strand
TCCGCCTCCTGGATGAGACGCATGGCCTTGACGGTCAGCAGATCCGGATCGCCCGGCCCTGCTCCCACCAGATACACTTTACCTTTCTCCGTCACCGTTTCCCCCCGCATAACTGATCCGTAGACATCGGGTGGAGAGCCTCTAGACTCTCCACCTTCTGCTGTTACACGCCTAGTAGACGTCGTACACCGTGTTGTACACGTTGAACTTGCCTGTGGGAGTGACCAGGCGCTTGTCCTTGATGACCTTTTTCAGCTTGCGCGTCTTGTCATCGACAACCACCAGGGCTGAGGTTTGCTCCTTGCCGTTCCACACGGAGAACCAGACTTCGTCACCGGCCTTGTTGTACTCGGGCTGTACAACACGCTTGGGGCCGTCACCCAGGTCTGCCCACTCGGCAATCGGCAACACTTCAAATCCCTTGTCGAGGCTATTAATGTTGAATACTGCAATCGACTGACTGATACCGGTATCCGGATTCAGCGGAGCATCCACCCAGAGGTTTTTCGATTTCGGGTGGGTCTTGATGAACAGCGAACCACCGCCTGCGCCTTTCAGTATTTCCACCACTTTCCAGGCGTTCTTGGGATGCTTGCCAGGATCGGTACCGATGAGGGTAATATTTTCATTACCCAGCGCACTGGTGCCCCATACCGGACCATATTTTGGATGCACGAAGTTGGCGCCACGTCCCGGATGCGGGATCTTGGTGACATCGATCAACGCCGCCAGTTTGCGTTCCTTGGAGTCAACCACCGCGATCTTGTCGGATTTGTTGGCTGCTGTCAGGAAGTAACGATGAGTGGCGTCCCAGCCACCATCATGGAGAAAACGTGCGGCAGGAATCGTAGTGACCGAGAGGTTGTCAATATCCTCGTAGTTCACCAGCAGGATCTTGCCAGTCTCCTTGACGTTGACGATAAACTCCGGATGCTCGTGCGAAGCGACAATCGCTGCCACGCGCGGCTCGGGGTGATATTCCTTGGTGTCTACTGTCATACCGCGGGTCGAGACAATGGTCTTCGGTTCCAGGGTATCGCCGTCCATGATCACGTACTGCGGCGGCCAGTAGCTGCCGGCGATCGCGTACTTGTCTTCAAAGCCCTTGTATTTTGAAGTCTCGACAGAGCGCGCTTCCATGCCCACCTTGATGGTGGCCACGTTATCGGGCTTTTTCATCCACAGGTCGATCAGGTTGATCCTGGCATCACGCCCGATGACAAACAAATAGCGGCCCGAGGCCGACAGACGGGAGATGTGTACCGCGTAACCGGTATCCACAATATTGATAATCTCTTTGGTATCACCGTCGATCAAAGCAATCTGACCGGCGTCACGCAGTGTCACCGAGAAGATGTTCTCGATGTTGTACTTGTTCATTTGCTTGTTTGGTCGCTTATCAACCGGCACGCTAACCTTCCAGGTGCCCTTCATCTCTTCCATGCCCCATTCAGGGGGCTGCGGTGGCTCGTGCTGCAGGTAGCGGGCCATCAGATTGATCTGCTCTTTGGTCAGATCTCCGGAAGTACCCCAGTTAGGCATACCGGCGGGGGAACCATAGGTGATAAACGCCTCGAGTGCGGGGGTACCGCGCCCCCGGGTGATATCAGTAGTCAGCGGCTTGCCGGTCGCGCCCTTGCGCAATACACCGTGGCAACCGGCACAGCGTTCGAAAAAGATCTGCTTGCCCTCGGCGAACTCAGCCGCGGTCATGGCCGGTCCATCAGTGGTAATCATGTCTTTGGTTTGAGTAGGATCAAGCACTGAAGGCGCACCTTCGTACTTCATCTCTGATTCACTCGTTGCATGATCGGCTTTCTCGGCGAGCACTGTCACCGGAACAGCCAGCAATGCGGCAATCGTAATACCAAGCAGTCCTTTACGAACTGGTACAGGGGTGGTCTTCATATCGGGTCCTCCGTTAACGAACTAAAATTCGCGTGGAGGGATTATGGGAGTCCGCTTTCCAGGGTGTCCTTGATTTACATCAAGACGGTTTTTTCAACCTGTTCACTGGCATCCCGCTGCACTTTAGAACTGTTCTACTGTGCAGGTAGCCTGCAAGCCACGCTCATCACAACAAATAACCCTATTTCTCGTGACTGCCTCCTTGGCCAATAATAATTATTACAACAATGAGTACCCGAGCCCGATGACTGCACATACACCAGTGACCTGAACGATGCCCATCTTCTATCTGAACAGGGCTATAAAGGCCGCCGCACCAATCAATGCCGAAAACCACTCGAACGGCGCATCAAAGCCTTCGGGCCAAAGCACATGGCAGGCAAAAAACACCGCCAGATTGAGCGCAACACCAACCACTGCAGCCGTTATACCGGTTAACGGCGCAGTAAATTTAACATCACCCCTGGTGGCTTCAACCGCCGACCCACCGATCAGGATAAAAAGAAACGAAGGCAAAAACGTGAACAGTGTAGCGACACTCGCACCTGCCGCACCGGCCAGCGGCAGCATCTCCGGCCCGAACAGCTCTTTGGTCCAGCCACCTACAAAACCAACAAACGCAACCACCATAATCAGCGGACCGGGGGTTGTTTCACCAAGCGCAAGACCATCTATCATCTGTGTGCCGCTTAACCACGCGTACTGCTCGACACCACCCTGATATACATACGGCAAGACGGCATAGGCGCCACCAAAGGTAACCAGCGCTGCCTTGGTAAAAAACCACCCCATCTCCGAAAACCAAAGGAATGTGCAGCCTTGCTTTAATTCGTCGAATTGAAGCGCTTGCCAGAATTTACAACCTGGCATACTGATTCCTGCATGGTTCGGCGGGCTAATTGGCTAATAATAAAGCGCCTGCAACAGCGACGGCTTCATGCCTGCCGCTGCTGCTTGTGCTGACCACGTGCTCTACTCTAGACAGGCACGACTTTATTAGCACACGGACCTTTCTGACCTTCGCCGACTTCAAATTCTACTGCCTGGCCGTCACTAAGCGTCGCATATCCTCCGCCACTTTGAATTTCCGAATGATGAACGAAAAGGTCTTTTCCTCCATCCTCAGGAGTAATAAAACCAAAACCTTTATCTGCGTTGAACCACTTGACTGTACCTTTACTCATATTTGCCTTCCCTAGATTAATGGTGAATCAATACGATTTTCCACATTCGACTTCACCGTTTCGAAGTGGAAATGAGATATTACCAGTAATACATACAACAACTAATAAAATAATCCCGTCTTTTATGAATATATTGTGACGCGTTATAGCCACTTCTTCCACCTGAACAGCAACACCTGAAATACAACCACCACTATAAGGAGCAGTATAAACACCAGAAACGCTTTTGGGTTATCTCCACCGGGTATTCCGCCTACATTCACACCCAAAAGCCCGGTAAAGAAACCAAGGGGCAAGAAAATAGCCGCCACAACTGACAAAACATACATGCGCTTATTCAGCTGTTCCGAAACACGACTTATTAGTTCTTCCTGTGTTATAGCTGCGCGTTCACGTACGGCATCGATATTTTCAATATGGCGTATTAATCTGTCACTCACTTCTCGCAACTTCATACGATGCGCGTCATCAATCCAACTTGCCTTTTCAATCATCAATCTTGCCAACGCATCCCGTTGGGGTGACAGGTAACGTCTGAGCATAATGGTTTGCTTACGCAATGCTGCGAGGTCAAATCGAACAGAACTGCTACTATCGGAAAGCACACGGCCTTCCAATTCATCGATCTCGTCTTCAAGCATATCGACTGTATCGCTCATACGCCAAACCAGGCGATCTGCGAGATCTATAATAAATTCTGCGCTACTTTCCGGGCCTTTGCCTTTTTCCAATTGGCTCAATATATCATTTATAGATAAAAGCTTGCGTTTTCTGGTGCTAATAATGCGTTCGTTATCAACCCATAGCCTTACCGCCACCATATCATCAGGATCAGAACCCGGGTTCAGGTTAACCCCGCGAAGAGCGATAAGAAGCCCTTCGCCGATGCCCGTTGCCCTGGGCCTGGTTTCATCAGTAATCAGAGCATCTGCAACCAATGCATCCAATTCGCTATTGTTAAGGATCCAGTCTCTCGCAAGTTCATCAGTATAGTCAAAGTGTAGCCACAGGCGTCCCATTGAAGCCGACCAGGATAGCACCTCATCCCATGACAAGATTCGACCACCGCCTTTTCCATCAAGAAGGCAGGCATGTATTAATCCGGTTGTCATGGCTGCACTCATCATCAATCGTTATTAACCTGCTTTTTACTATTTCGTTGTTAACTTCCAGGCGCATCCGCTGCACGGGCTAACGGTGTAACAATCGGCTCAATATATTGCGGTGCGGGATACAGCCCTGTGAGGAGTATAGGCAAAACTCATCGTACTTACACTGATGTTGGGAGGGTAATCGTTAACCCTATTGATAATATTATTTTCTGGCATCTACTTGTCAGGTGTATTTATTCAATAATAGCCAGGTGGCTTTATATTGCAGCAGCTAGGCATGTCGTTCCCACCACTTAATACCGGCGGTGGCCCCTGCAAAAATCGCTGTAGCGGCAAGCAATGATGTAATGGATAGCGTTGACACTCCGGTTACCCCCTGGCCGATATTACAGCCACCTGCCGTAATCGCACCTACACCCATTAATGACCCTCCTATAAGATAATGCGGTATACGTGCCGGGTCCGGTCGTGTCCAGCGAAATTCTCCGAATGCCAGGGCGCTAATGACAGCACCGGAAAACATGGCGATTATAAATGTAGTGCCAAAAGTGAACGGAAATTGTGCGCCTGTAGCAAGGCTATAATGCAATCTTGCCAGTGGTCCGGTAATGATGGCGGATTTGGGTGCAGTCTCAATAAACACATCCTGTGCCAAGTAACCAGTAATAAACCATCCCAGCACTACCAGCAATCCGATAGCGCCTCCGGACAGAATAAGCACGCGGTTACCGGCGATAGACCCGAGAAAGCGCATCAGAATAAAACATATAATGGCAAGCATGGTTCCCACAACCCAGGGCTCGATCTTCAGCAAGGTGGCGACGCCGCTGTCAGCCGCTGCCAGCTCCACAGCTGTAACCCGGAAAAGTTCGATCCGGAGCGGTTCCAGTGCGCCGTAAAAAGTTATACCAGAGAACATAATCATTGTGATCAAAGCCAGCAGGCCACCAATATGACCTTCTGCAGAATTGACCAATGTGCGGGTTGCACAGCCACCGGCAAGTGCGGCGCCAAAACCAAACAGGAGTCCGCCAGCGGTAGCCCCAAGCCAGTCGACACTGGCATTTCTGTATTGGGAATCGGCTATTAAAACAAGCTCCGTACTTTCAAGCAGGGAGGTACCTGCAATTGCAACAGCCCACGCAGCCAAAAAGGCCTGGGCATGACGGTAGTCACGCACAAGTATCATATTGGAGGTAGCCGCCACCATACAAAAACGTGAGCGTTGCATTACCCAACCAAACAGGAGGCCGACTACAATGCCACCTCCTATCAACCATACAGTTCCGTTATCCATCAATTACTGTTTTTCTTAATGCAAGTATATTTCGCTGGAATAACGCCACCTTGGGCCGCACGCAGCTCCCCTGCAGGCGAATAAAGCAGGAATGCGGGAGTGCCCTCCCATGGTGCACCTGTAATATTTTCGACCATACTGACCACATCATCGTGATTACCAACCATCCCGGCATTCTACGCTTTTACCAAATCGAAGCGCGATACTAATTGTAGTTGGCGAGCAAGGCTTTAAGTTCGGGCACGCAGGATCCGCAGTTAGTACCTGCCTTGAGCGCATTGCCGATTTGTTCAGCGCTGGTGAGATTTCCGGCCTGTATTGTTTCGTTAATGGTATTGATACCCACACTGAAGCAGGCACACACGATACGGCCGGCGTCCTTTTGGCCCATGCCCGGTTTACCCGTTAGCAGGCTGGCGCGCGCATCATCGTCGAGTCTGTCTTGTTCGAACAGTTGTGACAGCCAGTCACGTGAAGGCAGATTGAAGTCAGGACCGATAAACAAACAGCTTTCAAGTGCGCCTTCGACCAGGCGTGCTGCGCGGTAGCGGTTAGCGGCTGCGTCAAAGTATTCCATCCAGTCTACTTGCGTGTCATTGCTGCAGAGCAACTGGCGGGCGCAACCCGCCCAGTCTTTCGGGGCCTGCTCGCCGGCGATTTCGTAGCGCCATAGACCTTCACCTTTTGCGCAAGACCAGTAGCTTGCATTCTTCAGTTCCAGGCGACGGCGGGAGAGGATGAAGCCGTACCAGGCCGGAGCGTAGGCCACGATAGCCACCGGGGTATGCTTGAATTCCGGTTGCCCCGAGACCGGATCGGTATCCGGATTCACCAGGCAATCAACACTGGGGACGCTGGAAAACTGCTGACTCCAGTGAATGGGGATAAACACGCTGCCACGTTGCTGCGCATCACTGACACGGGCACGAACTATGAGCTCACCCCAGGCGCTGGTGACGCGTACCAAGCCCTGTTCCTGGATGCTGGCCATGGCGGCATCCTGCGGGTGCAACTCGGCATAGGGTTCGACTATATGTCCGGACAGGCGCGGTGACTTGCCGGTGCGCGTCATGGTGTGCCAGTGGTCACGCACCCGGCCAGTGTTAAGCACCAGGGGGGATTCGCAGCTAACAGGGTTGGCCGGGTTGCGTTCGCCGATAGCAATAAAGCGCGCCTTATGGTCCGGTGTGAAGAAATGCCCATCGGCAAACAGCCGCGTTGTACCCTGGCTGCGTTCAGTCACAGGCCATTGGACTGGCGTCAGGTTGTCGTAGCCAGCATCACTGAGTTCGGCCAGGCCACTGATATCGAAGTCGCGTTGGCCACCATTCTCAAACCCCGAAAGTGCGGCGTGTTCACGCCAGATTTCTGCGTTATTGCGGTAGTTGAAATGTGCTTCAAAGCCCATGCGCCCGGCTACTTCGCTGAGGATCCACCAGTCCGGTCGGGCATCACCCTGGGTTGTCAGGAATGTGCGTTGGCGGGAAATACGCCGTTCGGAGTTGGTAACTGTGCCCTCTTTCTCGCCCCAGCTCTGGGCTGGCAGCAGCACATGCGCATACTGATTGGTGTCGGTGTGCTCTACGCAGTCCGAGACCACTACGCATTCGCAGCTTTCCAGCGCACTGCGTACCCGGTGGCTGTCCGGCATGCTTACAGCGGGATTGGTGGCCATGATCCACACGGCCTTGACCTGCCCTGTTTCTATAGCGCGAAACAGGTCGACCGCTTTTAAGCCTTCCTTATCGGCTATGCGGGGTGATTGCCAGAAGCGCTGCACGGTATCGCGATGTCCGGCATTGGCAATCTCCATATGCGCGGCCAACTGGTTGGCAAGCCCGCCGACTTCGCGCCCGCCCATGGCATTTGGCTGGCCGGTAAAGGAAAACGGCCCCATACCGGGACGGCCGATACGGCCGGTCAGCAAGTGGCAGTTGATAATGCTGTTGACCTTGTCGGTGCCGTAGGAAAACTGGTTAACGCCCTGTGAAAACACAGTGACCACGCGCTCGGTACGTGCAAACAGTCGGTAGAAATTCTCTAACTGTTGTTCTTCCAGGCCGCAACGTTCTGCAACCTCGGCCAACTCGCTGCAACCAGCCTGTGCAGCTGTCAACGCTGCTTCCATGCCGGTGGTGCAATTATTGGTAAACAAGGTGTTGGCCTCCCCCTGCTCTTGTAGATAGCAAAGCAGGCCGTTAAACAGATCGGTGTCGGTACCCGGCTTCAGCGCCAGGTGCTGATCGGCGATATCGCAGGTGGGCGTCTCGCGTGGGTCGATCACAACCACCTGCAGATCGGGATTGTCCTGCTTTGCCTTGCGGATGCGCTGAAACAGTACCGGGTGACACCAGGCGGTATTGGAACCGGTGAGCACAATCAGCTTGGCGCGTTCCAGGTCTTCGTAACTGCACGGCACGGTGTCTGAACCGAAGGCTCGCTTGTAACCGGCGACTGCCGAGGACATGCATAACCGTGAATTGGTATCTATGTTCGCCGAACCGATGAAGCCTTTCATCAGCTTGTTGGCGACATAGTAGTCCTCGGTCAGCAACTGGCCGGAGACGTAGAAGGCCACGGCATCGGGTCCATGCTTTTGGATGATGCGACTGAACTCATTGGCGACGTAATCCAGTGCCTGCGGCCAGTCAGCCTTTTCGCCTTCAATCCTGGGATACAGCAGACGGTTGTCAGGACCAACAGTCTCGCCCAGTGCCGCGCCCTTGGAGCACAACCGACCGAAATTAGCCGGATGGTCCGGGTCACCGCGCACACTGACATTCATCTGCTCATCAACGCTGGCGAGCACACCGCAACCGACGCCACAATACGGGCAGGTGGTTTTTACTTCACGGAGTGAATCAAAGGACATGCGGAAACATCATAAACGCTTAAAAACCCGCTTGCTCAAGGCTCAAAGAAAAAAGACGCAAACGAAAAGGGGTCAGTACCCTTTTTCTTTCACCCAGGCATACAAGTTCGCTTTTGGCAATAGAAAAAGGGTACTGACCCCTTTTCGTTTTCATTATTTGTTAGGGCAGCCTTCGTCGGGTGTCAGTGACAGCTGGATTACACCAGCTTCGACTTTTACCGGGAAACGCGCAGCACAACCCTCGTCAGGCGTAACTGCTTCACCGCTATCCAGGTGGATTTTCCAGTCGTGCAGCGGGCAGGCGACTCGATTACCGTGCACGATACCCTGTGACAGCGGACCTCCCTTGTGGGGGCATTTGTCGCGCAGGGCAAAGATTTCATCTTTAGATGTGCGGAACACAGCAATATCACCATCCGTGGTACGTACTACTCGGGCGCCCAGTTGCGGGATGTCTTCGATCTTGCCGACTTCTATCCAGCCACTCTCGTTTGCCATGATTTTTTCTGCCTGATTCATAATTCAATCTCAACAACGGTTAACCGACTTGCTTGATCGGGGTAAATTCGTGAGCCTCGCCACCCTCGGCGCGCTCTTTCCAGGGATCATTCTGGGCAAACTTCTGGGCGTGACGGAAGCGCTCGGCGAGCGCCTTGCGACCGACTTCGTCTTCGACGATCTTTTCCTTCACGTAGGTCAGGCCAACGCGCTCAATCCACGGCGCTGTGCGCTCCAGGTAGTGAGCCTCTTCACGGTACAGTTGCATGTAAGCGGCACAATATTCGAGCACCTGCCCTGAAGTCTCGACATGGCAGAGCAGATCGGTAGCCCGTACTTTCACGCCGCCATTACCGCCAACGTGCAACTCATACCCGGAATCGACGCAAACCACGCCGAAATCCTTGATAGTGGCTTCAGCACAGTTACGCGGACAACCGGAAGCTGCCATCTTGAACTTGTGCGGTGTCCAGGAACCCCAGCTCAGTTCTTCCAGGTCGATACCCATCCGGGTGGAATCCTGGGTACCGAAACGGCACCATTCCTTGCCTACACAGGTTTTAACTGTGCGCAGCGCCTTGCCGTAAGCATGTCCCGACACCAGCCCTGCGGAATTCAGTTCGCCCCAGATTTTCGGTAACTCTTCCTTCTGTAAACCGTACAGCCCAATGCGCTGGCCACCGGTTACGTGTACTGTCTTTACGTTGTACTTCTCGGCCGCATCGGCGATAGCACGCAGTTCCTGCGGCGTGGTGATACCACCCCACATACGCGGAATGACCGAGTAGGTTGCGTCTTTCTGAATGTTGGCGTGCGCGCGTTCGTTGATGAAGCGAGACTGGCTGTCATCCTTGTAATCGCCAGGCCACTGGCACAGCAGGTAGTAATTCAATGCCGGGCGGCACTTGCCACAACCGTTGGGGGTCTTCCACTCGAAGAACTCCTGTACGGCGGGAATACTCTTCAATTCCTGATCGTGGATACCGGCACGGATGTCATCGTGATTGTGTTCGGTACAACCACACAGCGGCTTCTTTGCCGGTGATTCCGAATAGTCACCGCCCAGTGTGTGTGACAGCAGGGCCTCTACCAGGCCGGTGCATGAACCACAGGAACTGGACGCCTTGGTATGGGTGCGCACGTCTTCCAGGGTAAACAGGTTTTTCCTCGTGATAGCGTCGACAATGTCGCCTTTGCAGACGCCGTTACAGCCGCAGATTTCTGCTGTATTTGCCATAGCTGCGACGCGGTTGTCATCGCCATGGCCGGAGTCACCCAAGTGAGCCTGGCCGAACAGCAGGTTGTCGCGAAAATCCGAGACATCGGTCTTGTCGCGCATCAATTCGAAGTACCAGGTACCGTCGATGGTGTCGCCGTACATGACAGCACCCTGGATACGATTGTCTTTCAGCACCACCTTCTTGTACATACCACGGCCGGGATCCTGCAGCACCAGTTCTTCCGTGGTGTCGTCACCGACAAAATCACCCGCAGAGAACAGGTCGATGCCGGTGACTTTCAGCTTGGTAGAAGTCACCGAGCCTTCGTAACGGGCGATACCCATATGTGCGAGGTGGTTGGCACAGACCTTGGCCTGTTCAAACAGTGGCGCCACCAGACCGTAAGTCTGGCCACGGTGCTGCAGGCATTCACCAACAGAATAGATTCGCGGGTCGAAAGTCTGCATGGTGTCGTTAACCACAATACCGCGCTCGCAGTGCAAGCCAATCTTCTCAGCCAGTTCGATATTCGGTTTGATGCCGACCGCCATAACCACGATGTCGGCTGGAATTTCCAGGCCATCCTTGAAACGCACGCTTTCAACGCTCGTCTTGCCGAGTACGGCTTCGGTCTGCGCTTCCATGAGGAACTTCATACCCTTCTCTTCCAGAGAGGCTTTCAGCAGCGCACCGGCCGGCTTGTCCATCTGGCGTTCCATCAGGGTATCCATAAGGTGCACGACGGTCACGTCCATACCCTGCTTCATCAGGCCATTGGCTGCTTCAAGACCGAGCAGACCACCACCAATGACAACAGCTTTGCCGCCCGTTTTCTTTGCGGCTGCCAGCATGGTGTCGACATCAGCGATATCACGGAAAGCGATAACGCCATCAAGCTCGTTACCGGGAATCGGAATAATGAAAGGGTTGGAACCGGTAGCAATGATCAGGCGGTCATATTCCGCCTCGATACCGTCCGAGGTATGCACAATACGTTTGGCTCGGTCGACGCTTTCGACCCACTTGCCCTTGTGCAGGGTGATGCCGTTATCGATATACCACCGCTCATCGTTGAGCATGATTTCATCGATAGTCTTTTCACCGGACAGTACCGGCGACAACAGAATACGGTTGTAGTTACCGTAGGGCTCACCACCGAACACGGTAATGTCGTATTGTTCAGGCGCGAGCTTCAACAGCTCTTCAAGTGCACGAACGCCCGCCATGCCATTACCTATAAGAACCAGTTTTTCTTTCATAATACCTTCCACGCCGAAGTCTTGTACGGGAGATAGCAACGAGTATGCCAGCAGGTCGGATATTATATTTTTATCTATTTATCAGCAACTTGCACGATTTTAGGGCGCTCATGCACTAACCCTGAACCAGGCTTGCGCACTTCATTAGTGCGCGCTAATAAACTTCCGCCCGGCACTGGGGCAGTTTTCTGTTTTCAGCGAGCGCAGCACTGCGATGGAACAGGATTCAGTCAACGCGAATCAAATTGATGCCGCCCCGCATGGCAGTAAAAACCAATTCTTCCAGAAGCTGACCGAGTTCCCCTTTCCGCCGCCACTGGAATTCGGCACGTTGCTCGACGGCTATAAAGTGCCGCGCGAAATTCACGCCAGCAAGCGCACCCAGGTGTATAACTGGCACTGGACACTGATACCAACAGCCGGGTGATGCTGTCATAAAAAACGGGGTGCCTTTGAGAAGAAGGCACCCCGAACAGCTTATTGCTGGAGGAGATAATACAAATGACTACACCTGTTCTTTAGCATTTCGTGTGCCAAAAACATCTCTCTCTATTTATCAATAACTTGTACGCAAGCACGGAGATTCCCTTAATGCCTGGCGCACCAAGGTACGGCGCTGTGTGCAGATCCGGGCCTTAATCAGGTGCAACGGGGCAAGCGTCAGGGCACGTGAAAGCGAGTTATATTTCCCGGGTCGCGTGAAACCGCACGTTCGGATGCCGCTCCAGTGCCAGTTCCAGGTTGACGCGCGTGGGCGCAATGTAAACCAGTTCACCAGCCTGATCGATGGCGAGATTTTCATACGCTTTCTCGCGAAATTTCTGTAAAACGACATCATCGTCACACTCGATCCAGCGTGCCGTGGCGACAGAAACGTTTTCGAAAACACACTCGACCTTGTATTCATCCTTAAGACGCTGCGCAACTACATCGAACTGCAATACACCAACTGCTCCAAGGATCATGTCGTTGTTCTTCAGAGGACGAAATAACTGCGTGGCACCCTCTTCACTGAGTTGTTCCAGCCCTTTCTGCAACGCTTTCATCTTCAGCGGGTCTTTAAGTACTGCCCGACGGAATAATTCCGGTGCGAAATTGGGTATGCCGGTGTACTTGAGATCTTCACCCTGGGTGAAGGTATCACCGATACGAATCGTCCCGTGGTTGTGCAAACCGATGATATCCCCGGGATAGGCCTCTTCGACGTGCCCGCGGTCTGATGCCAGGAATGTCATGGCATTGGATACCAGCACATCACGCCCGATACGCACGTGGCGCATCTTCATGCCTTTTTTATACATGCCCGAACACACACGGAAGAAGGCAATGCGATCACGGTGCTGGGGATCCATGTTTGCCTGGATCTTGAATACAAACCCGGTGAGCTTTTCTTCCAGCGGATCGACTTCGCGCGTCATGGTTTTGCGTGCCAATGGCGTCGGGGCATATTCGATAAAGTAGTCCAGCAGTTCCTGCACGCCAAAATTGTTAATCGCCGAACCAAAAAACACCGGCGATAATTCACCGCGCAGGTAGGCTTCCTTGTCAAAACTATGACTGGCACCCTGCACCAGTTCGATCTCCTCGCGCAGTTCCTGCGCCTGGCTACCCAGCACTTCATCCAGCAGCGGATTATCCAGGCCGTTAATCTCCGTGGCATCCTGGCGTTTGCTATTGTCACCCTGCCGGTAGAGATGCACCTTGTCCTTTTCGATGTGATACACACCTTTGAAGCGCTTGCCCATACCGATCGGCCAGGTGATGGGCGCGCACCGGATCTTTAAAACATCCTCGACTTCATCAAGCAGGTCGATAGCATCACGTCCCTCACGGTCAAGCTTGTTGATGAAAGTGAAGATCGGCGTGGTGCGCAGGCGGCAGACCTCCATCAACTTGATAGTACGTTGCTCAACACCCTTGGCGACGTCGATCACCATCAGGGCGGAATCCACCGCGGTCAATGTTCGATAGGTATCCTCGGAGAAGTCCTCGTGGCCCGGTGTGTCGAGCAGATTGACCATGGCGTCCTTGTAGGGGAACTGCATGACCGAGGAGGTCACGGAAATCCCGCGCTCTTTCTCCATCGCCATCCAGTCAGACGTGGCGTGACGCGCCGCCTTGCGGCCCTTGACGGTACCCGCTAGCTGGATGGCGCCACCGAACAGCAACAGCTTTTCAGTCAGCGTGGTCTTGCCCGCGTCCGGGTGGGAAATAATCGCGAAAGTACGGCGCCGCTGCGCCTCGTCGGTGATACTGCTCATTTCTGCTACAAAAGGCTGATTTCAAAGAGGTTCGCTAGTTTACCGGATCTGGCCCCGATGCGCTTGGAAAATAAGCCGTTTATTTGTTTTCGGTGCGGTGGAAAATAGGGTAAAGTTATTCCCAAGAGGATTGGACGTACTTGGCTATGACTATTATAAAAAAAGCCGCCAAGGCACTCCTGGCATTGACTATTTTCACCTGCTCATTGGGTGTATCAGCCGCCCCGGACAACCTGTTAGAGCAAATGCGCGCAAGATTCGCGCAGAAAGGCTCTGCCGGCGTCGCTGAATTAGCCAAGGGCTACGGGCTGTCGACGCGTGTGGAAAATAATCAATTACTGGTTCCGGTCATTATCGATCGTAGCGTCGGCGAGACCGCCCATTTCGCTTCCAGATTGTCGCAGGCTACCGCCCGGGTCGATGCGAATTCGCGCTCTTACACCCGCCTGATGGTTCCTGCCTCGCGCCTGGACACCTTGATCAAGCTCTTCCCCAATGAATACCTGCGTGCACCGATTCCCGCATTCCCTGATATTGGCCATGGCAGCATTGTTTCCGAAAGTGTTGCGCTGACCGCGGCTGATGGTTATCAGGTCGGCAATCTGGATGGCACAGGGATCAAGGTGGCAGTGGTTGACCTTGGTTTCACCGGACTGGCCAACGCCATCGCTGTCGGCGAGCTGCCAGCCAACACGATTTCTGTGGACTTTACTGGAAGCGGCATCGAGTCCGGCACTAAACACGGTGTGGGCGTAGCGGAGCATGTTGTGGACATGGCACCAGGCGTGCAACTGTATTGCCTGCGCGTCGGTGATGAAGTGGACCTGCAAAATTCTGCCGACTACATACGGCAAAATGGTGTTCAAATCGCTAATCTCTCTGTGTCGTGGGTGATCGCCAGTTACTATGATGACACCGGCCCTGTTAATGCAATTATCAACGACTCATACGATAATGACGATGTGTTCTGGGCAGTTTCCTCAGGCAATTTTCGCCGTCAGCACTGGCGTGGCGGATGGTCTGACAACAACGGTAACAACCAGCTCGATTTCTCTGGAACAGATGAGCTTATGGCGCTGTCCGGCACAGCAAGTACCGTTACCGTATTCCTTAACTGGAATCAATATGGTGTTAATAACAAAACCAATCTTGATCTCTATATCAAGGATAAAGATGGCAATACAGTTAGTGCGAGCACCATTAATCAGTCACGGTTCAACGACCCCGCGGAAGCTGTAAGCTTCACCTACAATTCCAGCCTGGCCCCCTATAGTGTAGTGGTAGAACACGTCGGCGGCAGTACTTCCGGACTGGATATCACTCTGTTCAGCTTCAACCACGTTTTCGAGCATTACGTAACATCGTCCAGCGTAGCCGATCCCGCCAGTGCGCATGGCGCGTTCACCGTTGGTGCCGTCAATGACGCAGCATGGAACAATACCAATCCGGGTATTCGTAACTATTCCAGCGAGGGACCAACCAATGATGGCCGGCAGAAACCCGACCTGGTAGCGCCCGATGGCACCAGCAGCCTGACCTATGCATCAGCCAGCGGAACCTCTTTCAGCTCCCCCACAACAGCTGGCGCCGCTGCCCTGTTGCTGGATGAAAACAGTGCTTTGAGTGCAGTCGATCTCGGTAATCTGCTACGCGCAGAAGCTATTGACATCGGCAGCACAGGTATCGACAGCGTATTTGGGCACGGTAAATTACAATTACCGTTTATCGACTCCGATAGCGATCAACTCACCAACGTTGAAGAAATCGCACTGGGTACCAATGCGCTCGCCAGCGATACCGACGGCGATCGCCTGGATGATTACCAGGAAACCCAAACCTACAACACCGATGCGCTGACCGGTGACACTGATGGCGATGGCGTAGATGATTACGACGAAGTGATTACCTGGGGCAGTGATCCGCTGACTTCAGGCAGAGGCGACCTTGGCCCTTACGGATCACCGGACAACACTATTGGATTGAGTGACTATATCGTCCTTACACGGATGGTGATTGGCGACATTACTCCAACAGCTGCCGAAATCGTCTATGGCGATTTGAACGACAATAGCGAACTGGATGCCGGGGACCTGGTATTAATGATGCGGGTCATCACGGGAGAAATCCCGCTTCCCTGAGGTCTGGCACCACCTACCTGTCCAGACTCAACGCCAGCAGCAACGCATCTTCACGACCCTCCCCGGCCGGGTAGTAGTTGCGCCGAACACCAATTTCGTTGAAGCCCATTTTTTCGTAAAGCCTTACCGCAGCAATATTGGAAGGTCGCACTTCCAGCATAACCGTATCAGCATTATGCCGGCAGGCCAGCTGCAGAAAATGTTTCATCAGCTTCATCCCGATACCTTGACGTTGCGATTCAGGACTTACGGTCAGGTTGAGAATATGCGATTCACCGGCGGCGACACTCATGACACCGTAAGCGTGGATTTCGTCGTCGATTTCGTAACACCAGCAGCAGTACCCGACTCGCAAGCAGTCCCTGAAAATCCCCTGACTCCATGGAAAATCGTAGGCACGCTGTTCAATCTCCATAATGGCATCCAGATCCGCTACAACCAGCGGCCTAAGCTTCGAGCCCTGACCGGCGAGTACTGCACTCATTCAGAATCACACTTCACAGTGGCAACAGCCAATTGCAGATCCTGCCAAGCCTTGCGTTTCTCACCAGGGGAACGTAACAGGTAGGCCGGATGATAGGTGGCAACCAACGGTATCCCCGTTTCACCAAAGTGATGTACCTCACCACGCAACTTGCCGATCGGCGTATCCGTCTTCAACAGATTCTGTGCAGCAATCCGACCCACCGCCAGAATAATCTTCGGCTGTATCAGCGCCACCTGGCGAGCCAGGTAGGCTTCGCAGCACTCCACCTCCTCTGCTTTCGGATCGCGATTTTCCGGCGGCCGGCATTTCAGGATATTGGCGATGTATACATGTTCCCGTTTTAAACCGATCGCCAACAGCATGGCGTTGAGCAGTTGACCGGCGCGACCCACAAAAGGCTCGCCCTGCAGGTCCTCGTCATTGCCGGGCGCTTCGCCGATGATCAGCCAGTCGGCAGCATGATTTCCAACACCGAAGACGGTCTGGGTACGACTGCTATGCAGATCACAAAGCTGACATTGGCTCACAGCCTTCTTCAACTCGCCCCAGGTCATTCCTGATACATTCGGGCGTAAAATCTCAGGAACCGGGGCAACAGGCGCCGGCGCAATACTCTCCGGTATCTGTATCGGCTCAGCAACAACTTCTGCTTCAGGCGCTGTAACGCCCGCATCCCGCAGTTGCCAGGTCTGAATACCCATAGCTTCCAGGTACTGTAGCTGGTGCGTCATATCCATCTATGTAGCCAATTTAACAAAGGACGCCCTAGACATCACCGCGCTGCGGATGTTCGCGATCATCCGGTCGGATGATCTTGTTCAGCGCATTCACATACGCACGCGCAGAGGCGATAACAATATCGGTATCAGAGCCCTGCCCATTAACAATGTGCCCACCTTTTTCAAGACGTACTGTGACTTCGCCCTGCGCATCGGTACCACTGGTGATATTGTTGACCGAGTACAACTGCAACTCGGTACCGCTGTTTACAATGGCCTCAATCGCCTTGAAGGCCGCATCTACCGGACCGCCACCTGCGGCACTGGCATGACGCTCTTCACCATTGATATTCAATGTCAGATCGGCATTCGGTGTTTCACCGGTTTCCGAGCACACGCGTAATGACACCAACTTGAACTGCTCGTCTACCGCATCAAGGCTTGCCTCGGTGACCAATGCCTGCAAATCCTCGTCATAAATCTCGTGTTTCTTGTCGGCGAGATCCTTGAAGCGCGCAAAGGCTTCATTGAGCGCTTCTTCAGATTCGAAGCTGATACCCAAATCGTCAAGGTGAGTACGGAATGCATTGCGTCCGGAGTGTTTGCCCAGCACGATGCGGTTGGCTGACCAGCCGACATCCTGGGCACGCATGATTTCGTAAGTCTCACGGCTTTTGAGGACACCATCCTGGTGGATCCCGGACTCGTGCGCAAAGGCATTCGCCCCCACTATCGCCTTGTTCGGTTGCACCGCAAAACCGGTAACACCGGACACCAGCCGCGAGGCACTCATGATCTCTGTAGTATTCAAACCTGTATCGCAGGTGAATACGTCCTTGCGGGTGCGTACAGCCATCACCACTTCTTCCAGCGATGCGTTACCCGCACGTTCGCCCAGACCATTGATGGTGCATTCAACCTGCCGGGCACCGTTCAAGACGGCGGAAAGTGAATTGGCGACCGCCAAGCCGAGATCATTGTGGCAATGCACCGAAAATACCGCCTTGTCGGAATTGGGTACGCGTTCAATGAGATTGTGGATCAGCTCACCGAACTGGTGCGGCAAGTTGTAACCCACGGTGTCCGGAATATTCACCGTGGTGGCGCCCGCATCGATAACGGCCTCCAATACCCGGCAGAGAAAATCCAGCTCTGATCGACCAGCGTCTTCCGGTGAGAACTCAACGTTATCCGTATACTTCCGTGCCCGGGTTACTGCCTTGACGGCCTGCTCCAGAACCTGGTCGGGCTCCATGCGCAACTTCATTTTCATGTGAATGGGTGAGGTCGCGATGAAGGTATGAATACGCGCCGAAGCGGCATCCTTCAGTGCTTCACCGGCCCGGTCGATGTCCCGGTCCACGGCTCGCGAGAGGCCACACACCGTAGAATCCTTTATGGCGCGCGCCACGGCCTGAACCGCCTCGAAATCACCCGTGCTGGCGATCGGAAAGCCAGCCTCGATAACGTCCACCTTCATGCGTTCCAGCGATTTGGCGATACGCACTTTTTCGTCACGGGTCATCGACGCGCCGGGACTCTGCTCGCCGTCGCGCAAGGTGGTATCAAATATGATCAAACGATCACTGCTCATTGCTCTGCTCCATTGCGGCCGGAGCCGCTGACTGCGCGAAAGCATACCAAAGGGTACGCCTTAAGCGCATTAAAATCGGGGTAACTGGTTGAAATTCTGCGTTTAGCCTCGCCAGGCAAAGTATCAGCCGCGCAGCGGCAGCAGCAGGAGAGCAGGCAGCAGCGACAGCCCAAGGGAATCCCGGGCAGGAGAGCACTTCATATTGTCGCTGTTGCGGATCATAGTGTGTCTAGCGTTCATGTCTAATGAGACTATAGGAAAATTCGCAGCGGAATTCAAATCTGCTCGTGTTTAAGGGTACTGACCCCTTTAATTCTGACCCCTTTTTTTCATTTGTAGAACGGCCCGAAATAAATTTCAATAGACAAAAAAACAGGGCCCTGCAGGCCCCGTCTTAATTTCGCTAGTAAAATGTTGCTTTGTTATTTCTTGCGGCGAGCAATGCCGACCAGACCAATCAGACCTGAGCCGAACAGCCAAACCGCTGCGGGAAGGGGTACTACAGCAGTGGTAACACCTATCAATGACGGCGCGGCGTCATAAAAGCCACCAGCGCCGTTGGCGCCGGTTATTTGAAGCTGAACTCCCTCAAACTCACCGAATCCAGCACCGAATGCATCTGCCAGGTCAATTGTGAGGGCAAATATACCCAGCGTAGTGGAAGCCCCCCCTGCCGATGTTGCTGGACCTGAAACAGAATTGAAACCCGTGTAACCAAAAAAGTCAGTTCCATTGTAGGGCAAAAGACCGAAATCAACTGCAGCAGAAGTACCACCACTACCGCCAAACAAGCTCACTGTACCGGTGTGCAAATTGGATCCGACAAGCAGTAATGTCAGGTCAACATTGGAAACATCCCATGCAGTATTGAATGATGTACCCAGAATCGAATCATCAGCGAGGGCCGAGCCATAGGTAAATGTTGCAGCGTTACCATCTACACCGCTGTATTCTGGAGTCTGGCTAGGCGTAGTGTAGTTTGTTAAAAATGAGCCGCTAGTTGAACCATCCAGCGCGTCCGCAATTTCAAGAAAATCGATCCCTGCTGCCGTTATGGCCACTGCCTGCTGACTTAGTACTGCCAAAACCAGCGCGGTTATAAACTTTTTCATTGTCATCCTCTCAATTCAAACCATTTTCTTCTATGCGTCATCTTGCTTATCTTTATATTTATGCTTTTAGCTAAATAGTACATTAACTCATTACAACAATCATTGCGCACGAAAACAATGCTAGCGCACTCTGCCGTCCCCGATTGGCGGTTGCGAACCCGGCGTAGGTGCCGGCGGGCGCACTCTGCCATCACCAATTGGCGGCAACTGCCCCGGGGGATTAGCAACGACCTGTGGCGGCGTTTGAATCACAGGCGGAGCCTGAGTGCTCAGCACTTCAGGACCGTACAAATCACCCGGACGCACATTGTAATCCGCCCCCGGATCATCCGGCGCCCTGAACGGCTCACCACCGGCAGCAGGACTCAAAACCGCCCAACGACCCCACTGGTAAGCGGAATCCCCGGCGGGCTCCTGCGCCAACGCGCTTTGACCGATCGCCAAAGCCGTAGAGATGGCCAGCGCTATTAAGTGTTTGTTTGCACTCATTCTCGAATGCCCTCGAAATCTATTGTGTGCGAAATAATGAGTTTGAAGCTACATTTACTGCAACGTTTATGCCGAATACAACTTATCTTGGATTCTCAACAAGTTAGATCGAAAATAACACGATCTTGTCAACCCAAAATAGCAGTTTTGTAAAATTTACTGACATTTCAATCATGATCAATTACTACAATGC
>Ga0316189_10001960_pt1 | contig 20344 bp, 15 predicted proteins | sample LowCovwburrow_MG_FD_204930 | JGI IMG/M metagenome (GOLD analysis project Ga0316189, IMG submission 204930) | Coastal sediment microbial communities from Maine, United States - Lowes Cove worm burrow | ecosystem: Environmental > Aquatic > Marine > Coastal > Sediment | place: USA: Maine... | reverse complement strand
TAATCTCCGCAATTGAGCATTGAGTTTAACATCACCAAATCAAAGGTATGAATCTTATCACTTACTCTAACGAGAGATGCTTCCTGAACAACCTCATGTTGTCAGGTTAATAGCGAGATATTGACTATTCCTGGTTATCTCAGTTGAGTAACTATAGACAAAGCGTAGCAATATAAAGTTGGAGATGCCCTGCTCAAGATGAAAATGATCAGAAAGTATCTGCACGTTATTAAAGGTTTTTCAGACCGACTCGTTTGATTTGATTCTCTTCTTCATTCCCACAAGTCTCTTTGTGTTCTTGTCAAGAGTACCACAATGTATACTGTTTTGTCGTAGCCTCCTAAATAATCATTTCACCAGGGCTGGACGGTGAATGTCTAGTTCTGGATTCTATAAAAGCCCCGCATAACTGTTCCCAATATCACAGGAGATACAATCATGAGTACTATTCTCAACCCTGCTCAGCAATTTTTTGAAGCTTGTGAAACAGGTAAAGGCTGGGAAACTTGCAGTGCATTCTGCCATCCTGATGCCACCTTTTCATCTCAAACGACAGCTTTGGCCGACATTTCGACCCTAGAAGCTTACTGCGATTGGATGAAAAATCTATTAACCCCAATTCCAGATGGGCATTACGAACTCAAGTTCCTTGCCGCTGATGATGTCCGAAATTCGGTAGCAGCATTCGCCGTTTTCCATGGCACCCAAACCGGACTGGGAGGTCCTGGAGAGCCAACGGGTAAAACTGTTGCTGCTGATTACGTGTACCACATGGAATTTCAGGAAGATCAAATCAAACACATGACGAAGATTTGGAACGACTCAATCAGTCTGCAGCAGCTTGGGTGGGCATGAAGCAAGATTGAAAGCTACAACCTCAATATTCCACATTAGGCGAGGGGCTGGAGATAGTAGGATTTTTCTAAATATAACTAGAATTCGTGAGGAATGAGTCATGAGCAACCTAACTAATACTATTGAAATACAGGCTCCAGTCTCCAAAGTTTGGGAAACCATCCGTGACTTTCATGACATGACTTGGGCTCCAGGAGTGATCACTGAAGTAAAGAAGGTTGGAGAGAAAAACGGCAGTGAGATTGGTGCCCAACGAATTTTAAATGATGCTTTTCATGAAACCCTGATCAAGCTCGACAGCGACGGACACACTTTCTCCTACACGATTGACGATGGTCCTGATCCTGTATCTAGTGCTTCAGTGCAAAATTATGTTGTTACGGTCCAACTGACCCCCACTGGCGACAATACTCAAGTAGAGTGGAGTGCAAGTTTTGATTCTGCTAGAGAAAATGAGGTCGAAGATTTCTGTAATCCCATTTATCGAGCTTTGCTCTCAGCCCTTAAAGATACGCTATCCTGACCTTTTTTAGCATTTAGAGATACTAGACTCTTTCTGCGTAGATTATGGATCGGAACAGCAGGTGGAATCTTTAAAGGGTGATTCGGTTTACACTCGCAATCTACAACCTAAAAAAAAGGAGACGCTGAGTTTATATTGTTCCTATTCATCTAAAGATTTAACCAACCGACGCCGCCACGTTCTTGACGATTCCGGCAGGACCTCCCCCTTTCAATCAGAATGACAAGATGGTGATTTCGACGGTTAAATGAGAGTGAGACTGAAACAGTCGTCATTCATCCGAAAAACGGATCAGTTTTATAATTACAGGAGTCTGCTATGGTACAGAAGGGGTATTTCATCATCACTGACATCACAGGATATACAGCCTACTTAACCAAATCCGAATTAGATCATGCTCATGAAATTTTGAAATCACTTTTTGATGCTCAGATTGAGAATATCAAGCCACCGCTTGTAGTTTCAAATTTTCAAGGGGACGCAATTTTGTCGTATGCACCAGAAGACATTTTCTTGCAAAAACAGACTATTATAGAACTTATCGAGGACATCTATTTTGGTTTTTCACGAAAGCGGGAAGTCATGCAATTCAACACGACTTGCACCTGCAATGCTTGTAAAAATATTTCTGGCCTCGATTTAAAAATATTCGTCCATTATGGCGACTACATGCTCCAACAATTAGCAGAAAGAGAAGAGTTGGTAGGATCCGATGTCATTTTGGCCCATCGTATGATGAAGAATCAAGTGACCGATCAGACAGACATCCAGGCTTATGCGTTATTTACTGAGAAAGCAGCCGAATCGTTGGAACTAGACACATACTGCACAGACTTAGAACCTTACAAAGACGATTATGAGCATGCCGGCGAAGTGAATATGCTTGTTTATTGTTTGAAAACCCAGTGGGAAAAGGAAAAAGAAAAAACAAGAAATGTTGTAACAAAAGCAGAAGCGTGGGTTTCCTTTGAAGTTGAGATTGATGCTCCACCAGCTGTGGTTTGGGACTATCTCACTAAAATTGACGTTAAACTCCAAATGTTAGGTTTTTCTGTAGGTGGAAGAACCGATGATTTTGAGGGACGGGTCGGTGTGGATTCCAGTTTTCATTGTGCTCATGGTGACCTCGAATTTCGTTATAAAGTCGTAGATTGGAAGGCTTTTAAATACTTTACCTGTTATGAAACTGGCCCCAATGGCGTAATATATGACAATACGTATCATTTAACCCCAACTGAAACGGGAACTCTTTTTGCGAATTATGTCCGAATACCTGAATCAGGCCCTATCGAAGAGACAAAAGAGTTAATGCAAAATATTTGGGATCAAGCCTTTCCCAACCTTAAACCATTTATAGAACAAGCTATTTCTCATTCATCGCCAGATTGAATAAACTTCTTTTTGCTTAAAAACATTTGGTGAGTTGTTGATGAAATACTTTCATCTTCATTGAGGTCAAAGGCCTTGATTGAGATTGCCAGACGATATCACCTCAATAAGTACTCGTTAACTTGAACTGAGGATTTTTCCATTTCCATCTGAAGCAGAACAAAGGTTCCTTTGACAGCTAAACTCTATAGGCTGTTGAGCGTCCCGAAGCCATTAGCGTAATTCGGTGGATAGCTTCTTTTGCCAATTGTCGAGTTAAATGTCCTGCACCCATTTCTCGTCCCAAACGTGCCGACTGACCAGCCCACAGAGAAGAAAAATCCATCCTGCCAGATGCTTCAGATTTTTCCTTAAGGGGCGCCAAAGCACTTCCGGCCGTTGGAAAGCCCGGAGCAACAATCGATATAGGACCTACTTCATTGATGAACCTGTTCCGCAAACTTCTAGCCGGACGACCGCTGAAGACGTTGGTTATAACAGATTCATTTTTATCAGCACAAAGTAGTGCTTGCCGGTGTAACGGACTAATCAAAGATTCCGGTGTGAACAGATAGGCCGTGCCAACCTGGACGGCCGATGCACCGAGAGCGAAGGCCGCAGCAATGGCACGCCCATCAGCAACTCCTCCAGCGGCGATCACCGGCACACTCACTGCATCAACAATTTGGGGAACCAAAGCGAGCGTTCCGGTCTGGGAGGCAATGTCATCTGTTAAAAACATGCCCCGGTGCCCGCCGGCCTCATACCCCTGGGCAATAATTGCATCACATCCATACTCCTCAAGCCAGCGCGCTTCTTTCACCGTTGTTGCAGTGCTGATAACACGGCATTTAAGAGACTTAATTCTATCCAACAATGATTTTTCAGGTAAGCCGAAATGGAAGCTGACGACTTCCGGCTTATGCTTCTGGAGAATGTCGCACTTCGCTTCATCGAAAGGTGCAAGCGCTGCAGATTTTTGGGATACAGGAGCCTCAACTCCCAATTCGGAGTAGTATTTTGACAGGTGCTTTCGCCACGCCTCCTGCTGGAATTCATCTAACTGTACAGGCCGGTGGCAGAAAAAATTAATGTTTACAGGTTTATCTGTGGCTTGACGAATGAGGGTAAGCTCTGAGTCAATCTTACTAGCATCAAGCATTGCACATGGCAAGGATCCTAACCCGCCCGCTTCTGCTACTGCAATTACCATTTCAGAGCCGCTTGCTCCGGCCATCGGTGCCTGGATAATTGGCAGTTCAAGGCCTGCTAAATTCATGAATTTATGATCTGGCCACATTTCGATTCTCCTCTGGAAAGCTCATCACAAAATTATTTGGTGGACGCCTTGAAGGACGCCCACCATCTTTTCTGATCACAGATAAACACGTCTATGCAGCATCGGAAATTCTGTCATTATGCCATTCGTATTGCGAGAATTCCTCATCTAGCGGAATCCCAATGGCGTTATTCGCCAGGTTGCTGAAAGTTTTTACACAAATTCCCAGGATCACTTCCAGTACCTGGGCCCGGGTATAACCGGCATCAAGAAATGTCTCGACTTCACTTTCCGGGATGTGGCCCTTATTGCGCACCACTGACCTGGTAAACTGATTGAGCGCTTCAAGTTTACTGTCGACGATTGGCTGGTTATTACGGATTGCTTCAATAACATCGCCCGAAACATTTTGTTTGTCTGCGAATGCCGTGTGCCCGGCCACACAATATGTGCAGGCATTTTCAACGCTCGCTGCAGTTTGGATTATCTCGCGGGATGTCGCATCGAACGAAGATTCCAAAAACTCTGAATTCAGTGCAATAAACGCACTTAGCGCAGTCGGCGACTCGGCGATAACCCCAAATAGATTAGGAATAAATCCAACCATGTCGGCAACATTTGTCAGCATTGTCCGAGATGACGGATGTGCGTCGCGGGGGGTGTAAACTTTAAAAGGTTTCATAGTGTCCTCCTTGCTTAAGTGTTTGGTAGATTGCAGCAGGCTATTTCTGCTGCCTTTGATGAGAGTATAGGTGGAGGACATATTGAAAAATAGTCTCAAATGTATAGTATCTAACTACACAAAATTGAGTAACCAACTATACATTCTTTACTTTCTGGAAAAATCTGCTGCCATGGAATATGGACAGTTCTGCCCCATTGCTAAAGCGACTGAAATCATAGGAGAAAAGTGGTCTCTGCTGATTATCCGTGAACTCCTTATGGGGGGGACTCGCTTTAATGAACTACAGCGAGGTTTGAGTCACATTTCTCCCACTATGCTATCAAGGCGTCTAGACTCATTGGCTGAACATGGGTTGGTCCTGAAAAAGAAAATCCCCGGTCAGAAAGGTTTTGAATACTTTCCAACGGAATCCTGTCAAGAGCTGTTGCCCATTATCAGGAGTCTTGGCGATTGGGGGATGCGATGGGCTCGCTCCAATCTGACCGAAAAAGACTATGATGTAGAACTTTTGATGGTGTACCTGAAACGCAGCATTATAAAAGATAAGCTGATAGGCAAGGAAACCGTTATTCGCTTCAGGTTTACAGATATCGAAACGTACCCTGACTGGTGGCTGGTGGTAACAGAAGATGAGATCGATCTTTGTGTCAATGATCCGGGCAAAGAAGTAGATGTTCACTTCACATCTGCTGTCAGAACGATGGCCGATATCTGGATGGGAGATACAACATATAAAAAAGCCTCCAGGGAAGGTCATTTGAAGATTGTAGGGGACAGGCTTCTGACACGGAATATAACTGATTGGATGGCGAACAGTATATTTACTGATCTTCCATCGGCAGATAATATTTAAGGCCCGTCCCCCCCCAATTCGACTATATGACGTTGTTGCTGTCAGGGGATCAGATACGTGGTTTGTTCGTATCTCAGATTCCTAAGCCGGACTAATGTTCCGGTTTGTTCGGAATACATTTTGCGGGTCCCATTTCTTTTTAATCTCGGTAAGACGCTGATAACTGCTGCTCAGTGCAGCCTCAATACGCTCAGGACCCTCATCTTCTGTCAGGAAATTCACATACGTACCGCCTGTTGAGAACTGTTTCATATCAGCCCATGCAGCACGTGCCCACCCAATGTTTACATCATCGTCACCCGAATTCTCCCATGAACTGGCCAGGTTCACTACGTATCGTGCATCGCGATTCCCAACAGCCGAGTGATCATTGCTCAATTGATTGAGGGCACCGTCCAGCTGAAACAGAATTGCAGCTGAGTGAGGCGACGGGATCTTCGCAGCGTATTCAACTAATTTCTCACACAAAGCAGATTCGATATCGGGAAGATATTCGCTCTTCCAATAATATCTTCTACCATTGGGCTGGGTGGCGTCGAGTAGTGACTGTAATTGAGCATATGGTCTGCGGATTAGCACGTCACCGATGGGTTTCCCGAAAGACTTAATCGGAGCCACAGCTTTTTCCCCTTGTTCAGGATCACCGCTGTAGCAAGCCAACATAACGATAATTGGTTTTCCATGCATATCTGCCGGCAGCCACGGAGCAGGAGGAGCGGGTCTCATAATTATTACAAGGGTGAGTTCAGGCGGGGCTTCCTTGATGAGTTTCCGGTATAACTCGAGAACACTCGCAGCTTCACTGGCTGGCCAGGCAACGGGTCCGCCCACAATTTCCGGTCCAACTGGATAAAGTTTGTAGTCAATTCCCGTCACTATCCCGAAATTACCGCCGCCTCCCCGTAATCCCCAGAAAAGTTCCTCATTCTCCTCATCGCTCGCCCGCACCAGTGTCCCATCGGCCGTTACAACGTCCATTCCCAGAACATTGTCAGAAGTCCATCCCCATCGCCTTGTCAGGTAACCGAAACCACCACCGGTTGTAAGTCCGGTGATTCCCGTTCGGGAAACAAAGCCAAGAACGGCTGCCAAACCATAAACCTGTGTTTCACGATCGACATCTCCCAGCAAGCATCCTACCTGTGCATGCGCGATCTTTTTCTTCGGGTCTACCCACACGCCATGCATAAGTGACATATCGAGCATCATCGCTCCCGCGGCAATTGCTGTCCCGGCGATATTGTGACCACCGCCTCTAATGCAGAGCAGCAGGTCGTGTTCTCTGGCAAATTTCACAGAGGCGATCACGTCGGCAACACCCAAACAACGTACGACAAACGCCGGTCGCCTGTTTATCATGCCGTTCCAGATGGTTCTGGACTCTTCGTAGCCATTTTCTCCTGGAACGATCACCTGACCCTGCAGGAACGTTTTCAATGTGTCAAGCGTATTTGCACTAATATCAATTTCCTGTCCGGATAATGATCTGGCTTTCATGGCAACCCTCCTTGTCAGAGAATTATGGTAGGTGGGAAACGGTGATCCGTTAGATGGGTTCACCATTGGAAATACAATTACGACAATGTAGTACGAAGTCAAGCGATCAGCTATCGTGAGTTACTAGAGGAACCTGAAATATCTACCGACTTGTGCCTCAATATTGGACATGATGTCCACTGGCAATGCTATTAATTACCATTAAGGTACGGTTAAATATACTTCCTTAATCTATATCGACACCGATGAATTGCCCTGCTGAGAAGTTGCCCATGGCAGTATCAATTATCTTAGAATTACTCCGAAGAAAGAGCATCAGGAACAACCTAAATTGATCAATATTTGTTTTGGTAGAGATTAGCAATTAGAGAACCTCTGCGGATCTATTTTTCCTCCTCGAGAGAGAATTAAAAACGCTTGTTGAATTTCATCCTATTTTTTTTTGTTCAAACGGGTGGTAACTGGACGTGGCTAGGACTCATGCATACACTACAATGTAGTATATTTTAATAGTTCCGACTCTATTTCACTGAGATATGAAACACCGATTAGCCGCAATACTTGCCGCAGATGTTGCTGGATATTCCCATCTGATGAACAAAGATGAGATGGGAACCCTCATTGCCCTACAGAAGTGTGAAGAAGAAATTATAAAGCCAAACGTCAAACAATACAATGGGCGGATATTCAAGCGGATGGGAGATGGTTTTCTTGTTGAATTTTCAAGTGCCGTTGATTGTTTGAGATGCGCTCTGGAATGGCAGTGCCTGACCGCTGATAAAGCTCAACCACTGCAATTTCGATTCGGGGTTAATCTCGGTGAAGTCATTTCTGAAGCTGGTGATTTATTTGGACACGGGATAAATGTTGCCGCTCGTATCCAAAGCCTGGCAGAACCCGGGGAAATCTACATTTCACAAGAGGTCATGGTACAAGTCGAAAATAAGATAATGGCCAGATTCAAAGATCTTGGAAAACATGAGCTTAAAAATATAGAGAAACCAGTTCAAATCTTACAGGTTCTTGCTGCAGACATTAATTCAAATTACTTTGATCAAAAACATGGGGAGTATGTATCACCCAATCAGTTGAAAAATCCGTCAGTAGACACTACTTCAGATTTTAATCATATCTCGATAGCTATCCTTCCCTTCGATAATCATTCCGGCTCAGATGAATATGATTATTTTATTACCGGTTTCGTCGAAGATCTGATCGTTGATCTTTCCCGTTACTCCGGGCTGCAAATAATATCATCCTATACAGCCAACCTTCTTGGTGACGGTGAAGTTGATCTGTTCGAGGCGGCCCAGGAAATCTCGATCCGCTATCTGCTCAAAGGTAATATTCGCTTTTCAGCAGATAAGCTAAGGATTCAAACCCAACTGATCACCACCTCAACTAGAAATGTCCTCTGGGCCGAACGTTACGATACACCCGTGGAATCAATTTTTGCAGTCCAGGATTCAATCGCTGAGCAGATCGTCTGCGCAATCCAGACAGAAGTGGATCACGACCTTCTGTCTGTGGCAAGGAAAAAAACTTCCTCCAGCCTGGAAGTCTACGACTGCTGGCTACGCGGCATGTCTAAGTTGAGCCACGGTAACCTGAAATCGGATCGGGAAGCCCGCGAGTTCTTCAATCAGGCACTGGCCATCGACCCTAACTATGCACGCGCCTATGCAGGTCTGTCCCTCTCACATTTCAACGAATGGAGCTGCCAACTCTGGGAGCTTTACGAGGATTCCGAGCAATTCGCTTACGAGTATGCGACCCGGGCGGCTCAACTGGATGGCACCGACCACGTGGTGGAGATGATTCTCGGCCGAATCTATATTTTCCGGCGACAATTCGAGCAGGCGGAGTTTCATATCGACCGGTCGTTGTACCTCAATCATAGCGATGCCGACAATCTTATCCAACTCGCCACCTGTATGGCTTTTCTCGGACGAATCGCAGACGCTGAACGGCTTGTGGAAAAGGCTCTGCAGCTTAATCCCTACCGCAATCTCTGGTACTACCAGTATGCCTCCTTTGTTCACTTCGTCAAAAAGGATTATCAGACATCCATCAACATGGCTCTGAAGCGGCAGCTAACCAAAGTGTGGGTGGATCTGCCTGGCTATATCGCTGCTGCTTACGCCTATCTGGGCGATGATGTCCAAGCAAAGGCCTATATCGAAATATTTCATACCTCCTTTCAGGGCTCTATCACCAAAGGCAGCCTCCCCACTCCAGACGAAATGATCGACTGGATGAAGATGGCAAATCCATTCCGCTACGAGAGTGATACCGACCATATCGTTGAAGGATTGAAATTGGCCGGCATTAGCACGGCCGGAAAGAGGCAGATGGTTATCCCACATGCACACCATCGAGATTCTTTACCAACCGTTTCAATTTTCAAGAAAGAACAGGCGATCTGGCGCATTCAGTTCGAAGGAAAAGAGATCACGCTTACCAATATGAAAGGTCTGGCAGACCTTAACCGGTTGCTGCAGACTCCTGAAACAGAGCTCCACTGTACTGAGCTAATGGGATCAGGATCAAGTATGGACGAGGCAAGTTTTGTTATCGATGAAAAAGCAAAGCTGGCCTACCAGCAGCATATCAGGGACCTTGAGGAAGATATCACCGAGGCGGAGGAACAAAACGACCTGGCACGGGTAATGAAATTGAAAAACGAATATGAGCAGTTGCTTGACCACCTCACTAAAGCGCTTGGAACTGGCGGCCGGAAGCGTAAGTTGAATTCAGCAGCCGAACGAGCCCGAGCCGCAGTGACCATGAGAATTAAAAAGGCTATTAAGAGAATAACAACCCATCATCTATCACTGGGCAAACATCTCGCTAATTCTATCAGGACAGGGATATTCTGCAGCTACGTCCCCGAAGAAGACCGGCAATGGGTAACCCAATAGTCCTGGCTTCAAACGCTACTTTTTAAAAAAGTTACATTGTAAGCACATTCGTTACGCCTATAGGGTGACTGAAGATCAACTTCAGTGCCAAAAACCACACCGATGGAGGCGACAATGAACACATCAACATTCGATCTTACCCAATTAGGAACCAAACCCTATATCATGGACGGTGGCCTGGAAACTACGCTCATATTCGAAAATGGCTACGATCTTCCGGAATTTGCTGCATTCCCACTGCTCGACCAGGAAAAGGGCCGGACCATTCTTCGGGATTACTACTTGCGCTACATCCATATCGCTAGAAAAAACCGCTACGGTTTCATTCTGGAAGGTCCAACCTGGCGCGCCAGCAAAGACTGGGGTGAAAAACTTGGCTATGGACACGTTGAACTGAAACGGATCAACACAGAAGCGATCTCTTTTCTGGCGGATCTGAAAAACGCTTATGCCGATGAGAACAGCCCGATGCTGGTCAGCGGGTGTATCGGTCCCCGGGGGGACGGCTACCAGATTGATCGCAAGCTGACGGCAGAGCAAGCAGAAGCCTACCATCAGGTACAGATAGGCCATTTCAGACGAGCAGGTGCAGATCTGGTCGCAGCCTATACCATCAACTATACCGAAGAGGCAATCGGTATCGTAAAAGCTGCCCAGAAAGAGGGCATTCCAGCGGTGATCTCATTCACCGTGGAAACCGATGGACGGCTGCCCTCAGGGCAGCCACTCGGCGAGGCAATCACCCAGGTTGACTTAGAAACTGGCAGCGGTCCCGCCTACTACATGATCAACTGTGCCCACCCGAGCCATTTCAAACACATCCTCATCGACGATCAGGACTGGCTTGGACGGATAAGAGGGGTCAGGGCCAACGCCTCAAAGAAAAGTCATACCGAACTGGACGAATCTGAAAAGCTTGATCGCGGTAATCTCGCTGAATTCGGCGAAGAAAATGCAAATTTGACTCACATCCTGCCCAACCTTCACATCTTCGGCGGCTGCTGCGGGACCGACCATCATCATCTCGAAGAAATCTGCCAACGAATAGATAGGCCATGAAAACCCAAAAAACCAATAGTCAAATGAGTACTGCCGAAGAGTACATTCGACCCAATATGCCAATCGAATATGCAGATCGTTACCTCTTACGATTTTGCTCAGAGAACGATATTCCAGAGGTTATTGATCTTTTTGATGGTGTTTGGAAGAGAAAGTCTTTTCGAGTCTGGTTAACAGACATTCTTCGAGGAAGACAGCCGCCCGGTCACGTGGCCGGAAACTCTTGCACAGATGCTCGGTGATCTAAACCGAAAGATTGTCAGGGGACACCTGAAATTAAACAGATGTTCTCTGAACAGAATAGTGCCATAAGGCATCTCTACTAATTAAAATTGATTTGCTTGTACTCCATTGTCAACACCACCACAATGTCATAGTGTTTTGCTGAGGCAAATCCTATCATGCAGAGTGATCGAAAAACACCTACAACAGAGAAGTTTGATGATGATCTTTTATTACGTTCAATAGTAGAAGGAACTGCCTCCGAAATTGGTTCACGATTCTTCCACGCAGTAGTGAAAAATTTTTGTCAAGCCTTGGGAACCCATGGCGCATGGATAACAGAATATCTTCCCAAGGTGCAACGCCTTAGGTCGTTGGCGTTCTGGTTAGGGAATGATTTTGTTGATCACTATGAGTACGACATAATCGGTACGCCCTGTGAAGCTGCCCTGAAAAATAAGACTTTCCTGCACGTCCCTGACAACGTCATTGAACTTTTCCCCGGTGATCCTGATCTCGTTGACTTAGGTGCCGTCAGTTATATGGGTTTTCCACTATTAGATCCAGATAACAATGTGCTGGGAAATATTGCGGTTGTGGATACGAAAATAATGCCGGAATCATATCGCAATTTAGCTCTGTTTCAAATCTTTGCAGCCAGGTCGACAGCAGAGATACTCAGATTGAAAGCTGAAACTCAAAATCAAATCCACAAGGAGAAACTGGAAGGTATTTTTGACGGAGCAATGGATGCCATTGTCGAGCTTGATTTTGATTTCAATATTATGATGATGAATCAAGCCGCTGGGCGTATCTTTGGTTGCCCAAAAGACCAGTGCATTGGCAGGTCTTTTAGCCAGTTTGTGATGTCCGGGGATTCTGATCGGCTTAATAAAATAGTGCGCAAATTCAATAGAAATCCCCAAAGTGAGCGTAGTATCTGGGTGCCCGACGGTTTGATAGTGTTGAATAATGAAAAGAAGAAATTTCAGGCCGAAGCCACAATTTCTCAGATTGAGAGCGCTGATGGTACTTGTTATGTGCTCATTTTAAGGGACGTTAATGAACGATATGAAGCACAGAAGAAAATTCAATCACTTCGGAATGAGACTGAATACTTAAAAGATGAGATTCAATCACTCTACAACCGTGGAAAACTAATCGGGGAAAGCACACCATTTCGAAAAACATTACAGCTTATGGCTGAGGTGGCTCCTACAGATTCAACGGTTCTCATATACGGTGAGACTGGCACAGGAAAGGAGTTAGTAGCACGGGCCATACACTCATCCAGCTCAAGGAAAGATCAACCTCTGATTACCGTAAACTGTGCGGCTATTCCAGAAGCACTTATGGAGAGTGAATTTTTTGGGCATGAGAAGGGGGCATTTACGGGTGCCACCGACAGCCGAGATGGGCGATTTGCTCTCGCTGATGGTGGCACTATCTTCCTTGATGAGATAGGCGAATTGAACGGGGAACTGCAAGCGAAATTGCTTCGGGTACTGCAAGAGGGGGAGTACACCCCGGTCGGAAATTCAAGAACTCGTCATACCGACGTCAGGGTAATTGCCGCAACAAATCGAGACTTGTCAATGGCTGTTCAGGAAGGGAATTTTCGAGCGGATTTGTATTATAGGCTGAATGTATTTCCAATCAACTTACCACCACTGAATCAACGCGGTGATGATATACGCCTGCTTGCTGAACACTTCGTAAATCAGTTTTCGACTCGCATGGGCAGAGAGGTTTTGCCTTTCGATGTTGAGTCTATTGAACGTTTAAGGAGTTATGATTGGCCGGGGAATGTACGTGAACTTCAAAATGTTATTGAACGTGGTGTTATCACAGCACGAAAGGGGCGGATTAATTTTCATCAGGTTCTTCCCAGCCAGGTTAGCTCACCTACGATTGAAAATGATATCCCTTCAGATAATAGTGTTAAGAGCATCCAGCAGCTTAACCGATTAGAACGTGATAATTTATTGCTTGCCCTCGAGAAATCTGGATGGCGTGTATCCGGCCCAAACGGTGCAGCACAACTTATCGGATTACCGCCATCAACCTTCCAATCCAGAATGAAAGTGTTTGGAATAAAGCGTCCTCATTAGTTCTCCACCTAGATCGAGCCCATATAAAGGAATAACGGATCTACCGAAATCTCGGTAAAACAGGTGGCGACATTTCGTTAATCACCATATTTCGCCACCTATGCAACCAACCCCTATTTAGTCCCATAGTGTTGTTATTATTCAATTAATAGAAAAATATCCAAACTGGCACAATTAGTGGAATGTTTGTCTGTAATCGCAGCAAAAATGATTGCGATAAAAAACAAACCTTTCCACATGGAGAACTAAAATGGAACAGTCAGCTAAGAATATGGAAAATCAAAATGTTGTTAACGGTGTAAATGTAGATGAATTGTTTGGAACTATCGATGCCGTAAAAAATGCGCCGGTGATTGCCAAGTTTAAATTTAAGGCAGGCAACCAATGGCTCGATGGAGGGCACAATCGTACGACAATCAAAAACTTCTATGGCACTCAGCAAGAACACAACCGGAAGGAACCATTTGTGTTAGATGCAGATGAGCCACCGCTTCTGCTGGGTAACGACCATGGTCCCAATCCTGTAGAGTATGCTCTCACCGCTTTGGCCGCTTGTGTTACTACATCTATAATTTATCATGCAGCAGCAAGGGGAGTTACCATCCGGTCGATGGAATCGAGACTAGAAGGCGATATTGACCTGCAAGGGTTTCTTGGGATTAAAGACGACGTTCACAGGGGATATGAAGAAGTCCGCATGTATGTGAATATTGATGCCGATGCCTCACCTGAAGAACTAGAAGAAATCATTCAGTTAGGGCCGACCTATTCCCCGGTTTTTGATACCTTTACTCGGGCGGTACCGGTTACCGTGCAATTAGATAAATAGTTATCTGCCGGCCGTGCTTATTGGCACGGCCGGCTTGTTCCACGCACCAATTATATGATTGTAGTACGCTTGATATGCGGCACAAAACTGAGGATAAGCAGGAAGAAGGTCAATCCAGACCTATCTTTTGTAGAGGTGAGGCTAGCGGGAATGATCTTTATAATCCGCTAAACCTGCCATCCAGATAACGGTAAGACAGAAACATGCGCTAAGATTTGGTCCTCATCTTTTGAGGGAAGCGCCAGATCAAATCTGAACTGAAAGACCTCCAATTTTAGTCCTGCAATTTCGACATTGCTTTAATGAGCATTTCTTTTGCGTATATTTTATCGGAATAATTTAGTTTGTCGTAATTGATCGATAGATTAAATCCGTTAAGTTGTGCAGAAATTTCTTCATCCTCGTCCTTTAGTTTTTCTATTTCGTCGATGACCATGTACGTATTTATTGGATAGGCGAACCCTTTTACATCTATTTGGCCTCGTGATTTACATTTTATGACATCTTTAACCAGTGAAAATGTATCTTCAGAAATCAATATCTCGTCAGTATCGGCCGCACTTTCGAGTCTATTTGCTAGATTTACTGCTCCTCCTACAATTGTATAATCAAGCCTCTCTTCCGAGCCAAAATTTCCAACCGTACAAAACCCAGTGTTTACACCCATCCTGATTCTCAGCGGAGTAGATAGCCCGAGAACATCCCACTCACGCCGCATTTCCTGCAACCTCTTGTTCATATCGATTGCCATTTTCACACAAGCGATCGCGTCTTCTTTTTCACCTAGTGAATCAGGGTCGCCGAAAAATATCATTATCGCATCACCAATGTATTTATCAATGGTGCCACCGTACTCTAAAGCTATTTTTGACATCTCATTTAAGTATTTATTAAGAGCGCTGGTGATGACCTCAGACTCAACTCGCTCTGTAAGTTCGGTAAATCCTTCTATGTCGGAAAAAAAGATCGTAAGTTTTTTGCGATAGGACTCGATCTTGACATCCTTTTTCCCTTCAAAAATATTTGTATACACTTGTCGAGAAAGGTATTTGGCGAGTTTATTTGACAGTCCCTGAAGCTGCTCATTTTTTGAACTCACTTCCAGGTTCAATTTCTCTAGTTGCTGAGCTTTCTCGGCCAACTGTCGCTGATGGATTTTAAGCTTTTCCTCATCTTGTTTTCGTTCAGTGATATCCCGAATGATGCCGCTGTAGAACATTTGGTTATTTACTGCCCAGGTCGACAGAGATAGTTCAATGGGAAATTCCTTCCCATTTTTGTGGAGCCCGGTAAGCTCCACCGTATTTCCAATTACATGATGTTCCCCACCTTGACTCACCCTTTTGATCCCTTCATCGTGAAGCGACTTGTATTGGTCAGGAACTATTATCGTGAGCGGCCCACCCAGAACTTCTCTTTCTGCGTAGCCGAAGATATTCTCGGCAGCTTTGTTCCATGATTGAATCATGCCTTCAGAATCAGCCGAGATGATCGCATCATTAGCACTCTCAGCTATCGACATGAATTTCATTTCTGTAGCTAATCTCAGTTCTTCATTTAACTTTCGTTCGCTGATATCTCTGATTATTCCACTGTAATATCGCTTATCTCCTATCACCCAAGTAGAGAGTGACAATTCGATAGGAATGAGATGTCCGTGCTTGTGGAGTCCGGATAACTCTACCATCTTGCCAATGACGTGGTGCTCGCCTCCCCCAGAAACTCGGGAAATCCCTTTTTCGTGTAAAGTCCGATATTCCTCAGGTACAATAATAGTTAACGGCTTGCCTACTACCTCTTCCTCGGAACGACCAAAAATCTGCATGGCCGCTTGATTCCATGAAAGAATAATCCCTGTTGAATCAGCAGTAATAATGGCATCATTTGCGGATTCTAAGATTGAACGGAAACGCATCTCTGATGAACGAATTTCATCTTCCATGGCAACACGATCCGTAACATCTCTGATTATGCCGCCATAATGCTTCCCTTCCTCTGTGCTCCATTCTGAAAGTGTCAACTCCAGAGGAAATTCAGATCCATCTTTGCGCACTCCTGCCAATTGCACTGCTTTTCCAATTACATGGCGCTCGCCTCCGGAATTGACTCTATTAATACCTCTGTCATGTAAATCACGAAATCGCTGGGGCAAGATAGCGTGGAGTGATTGACCTAACATCTCATCCTTGGAATATTGGAATATCAACTCTGCCGCATTGTTCCAAGAAATCACTTTCCCTTTCGAATTTATAGCGATAAGAGCATCTGAAGTCGAATCTGCAATTGAGAGAAGATGATGAGTGGCATCAATGTGACGTGGCTTAGTCATAAGACGACGACCTCAGACTTGAAGAATAATTTTGTATCGTGGAGAAATGATCGTTAAGACTTTTACAGTTCGATGCAATATCTCTACATTCTCTTTCTACTCTTATTATGCAAACAATAGGAAAGCGGCAAAATATCACAAGTACGTTTGTAGAAAATTTACCGCTCATCAATCAAGCCTTTCAGTCCTGTCCGAACCCCACTTACGCGATCAACTCGAATCTTACTATGTAACAACTCTGGGTGTTCTCCGAACTTTATTTAGAAAGTTTCGCCTGAGGACCCTCGGGATGAGGGCTAACGAGTGGCTAAAATTTTTCCTGATGACTATCAAATTATAATAACTTTGGCCGCCATTAATGGCGGCCATCAATCCCGAAGAGAATTATTATTTTAGACAGCTTTAGCCAGTTGCTCATTAGCAAAGTGGCCAGATTTATCTGCCAACCAGCCGGTAACTTGTCTGGCAGCCATAAAAGCAGCCCATGCTACATTAACAACAAGTTCAATATCACTGTCATAGTGCTTCTGGAAATCAGTTATGACATCGTCACTCAGCTGGCTTGGTGCAAAGGCGGTTATTAGGGCGAGACGGGCTGCAGCTTCTTCCGCTTCATTTAACATCGAAGTCTTGGGGATTACCCAAGAACGACTCAATCCCATTGATTCTCCTTGCCAGGCTGAAATTTCTGTCTTCACACAAAGTTGCACAGACTCCGGGACGTACACATTAGCTACGTTGTCCAAAACATTTGCCCAGCGCGATATTGCTGCTGAAATATTCGGATTATCAGCGGCCCAATACAAATCATCAGGCAAATCTGCTGGTTCAAGAAGATCAACAGCACGACCTGGTTGCAACCTTCGTATTACCGAGTCATGGAGTTCTATTCCCGTCAATCGATAAAGCAAAGACTTTATGGTCTTTGATGAAAACGGTGCTATTAGTGGAGTACCTGAAAAGAAGACTTTTACATAGCGATTAAAATAGTTAAACATCAGAGCACTGCCTAGAACCTCTGGTGCTTCACTATAGCTAAAGGGTGGCTTATACAAAATTTCAGCATCGCCATTGTAGCTATTCAGTGCCCATGAATGCATTTGCCGAGTTTTATGGTCCTCAATTTCATCCTGTTTTCTGTAGCGCATTTGTTCAGCTAGTTTTCCTTCCTTAGCACCATAGACCACGCTGTTGATGAGATCTTCACAATAGGTGCAAGCATTTACTTGGGAGAATGTAACACCCAGTGCCTCTTTGGATTCTCTGGAGAGCTGGTTGTCTGTTAACATGATCTCACGTTCAGCCATCCATACCCCTGCCAATAATTGAGGATCAACCGCGTGAGTCGTTATTGGGCCATTGATAAAGAACTCATCGGTGACCTGTTCATAGACCCTTGCAATCAATCCAGTTGCCTTGTGGTAGGGTGAGGGTTTGATGTAGCGGCCGGTCATATTGGAAAGTGTGTCAAAAAACCTTGGTTTAATAGACTTGGGCAACATTTGCTGACCTCCATAGTGAAGTTTGATCTGTGAATTGACTCACACGCTCATGCGTGTATCTGAGAATTTAGCCACGCTGTTTTTCATGGGATAGTGTATAAACTGTAGGAACCAACTATAAAATCTGTAGTCAGCTGGATCAATGCTAATCAGGCTTCAATGCTTGCTGGGAATATGCTGGAGGTTATTGATATGTATGACTATGAAGAATTTTGTCCAATATCAAAAACTGCTTCAATATTAGGCGAGAAGTGGACCATCCAGATTGTACGTGAAATGCATTTTGGAGTTACCCGGTTCAATGACTTCATGAAATTCATGCCACGTCTTTCCCCGACACTACTTAATACACGGCTTAAATCTCTTGAAGAATGCGGTGTGATCTATCGTCGTAAAATACATGATCGCAAAGGATACGAATATTTACTATCTCCTTCCGGAAAATCATTGTTGCCGGTTATTATGGAGATGGGCAAATGGGGGGTCAGTTTCGTCTTTGATAGCCTTTCCGATAATGAGTTAAATGCAGAACGGTTAATTCGAGATATAAGTTTGACTCTTGATACCTCGGCGCTACCGTCAGGAGAGTCAGTGATTCGGTTCAAATTCACGGATCTGGAGGAATTTTCTAATTGGTACATTAAGATTATTGGTGAAAAAGCCGAGGCCTGCGAAGGTGCTCCTGAAGTTGAAGTAGATGTTTATTTTACTTCAACTTTACTCGTATTTACTGAGATCTGGATGGGAAGTCGAGGGTTGAAATCTGCGATTGACAGAGGGGAGCTAAAAGTCGTAGCCGATCCCGTATACACAAAGCACTTATCAAAGTGGTTACAGCTCAATCAATACGCAAAATTCAATCCCAAATACCGTACTTCTGAAGTTGCTAAATAGAAGGAAGATAGTGTTGGTTTAAAGATAGCCAATGTGAATATTAACAAATACCGTATATTGACCGATTTGACCTTCATAGAATAGGGTTATCAATAGTTGCACACCAGCGGCACTTCCACCTCCATCAGAATCTATTGCAATTATTGATAACCCTGAAGAACTGAAGTGCGGAGCGAGGTATGATCAGAGGTGCAGTGCTATGGGAATTGGATGAGGTTTTCCTGTAGTGCTCATCGGTCCTGAATCACCTTTGAGAAGCATGCATATCGACATGAGCGGGTACCGTTGAACGTCGATTCCGAGGATTTTGCTATAAGCAGCAGCATTTTCAGATTGTCGCCATTAGTTGATCACCATTTTCACCTGTTCACGACGCAGCTCTCCTGTGTTACCCGTCTTCGGGACATCTACAAGCCGCACGATCCTGTCAATCAGCCCTGATCAGGATGTATCATCGTACGCTGATCGGGCAATCGGCCTGACATACACCAGCGTCCCTTCACCGCACTGCGGGCAGCAGCAGATGTCATCGCCGGTCAAACGCAGCATCATCTCCTGAACACTTTCAACCAGCTTTTGTGCGTATGCGGTGGGTGCATCGATCAACGTACGAATCAACTGAAGGCAGTTTTTCTTGTTGGCATGGGCCAGGAACCCGTAATAGCGGATCTTGGTAAATCCTCGCGGCAGTATATGGAGCAGAAAGCGCCGGATAAACTCATGAGCGCCGATCGTCAGCTCTTTTTGTGTATTGTCGTCGCTGCGGTCCCGGTAGCTGAACCGCACCGTGCCGTTGTCGATAGCGATGATCCGGTTATTGGTGATCGCCACCCGGTGCGTATAGCGACCCAGATATTCGAGCACCTGTTCCGGTCCACCGAAGGGCTGCTTGGCATAAGTAATCCACTTCTTGTCCCATAGTGCGACGAGTAATTTCTCAAACTGTTTTTCGTCTTTATACCTCTCAGCCCTGCCGTTAAAAGACAAGGCGTTCTTACGATACGCCTTGTCCAGCTTATTCAGATAGCGCCTCTGGAACTCCTTGGCCAGTGACTCGACCCTGAACAGATATTTTCTGCTGGCAGCAATCCACTTTTTACGGTCATATGAGAGTGCTCCTGCCGGGATGATGCAGTGCAGGTGAAAGTGGTCCATGAGTTTCTGATTCCATGTGTGGAGCACGGAGATGAAGCCAAGTTGGCCTTCAAGGCGCCACTGCGGATCACGGGCAAACACCTGCAAGGTCTCTTTAACGGCGGTAAACAGCAGAGCCAGCATGATGCGCTTATTGACCATGATAAGGGAATTGAGTTCATGCGGTAGTGTGAAGACATTGTGGAAATAGGGACAGGGCAGCACCTCTGCTTTCCTATTAGTGAGCCATTTCTCCTTGACCATTGTCTGGCATTTGGGACAG
>Ga0316189_10001959_pt1 | contig 20349 bp, 21 predicted proteins | sample LowCovwburrow_MG_FD_204930 | JGI IMG/M metagenome (GOLD analysis project Ga0316189, IMG submission 204930) | Coastal sediment microbial communities from Maine, United States - Lowes Cove worm burrow | ecosystem: Environmental > Aquatic > Marine > Coastal > Sediment | place: USA: Maine... | reverse complement strand
GCCCATACCGCCCACGCCCGCTGCCTCGGTCGGCGTCGCAAAGCCGCCCAGGATAGAGCCGAGCACGGCAAAGATCAGGAGCAGCGGTGGCGCGAGTGCCCTGACGATTCTGACAAAAGAGACCCGGACCTCAGGCCCACGCTGGTGTGCAGGCATGGTCGCTGGCCGGAAGAAAGCCAGGCCGACGATGTACAGGACATACAGGAGCACAAGCAACAGCCCGGGAATCAGCGCGCCGGCAAACAGGTCGCCCACCGAGACGGTCTTTGGTGAATAGATACCCATCTCGAGTTGCGCTTGCTGATAGGCGGTCGTCATGACATCGCCGAGCATGACGAGAATGATCGACGGCGGGATGATCTGCCCCAGCGTTCCCGACGCGCAGATGGTTCCCGCCGCGATTTCGGGTGAGTAGCCGCGCTTCAACATGGTTGGCAGGGACAACAGCCCCATCGTCACAACAGTTGCGCCGACAATGCCCGTGCTCGCGGCCAGCAGCATGCCCACCAGGGTTACCGATACTCCGAGGCCACCCCGCAGCGAACCGAACAGCGCGCTCAGCGTCTCCAGCAATTCCTCTGCGATACGCGCTCGCTCGAGAGTGACCCCCATGAACACGAACAGTGGCACGGCCACGAGCGTCTCATTGGTCATGATGCCGAATACGCGATTCGGCAGGCTGAGCAGCAACGCCTCGTTGAAGCCGCCGCCGAGTGCGCCGATGCCCGCGAATATCAGGGCTGTTCCACCCAGAGTAAAAGCGACCGGAAATCCTGCGAGTAATACGAGGATGACGCAAAGGAACATTAGTGCCGCGACCCATTCCATCGTCAATGTCCCCGCAATGTCTGCAATGACTTCAGGCACAACGATGCACCCTGCAGCGCAACGGCCACAGGCATCAGCAACAGGACCGACTTGAGCATCGGGATGAGCGGATACGGCAGCCCCCCCGACTCGCGTGACGCTTCACGAATACTCCAGGACTGGGTAACGAAGTCGAACGACTTCCAACCCAAAAACACGCATAGCGGCAACAAGAAAATGAGCACCCCGATCAGGTCCACCCAGGCGCGGTGCCGGTCGCTCATCACCCGGTAGAAAACGTCCACACGCACATGACCTTCATCACGCAGCGTGTACGCGGCTCCCAGCATGAACACAACCGCGTGCATCCAGACCACTGATTCCTGTACCCAGATGAGCCCCGCGTCGAACACGTAGCGCATCACCACGACGACGAAGGTGATGATGACCATGAACAAGGTCAACCAGGCGGTGGCCCTGCCGGTTACGGCACTAATGCGATCCAGGATGTTGTCGTGCTTTTCGGCGGCCAAGGTTCAAGTGCGCCAGAAGGTCGGCGTGATGAGAACGAGCAGCGTGAAAATCTCGAGTCGTCCAAGGAGCATACCGACAATGGAGATCCACTTGGCGGTATCTGTGACGCTCATGAAGCCTGAGGCAACATCGCCCAGCCCCGGGCCCAGGTTATTCAGCGTTGCGGCCACGGCGGAGAAAGCCGTAACCTGATCGAGCCCTGTAGACATCATCGCGAGCAGCATGACGCCGAAGACAATGATGTAAACGGAAAAGAAGCCCCACACAGCTTCGACAACGCGAGATGAAACAGCTTTGTTGCCGAGCTTGACCGGAATCTCGGCGCTCGGGTGTACGAGGCGCGCGATTTCCCGCACGCCCTGCTTGTAGACGAGCAGCCAGCGAATGACCTTGATACCGCCGGCGGTTGAGCCCGCCGAGCCACCCACAAAGCTCGCGAAAATCAGCAGAACCGGGAGCGCGGCTGGCCACATCGCGAAATTGGCGGTCGTAAAGCCGGTAGTCGTGGCAATGGAAACCGACTGGAACAGCCCGTCAAGGAAAGTACTCAACGGGTCTGCAAAGCCGCGGTACGTAAACAGCGAAACGATAACCAGGGCGGACAGCACCATCAGAATGAGGCTGTATGCCCGAAACTCCTGGTCCTGGAAATAGTGCTTGATGGAAACGTAGCGCCAGGCGAAGAAATGCAGAGAGAAGTTGATGCCTGCGACAAACATGAAGAATACGGCAACCAGATCAATCGACGCGCTGTCGAAATAGCCGATGCTAGCGTCGTGTGTCGAGAAACCGCCGATTGCGACAGTGGAAAAAGCGTGGCACAGCGCGTCGAACCACCCCATCCCGGCAACACGGTAGCCAATCATGCAGGTGATTGTGAACGCGAAGTAGACATACCAAAGAGCTTTGGCGGTTTCGGCAATGCGCGGCGTGAGCTTCGTGTCTTTCACGGGCCCGGGCGTCTCTGCGCGGTACAGCTGCATGCCACCGACACCGAGCATTGGGAGAACGGCTACGGCCAATACGATGATGCCCATGCCACCCAGCCACTGCAGTTGCTGGCGGTAATAGAGAATCGACGCGGGCAGGTCATCGAGACCTGTAAGGACGGTAGCTCCCGTCGTCGTCAGTCCCGACATCGACTCGAATACGGCGTCGGTAAACGACAGTGACAAAGGATCGGCAAAATACAGTGGCGCAGCACCGAATGTGCCCAGTACCGTCCAGAACGAGGCAACAACAAGGAAACCATCGCGCAGGCGTAGATCTTTCTTGGAGCGATGCACGGGCAGCCAGCAGATTACGCCAGCGGCAAGCGTCAGGCCGAAGCCCTCAACGAAGGGGAGCCAGGAGTGATCGTTGTAATACAGGCTGAAAGCTATTGGCGGTAGCATCGTGAAGCTGAATACCATCAGCAACAGGCCGAGGATGCGTTGTACGACCGTCCAGTTCATTTAGACAAATGAAACGCCGACCTGGAACAGGCTTTCGAGTTTCTCTATCTTGCGCCGGTCTGTCATGAACAGGATCACGTGATCGTCAGCCTCGATGACCGTGTCGTGGTGCGCGATCATGACTTGGTCGCCGCGAACGATTGCCACGATGGCCGTGCCGGTTGGCAGTGGAATTTCCTCGATTGTTCGACCGACAACTTTCGAGTTGTCTTTGTTGCCGTGCGCAATTGCCTCCATAGCTTCCGCGGCGCCACGACGCAGCGAGTGGACCTTAACGACGTCGCCGCGCCGCACGTGGGCGAGCAACGAGCCGATCGTGACCTGCTGCGGCGAGATGGCGATGTCGATGCTGCCGGCCTCAACGAGATCAACGTATGACGCACGATTGATCAGCGCCATGGCCTTGTGAGCGCCGAGACGCTTCGACAACATTGAGCTGAGGATATTTGCTTCTTCAGAGTTGGTCAGGGCACAGAAGACATCGACGTTGTCGATGTTCTCCTCGAGTAGCAACTCCTCGTCGGCCGCGTCGCCGACAAGGACGATAGCCTTGTTGAGCTGCTCGGAGATAACGCGGGCGCGGATCGGATCACGCTCGATGATCTTGACCTGGTTGGTCTGCTCGAGCGCCAGCGCCAGGCGCACGCCGATATTACCGCCACCGGCGATGACGACGCGGCGCACCGGGTCCTCGAGGCGCCGCATCTCGCTCATGAATATGCGAATATCCTTGCGGTCGGCGATGAAGAATATTTCGTCATTGTCCTGAATGACCGTGTCGCCATCAGGCAGCATCGCATTGCCCTGTCGGTAGATGGCCGCAATGCGCGCCTCGGTGTTGGGAATGTGATCCTTGAGAGTGGCGATGCGCTGGCCAACGAGCAGGCCGTCGCGGTCGGCCTTGACGCCTACGAGGCGTACGCGGCCATCTGCGAAGTCGAGTACCTGGGTCGAGCCGGGATACAGAATGAGTTGCTCGACGAAAGTGCAGACGAGTTGCTCGGGGCTGATGCGCACATCAATCGGAATTGCATCCTGGGTAAACAACCTGTTGGCATTCATATACTCGGCCGAGCGAATGCGGGCGATTTTGGTCGGGGTACGAAACTGTGTGTATGCAACCTGGCACGCGACCATGTTGGTCTCGTCTGAGTCGGTTAGCGAAACGACGATATCTGCGTCGCTGGCTCCAGCCCTTTCGAGCACTTCCGGGTAGGCCGCATGACCCACAACGGTGCGGATATCGAGGCGGTCCTGCAGCTCGCGGAGAACTTCAGGGCGCCTGTCGACGACAGTGACTTCGTTGGCCTCTTCGCGAGACAGATGATATGCCGCGGATGAGCCAACCTGACCTGCGCCGAGAATGAGTATTTTCATTTTTCTTGACGTGCCTCATGAGCGCCGCAAAACGTGCTGCGTCAGGTTGCTTAGTTTACATCAACTCGAGATTGGCATAGCTGAGAACGAGCCATTTTGTGCCGGCAGCCTCAAAATTGACCTCGACACGCGCATGGGCGCCCTGGCCTTCGCAATTGAGGATGACGCCATCGCCGAATTTCTTGTGGTGAACGCGCTGTCCGAGACGGATGCCGAGCTCACCACCGGGGGTAGTCGAGGTCCGCCGGCGCCCCGGTGTGCGTGCCGAGCGCATCGGGCGTGACACCTGCACGCGCGGCCGTACTTCTTCTATATGTTCATCCGGAATTTCGGCGATAAAGCGCGATGGCTGCGAGAAATTGTCCATGCCATGCAGGCGACGCTGTTCTGCGTGAGTGACATAGAGCGTCTGTTTGGCGCGGGTAATGCCGACGTAGCAGAGTCTACGCTCCTCTTCGAGGCCGTTCGGGTCGGCGATCGAGCGCTGGTGCGGGAACAGGCCGTCTTCCATGCCGCACAGGAATACCAGCGGGAATTCGAGCCCCTTGGCCGAGTGCATTGTCATCAGTTGCACACAGTCCTCCCAGGCGTCGGCCTGCCCTTCGCCAGCCTCCAGGGCCGCGTGGGACAGGAACTCATCGAGCGGCGACATTTCCTCCGCCGGGTCGGGCTCGAAACCCTTGGCGGCGCTGACGAGTTCGAGCAGGTTCTCGACACGTGTTTCGCCTTTCTCGCCCTTGTCCTTCTTGAAGAAATCGATCAGGCCGCTCTGGTAGATAACGTGGTCTACCTGATCATGCAGATCGAGGCCCCTGGTTTCACGTGCCAGGCGCTCGATGAGTGACATGAACGCGTTAACCGCATTTGCAGCTCGACCGTTGAGATCATCGCTGGCAATTGCGCCGGCCGCGCGCCACAGGGGACAGGCATTGGCCCGCGCATAGGAGCGCATCATCTCGACCGTGCGTGCGCCGATGCCGCGCGTCGGCTTGTTAACGATGCGCTCGAAAGAGCTGTCGTCATCACGATTCGCTATCAGGCGCAGGTAAGCGAGCGCATCCTTGATCTCCATGCGTTCGAAAAATCGCAGGCCGCCATAAACGCGATACGGGATGCCGGTATTAATGAGGGCTTCCTCGAGCACGCGGGACTGCGCGTTCGAGCGATACAGGATGGCGGAATCCGCCCGCAGGTTGCCCTGGTCTATCCAGTCGCGCAGACGGCCGATGACAAAATCGGCTTCGTCGCGTTCGTTGTAGGCTGAGTAGACCTTAATCGCCTCGCCTTCGGCGCCTTCCGTCCAGAGGTTCTTGCCGAGGCGCGATGCGTTGTTCGCGATAACAGCATTTGCCGCGTTGAGGATGGTCGCCGTTGAGCGGTAGTTCTGCTCGAGCTTGACGACCAGCGTCCCCGGAAAGTCTTTCTGGAACTGGTGAATGTGTTCGACGCGTGCGCCACGCCAGCGATAGATCGACTGATCATCATCGCCGACGGCAAACGGCACGCCATCGCCCCCGGCGAGCAGCCGCAGCCACGCGTACTGAATGGCATTCGTGTCCTGGAACTCGTCAACGAGCAGGTGCTGAAAACGCCGGCGATAATGCGACAGCAGCTCTTCGTTGTCGCGCAACAACTCGTGCGCCCGAAGCAGGAGTTCTGCGAAGTCGACGAGCCCGCCACGCTGGCAGATCTCTTCGTAAGACTGGTACAGCGAGATCATCTGGCGACGGTTCGGGTCACCTTCGTCATCCAGGTGTTGCGGCCGCAGGCCTTCGTCTTTTTGCGCGTTGATAAACCACTGGATTTCTTTTGGCACCCACTGGCTGTCGTCAACTTCGAGGTTCTTGAATAGCCGCTTGATCAGACGCAGCTGGTCGTCGGAGTCGATGATCTGGAAATTCTGCGGCAGCTTCGCCTCGCGCCAATGGCGCCGCAGCATGCGATGCGCCAGGCCGTGGAACGTGCCGATCCATAGATGTTGCACGGGCACATTGAGCAGCGCTTCGATTCGATGCCGCATTTCAGCAGCGGCCTTGTTCGTAAACGTTACGGCAAGCAGACTGTGTGGCGAAACGCCGTCGACGTCGATCAACCAGGCGGCGCGATGCACGAGCACGCGGGTCTTGCCGCTGCCGGCGCCGGCAATGACCAGCGTCGGTTTGGCAGGCGCAGTTACGGCCTGGCGCTGTGCGTCATTGAGGTTTTCGAGGATGGGTGTGACGTCCATCTGGCGCTAACAACCGGGGCGAAGCCTCGAGGAGAAAGCGCGAGAGTTTAGCAGTATTACTGCTCCCAACGAACGCCCAATACATACTGAGTTCGGTCATATTGAATGCGAATGTCATTGGATACCCTTTCCCGCATCCGGACCTCGCCAACGAGACTCAGGTGTTTCGTCATGCGAAACGCTCCAAGTACGCTCATATCAAGCGATTCCTGCGTTTTCGGGCCAACAATCGGGTTATGAAACGCAAACGCATTGGGGTAGTCATAAAGCCGGTAAATTCCGCTTGCCTCAAAGTCGAAGCGATAACCAGGCTGCCAGTGGAACTCGAAACCGAAACTGTCTCGCGTGTAGTCGTTGTAACCGACGTACTGATCAGTGCGCTGAGTTCGCTCGACATCAAACCCGAACCACATGCTGTCCGTAATTCGCTGCCGTGCGCGCAATGCGAGGGACGCGTAGTCGTAGCGAATATTCGGGTTACCAAGGCGCTGTTGGCCATCAAGGTCGTAGGAAAGTCGGTCGCTGAAGCGGCGGCTGTGGTAGTCGGCCGTGATACGCAGTAATGATGTGCGCGTGAACTTGTACTGACCATAGACACCGAACAGGAAGTACTCGTGGTCGTACTGGGGGAGTAAGTCCGTCTCTTCGTAGTTCCAGAGCTGGCCCTTGATGTTCAGGCCAAAAGAAATCTGCTCGTGCGATTGCCGGAAGGACAGCTCCGGACCATAGCGCATGTAATTCATACGGTTGTCGACTTCAACTCCGCCGACATCGCGCGGATTGCCGTTGTCAGGGTCGTAGTAAACCTCATCGTGCTGCGCGACCTTGAATGCGCTGTGTACGCGTCGCTCACGAGAATCTTCCTTGCGCGAGAACTCGCTGCCGAAACTTACCTCGTGGAGGTACTCGTTGGCGTTTTCCAGCTCCTTGTCCTGGTAGTAGCGACCGCCAAGTCGATACGCACCGTAGAAACCCTCGAACGGCAAGCTGTTGACCGTGTATTTTACCGACAGGCTCAGGGGCAGGAACGCACCGCTTTGCACGACGGGCACAATGATCGGCAGATCCGGGTCGGAGTAATCGATATAGGGTCGGGCGGGTGAGCGGAAGGCGTTGTCGTCGTTGCCGTAGCCGACACGGGCCCGAAGTTCCAACGTGGTGAACTCGCGTTTCTTCTTGCGCTCGGCCACGCGTATTTCAAATTCGTCTGGCTGTTCCCGTGCCTTACGAATGCGCGCAATGGCAACGACCGCATACTTCTGCAGTTTCTCGTTGCTGCTTTGGTCGCGCGCCAGCCGAAACCAGCGCAGGGCCTCGTCAGTGTCGCCGAGAGCGTAGGCATTCAGGCCCAGGTTGTACTGGGTGGCGACGCGCAGCGTCGGGTCTTCCAGCGCTTTGAGGAGCGATTCGCGCGCGCGTATGTGCTGGCCCGCGCGGTAGTTCGCGATTCCCGTGTTGTAATGCAGGAGGGGCGTATCCATGCCCTCTTCACTGGCCTGGCGATAGCGCAGCAGGGCGGCCCAGTACAGGTCGTCACGGAACAGGCGATTGCCATCGACGAAGTATTGCTCGGCAGTCATCGCAAGCGCCGTCCTGGCCGGCGCCATGATGGCAACCGCGGCCAACAGGGCCGCTAGCACGGTGATGAAAATCCGGTTTTGCATGTATTGGGGGCGCCAAGCTTATGTCAGATGGAGAGCATATCGGTATTTGCTCTGCAGAAACTATGACGTGGTGCAAAAAAATCCCCCCGGATGGCGTCCAAACGGGGGGATTTCATACTTTTTGGCATTTAGCGCCGATCAGATGTCGTCATCCTCTTCCTCTTCCTCGTCATCCTCGTCATCGTCATCGTCGTCGATGTCATCATCATCTACGTCTTCGCCATCTTCGAAGTCGTCCTCTTCGTCGAGTTCGTCGTCGTCGCTCTCTTCATCGTTCTCGAATTCATCTTCGAATTCGTCAGATTCGTCCTCGAACTCATCCTCCGACTCATCCTCCGACTCATCCTCCGACTCGTCATTCTCATCGGACTCACGGTCCTCGGAATATTCGTCTTGTTCGTCGTCGTTTTCCCAGTCCTCATCCTCAACATCACTGTCGTCGGGGCCGTCCATCTCCGCGATAGCGTCGTCGAGATCACTGACATCATCGAGGACTGTCAACGTGACATCGAGATCGTCCAGATCATCGTCGGCACGAACCGCGACAGGTGTAAACGCGATCAGCGTCAACACGAGCACGGCAAGCAACAGGTTTAGTTGTTTCATGGGCCTACTCCGTTAGCTCACATCTACGCGCAACCGGAAAGTGCGGTCGCGATCCTTGTGTTCCAGCCGCGCGAGTACTTCGCCGCCTGCTGGCGTCAAAGCGATGAGTTCGAGCGGTAACAAATTCTTGCCTTCGACCAGGCTGGTCTGCCAGGCGATTTCACGTTGTCCCGGGAAACCCGCGAGCTCGATGCCTTCCGGCAATATCACGGTCAGCGTTGCCGAGTCTAGCGCGGATGCCGATGCGAATACGAGGTTGATCGTGCGCGGCTCTTCGAGCGTCATGGCTATGCCCGGAATGCTGGCGTTCGGTTCAGGCAGGTTGGGCGCCGTCAGGAAAAAACCGCCAATCAGCCACAGGAGCAGGCCGGCGGCAATCGCGGAACTGAAACCTGTCATGAGCCAACGGTTACGCTGGCGCCGCGAACCTTCGTGGGTAGCACGGATCAGGGCCTGCTCGTAAAGGCCAGCGGGCGCCTCTGGAGCCGGGTAGCCTTTTAGCAGCTCGAGGAGCTCCTGGTCGTCCCTGTCTATATCGCTTGTACGCATGATTTCGTCCTGTCTGACCCCTACACGACCGCGCTCACGAAAAGGTTCCGTCTGCAGTGAGGATTTCCCGCAAGCGCGCGCGTGCCCTGTGCAGGCGGGACTTCACCGTCCCGAGGGGTATGCCTGTAAGGCTTTGAATTTCTTCGAGCTTATAGCCCTCCGTATCGTGCAACAGCACGACCATGCGGTGCTCATCGCTGAGCTTCGCGAGCGCCAGGTCGAGCCTTTGGAGCTTCTCGAGGCGTTGCTGGTCGCGGACCGGGTCCTCGCTGCCGGCAAATCCCTCGAGTCCGTCGCCCGTCAGGAAGCCCTCCCCAACCGTGTGCAGGCGGCTCCGGGCAAAGCGCCGCTGCTCATCGATGAAGAGGTTGTACATAACGCGCGACAGCCAGGAGGCGGGCTCGTCGATGTGCACGAGGTCATCGAGCTTGCCGAAAGCCTTGATAAGCAACTCCTGAAAAAGGTCCTCCGCTTCGGCCTTGCGCCCGGTCAGGCGAAACGCCAGGCGGTACAACCGATCGAAATGCGGCCGCACCAGCTTCTCGAAAGTCTGCTTGTTTGCTTCGGCGCTCATAACTACCCTGAGTTTAGTCAGTTGAAGGGAAACAGTCCCGGATCAAATGACATACTGGCCGGTGCCTGATTTTCAGTGGCTGCTGCGAAAGACGCGAGTAGTCCGAGTGCTGACAGGAATCTGGATCTTTTCATTCTTGCTCCTGGACCGTGACTGAGCGGATCGGGAAGTCCGCTGTTGGTTAAATGCTGAGCTGAAAAAGCAGGTAGTGGTCCACGAGTAGCGCCGCGAACAGGTAACCGAGATAGGCGATCGAGAACTTGAACATCTGCATCGGCAATTCCACCTCTTCCGGTTTGCGGTACATGCGAATCGCGTAGTTCAGGAAGATGGCATCCAGGACAAGCGCCGTCAGCAGGTAGATCATGCCGCTCATGCCGATCAGGTAAGGCAGAATCGTTACCAGCACGAGCAGAATCGAATAAAGGAGAATATTGAGCCTCGTGTACGCGTCGCCATGCGTCACGGGCAACATCGGGATATCGACCTTCGCGTATTCATCCTTGCGCGCAATAGCCAGCGCCCAAAAATGCGGTGGCGTCCAGACAAACACGATCAGGAACATCAGCAACGCACCGGCGTGAATCTCATTCGTCACTGCTGTCCAACCGAGGATCGGCGGTGCAGCGCCGGCGGCACCACCAATTACGATGTTCTGCGGCGTCGCCCGCTTGAGCCATACGGTGTAGACGACCGCGTAACCAATCAGCGAAATGAAGGTCAGCATTGCGGTCAGCGGATTCACGAGGAACACGAGTATGATCATCGAGATCACGCAAAGAGCGGCGGCGAATACCAGCGCTTTTTTCTCGGTGAGCTTGCCTTGCGGTAGCGGGCGACCACGCGTGCGCATCATCTGGATGTCGACGCGCGCATCCAGAACATGATTGAAAACGGCGGCAGCAGAAGCCGCCAGGCCAATGCCCAGCGTGCCGAATAGCAGGGCTGTACTGCCGGGCCAGCCGGGCACAGACAGAAACATTCCGACGATCGCCGTAAACACGATCAACATGACGACGCGCGGCTTGGTCAGCTCGTAGTAATCACGCCAAGCTGTGTATGTTTCTGCCGTCGTATCCAAAGTGTCGTCCGTCTAGCCGATGCGTGACAGTTCGAGCAAATGCTTGATGTCTCCGACCATGGCGCTTGGGTCGATATCAGGCCGAAAATACAAAACAAGATTCCCCAGCGGGTCGAGAAGAAAATAGCCGCCGGCCTCAAGGTCTGCGGGCCTCTTGTTCGCCAGCAAGTCGCTGAGACTGCTGTCTTGCAGAGTTATCAGGCCCTCGTGCTCATTGGCTAGCAGCACTGTATCCGGCGCCGAATCCCCGTGCAAGAAGACCCGGACGAGCCGGTCCATTTCCTTTCCCAGCATCAGGCGCGACTGGCGCAACGTGAACAAAGAGAACTCGCAGGCCTCATCGCAAGCCGCGGGGTTTGCGTACAGAAGCACCCAATGACCGTCATTGTGTGCGTGCAGCGGCGATTCGGGCAACGCCTCGGGGAGGTTCACGATCGGCTGCAACAGTACGCCACTGTTCGTCCTGCCCTCGGGCGTAAGGTCCTGTCCCGCGAAGTACAGCCACGCGGCGAGTGCGAGTGGGCCGATAAAAACGGCGGCAACGAGCAGGAGTTGCATGCGCCCTCTGCTTTTCTTGTCAGTAGTCATCAAATTAATCGCTTCTTACGGTAATTCCAGATCAGAAGGCCTGAGAGCATAGCGCCCATGGCGAACCACTGCAGCGCGTAGCCAAAATGCTTTTCAGGGCCAAACCCGCTCGCGGTCCATTGGCGGAAGAAACCATGTTCTTCCTCTTGATCCATAAGCAACACGAATGGCTGCACATTCGTGCCCAATGCGGCGGTCACCTCTTCGAAAGAGGGGTAAACGGCGCGCTTCGGCCAGTCGTCGCCCGGATTGAAAGCATCACCCATCTTCATTCCGGCGCGAGGCAAAGAACCCGCGCGACCACGGACCGCCACCTGCCCGCCGGGAACGTCCAGCCGGCCGATCTCGAGCGGCTCGTCGGTCTTCTCGAACCAGCCGCGATTAACCAGGAGTGCGGGCTGGTCGTTCATGCCGAGCAAGGGGGTGATGACGTAATAGCCATTGCGGCTGTCTACGATAATATTCTCGAGCAGGAACTGATGCTCATTGTCGTAGCTGCCGGTTGCCTTCAACTGCTGGAAGGGACGAACTTTCATGCCGGCGTGCCAGGTAGCGAAACCGGTCTCGTCGCGAAACAACTGTTGCTCGACTTGCTTCTCGAAGCCGCGGCTGACTTGCCAGGCACCGAGCGCCGCAAACAACACTACGAAGAGCGTGCCCACGAAGAGAGGCAACCAGGATGGCAACGGCTTTTTCGGTTTGGTGTTCACGCTATACTTCGGGTCCTGAGGTGAAGCTATGAAAATTGTTGTTTACGTTCTGCTGGCCGCTATCATTATCAGCCTTGGAACCGGGCTATTTTACCTGCGTCGCGAAGATGCCGACTCGCCAAAGATGCTGCGTGCCCTGCAGGTTCGGGTGGCATTGTCGCTGACCCTGATCCTGGTTCTTGTCGCCTCGTATTTCTTCGGCTGGATCAATCCACCGGGCTAGGACGAAAACGGGCGCCGAAGCGCCCGTTCTTCTGTAGGAGCGCGCCTCCTACAGTGGTCTGGCTACATCCAGTAGACGAATACGTACAGGCCTATCCAGACGACGTCGACGAAGTGCCAGTACCAGGCGACAGCTTCGAAGGCGAAGTGTTTGTCCGCGGTGAAGTGTCCTTTCAGAACCCGGAAGAAGATTATGGTCAGCATGATGGCGCCAAGCGTAACGTGCATGCCGTGGAAGCCCGTCAGCAGGAAGAACGTCGAGCCGTAGATGCCGGAGTTCAGCGTCAGGTTCAGATCCTGGTAGGCATGGACGTATTCGACACCCTGCAGGTATACGAACACGAAGCCCAGCAGTAACGTCGCGGCCAGGAAGGTTGCCAGTTGAGCGCGCTTGCCAGCAAGCAACGCATGGTGCGCGATCGTCACAGTGATCGATGACGTCAGCAGCAAAGCGGTGTTGATCAGTGGCAGGCCAAATGGAGGCATAACCTCGTACTCACCACCAATGCTGCCCGGCCCGTTGGTCGGCCAGGTGCTTTCGTAGCCTTCCCACAGCAGCAGGTTCGTGAAGAAATTATTGCTCTCGCCGCCAAGCCAGGGAACCGACATGTTGCGGGCATAGAACAGCGCGCCGAAGAACGCCGCAAAGAACATGACTTCGGAGAAAATGAACCAGGACATTCCCTGACGGAACGACCTGTCGACCTGCGCGTTGTAGAGGCCACCCTCGCTTTCGCCGATAACCGCGCCGAACCAACCCGTGACCATGAAGATGATGATCGCGAGACCTGCCAGCATGACGTAGAAGCCGGCGTCCGCGCCGTTCAGCCAGGCCGATACGCCGACCATCAGGAACAGCAAGCCAAGCGAGCCGACGGCGGGCCATTGGCTGCCGTGCGGGACGTAATAATGTTCGTCTGTATGAGTCGTCATGTTGTTTCTCTGGTACTTGTGTTTCTTTAGTTGTTCGACGCCAGGCCGGCGGTGTCGAAAAATGTGTATTGCAGCGTAATCGTATCCACGTACTCGGGAAGGTCCGGGTTAACGATGAACTGCAACGGCATCGCTTTCTCTTCGTTCGCCGCGAATTCCTGGCTATTGAAGCAGAAGCACTCGATCTTAACGAAGTGTTCCGCGGCCGCAACCGGAACGACGCTCGGCACGGCCTGCGCGACCTTGTCGCCGTCCGTCATATTCTTCGCCGTGAACGTGGCGAAGTACATCTTACCCGGATATACAGTCATGCTGTCTTCGTCGGCGTGAAATTCGAACGGTGCATATGAGTTGACGGTTGTAACAAACTCGACGCGAATCTCGCGCGTGAGGTCCGGCGCCTCCTCAACAACAGCAGCTTCAGCGTTGGTGCGGCCGCCGAAGCCGGTGATCTGGCAAAACACGTCGTAAAGCGGAACCAGCGCAAAGCCGAACCCGAACATGGCGACTGTCATGATCAACAAGTGCCCCGTCAGGGAGCGATTCGCGGATTTTTTCTGCCTGGAGTTCATGTTCTTGCTCAGGAGCGCATTACGCCCATCATGATGAAGCCGACATAGAACGCGAGAGCAACCGCCACGACGATCAATGTCGTGCGGCGGATGTTCTTTTTACGCTCGAGTTCGTCCATGGTTTACTCGAAAGACTCGCCAGCGATGCGCGCTTTCGGCGGCGTCGTAAACGTGTGCCACGGGGCCGGCGATGGCACGGTCCACTCGAGGCCATGCGAGCCTTCCCAGACGCGGTCGGTGGCTTTTGCGCCCTTCCACGCCGTCAGGATGACCAGCACGAAGAGCAGCTGCGACAGGCCGAAGCCAATAGCGCCGACACTGGAAATCAAGTTGAAGTCAGCGAACTGGACCGAGTAGTCCGGGATACGGCGTGGCATACCTGCCAGGCCCAGGAAGTGCTGCGGGAAGAACGTGATGTTGACAAAGATCGTCGACGCCCAGAAATGCAGCTTGCCGAGCTTCTCGTTATACATGTGGCCGGTCCACTTCGGCAGCCAGTAGTAGGCGCCAGCCATGATGGCGAAGACGGAACCCGGTACGAGTACGTAGTGGAAATGGGCCACGACGAAGTAGGTGTCATGGTACTGCACATCAGCCGGCTGGATTGCGAGCATCAGGCCGGAAAAGCCGCCGATTGTGAACAGGAAGACAAAAGCGAGCGAGAACAGCATCGGCGTTTCGAACGTCATCGAGCCGCGCCACATCGTGGCAACCCAGTTGAAGATCTTCACACCTGTTGGAACTGCAATCAGCATCGTCGCGAACATGAAGAACAGCTGGCCCGTCAGGGGCATGCCCACGGTGAACATGTGGTGTGCCCAGACGATAAACGACAGGAACGCGATGCAAGATGCCGCGTAAACCATTGAGTCGTGGCCAAACAGCGGCTTGCGCGAGAACGTTGGGATGATTTCCGACACGACACCGAAGGCCGGCAGAATCATGATGTACACCTCGGGATGACCGAAGAACCAGAAGATATGCTGGAACATGACGGGGTCACCGCCACCGGCAGCGAGGAAGAAGCTCGTGCCGAAGAACTGGTCGGTCAGCAGCATCGTGACGGCGCCGGCCAGCACCGGCATGACCGCAATCAGCAGGTACGCCGTGATTAGCCAGGTCCATACGAACATCGGCATCTTGAGCAGCGTCATGTCGGGTGCGCGCATGTTGATGATCGTCACGATAACGTTGATCGAGCCCATGATCGAGCTGATACCCATCAGGTGAACCGAGAAGATCAGGAACGGGAAAGCATCACCAGTCTGCAGGATAAGCGGCGGGTACATCGTCCAGCCACCGGCGGGTCCACCGCCCGGCATGAGCAGAGTCGACAGCAGGATGCCAAAGGCGACGGGCAGGATCCAGAACGACCAGTTGTTCATGCGCGGCAGGGCCATGTCCGGCGCGCCGATCATGAGCGGGATCATCCAGTTGGCGAGACCGACAAAGGCCGGCATTACCGCGCCGAACACCATGATCAGGGCGTGCATCGTCGTCATCGAGTTGAAGAACTCGGGATGTACGAATTGCAGGCCCGGTACGGCGAGCTCCGAGCGAATAACCATCGCCATCGCGCCGCCAGTAAAGAACATGACGAGGCTGAAAATAAGGTACATCGTGCCGATGTCCTTATGGTTTGTAGAAAACAACCAGCGCTTGATGCCTGCGGGCGCGCCATGGTCGTCGTGATCTTCTGCGGCGTGTGCGTCTGCTACTGCGGTAGTCATACCTTCACTCCAAAAATATCTGTTTACTGTGCGCTGGCGAGCTTGGCTTCGCCGTTCTTGCGGGTGTCCACCCAGGCCTGATAGGCCTCGGGCTCAACGACCTCGACAACGATCGGCATGTAGCCGTGGTCCTTGCCGCACAACTCGGCGCACTGGCCGCGATAGGTACCAACTTCGTTGGCGTTGAACCAGGTTTCGTTGACGATGCCCGGAATAGCGTCTTTCTTGATTGCGAGTTCGGGCACCCACCACGAGTGGATGACGTCGTTTGACGTCAGTAGCAGGCGAACTTTCGCACCTCGAGGCACGACGACCGGACGGTCGACCTCGAGAAGGTAATTCTCTACGCTGTTTACGTCGACGCCGGATTGCTTGCGGCGAGCGTCAACGCTCGGACGAGCGAGGCTGGAGTAGAACTCGATTCCCTCGTCCTGGTATTTGTAATGCCACTTCCACTGGTAGGCCGTGACGACGATGGAAATGTCAGGGTCGCGGGTGTCTTCCAGCTTAACCATCGTTTCTGCCGCCGGCACTGCCATGATCAGCAGAATGACGACCGGAATTGCGGTCCATATGATCTCGGCAGCCGTGCTGTGCGAGAACGACGCAGGTTCCGCACCTTTCGACTTGCGATGTTTTATAAGCGAGATAATCATCACGCCGAACACGACGATGCCGATGGCTACACACCACCAGAAGACCATCATGTGAAGCCTGTAGGTCTCGGCACTGAGGTCGGTTACGCCCTTGGGCATATTTAGCGCCCAATCGGCGCTTGCCGTGCTGGCCAGTACCATGCCAAGCAGGCTCAAAAGCGATTTTCGAATCATAAGTTGTCCACCCTGCAACCGCCGAAACGATCGCACTTTTGTCCCAAATTCCGGATGTGACGAATACTGGATTTGCCAGTGAGCGCTGGCCCCGTGACCCCGGGAATTCGTCGATTGGCCGGTTTGACCGCCCTGTCGGTCAAAAAAGCTCGGGCAGTGTACTTAAATAGCGGCAGCCATGCAATCCTGCTGATCTAAATCGTGTTGATATTAATTCTTATTTAACAACGGCTTAGAAGACTGTCCGTTATCGGGCACGGCTTGCCTCGGTGCCGGGTCAGCCTGCCGGGCGACGTCGTGGGATGCGATTTGCGTCGATTTTGAAGTTTTCAGGGTCATTTTTTGGCCCCGATCCCCAACAGTGGCCGTACACAAGCTCAAGATCGAGCAAGATCTTGCCATCGGCCCCGGATGAAGCGAGCGCATCGGCCATGGCGCGGAATTTTCCCCTGCCGGCCATGCCCGGTGACCGGCTTGCGAGCGCGTTCCGCGCTCCGGCACGAGTCAGGTCGGCGAACAGCCTGTCCGGGTTTTCATAGCTGACCGCAAGGCGATCAACGTCCAGTACCGGGTCGCGGAGACCTGCGCGGACGAGACCGTCACCTATGTCATGCATGTCGGGAAAGCGGTTCACATGTGCGCCGCTGTCAACAGTTGCCCATGCCCGCCCGAGCTCCCGGAAGCTGTCGGGACCAAGGGTCGCGAAAGCGAAAACACCGCCCGCCCTGAGCACCCGGGACACCTCTGCGAAAACGGGCTGGGGGTCCGGCGCCCACGGGAGCATTTGGTTTGCGACAACCATGTCGAAAGACGCATCAGTGAATGGCAGGCGCTGCGCGTCGCACTGTATGAACGACGATCGTGAAAACCAGGGTTTGTTCTTGCGGGCCTGCCCCAGCATGGCATGGCTGAGATCGGCGTAGATAATATGGGCACGTCTAAAGCGCAGGCGCAGCAGCCGACCCGTCGCGCCGGTGGCCGAGCCCAGGTCGAGGATCGTCTGTGGCTGCAACAGTAGTGGCTCGAGCCGGGCCAGCAACCCGTCGCGGGTAACCGCATGCACGAAGTCCGCTTCGCCAAAGCTGGCGGCGGCCCGATCAAAGCGGCGCTGTATGTCCCGCAGTCTAAGCATGGGCGAACGGTAGCATGCTTTTTCTGCAAATCGCGGTGATTCCGCGGTGGTCTGAGCGCTCCAAAATAACGCACTATCGTGCCATGTTGTTACGCGCTTTCGACAACGCTGTCATGCCATTGCGCTGTGTTTTTTGCGGGATGCGAACTCGCGAGCCGGAGCAATACATCTGCACAGGTTGCGACGAGGACCTGCCGCGGATCGAGTCGCCGCCGCCATCGGTGTCGTCGCCTTTCGAACTCGAGATCGCGCCTCTGTCCTATGAGTTTCCGGTCGATGCCGCAATCAAGGCGCTCAAGTTTCAGCGCAAGCTCTTCTATGCACCCGCGTTGTCCGGTTTGCTCTGCGAAGCGAGCGCGCAATTGCCGGATGGCATCGACGCCGTTCTGCCGGTGCCGCTACACTGGCGCCGCAGATGGCACAGGGGCTTCAATCAGGCGTATGAAATCGCGAAGCCGGTCGCAAGAGAACTCGGTGTGCCAGTCGTCAAAAAGATGCGTCGCAAGCGTGCGACGCTGTTTCAGTCAGGCCTCAGCGCCCGAGAACGCGCAAGAAACCTGCGAGCAGCATTCGCGATTCGCGGATCCCTGATCTATCGTCATGTCCTGATCGTCGATGACGTTATAACGACAGGAGCGACAGTCCGGCAGATCGCGAGAATCGTCCTGCAGGCAGGCGCTGAGAAGGTCAGCGTACTCACTGTTGCCCGGACCATTACCGCTCTATAGAATGCGCAGCCCCCCAATCACTGGATTTCACAGATGAAAAACCTCAAGTACCTGCCAGTTTTGGCGCTGTTGTCGATGGCCGCTTTCGCCTCGGCCACAGATGAAGAAGTAATGATGGACAGACCATCGTTCTCTGCCAGCCAGAAAGCGATCGTCTCAGCCGTCGTTCAGGCCATCGATCACGAAACCCGGGTTGTCACGTTGCGAAAACCAGATGGCGAGGAAATTACGTTTACGGCCGGTGAAGAGGTCCGCAACCTGGGTCAGGTAGTGGTCGGCGATGTTCTCGTCGCTGAGTACGTTGAATCCGTGTCCATAAAAGTCCTGGCGAATGATGGTATGGAAGCGGACGCTGCTGACGTTGTTGCCATGGCTCGCGCCGAAGAAGGCGAGAAGCCCGGATTCGCGGCAATGGATTCTTCCGTCGTTATCGCCACGGTTGAAGAGATCAACCTGGAGATGAATACGTTCAAGCTAAAAGGACCGGATGGCGTGGTCGATGAATACGTAGCCCGGAATCCGGACAACCTGAGACGAGCGAAAGTAGGCGACCTGGTGGTAACCACCGTCACCGAATCTATTGCGATTACCGTTGAGAGCGTTCCTGCAGAGTAGGCGTCACCGGTAAGCTATGGAGAAGTGGGCCCGAAAGGGCCCATTTTTTGTGCTTGCGATTGCTTGCGCGCGAGCCCGGTCAAAGGCCTGTTCTCAGGCTGTCGGGGTGAAGGTGTAATGCAGCACGATACCGATGAAGATCACCATGCCGATCAGGTGATTGTTGAGAAAGGCCTTGAAACAGCCGGCGGGCTGACGGTCACGCGCGAGCCACAGGTGCCAGGCCATCATAGCGGCGGCGATTGCGACCGAGAAGAAATACCAGAAGCCGAGTTCGGCGCGATAGCCGATAAGGACCAGCGCTAAGATCATGAGAAGCTGCAATCCGGCAATGACAAAGAGATCAACTTCGCCGAATAACACGGCCGTGGATTTGACGCCGATCTTGATGTCGTCCTCGCGATCAACCATTGCGTAGAACGTGTCGTAGATAACCGCCCAAATGAGTACCGTGCCGAACACAAGCCAGGCCAGCTCCGGGGTTCCCCCCGTTTGCGCTGCAAAAGCCATGGGCGCCGCCCAGCCGAATGCCGCACCGAGCACAAACTGCGGAATGGAAACATAGCGCTTGATGAACGGATAGGCGATTGTCAGTACGGCCGCGACGACGGCGAGTAGCTGCGCTTGTTTGTTCAGCATGGTAGCCAGCCCGACGGCGATCAGGCCAAGTGCGGCGAACAGCGTCAATGCCTCGAACGGCGCGACCGCCCCGGTTGCGATCGGCCGCGTACGCGTGCGTTCGACGTAGGGGTCAATTTTGCGGTCAGCAAAATCGTTGAGGACGCAGCCGGCAGATCGCATGACGAATACGCCGATCACAAACACAACGAACAGACCCTGGTCGGGCGCGCCCTCGCCCGCCAGCCACAACGCCCACAACGTCGGCCATAACAGAAGCCAGGTGCCGATTGGCTTATCGACGCGCATCAGCTTGCCGTAGTTGCGTAACTGGCTAACGACTTCGGGTGCGAAGTTGGCGACGAGGGAGCTCTTCATGTGGGGGATTCTACACTTTGCCGTAGCGGCCGGCATCGCCGAGCCATCTGCGCACGATAGCCGCGGCGCGCTTCGACGATGACTTGCGGAGCTCCTCCGCGGTGATCTGTACCTGCGGCATCAGGTCGGCATCGCGCACGATGTTGGCAACGCGGTAGTCCGGCAATCCGGTTTGGCGGGTGCCGAGCAACTCGCCGGGACCGCGCAGTTCGAGATCGCGTTGTGCCACAACAAACCCGTCGTTCGTGTCGCGCAGCACGGCGAGACGTTCCTTGGCAATTCGGCCCAGCGGCCCCTTGTACAAAAGAACGCAATGACTCTGCGCGGCACCGCGCCCAACGCGACCGCGAAGCTGGTGCAACTGGGACAAACCCATGCGCTCGGCGTTTTCGATAATCATTAAACTCGCGTTGGGTACAT
>Ga0316189_10001958_pt1 | contig 20357 bp, 17 predicted proteins | sample LowCovwburrow_MG_FD_204930 | JGI IMG/M metagenome (GOLD analysis project Ga0316189, IMG submission 204930) | Coastal sediment microbial communities from Maine, United States - Lowes Cove worm burrow | ecosystem: Environmental > Aquatic > Marine > Coastal > Sediment | place: USA: Maine... | reverse complement strand
GCACGTCGGGCCGGGTCTGCGCGCCTTGCACGATCTCGAGCAGCGCCATGATGTGGACTGGGTTGAAGAAGTGGGTGCCGATCACCCGGCCCGGATCGGCGAGCGCCGCTCCGATCCGCGTGACCGACAGCGAGCTTGTGTTCGTGGCCAGGATGCAGCCGGCCGGCGCGCTCGCCTCGACCGCCTTGAACAGCTCCTGCTTGAGCTGAAGCCGCTCGGGGACCGCCTCGATGACCAGGTGCGCGCCCTCGCTGGCGGCGGCGAGATCGCCGGTCCGCAGCTGCGCCAGCGCCGTCTGCGCGACCTCTGCGGTCACCTTGCCGCGCGCGACGCCCTTGTCGAGGTTCCGCCGCACGTGGCCCAGCGCCTGCGCGAGCACCTCTTCGCTCGCATCGGCGAGCACCACCTCGTAGCCCGCCATCGCGCAGACCTGCGCGATGCCGTGCCCCATCGTCCCCGCTCCGATCACCCCGATCTTCTGCATTCGAAAGCCTCCACAGGGCGCCGGCCATAACCGCGTGACCCAGGTTACGGACCGCGTCTACAGGAGGAACACCACATGGGTCAGCCCGTGATCGTGCAGGCCGTGCGGACCCCGGTGGGTCGCTTTCTCGGGGCGCTGTCCAGCGTCCGGGCGGACGACCTCGCCGCGCACGCCATCCGCGCCGCCGTCCGCCGCTCGGGAGTCGACCCCGCCGCAGTCGACGAGGTGTTCCTCGGCTGCGCCAACCAGGCCGGCGAGGACAACCGCAACGTGGCGCGCATGGCGCTGCTGCTGGCCGGCATGCCGGTCGAGGTCCCCGGAGTCACGGTCAACCGGCTGTGCGCGTCGGGGCTCGAGGCGGTCAACCAGGCCGCGCGGATGATCCAGGTCGGCGATGCGCGCGTGTGCATCGGCGGCGGCGTCGAGGTGATGTCGCGCGCGCCGCTGTCGGTGCCTCGGGGGAACACCCACGCCAAGGCCGGTAACGTCACCGCCTGGGACACGACCCTGGGCTGGCGCTACCCCAACCCGCGCATGGAGGAGCGGTTTCCGCTCGAGAGCATGGGCCAGACCGCCGAGAACATCGTCGACGACCAGCAAATCTCTCGCGAGGACCAGGACGCCTTCGCCCTGCGGTCCCACCAGCTCGCGGTCGCCGCCCAGGACGCCGGGTGGTTCGACGCCGAGATCGAGCCCGTCGAGGTGCCGGGCCGCCGCGGCGCGGTCACGGTGGTCTCACAGGACGAGGGGCCGCGGCGCGACACCACCCTCGAGGCGCTCGCCCGGCTCAAGCCGGTGTTCAAGCGCAACAACGGCACGGTGACGGCGGGAAACAGCTCCCCGCTCAACGACGGCGCCGCCGCCTTGGTCGTCGCCGACGAAGACTACGCGCGGTCCCACGGACTGCCCATCGTCGCGCGGATCCGCGCCACCGCCTCGGCCGGGGTCGACCCCCGCACCATGGGCTACGGCCCCGTACCCGCGTCGCGCAAGGCGCTCGACCGCGCCGGGCTACAGGTCGGTGACATCGACGCCTGGGAGCTCAACGAGGCGTTCGCGGCGCAGGCGCTGGGCGTGCTGCGCCGGCTCGAGATCGACCACGACCGCGTGAACCTGCACGGCGGCGCCATCGCGCTGGGCCACCCGCTGGGTTGCTCCGGCGGGCGCATCCTCACCACCCTGCTGTCGGTGCTCGCGCGAACCGGCGGCGCGCTGGGGTGCGCGACGGCGTGCGTCGGCGTCGGGCAGGGGGTCACCACCATCATCGAGCGCGTCTAAGACGGCGTTCCAGTTGCGCGGTGACGCTTCAGCGCGCCTCGGGCGTCGCAGAGGCGGAGGTCACCAATGAAGGGAATCACGATGGCGCTCGCGCCGGCCGGCTGTGCCGCATCGCAGCTCCTCGCCGACCCGGCCGCCGCGATCGACGACGGCTGCAACGGGCCACGACCGGCGTACGTGCTGGGTGGCAACGTGCAGGACGTCCTGGCCCCCTGACCGGCCACTCGCTACGTTCGAGAAACCGACGGCTGGGGCCTGACGGTCCGACGTCGACCCCCTCGGACGCCTCGCCGCGCCGCGCGGGTGTCCATCGGCGCACGCCCCGAGCGCTGCCCGATCGGAGTCGCGTGTGCGCGATGGCACACGTGGGCGGGTGTTCTGCTTCGATACTCGCCTTGGGGACGATGGAAGCCAGCCTTTTGTCGGCACGCGATTTGCTTGACCGGTGTCCCACTCCGGAGCCACCAACATGTCTGACAACGACAGCCGCGACACGCCCCTCGACAGCCGCCGCGCCTTCCTGACCACCGCAGCCGCCCTCGTGGGCGGTGGCGCGGTCGCATGGAGCCTCGAGGGATGCGACACAGACTCGGCCAGCAGCGCGGGCGGTACGGAGGCCGCTCATGCCGAGCCGAAGGGCCTCGATGCCCACGTCAAGCCCGGCTCGCAAGACTCCTACTACGGCTTCTGGTCGGGCGGGCAGTCCGGGGAGATCCGAATCCTCGGCATCCCGTCGATGCGCGAGCTCAAGCGCATCCCCGTGTTCAACCGCGACAGCGCGACCGGTTGGGGGGCCACCGACTGGTCCAAGGAGCTGCTCGGCGGCACGATGTCGGGCGACACCCACCACGTGCACCTGTCGTACACCGACGGCACGTACGACGGCCGCTACATCTACGTCAACGACAAGGCCTCGGCGCGCCTCGCGCGCGTGGGATGCGCGATGATGGAGGTCGACGCGATTGTCGACATCCCCAACAGCCAAGGTACCCACGGCATCTTCCCTCAGCGCCACAAGACGGGGCTGGTCGTCTGCAACAGCGAGTTCTGCATCCCGCAGCCCAACGATGGCCGCGACCTGGACGACCCCAAGAAGTACTACGGAATGCACACCGCGGTCGACGGCGAGGCCATGGAGGTGAAGTGGCAGGTCATCGTCGAAGGCAACATGGACCTCGCGGCCACCGACTACGAGGGCAAGTACAGCTTCGCGACCTGCTACAACACCGAGAAGGGCGTCACACTCGAGCAGATGATCGCCGCCGATCAAGACTGGCTGTACGTCTTCAACCTCCACGCCATCCAAGCGGCGGTGGACGCGGGCAACGTCATGCAGGTCGGAGACTTCGACAAGGTCGTCGACGGGCGCATCAATGACGGCGACAACGAGTTCGTGCAGCGCATCCCGGTGCCCAAGAGCCCGCACGGCGTGAACGTCTCGCCCGACGGCAAGTACGCGATCGTCTCCGGCAAGCTCTCGCCCACCTGCTCGGTGGTCGACATCACCAAGCTCGACGCAGTGTTCGCCGGCGACATCAAGCCGCGCGATGCGGTGGTCGCCGAGCCCGAGGTGGGGCTCGGACCGCTGCACACTGCGTTCGACGGCAGGGGCAACGCCTACACCTCCATCTTCATCGACTCGGTGATGACCAAGTGGAACATCGCCAAGGCCATCGAGCAGCACGGCGGCGCCGACGTCGATCCGATCATCGAGAAGCTCGACGTGCACTACCAGGTGGGTCACACCAATGCGTCGATGTCCGAGACCAAGGACGCGGACGGCAACTGGCTCGTGGCGCTCTGCAAGTTCAGCAAGGACCGCTTCCTGCCGACCGGGCCGATGCGCTCCGAGAACGACCAGCTCATCGACATCAGCGGCGACAAGCTGAAGCTGGTGCACGACGGCACCGCATACCCCGAGCCGCACGACGCGGTCATCGTGCGCAAGGACCTCATCAACCCGGCGAAGGTCCAAGATCGCACCGACCCCCGCTACCAGCTCTACGAGGCGTGGGCCAAAGAGGACGGCGTCGACCTCATGACGGACAACAAGGTGACCCGCAACGGCAAGAAGGTCCGGGTCTACATGACGAGCATGGCGCCGAGCTACGGCATGACCGAGGTGCGCGTCAAGGCGGGCGACACCGTTCAGTTCATCTGCACCAACCAGGATAACGTCGAGGACCTCTCGCACGGCTTCTGCCTGGTGCAGCACGACTGCAACATGCTGGTCAACGCGCAGGGCACCAACTCGATCACGGTCGAGGTGCCCAACCCGGGTGTCTACTGGTACTACTGCCCGTGGTTCTGCCACGCGCTCCACTTGGAGATGCGGGGCAGGCTCATTGTCGAGGCGTAGTTCCACATGACCGCGTTTCTCTTCTTGTGCTGGGCGCTTCCCGCGTCGGCTGTCCCCTCGACGAGCGCCCAGCACATCACCGGTCGTGGTGAACACAGGGAGACGGGGCTGGACTGCGCCACCGACCCCTGCGCAGAGGTCCTGCCTGGGGCGATCCGGTTCGAGGTGCGCGACGACAAGCCCTACACGACCGGCCTGGATGCGCAGGGCGAGGTCGTGGGGTGGGTGGGGCTGTCTACCGAGATCGTGGGCATCATGGGGTACAGCGGAAAGCCGCTGATCACCGTGGTCGGCCTGTCGACCGATGGCACCATCGCCGGAGCGCGGGTGGTCTACCACTCGGAGCCCATCCTGCTCGTGGGCATCCCCGAGCAGCGGCTGCACGACTTCGTCGACGCCCACGTCGGTCAGCCGGCCGACCGCAAGGTGACGGTGGGCGGGCAGCCATCGGACGAGGGGCTGGTGATCGATGCGGTGAGCGGCGCGACCGTCACCGTCCTCGCCGAGAGCCAGACCCTGACGGAGACCGCGCGCGCCATTGCCGAGGACGTCGGTGTCATCAAGGTGACAGCGCGGGTGCCGGGGCACTTCGTCGACGGGGAGTCGATGTCGTGGCGCGCCCTCACCGGCAGCGGCGCGCTCGGCCACCTGCGCGTGACCCAAGACGAGATGGGGCAGCCAGCCGACCCGGACGGACGCCCGTTCGTCGAGCTGTGGTTCGGGATCGTGGACGCCCCGCAGGTCGGGATCCCGCTGCTGGGTGAGCGAACATGGCGGCGGGAGGTGGACCGGCTGGAGCCGGGCGAGCACCTGTTCGTCGTCTTCAACGCCGGGAGCACGTCCTTCAAGGGGTCGGGCTTCGTGCGTGGGGGCTTGTTCGATCGGTTCCGGCTGGAGCAGGGCCTGCGGACCATCACGTTCCGCGACATGGACTACAAAGCGCTCGACGCGCCCCCGCTGCCGGACACGCCGGTGCTGTGGGAGTCAGGCCTGTTCTTCGCCCGCGACGGGGCGTTGGACCCCGGTCGGTCCTACGACCTGGTGTTCCTCGCCAGCGCCTACGCGACCGAGCGCGGCGCCTTCGAGCGCGACTTCCGCTCGTTCAGCTCACACCACCGTGTCCCCCGGTCGATCTATGTGCTGGACGGACCCGACCCCGAGCAAGCGGTCTGGCGGGACGCGTGGCGGCTGGGCGGCACCAAGGCGGCGTTCGTCGCGGCCTACCTGACGTTCATCGCGCTCATCTTCGCGCTGCGGCGCTTCACAACGGCCCGGATGGCGCGGCTACACGCGCTGCACCTCGGCGTGCAGGCGTTCAGCTTCGTCGTGCTCGGGCTGGTGCTGCACGTGCAGCCCTCGGTGACCCAGCTGTTGACCATCGCGGGCAGTGTCAAGGCAGGCTGGAACTGGGGCTTGTTCCTTACCGATCCCGTGCTGTTCGTCTCCTGGATCTTCATCGCGGTGATGGTCGTGATCTGGGGCCGAGGCGTGTTCTGTGGCTGGGCGTGCCCCTACGGGGCCATGAACGAGCTGTGCTTCAAGCTCGGACGAACGCTCGGGTTGCCCGAGCTCGAGCTGCCCGACTGGATCCATCTGCGCGCGCGCACCCTGCGGTACGCCGTGTTCGGCGGCCTGCTCGTGGCGTTCCTGATCGACGCCGAGCTCGGCGAGCGGCTGGCCGAGATCGAGCCGTTCAAGTCCACCTTCTTCGTGCCGCTGTGGACCCGGCATCCCGCGCTCATCCTGTGGTGGGTGGTGCTGTTCGCGGCAGCGTTCACCACCTACCGCCCGTTCTGCCGCTACATCTGCCCGCTCGGTGCGGCGCTGGCTGTGCCCTCCACGTTCCGGCTCTCCGGCCCCTACCGGCGCAGCTTCTGCAGCAAGTGCAAGATCTGCACGCGTGGGTGTGAGCCCCGGGCGATCCGGTCCGACGGATCGATCGACCCACGCGAGTGCCTCAACTGCTGGGAGTGCGAGGCCAACTGGCGCGACGATCAGGTCTGCCCTCCGCTGGTCTCAGCGCGGCGGATCCGTGAGCGCGCGCCGGGCGCCTCATGATCGCAGGGTGGGCCCTGGCCGCCGCGGCGGCGGAGCTCGTCGTCGGCGAACACGCCCCCACCGTCCAGGAGGCGGTGGCACTGGCCGCGCTGCACGACACGGTGGTCCTGCCGCCCGGCGAGTGGTCCGGGCCGGTGCGCCTGACCCGAGCCATCACGCTCACCTCCCGGGGCGGCGTGCTGGTCGGCGGCCAGGGGTCCACGGTGGTCATCGAAGGACCCGGGGTCACAATCGACCGCCTGACGGTGCGAGGCAGCGGTGACGAGCTGCGGGGACCGGACGCGTGCATCTGGGTCGGACCGGAGGGAAAGGGCACCCGGATCGTGGACAGCACGCTGTCCGACTGCCTGTTCGGTGTCTGGCTGCACGAGGTGGTCGGCGCGCGGGTCTCGGGCAACCGGGTGGAGGGGCGAGCCGACGCGCGCCCGTCCGACAAGGGAAACGGCATCCACCTGTTCGACAGCGCCGAGCTCGAGGTGAGCGACAACGTCGTGGTGGGAGCCCGCGACGGCATCTACGTCTCGGCGACAGAAGACAGCGTGATCCGGGGCAACGATGTGTCGCACCAGCGCTACGGAATCCACTACATGTTCTCGTACGACAACGTGATCGAGGACAACGTGGCGAACCACAACTCGGGCGGGCTGGCGCTGATGGAGAGCCACGGGCTCACCGTCCGGGGCAACCACGCTGCATACAACCAGCGGCAGGGCATCCTCTTCCGCGACGTGCAGTACACCGAGATCGTCGGCAACACGGTGGCGCACAACGCCGAGGGCCTGTTCTTCTTCTCGAGCCTGGACAACCACATCGTGGGCAACGTGCTGCGCAACAACCAGGTCGGCGCGAAGATCTGGGCGGGGACGGAGCGCAACGTGGTGACAGACAACGCGTTCATCGCCAACCGGCAGCAGGTCTTCTACGCCTGGACCGAGGATCAACACTGGGAGCACAACTACTGGTCGGACTACCTGGGCTGGGACCAGGACGCCGACGGGTTCGGCGACCGACCGTACCGCGCGGACGCGTTCCTCTCGCAGCTGCTCCACCGCTTCCCGCAGGCGGTGCTCCTGATGAGCAGCCCCACGCTCGAGCTACTCGGCGCGCTGCAGGAGCGCCTGCCGGGCCTCCGCCTCGCGACCGTGGTGGACGACCAACCGCTCGTGTCGCGGCCGGAGGGGTCCTGATGCAGCTGCGGGTCGAACAGCTCACCGTTCGCTTTGGCTCGGTGTTGGCGCTGGATGGCGTCAGCCTGCAGCTCGCGCCAGGAGAGGTCTCCGTGCTGGCGGGTCCCAACGGTGCGGGGAAGTCGACCCTGCTGGCCGTGCTGCTCGGGCTGGTGCGTCCCGACCAAGGCCGCGTGGTCGCCGATGGCCAGGTCGTGGCCAACCCCTCGCGCGAGGCGGCGCTGTCGTTTCGCGCGCGCCTCGGCTACCTGCCGGAGTCCGTCGCCTTCTCCGACAACCTCACAGGCCACCAGCTCCTTCGGTTCTTCGCACGGGCACGGGGGGTCGACGGGACGCGCATTGCGAGGATGCTGGATCGGGTGGGGCTCACCGCTGCGGCCGGCCGCCGGGTGGGGGGCTACAGCCGCGGCATGCGACAGCGCCTCGGCCTCGCGGTGGCGCTGCTCTCCGAGCCCGAGCTGCTGATCCTCGACGAGCCCACCGGCGGGCTCGATCAGGAGGGCCACGCCGTGCTGTGGGACGTGCTGCGCGCGTGGCGACAGGCTGGGCGGACCGTCGTGCTGTCGACCCACGAGCTCGCGGCCATCGAGCGCCGCGCCGACCGGGTGTTCGTGTTGGTCGACGGAGCGCTGCGCGCCGCGGGCACGCCCGAGGAGCTCCGCGACGAGTCGGGCTTGCCCGTCGTGATCCGCGAGGGTCCGGGTCTCGACGAGGTGTACGACGCGCTGATCGGGAGGGCGCCATAGGACGCGCAGGCTGGGCGTTGGTCCTCCTCGAGCTGCAGGAGCGCCTGCGGGATCGCTGGGTGGTGGTGATCTCGGTGCTCTTCGCGGTGTTGGCGATGGGCATCGTGGCGTACGGACGGTCCGCTGACGACGTCGCGGGCGTCGTCACCGCCCCGAGTCTCGTCACGCTCATCGTGTTCCTGGTGCCGCTGGTGGCCCTCGTGCTCGGCCACGACGCCATCGTCGGGGAGCGGGAGCGGCACACCCTCGGGCTGCTGTTGAGCCTGCCCATCGGCCGAACCGAGACCCTGGTGGCGAAGTTCCTCGGCCGCCTGCTGGCGCTGAGTGCGGCGCTCGGCCTGGGTCTGGGGGGCGCCTCGCTGCTGATCGGGACCGGACAGGCGGGCGTGGTGCTCGGGCTGTTGCCCCCGACGCTGGTGTTGGGGGCCGCGTTCCTGTCGGTGGGGATGCTCATCTCGGTGGCCGCGCGCCGGGTCGCCACCGCTGCCAGCCTGGCTGTGGTTGTCTGGTTCACGCTGGTCTTCATCTACGATCTCGCACTGCTCGCACTGCTCGTCTTGACCGACGGGGCGGTGGGTCAGGGGACCGTCACGTGGCTGGTGGTGCTGAACCCGGCTGGGCTGTTCCGGACCCAGCAGATGGTGCGCCTGGTGGGGAGCGATGCGCTGGCGGAGCTCGGGCTGGTGGTGTCGCTGCCCGGTCCCGCGGTGCGCGCCGCCCTCTGGACGGCCTGGGTCTCGGTGCCGCTGGGGCTGGGCGCCTGGGGCATGTCCCGTCGCCGCGCGGTGACGCTGTGATCGCAGCGGTGTGGCTGGCGTGTCTCGGCGGCGGCCCGGCAGCGGCGCCGGTGACCGCCGCGCCCTCCTCGCTGGCGCACGCCGAGTGTGCGGTGTGCGGCATGGTGGTCAGCGAGCAGCCCTCGCCCCGGGGGCAGGTGGTGTATCGGGACGGTACGCACGCCCACGTCTGCAGCATTGAGGAGCTGCGCGCCCTCGCCCAGGAGCGATCCGCCCGCGGCGCGCCCGTGGCCGTGTACGTCGAGGTGCTCCCCGCGTCCTTCGACCCCTCTCAGACCGACGCTGCGCCGCTTCCGTGGAGCCCGGCCGACGAGGCTCGGTTCGTGTTCGGCGCGTCGCGCCGCGGTGTGATGGGAGAGCCCGTGCTCTCGTTCGTCGACCCCGCTGCCGCGCACCGCGCCGCGGCGCAGCTCGGGACCGAGCCCGTGGACTGGTCCGCGCTTCGCGACACACCGTTTCACCAGGTGCCCGCCGCCGCGGGCGCGGTGCCCACCCCGTAGGAGCCGCGACCCCAATGGTGCGACACTCTCCGAGCAGGCACCATTGGAGGGAGCAGTGACCGTCGCCCAGATCATGAAGACCAAGCTCATCTCGGCCCAGCCCGACACCCCGCTGTCGGACATCGCGGGTCTGCTCATCGAGCACCGCATCACGGGGCTCCCAGTGGTTGACGGGGAGCACCGAATCGTCGGAGTCATCACCGAGATGGACCTGATCGGTACGCTGGGTGAGCCGGCCGGAGCCCACACTGTGGCGTCCGACGTGATGACCAGCAACCCCATCACGCTGCCCTCCGATGCGCCACTGCACGCGGCGTTCGACTGCCTGATGACCCACACGTTCCGGCGGGTGCTCATCCAGGATCAAGGGCGCCTCGTGGGACTGATCAGCCGCACCGACCTGCTGCCGGTCATCCTGGAGCGGTTCAGGACGTGACCCAGCGGGCTGGATCGCTCGGAGTCCCCCTGCCTTACTACCCATCGGTTCGCGCCAGACCTGCAGAACAGCAAGGGCTCGACCAAGAACAAACGCTGCATTCGGCCGCGCCGCCGAGCGTTTATTCTCGGTCGAGCCCCAACGAGGGGTCCTTGCCATCAAGACGGCGTTGAGGACACGAGCCGCATCGGAAGGGGTGACGGTCCAAACGCACGAGTCCATGGAGGTGACGAAGCACGGAACGCTGTTCACAGTGGCGCTCTACGCCACCGGACACCGGACCGAAGCCATCCATGCTGCTAGTCCTGGTCCGGGCCCCGGATCAGGAACTGGACCCGGCGGTTGGCCTCCCGGCCGCTCGGCGTGGCGTTGGACTCGCGCGGCAGGCTCTCGCCGTACCCCCGCGCCACCAGCCGCTCAGGGGCGATGCCCTGGGACACCAGATACGCCACCACCGCCTCCGCCCGCCGCTGCGACAGCCGCAGGTTGGCGGCATCGGACCCCGTCGCGTCGGTGTGCCCCTGGACCTCGAGCCGGTCGACCTGGTCGTTGTTGTTCAGCACGCCTGCGACGGTGAACAGGACGGGCAGCGACCGGCCGCGCAGCGTGTGGCTGCCGGTCTCGAACTCCACGCGCTGCAGAATCTTGATCTCGGTCACGGTGACGTACACCGTCTTGGGGCAGCCGTCCGAGACCGTGGGGTCCTCGTCGTCGGGCTTGGGCTGGTCCGGGCACTGGTCGCGCGGATCGGGCACGCCGTCGCCGTCCGCGTCGGGACAACCCTGAAGCGCCGGGTCCCCGGCCGTGTCCGGGCAGGTGTCCTCGCCGTCCGCGACCCCATCGCCGTCGCGGTCCGGGCAGCCGCCCGTGTTCACCGAACCCGGCGCGTCAGGACAGGCGTCGTCGGCGTCCGCGAGGGTGTCGCCGTCGTTGTCCGGATCCGGGCAGCCGTCCTCGTCATCGAACAGGTCGAGGTCCTCTGCGTCGTTCGGGCAGGCGTCGGCGACGTCGATGATGCCGTCCGCGTCGTTGTCGAGGTCCGGACAGCCGTCGAGGTCGTCGAAGCCGTCCATGTCTTCGGGCTCGTCCGGACACGGGTCGTCGTCGTCCACCACACCGTCGTCGTCGCGATCAGCCTTCTTGGAGGCAGTGTAGCTGAGGGCGCCGAACACGCGGTAGCGCGCCGTCCCGAGCCCTCGGAGCATGCCCGTTCCCGCGCCGAGGGCGAGCCCGATGCCCCGCGGCAGCACGCCCTGCGCGAAGGCATGGGCGGTGCCGGTGCGGTTCGCCCCCGCCTCGGGGCTGCGGATGAGGCCGACGCCGAGGTCCGCCTCGACCCCGGCGCGCAGCCCGGTCCCGAGGTTCGCCCAGGTGCTGAGCGCCGCATCGAAGCGGCTCCCCAGGGGGCTGGCCCCTGACTCCAGGATCTCGACGTCCAACAGCGCGACCCCGGCGTTCGCGACCCAGCCGCCGACCCGGGTATCGGCCCCTGCGGTGAGCATCGCCCCGCCGCCGATGCCGCCCGAGACCAGCGCCCTGGCGTCGCCCGTTGGAAGCGACAGCCGCGGGATCAGCGCGATCGCGCCCGCACCGCCGTCGCTCACCCACAGCGGGATCGTCGCCCCGAGGCGGACATCACCCAGCGCGGTGCCCGTGAATCCGGTCAGCGGCGCATCGACACGAGCATAGAGCGGCGCCAGGACATCCACCCGCGCACCGCGCCCGAGCGTCCACGAGGCCTGCAGGTGCACCGGCGCCAGCGCGCGCACCATGGAATCGTCTGGGCCGTCCGTGAACGTCCGCACCACCAGGTCTTCCGCAAACGACGCGCGGACGCCCCCGGTGAACCCGGCCGCGCCGAGCTGTGGCGCTTCGGCCTGCGGCCCGCCGCGACCCGCCGCGAATGAAGCAGCGGGCTCGGGGATGTCGACATCAGCGGCGAGAGCCGCCCCTAAACAGAGCGCGAGCATCATCGCCCCGAGGCTACCATCTGACGTTCATCGGCGGGGAGGGTACTTGCGAAGCTTTCGCTGCAGCGACTGACGGTGCAATCCAAGCCTGCGCGCAGCCTCGCTGATGTTGCCGCCTGCGGAAGCCAACACGTACTCGATGTACTCCCGCTCGTGGCGGGCCAGGCTCGGCGGCTGATCCGGCACGAGCACGTTGGGATCGCCGCGTTCCCGCTCGAACGCCTGCACGATGGCGTCCGGGTCGACCGGCTTGGTGAGGTAGTGCCGGGCGCCCAGCTTGATGGCCTCGACCGCCGTTGCGATGGAGCCGTAGCCAGTGAGGACCACCGCCTTGATGGTCGGCAGCCGCTCGACCAGATCGCTGAGGACCGCGAGGCCCCGCTCTCCCTCGAGCCGCAGATCGACCACCGCGAACGCGGGCCGGTGGACCGCCGCGAGCCCGAGCGCAGCCCGGTGGTCGGGCGCACCGAGCACGTGGTAGCCGCGATCGGTAAACTCGAGCTGCATCGACTCCCGGAATGCGTCGTCGTCGTCGACCACGAGGAGCTTCTTCTGCGTCACGCCAGTCTCCCTGTTGCGGGCCTTGTAGCTGCCTCCGGAAACCACCAATGGGCGACAGTCCCACCCCGGGACCCCGGCGCGTAGTGTAATCCCCCACCCGCCCCGTCGGCGATCTGTCGCGCGACGAACACGCCCAGACCCGTGCCGGTGGGCTTGGTGGTGAAGAACGGCTCGCCGACCTGATCGGCGGTGCCGGGTAGGCCCACCCCGAGGTCGTGGATCTCGACCACCCCGGCGGGCCCCTCCCTCCGAACCCGGATGCGTATCGGCGCGAACGTGCCCACCTCTTCCTGCGCCTCGCGCGCGTTCTCGAGCAGGTTCACCAGCGCCTGCTGAAACGCCACGCGCGGCAGCTCCACCTGCAGGCCGTCGGAGACGTCCTGCAGCTTCAGCTCGAGCATTGTTCCCTTCGCCCACAGCCGGGCCGTCTCGCTCACCAGCACGCCCAGCGGGCGCAGCTCGATGTCCGACGCGGCCGGGTCGCCGGCCCCCACCAGCAGGCGGGTGACGATGGACGTGCAGCGCGCCAGCTGCTCATCGAGCACCATCAGATCCTGGGTCGTCTCCGGATCGACGTGCCGCCGCCCGATCCGACGCGCGCGCAGCGAGATGGTGCTCAGCGGGGTGTTCAGCTCGTGGGCGGCGCCCGCGGCGAGGGTGCCGAGGGACCGCAGGCGGTCGGTGCGAGCGGAGCGCTCCTGCGCGTCGAGGAGCTGCTCCTTGCGGCGGCGCAGGCTGGTGGCGATCGCGACCACGAACACGGCCACCGAGAGCGTGGTGATGGTGAACGCGAGCCACTGGCCCAGCGGGAAGACCACCGACTCGGGCAGCGAGTGGCGCCCGTAGTGCAGCGGCAGGTGGAACGCGAACAGACTCGAGTACCCCGCGACCACGACCGCGCCGACGAGGCCCGCGTGCCGCTGCGGGAGCATGACCGCGGCCATCGCGATGTGGACCAGGTACAGTGGGGTGAACGGGTTGCTGGGCCCGCCGGCGACCAAGAACAGCGCGGTGAGCGACAGCACGTCGAGCACCAGCTGGCCGGCCACGTTGCGCGCCGGGATCTCCTCCGCCGACTGCATCCGAGCGACCGCGAGCAGGTTGGCCAGCCCCAGCAGCAGCATGACCACCGCCCACGGCACGATGGCGTTGACGCCGTCGAGCATGTTGAACACGAACGCCAGAGTCACGAGCTGGGCGAACAGCGCGAGCCAACGCAGGCGCACCAGCCAGGTGAGCCACAGCGTACCCTCATCGGGTGTCGGAGGAAGCAGTCGCGGCCCGGACGACGCCATCAGGTGAGTCCGTCCAGCGCTTCGCCGACGATCGCCACCAGCCGCGCTGCCTCCGCGGGGGACAGCGCCAGCGGAGGGTTCAGCACGATGGTGTCGCCGAGCGGCCGCACGATGGCGCCGAGCGGTCGGCAGGCCATCGCGACCCGGTGGCCGAACCGCGGCTGGCCGTCGGACCGCAGGTCGATGCCCACCATCACGCCGCGCTGCCGGACCCCGAGCACGTCCTCGCGCTGCGACAACGACGCGAGCCCCCGGGCCAGCGCCCGCTCGAGCGGCGCCGTGTCGAGCCCGTCGAGCAGCGACAGGTTCTCGAGCGCCACCGCGCACGCGAGCGGGTTTCCGGTGAACGTGTGCCCGTGGAAGAACTGCCGGTGCGCGTCGGGGTGCGCCAGGAACGCCTCGTAGATCGCCTCGGTGGTGAGCGTGGCTGAGATGGGCAGGTACCCAGCGGCCAGGCCCTTCGCGAGGCACAACAGATCGGGGGCGACGCCCACCTGGTCCATCGCGAACAGGGTCCCCGTGCGCCCGAATCCGACCGCAACCTCATCGGCGATCAGCAGGACACCGAGCTCGCGAGCGCGCGTCGCCAGGGTTCGCAGGAACTCCGGCGAGTGCATCTTCATGCCGGCTGCGCCCTGCACCAGCGGCTCGAACAGGAAAGCCGCGAGCGTCTCAGCGTGCTCCTCCAGGAGCGCGAGCGCACGCGCCAGGCAGTCCGCCTCCTCGGCGCCGCCGGCCTCGATGGGCGCCGGCAGCGCCAGCGCGTCGAACAGCAGCGGTCGGTAGATGGCGTGGAACAGGTCGATCGAGCCCACCGACACCGCACCGATGGTGTCGCCGTGGTACGCGTCGCGCAGCGCGACGAACCGGGTCCGTCGGGTCTGCCCGATCTGCTGCTGGTACTGAAACGCCATCTTCAGGGCGACCTCGGTCGCGGTGGACCCGTTGTCGCTGAAGAAGGTGCGGGTGAGCCCGTCCGGCGTGACCTGTGCGAGCCGAGTCGCCAGGTGGATGGCCGGCGGGTGGGTGAGCCCCAGCATGGTGGAGTGGGCGACCGCGTCGAGCTGGGCGGTGAGCGCCGCGTCGAGGCGCGGGTGGCGGTGCCCATGCACGTTGGTCCACAGGCTGGACACGCCGTCGATGTAGGTGCGGCCCTGGACGTCGGTGAGGGAGCAGCCCTGCGCCGACGCGATGATCAGCGGCGGCGTCGCAGTCCACTCGGCCTGCTGGGTGAACGGGTGCCACAGGTGCTTGTGGTCGAGCGCAGCGAGGGTCGTGGGGTCCATCGGGCCCCTCTAATCGCGTCGCGGGCCCATCGCCTCGCACACGCGGTCGAGCTGCGCGGGGGTGTGTGCGGCGCTGACCGTGAACCGGATCCGCTCCTGCCCCCGGGCCACGGTCGGCCAGCGGATGGCTGGGGCGAACACGCCGCCGCGGAGGAGGCGGTCAGCCAGCGCCACCGCGCCGTCCCCGACGACCACCGGCACGATGTGCGCGACGCCCAGTGGCGCCCAGCCAAGATCGATCAGGCCGCGGCGCAGGTGCGCGGCGTTGGCGGCCAGGCGCTCCCGATGGGCCGCGGTCGCACCCCGAAACCCGGCGAGCGCCATCGCCATCACCGGCTCGGGGGGTGCCGTGCTGAAGATGAACGTGCGCCCCGCGTTGACCAGCAGGTCGATCAGCTCCTGGGACCCAGAGACAAAGCCGCCGGCGGCCCCAAACGCCTTGCCGAACGTTCCGATCAGCACGTCGGGCTGCACGCCCTGCGCCGCCGCGACCCCGCGTCCGTCGGGACCCAGGCACCCCACTGCATGCGCCTCGTCGACGGCGAGCCAGGGGGAGCGGGGGTAGTCCTGCAGGGCCGGCACGTCCCCGTCCATGGAGTACAGCCCCTCGACCACCACCAGGTCGGCGTCGGCAGGGATCGCGTCGGGGGCGGCGTGCGGCACCACCGTCCGGCGCGCCCGCGACAACCGGAGCCCGTCGATGATCGAGGCGTGGTTCAGGGCATCGCTCGCAACGACCTGTCCCGCCGTACACACCGTCGAGAACACCGCCAGGTTCGCATGCCACCCGCTCGCGAACACGAGCGTGGGCCGGCCGAGCCAGTCGGAGACCGCCGCTTCCAGCGCGCGGTGTACCGGTCGGTCGCCGCTGATCAGCCGCGAGCCGCCCGCGCCGGTGCCGCGCGCGGCCGCGCGAACCGCCGGGTCGTCCGCCAGGCCGAGGTAGTCATTGCTGCACGCGACGATCACGTCCTGGCCCTCGAGGCGAGCCGTCGTGGCGCCCGTCGGGACCAGCGTCCGCGGCGCACGCCACCGCCCGGCGGCGCGGATCTCGTCGAGCCGCGCAGACCACGGTGCCGTACGGCTCACGCCAGCCCGGACCCGCCGCCGCGCCGCACCGGCTCGTGGGCGCAGAGGTGGCGGAGCACGCGCCGGGTCCCGGCGGTCATCGGGCGCAGGTGCTCCATCTGTCTCAGCGGCACCCACGCGGCGTCCATCGCGTCCGTCGCCTCCGGCTGCGGCGCATCGATGACCGGGATCACCAGGCAGGAGACGCGGAACCCGGACGACCCCGCGCCGACGACGACGGTGTGCTGCTGCAGCGGCACCGCCTCGTCCAGTGCAATCCCGGTCTCGCGCTCGAGGACCCGGAGCCCGGCCTGGAGCGGCGTCTCCGGCGACTGAGACCGGCCGCCAGGGAACGCCCACGACCCCTCCCACGGGCCGCCCAGGCGCCGCCCGAGCAGGACGCTGTGCCGCACCGGGTCCAGCAGGCACACGCTCGCAGCGTCGATCAGATCCTCGCGCATCGAGGGCGGCAGGTAGACCTCGGCCTCGCCGTCCCGCGCACCGGGCTGGAACCCGCGCTCTGCGAACCAGTCGGCGCGCCCGCACCGATCGTGGACCCAAGTGGGGCGGTGCTGCGCTGAGAGCTCGGCGACGACCCGGTCCCCGTGCCCCGACCCGCGCGCATCCGGTCGAAGCCAGACCGCCCAGGCGTCACCGAACTCGGTCTGCTTGCGCGTGCACGCCCCGATGATCCGGTCGGCGTCGAACACCGGCAGCGGCGCGCCCGCGGCGGGGATCCCCGCCTGCGCCAGCGCAGCGCGCCACGCCGCCACCGTGTCGCGCCACATCGTCGGGAGGAACCGCATGGCGCCGAGGGTGACCCCAACGAGGTCGGCTCCGCCTGCCAGGTGCAGCGCGAATCCGCCGGCGCCGGTACCGCTCAGCCAGGCCTGCCGCGCCACCGTCGCAGTGAGCTGCGACGCGTCCCGCGGATCCCCGGTCCAGGGCACGACCCCCGGGGCGCTCGGCAGCACGATCGCCTCCGGGAGCTCCAAGACCGCGCCGAGCCCGGGGACACCTGACAGCAGACGGGCAGCGGCGGGTTGCACCGACTGTGCATCATGGATCGTCGCCACCGCGCGCAGCGGACCCCACGCGTCGGGGCCGTCGGCCGGCCACCGCCGCGCCAACACCGCCTGGACCAACGCCTCCGCGGTCTGCTCCTTGCCGCCCTGCACGTGTACCAGCGGCCCCTCATCAGGCACGATCCAAGCGGGATGCTCGCTACCGACGAGGTCCTGAAGATCGTTGGCGAGGCAGAGATCGAGCCGGTTGTCGACCACCTGCCGGCGAGCGGTCTCGATCAGGGTCTCCTCCGAGACCCCGGAGAGCAGCTTGAAGCCCACGAGCAGGGTGTCCGGGCAGCGGTCGCGGAGACCGGCGAGCAGCTTGGGCGTGCGCGTCAGCGTGAGCGTCATGGTCTGTGCCTGAGACCGAAGCTTGCCGGCCGCACGGGCCGGCGTATAGTCGGCGACCGCCGCGGCCATCAGCAGGGCGTCGGGCGGGGTCTGCGTGGCCGCCAGCAGCGCCGCGTGCAGCTCGGCGGTGGACCCGAAGGGGACCACCGCGATCCGGGGATCCAACCAATCGGGCCGACTGGCCAGAGAGTGCGCTGCGAGCAGCGTCACCTGGCAGCCGGCCCGGGCCAGCGCGTTCGCGCATGCGGCGCCCAGCCTGCCCGTGGACAGGTTGGTGAGCACCCGTACGTCGTCCACGGGCTCGCGGGTTCCTCCCGCGGTCACGACAGCGCGCACCGGGCCCTCCAGGCCCGATGATATCAGTCCTGGTCGACCCACCGCTCGATGAAGAAGTCGACGCGGCGGTTCTTGCTGTGCGCCGCCTGGGTATCTGCCGGATCGAGAGGCGAGGTCTCGCCGAAGCCTTCGCTGGTCAGGCGCGACGGGTCGATGCCCTGGTCGATGAAGTAGGCCATGACGGAGGCCGCGCGCTGCTTCGACAGCTCGAGGTTGTAGCTGTCCGAGCCGCGCTTGTCGGTGTGGCCCTCGATGCGAAGCAGCGCGATCTCGGGGTAGTCGCGGACGATCTGGATGGCCTGCTCGAGCAGCCCGTGGGACGACGGCTTGATCTGCGCCGAGGAGGTCTCGAAGTACACCTTGTCCTTGAGGTCGATCCGGTCGCGGGAGACCGACACCAGCACGTTCTGCTGCTTGGTGAGCATCACGAGGGCAGTCTGGGGTCCGCCGGGGACGATCTCGAAGCTCGCCGTGTTGGGCTCATAGGTGCCCGCGCGACCCGCCAAGGTGTAGGTTCCGGGCGGCAACTCCAGCGCGAGCTCGCCACCGCTGAACGTGCGGTCGATGTCTGGGCCCTGCAGCACGCCCTTCGACAGATCGAGGGGACGTCCGGTGTGGTCCACGACGCGCAGGGTGGCCATTGTGTTCGGGTCCGGGCAGCCGTCCCGATCTTTGTAGGAGTCCACGTCCTCCGGGTCCAACGGGCAGGTGTCCTGCCTGTCGAGCACGCCGTCGCGGTCGTTGTCCGTGTCCGGGCAGCCGTCGCCGTCCTCGAACAAGTCGAGGTCCTCCGCTTGCTGCGGGCAGCCGTCGGAGCGGTCGACGATCCCGTCGTTGTCGGAGTCCTTGGCCTCGCCGCGCGGCTCGACCGCCAGTCCGAGGACCACGCGGAGGTCCGGGGAGCTGATGCCCGAGGTCAAGCCGCGGCCGACGCCGGCGCGCAGCATCACGTTCTCTCCAGCCCGGGCATAGCCGGACAGCATGGCCTCGATGGGCAGACCCGCCGGGTTGGCCAGCGGTGCGGCGTAGGTTGCCTGGCCGATCACCTCTCCCGCGACACCACCGCCAGAGCCGATGTCGTACCCGACGCCCGCGCGCCACACGAACGCATCGGCGATCGAGATGTTCTCCAGGTCGGCCGCCGGAGCGACCCGGGTGCCCGCGTTCACAGCGAGCAGCGTCCGGTCGATCTTCCGGCTGACGATGAGCGCGGCTTCATAGCCGACGCCCGGCGCGCCGAGCGCCGTCTGGACGGTGGCGGTCGGAAACGCCACCCGGCCCTGCGCCGCGATGTCGATGGGCGCCTCGATCGGTGCGTCCTTGCCAAACAACGTGAGCTTACCGTCCGCTGCAACATCCCCCAGACCGCCCTCGCCGGCACCGACATCCCCGCGCGCAAACAGGTAGACTGGCAGGTCGAACCCGAGCCGCAGCGGTCCGAGGCCGATGCCGGCGAGCACGTCGGCCTGCACCAGGTTTCTGACGATACCGAGCTCGTCCTGCCCGTCGACGACGTAGACGAGCGGCGAGTCGGTGTAGGACAGCAGGAAGCGGGCAGAGGCACCGAAGCCGGGCATGGAGGCGTCATCCGTCCACAGGGTGCCGCGGCCGTCGACGGTGGGACGGAACGCCTGTGCGTTGATTTCCGGGGTCTGTCCGTCAACGACCTGTGCATAGGCCGTGGACAAGAGGGCGAGCGAGGCGATCATCATTGACTCCACGACGCCGGTGGACCCGACGCGAGTAGGGGAACGATCGCTACATCGGCGACTGGCTCACCGTGCTTGAGAGGCAAGCGCCCCGAGGAGATGGCGGATCGTGGCCCCTGCCTCAAGCGGATGTCGCAGCGGCGCCTCGAGGTTCGGCAGGTAGTGGTTCCGCCGCCCCTCCTTCTCGACCCGGACGTAGCCCTCCTCGACCAATTCTGAGACAATCCGTTGCACGGCCCGTTCGGTGATGTCCACTCGCACCGCAATTTCCCGCATTCGAAGGTCGGGCTCCGCGCACACCAGCATCAGCACATGCGCGTGATTCGAGAGGAATGTCCAGTGGGCCAAAGGACCTCCGGTGGCCGGTCAGTCTATGTCGAGCTAGGCTGCATGAAACACGAATTACATTTCGGGTATTATACATCGCGATAACTTTTTCATGTTCCTTGGAGCCACTCATGTCTTCGTTTGAGGAAGGTCCTGGTCGTTTTCGGGAGGAGGTCTTCCCGTCCATGGCCGCCCGGTTCGCTGCGCTGGCCGGCGGACAGGACCCTGACACGCTGTTTGTCGCGTGCTCGGATAGCCGAGTCGATCCCTCGCTGATCACGCAGACGCAGCCCGGAGAGATCTTCGTGCTGCGCAATGCCGGCAACGTCATCACGCCCTACGGCACCGACGGTGGCGTCGACTCCGCCGTGGAGTACGCCGTCGCTGCGCTCGATGTGAAGCGCATCGTCGTCATGGGCCACAGCGGCTGCGGCGCCGTGGGCGGCGCCCTGAACCCCGACTCGCTCGGTGCGCTGCCCGCCGTCCGCGAGTGGGTCTCCCACCTCCAGGACACCGCCGAGGCGACAGCGCACCTCACCGGT
>Ga0316189_10001957_pt1 | contig 20362 bp, 20 predicted proteins | sample LowCovwburrow_MG_FD_204930 | JGI IMG/M metagenome (GOLD analysis project Ga0316189, IMG submission 204930) | Coastal sediment microbial communities from Maine, United States - Lowes Cove worm burrow | ecosystem: Environmental > Aquatic > Marine > Coastal > Sediment | place: USA: Maine... | reverse complement strand
AGTCCGCAAAACGGGAAGACCAATTTATCGGATAAAAAGAAATCTGGTAAATCACCATTGGGCCCAATGATGAATTGGTTTTACACTCTTTTCTTTCTTTTGATCCTATTTTCAATCTTCATTGGGATAGGTTTCCGCACTGCGGAAATTGGCTGGTCGGAGTTTGAACGCAGTATGTTGAGCCAAAATGATGTTGCCAAAATCGTTGTAGTAAATAGGGAGGTAGCCGAGATATTTATCAAAGAGGAAATGCTTGAAGACTCAAAATATAAGGGAATTACAGAAAGTGTGTTCGGCACCAAAGTGGGCCCACATTATTCAATGCAGATTGGATCGGTAGACAGTTTTGAAAAGAAGCTAGATCAAGCACAACAGAATGTCTCCCCACAGGAAAGGATTGCGGTAAGATATGAAAAACGTACCAATTGGATCAGTATTCTTTCCTTTATACTACCGGTCGGGCTTTTACTTTTAATTTGGATGGCAATGTTTAGGAGAACAGGCATGGGCAAGGGCGGCATGGGCACGGGCGGCGTGGGGAGTACTCTTTTCAATTTTGGGAAGTCAACTGCAAAACTAATGGATAAGGATACAAAAAGTACAGTAACATTTAATGACGTTGCTGGTTTAAAAGAAGCCAAAATTGAGGTAATAGAAGTGGTCGATTTTCTCAAACATCCTGAAACATATACCAAATTAGGGGCTAAGATCCCAAAGGGAGTTATGCTTGTAGGCCCTCCAGGGACAGGAAAAACCTTAATAGCGAAAGCCATGGCGGGAGAAGCAGGTGTACCCTTCTTCTCTATGTCCGGTTCGGAATTTGTAGAAATGTTCGTTGGTGTGGGTGCGTCGCGGGTACGGGATCTGTTCAAACGAGCCAAGGAAAAAGCACCTAGTATCATATTTATTGATGAAATAGATGCTGTTGGCCGTTCTCGTGGTAAGGTAAATGCATTTCAGGCCAATGATGAACGAGAAAGCACCTTGAACCAGTTATTGGCAGAATTGGATGGCTTTGGCCCTGACACAGGTGTTATCGTACTAGCAGCCACCAACCGCCCCGATGTGCTTGACAAAGCTCTTTTGCGCCCCGGCCGTTTCGACCGGCATATTTACTTGGAACTTCCCACCAAAGAAGAACGAAAAGAAATCTTCGGGGTACACCTTCGTCCCCTTAAACTTTCAAAAAATGTGGATGTCGATATTCTCGCTAAACTGAGTCCAGGGTTTTCGGGAGCGGATATTGCCAATATCTGCAACGAAGCAGCCTTGATTGCGGCACGTAAGAAGAAGATAGCGGTCGAACAGGAAGACTTCATGGAGGCCAGGGACCGTGTGGTAGGTGGATTGGAAAGAAGGAGCAAAATAATATCCCCCAAAGAAAAGGAAATCGTAGCACATCATGAAGCGGGCCATGCTGTTGTTAGTTGGTACTTAAAAAATGTGGATTCATTGGTCAAAGTGTCTATCATTCCAAGGGGGAAATCCTTGGGTTCGGCTTGGTATCTGCCGGAGGAACGCCAGATTGTTACCAAATCGCAGTTTATGGATCAAATCTGTGCCTCATTGGGCGGACGCGCTGCGGAGGAAATCATTTTTAATGAAATTTCTTCAGGTGCCTTGGACGATTTGGAAAAAGTTACAAAACAAGCTTATAATATGGTGGCCTATTATGGTTTGGATGAAGAAATTGGGCCTATAAGTTTCTACGATTCCACAGGTCAGAACGAACGCATGTTGGGTAAGCCCTATAGCGAGAACATGGCCCAACTCATCGATAAGGAAGTACAGGATTTAATCATTACGGCCTACGAACGAACAAAGAACCTCTTAATGGAACATAAGACAGAATTGGAAAAACTCGCACAGCTTTTGTTAAAAAAAGAGGTCGTCGAAAAAGAAGACCTTGAAATGATATTGGGCAAACGGGATGCAGGACTATTAATAGAGTAACAATGGGTATGGCCATGCCTTTAAGAATGACAAAACTAGTGTAAGAATAATAACAGCGAAAATTTACTGGGATTGCACCTAAGAACAAGAAGAATTGTATCACTAAAAACAAATATCATGGAAAAAGAGGTCATTTACAATGCCGATCTACATTTTGAGCATAAACAATGGAGACGTGAACTTTTCTTTTGGGAAGATGAATTAAAATCTTTTAAAAACAGATTGAGCGAACTCATTACCCGTTGGACGGATAAAGAAGTACTGGCACAATTGGAACATTACCAAAATGAATTTATCCTACATGGCGGGGTCATTGATGATCTTCTTGAAACTATTGAAGAGCATGAAACCCGAATGGCAGGCCATAGCATGAAAGGGGAGGATGTGCTCGATACCGATCTTGTCAAAAAACATCTGGAATTCAGGAATAAAATGGAAATCCAAAGACAGATCTATGCCGACTTGAAAAAAGAGTTCTTCCGTTTTCTTACCAAGTATATGTAAGCAAACAAAATTGATCATTTACAATATTGACTTAAGACGATAAGTAGTAAATAACGAATAATTTTATATCCCATGTAACATTTTTCGTTTTCAAAGTATTGATAATCCTGTCTTAATTATCCATTCTACCAACTCTTAATGGTTTTGATTGGATTTTCCGCGTCAATATGCCATTGCCCAAACCATCTCAATATCCGTTAGTAAAGATTTCCTATTCCATGTAAAATAAATTCACTTAGACAGGTTTTTAGTAAAATCATTTGTAAGAAAATCACTATATTTAGTATTCCCAGTTTCTAATGATTCCTGAACATGTCAACTATTTTGATTATTGAAGATAATCGCAACATTCGTGAAAATACTGCTGAACTTTTAGAAATGGAGGCATATAATGTCATTACTGCTTCTGATGGAAAGGAAGGCTTCCAAAAAATACTGGATCTTATTCCGGACCTCGTCATTTGCGATATACTTATGCCCAAAATGGGCGGCCTTGAACTACTTGCCAAATTGGGAATGCACAACGACCTAAAAACAATACCGTTGATCTTCTTTAGTGTCAAAAGTAAAAAAAAGGACATTAAAATCGCTATGGGCCTTGGGGCATATGACTATATTGTAAAACCTTCCGACCTGAAAGATCTTTTAGCGTCCATCCGAAAATGTCTGAAAAACCGAAAATCCTCATAGAAATTCTAGTTTTATCCCTTGGCAAAACTTTTTATTTGGAATTCCTGTTCCGTACCGAAGGAGTTACGCCTCATTTTGAATCAACAAAAGGTGCTTTAACCAAAAAGAATATCAGCCAATTTATTGTTAAAATTCTATTTCACTGATGTACATCATTTTCAAACACTACTCCCTCGAATAACTTTGATGCCATAATTGATTGTTTAACCTAAAATTAGAATATCATGAGAACAGATGTAGAAATCAAAGAAGATGTATTGGATGAATTAGCATGGCAGCCAAATATCGATGAGACCGAGATCGGGGTCATCGTTGAAGACGGGGTAGTTACCCTTAGTGGGGTCATTAACAGCTACTCCAAAAAATTGGCCGCGGAAAAAGCGGTGAAAGGGGTGTTGGGGGTAAAGGCCTTAGCAGGCGATATCGAGGTAAAATTTGGCAATGCATACAAAAAAACGGACAAGGAGATAGCCAAAGCTGTTGTTGACGCATTGGAATGGAGCTCTTCAATTCCTGAAAAAGACATAAGCGTTAAAGTAGAGGACGGCTGGGTATATCTTTCAGGAGAAGTCAAATGGAATTATCAAAAAAATGCAGCAAAGCGAGCCGTTGAAGGCCTTTTTGGAGTAAAAAGTGTTTTAAACAACATTTCCATAAGACAAGAAGTGAAGCCTTTTGAGGTAAAGGATAAAATCAAAAAAGCGTTTGAACGTTCTGCAGAAATCGATGCCAATAATATTACTGTGGTTACAGATGGCCATAAAGTTACTTTACGTGGTAAGGTACATTCCATTAAAGAAAAAGAAGATGCAGAATCTGCTGCATATAATGCTCCAGGTGTATTTGATGTAAAAAATGAACTCAAAGTACAATATTACACAGAGTATGCATAAATAAAAGTTAGATCGTTTTGCAAAATTGAGAGTTGCATTTATCAAAAAACGAGTGTTTAAAAAGTAATACTAAATTGTAAGATATTCCTTTTTAAACACCCGTTTTTTTTGACGTCAGAATCTAAATTATTAAAATTAGTGCTTGTTATTGTTCCATAAAAATTCATTCAATAAACCATCTTTATTGCATAAATGAATGTAGAATTGCATATAGTTTCATGGAAGGTTAACGGTATACGAGCAGATGTAAAAAAGGATTTTTATGAATCCTTTGAAAAAATGAAGCCTTTTTGTTGCTTGAGGTGAATTTAATACGGCACACAGATCCATTGATCCTAAAAACAACAAGGCCAACTACAACAAGGCAGCTGGCTAAACCCAAATTGAAATTGATGGAATGGATAATTTGATCGATTCCGGCTTCGTGGATACTTTTCCACATTTGCACCCTGACAAAGTTGTCTATACATATTGGAGCTAAAGGTTAAAGGCACGGGAACGAAATACAGGCTGGCGAATCGATTATTTTTTAGTCAGTTCATCCATAATCGATAAGATAAGATCTGTCAACATCAATTCGGAGGTCATGGGATCGGACCATTGCCCCTTTGGGATTGAGATTGATTTATAGCCCGTATCAAAAAACAGTTCTTAATTCCCAGCAAAATATTCCTCTAACACTTTTGTTTGCCATTTTCCTACTGCTGGGATTTTCACATCAGCATTCATCAACACTAGCCCGTAGCCCATTTCGGAGAGCTTACAATCACGAATGATTTCCTTGTTGATAGCGCTAAAAACGGGCATAAAATGCTTGCGCATATCCATACCCGAAGATTTTCCTGCTCTAATGGCTCGCACAACGGCATCAGAAATATGATCTGGCGACAGGCCTTTATCCAATAGATCGCTGGCAAGATACCTCATCTGCAGACTATAATAAAAGTCCATAAAATGGTCTATGCTATCCGCGGTTCTTCCGACATCATTATAAATTGAGATTTCCATATGTATCATTTTAAGTTTGCAATGAGGTAATCAAAGAACCATGTAATCAAAGAACTTCTCGGCTAAAATTTCTTCGCATAACCGAATACCATTTTCTTGAACTCCTTGAAATCATTGGTAAAAACATCCATTCTCGCATTGAGTTTACGGTGCTGATTTCGGTAATCCCCATCGGCCAATCCTTTTTCCCCTTTGTATATGCGAGCTAACAATTTTTCGTGCGCAACAATGTCATCCGTCAAATAATCGAACAAATCGGCGTGTATCTTATCAAGATTGTTGAGCATTTTCCCATAGTCTGACTTTGTGCCATCTTTTGTGACCTTTTTTTGTAAAAGATCGGCAAAGAATCGGGTTTCATCCTTCCAGAAGTCGATCGTATCCAACCATTCTTGGCTTTCTTGATGTAGAATATCCAGCCCTGCACCCAATAAAAGTTCCCTTTTAGGGTTTAAAGTTGTTGTATTCATGGTACTTTTCTTTTTCATTTAAATATTTGTTGCAACCAAGTTTCAAAACTGCATTCGGCATTTACATTAAACAGCCTTTTTGCATCGTTTTATTCATCTTCATCCCCCTCTTTTTGCCAACCTTAAAAAAGACCCACCTACCGCTTAGCAATAGGACTTTACAGTTTTTGCGATATGTTACCTAATCTGTTTTATGCTCCGCATTTCTATCTAATGTAAAAATGCAAACTTGTTGGCAGATGTAAAATGATTTTGGTCATTCCAGAATTTTTTATAACTGATGTGCATCATTTCACAAGGCGGTACATTAAAATACATTTGTAATCAAAACGGATTAATAAAAAATGGAATATCATGAGAACTGATGCACGGATCAAACAAGATGTTTTGGACGAGTTGGCATGGCAACCCAATATCGATGAGACCCAAATAGGGGTTATTGTAGAAGATGGTGTAGTGACCCTTAGTGGTGTCGTAGATGAATACTCTAAAAAAGTAGCTGCTGAAAAGGCAACAAAGAAAGTAGCCGGCGTTAAGGCCGTAGCCGAAGATATTGAAGTAAAATATGGCGATGATTTCAAAAAAACGGATAAGGAAATCGCGAAAGTGGCCGTAAATGCCCTAGAATGGAACTCCTCTATTCCCAAGGAAAAGATAATGGTCAAGGTTGAAGACGGCTATATTTATTTAACAGGTGAAGTTCCTTGGGAATATCAAAAGAGTGCTGCGAAAAATACCGTTCTAAATTTATTGGGTGTTAATGGCGTAATCAATAATATCGAGATTGGACCGAAAGTGGAACCCCATAATGTCGAAGAGCAGATTACAAAGGCCCTTGAACGTTCTGCAGATTTGGAAGCTAAGGGTACACGGGTCCAAGCTGATGGCCATACGGTACAGCTCAAAGGCAGGGTACATTCCATAAAAGAGAAAGAGCTAGCTGAAAAAGCGGCCTATAAGGCTCCTGGTGTCCTTAAGGTGCAAAATGACATCGTTATTCAGTACAATCCAGCATTTGTTTAGTTTCTACGTACTAAATTAAGTATGAAAAGCAGCATGAAAGCCATAGAAGTATCTCATAAGGATAAGATCTTTTTTCCCAAATCGGGGATTACCAAGAGCGAACTGGTATATTATTATGAACAGATAGCGGACCACATGCTACCTTATCTAAAGGATCGCCCGCTTACCATGCATCGTTTTCCAAGTGGTATTGGCAAAGAAGGATTCTACCAAAAGAACGCATCAGACTATTTTCCCGGTTGGATAAAAACCATCAAGATAAAAAAGAAGGATGGTTGGGTTAACCATGTCATCTGCGATACCAAAGAAACCCTGGTCTATCTCGCAAACCAAGGAACGATTACCTTTCATATCGCACTTAGCAAGGTTGACAAGCTGGACTATCCCGACAAACTCATTTTTGACTTAGATCCACCAAATGGAAATTTTGAACCTGTTGTTATAGGAGCAAAAATACTTCGGAAACTTTTGGAAACCGATCTAGGGTTAATGACATACTTAATGACAACAGGTTCTCAAGGTCTGCATGTTGTGGTACCGCTTAATCATACTGAAAAGTTTAACGACGTCCATGATTTTGCCAAATCCATTGCCAATTATCTTGTCAACACAAATCCTGGAAAATTTACAACTGCCATGCGCAAAGACCAACGTAAAGGAAGGTTGTTTTTGGATTATCTCCGAAACTCCTATGCACAGACTGCGGTTTGTCCGTTTTCCGTTCGGGCTTTTGAAGGAGCTCCAGTAGCCACTCCAATTGACTGGGAAGAATTGGAGAATGGTATACCTAGTTCACAAGCCTATAACATAAATACTATTTTTGATAGGTTGAAACGAAAAGTAGATCCTTGGAAAGACTTTAGCAAACATGCCAAGGTTTTGAGTGGTGCCAAAAAAGAACTGAAAAAGTTGATGGATCGGCCAAAACCCATGGATGCCAAAAACATAGTAATTTAAACCCTGTTAGGATGGATATTATTGATAAAAGAGTTGCAGCCCTTAAAAAGGCAAGTAAAAAATTGACCAACGTACTGGACTTGGATCCATTGATCGCTGAACTCTCTGGTTCGCGCGTAGTACTTCTGGGCGAGGCATCGCACGGCACCCATGAATATTATACCTGGCGTGCCGCCATTAGCAAACGATTGATTCAAGAACAGGGATTCAACTGTATTGCCGTTGAAGGTGATTGGCCCGATTTTTATCGTGTAAACCGTTACGTAAAGCATTACAACAAAAGCCATAGCAGTTCAGTCGACGTCTTGAAGCAATTCAACCGATGGCCTACCTGGATGTGGGCCAATTGGGAAATGGAAACTTTGGTGAACTGGTTGTACATTCTTAACGAAAAGCTGCCCGCCAATGAAAGGGTAGGCATCTATGGTCTGGATGTATACAGCTTGTGGGAATCTATGGAGGCCATTATCGATTATCTAAAAACCCATGAACCCGCTTTATTGCCTTCGGCCAAAAGGGCTTTAGGGTGTTTTGAGCCTTTCGGGGACGAAAAAGGTATGGCTTATGCACGTTCCCTACAGCGCTATATGCCCAAGACCTGTGAAAATGAAGTCGTTGCCCTGCTTCAGGATATAAAACATCGGGCCCAACAGTTCAATACCGATATCGAAGCCTCCTTGAATATCGAACAGAATGCACATATTGCCAAAAATGCCGAAAAGTACTACCGTTCCATGATACATGTGAACCAAAGTTCATGGAACCTGCGCGACCATCACATGATGGACACTTTAAAGAGATTGTTGCATTTTCATGGCTCGAACTCAAAAGTAATCGTTTGGGAGCACAATACCCATGTCGGCGATGCAAGAGCAACTGATATGGTACAGGCAGGGTCCATAAATTTGGGACAATTGGTAAGGGAGCAACTCGCTGATCACCATCCCAGAATAGTGGGTTTTGGATCATATCAAGGCACGGTCATGGCCGGAGCCGAATGGGGCGCACCCATGCGAAATATGAATGTTCCACAAGCTGTGGAGGGTTCTTGGGAAAGTCTCTTGCACCAAACTGGGAAAGGCGATCAATTACTATTGACCGAAACCATTAGAGTAAATGATCTGTTTACCGTACCGATTCCGCACCGTGCCATTGGAGTGGTCTATCATCCACACTACGAAAAGATTGGGAATTACGTACCTTCCATTATACCAGAAAGATATGATGCCTTTATCCATATTGACTCCTCCGAGGGCGTACATGCCATGGATGTTTATCTAGATAAATCACAACTGCCGGAGACCTATCCCTGGGCTTTTTGAAGTTTAACCTACCCAAAACAATTATTTAAAAGTATGTTCAAGAAAATGGTATTTGGTTGGCCCCAAAATTCACAAGAAATTTTTTGGCGTCTTCCACACTTAGTCCGTAGTCCAGATTACTGTTCAACTGCACAACGATATCTTATACTTTAAGCAAGAAGGGCTTATGAATCATTTTATAATTTGATTATTGCGAATCTGAAATGGACAATAGTAAGTGCAGGGAGACAAAAACCGAGAATGCCCCCTAACCAAAAGTATTTTACAATTATGAATATAGGTTTTGGCGAGAGGGAATTTTCCGAAATACTAGATTGGCTGAAAAAAGTTTAAGTTATTTCCACCACTTTGGACTTTTGCTTTTTGGCCTCTTCTTTTTTTGAAAGATGAAATCTCAGTATCCCATCTTTATAGTTTGCTTTTAATCCTTCTTCTTTGACACTTTCGGGCAATTGTAATGATCTTTCAAAAGAGTTATAACTAAATTCTCTACGCGTATAATTTTCTTCTTTTTTTTCTTCTGAAGTCGATTTTTTAGCCGAAATGTTAAGGTATCCATCTTCGATGGTAACCTCAAAGTCTTTCTTGGAAAATCCGGGAGCCGCCAGTTCAATCTCGAAATGATTATCCATTTCCTTAATGTTTAAGGCGGGTTCTCTAGATTTTCTATTCCAGAATTTGTCGCTGAACAGACTTTTATCCCACAAATGATCCTCAAAAAAATCATCTATGTCAAAAAAATTAGAAGGGATTAAATTACCCCATGGTCTTCTTGTTCTTTTACTTTTCTTTTTTGTTACTAACATAATTTTTTTATTTTTAAGTTAAACATTCCTGTTAAGCTAATGTAGAACCATACTACAATTCAACAAATGATTTAGGTCATAGCAAAAAATTGATGGACTTGGACTTGTCAAAAAAATGGGAAGGCTACTAAATAATATGGTATAAAAATAGTCCAACCAACTAATAGTGAAGAATATAAACATGCTTTAATTCATCTATGGCACAGCTGAATTAAAGTTGTTGATTATTTTATTTACCTTGTTAAAGAGTTGACAAAAGCTTAGATAAAAGATTCGGTTGAAGTTTTATTTTATTCACCTACCATGTTTAAATTTCGTGTTTCAAAATTGGCTAGGGTAGATTTTCCAGATGCCGCCAAGCCCGCAAATAAAATAACAAAAGACTTGCAACCATTGACCAATAACCGCTCTTCCTTGCGCACTTTACTGAGATGGTTTTTTATGTTCTTTTCCGCTAAAATGACCCTTTAGTACAAATTTCGCTTATTCCCGTTGAACTATGAAATAGCTGTTCAATAAACTGGGCTTGTTATAGGTTAACTTTTGATTCAAATCCGGTGAGATAACCTTTAACCCTATGGCTTCACATATGGCTTGCCCAGCTGCGGTATCCCATTCCATTGTAGGTGCAAATCTAGGATAAAGATCAGCTTTTCCTTCAGCAACCATGCAAAACTTAAGGGAGCTCCCTTTGGGAACAATTTCAACGGTAGCATATTGTTGCCGTAATTGTTCAATATGTTCCTTGGTTTCCTGGTTCATATGGGACCTGCTTCCTACCACCCTTATGTTATCCCATTCCGTTTCCTTCGGTTGAATCGATAGCGTATCATCAAACCAACTCCCAACATGGTTAAAATCCTCGTCAAGTACCACCTTATAAGCTTTTCTTTGGGAAACATCGGCGTAATAGAGCTCTCGGGAAACGGGAGAAAAAATTACTCCCAGTAGAGGTTTTCCATGCTGAACCAAAGCGATATTAACTGTAAATTCCCCATTTCTTTTTATAAACTCTTTGGTCCCATCCAATGGATCCACAATCCAACATCTTTCCCAATCCTTTCTGATACTGTAATCCACCTCCTTATTTTCCTCACTGATAATAGGAATGTCCGTTGTTTCCAAAAAATCATTGATAATGGCATTGGATGCCCTGTCGGCTTCGGTCAACGGCGAATTATCTTCTTTGACCTCCAATTTAAAATCCTCATTCGCATATAATTCAATAATACGTACCCCTGCCTTAACAGCTGCTCTTATGGCGAGTTCTAAATGAGTTTTCATCATGAAATATGATGTTTTTTACTCTAAGTTTTTAAACAATTCAAAAAGACAACAACATAAAAACTCCGACTAAAAATTTTCTAAGATAAAAAATCAATTCCTTAGCATTATCTTTGGTAAAGATCATTGGAGGTTCAATCTTTAATACGTTATGGTCTGGCCCATCCGCACTCATAATTCAATTTAGAAAAATTGGATATATGATAAATTATTAATGTAGGGCCTTAAAAACACAAAGGGAATGACAACGATTTTACTCATTATACATTCCCTTTGCTATAATATTTTTAATGTTGGTATTATCCAACAAATCAACAAGTATATTCTCAGCCTTTAAATGAATAAAAGCACCCTCAATATTACATTAGAAAGATATGAAAAATTTTGAGATAAAAAAAGTTTTTCCAGCTTTTAACAGTTGTTTGTTTATATCTCCTTTATTTCATGGTTGATATTTCCTATGTCCAGCTTTAAATCCACCAAACCTTTATTAGAGTCCTCCAATTTGATATGAGCGAACATTTCATTTGGCATAAATTTTCCCAGATCTTCAATATACCCTCGACCATTTCCAACAATCCCGTCTTGTGAGTGGTCAATAATTGTATATTCATATCCACTTCCCAATCTTTTTGAACGCTTGCAAACAATAAAGCATGAAATGAAAACTAAGACCGGGGAGGCAAAGAGTTTTAATAAAGAAATAAATGAATATGAAGTTGAGTTGAAGGGTATTTTGGAATTTCAGGATATTTCTTGCGACACCTTCCATGGGGAGAATTATAAATCATTGAAAAATCGCTTTGAGGAATTCTATACTGAATTTAACGAATACAAGATCAAATATTTCGACTTTACCGGCGGTATTTTGTGTTAATGCAAAATACCATTTAAACTAAAAAAAATGATAGAAAAATGTCCATCTTAGACTTTTATGAATCTGGCGAGCACAAAAGTAATATTGCCCACTTTGCTGCTATAGTTAGCTTGGCTGCGGTAGATGGTGAAATTAACCCTGAGGAAAACAAGGTTTTGAAACAGTTGGCTTTTAAACTTGATGTTCCAGAGGAAGAATATGAGCCCATCTTAAAAACTCCAAACAAATACCCATTGATTCCTCCCTACACTTTAGAAAAACTTTTTGATAGATTTCATTACTTATTTAACATCATTTATGCAGATTATGAAATTGACGATGCGGAACGCGATTTGCTTTTCAAATATGTTATCGGTTTAGGCTTTACTAAGGATAAGGCACACGAAGAAATTGAAAAGTGCATTAGGGTATATGGAAGTAAAGCAGAATTTGAGGATTGATGCCCTCAGATTTTAAAATAACGGAACAAAAATGGGTTATACTTCATTTTATTTGGGCATACCGTCAATGACGGGAGGACTCATTAAATTCATTGAAAAATCTTGATAACTATTCTAATCTAATCCAGAGGTCAGGGAATTGGATTTTCTCTTCTTTGGATTGTGCAGCTGTCCCTAAGGATTTAACGGGAAATGCGGACATAATTGGATCAAAACCTTTCTTCATGATAAAAATGTAAAATCTCCAACCTAGCTTAATTACTTATATCCAACTCGAAAGGTAGTCCCGTATAAAGGCCACTTTATTGAACATTATACTCCGCAATTATTAAATCAAATTTATAAACTTGTATATTACACCTAAATAAATGTTTATATAAGCATTTCTTAACCAAACCATATGAAGGGACAATATGATTAATAGTAGCTCCGCTGCTTTATGAATAGTTTGGTAAATAAATTAAGATTTACGGGAATGAAAAAAATATTGATTTGGTCTATTACCGCTGCGCTTGCAGGATTTCTTTTTGGTTTTGATACTGTAGTGATCTCCGGGGCAGATAAAAAACTTCAACTTTTATGGGGCTCATCAGATGTATTTCATGGAGTTGTGGTAATTGGTATGGCCTTATGGGGTACCGTGATCGGTGCATTGTTAGGGGGTATACCAACCAATAGGATCGGACGGAAAAACACCTTGGTTTGGATTGGTATTTTATATACATTATCCGCCTTGGGTTCGGCTTTTGCCAACGACCCAATCACCTTTGCCGTTTTTAGATTTATTGGAGGCCTGGGTGTAGGTGCATCTACTATTGCCGCACCTGCTTATATCTCTGAAATCGCACCAGCTAAGGATAGGGGTAAATTAGTGGGTTTATACCAATTCAATATTGTATTTGGAATATTGATTGCCTTTTTTTCCAACTATTTATTAAATGGTATAGGTGAAAATGCATGGCGTTGGATGGTGGGTGTTGAGGCGATCCCCGCCGTTTTATATACTGTATTTGCAATTACCATACCTAAAAGTCCAAGATGGCTGCTTACCAAATTCAGAAATAGCGAAGCTAAAACTGTACTCCAGTTAATCAATCCGGATCAGGATTCAGAAAAATTGATGATGGAGATTAAAGATGAGATGGATAATACCGTACCTCATGAAAATATTTTTATTAAAAAATACCGATTTCCCTTAATACTGGCATTTTGCATCGCTTTCTTCAATCAACTTTCAGGCATAAATGCATTCTTATACTATGCACCTAGAATATTGACTGAGGCCGGTCTTGCCGAAAGTTCAGCACTTCTTAGCAGTATTGGTATTGGGGTAACCAATATGCTTTTTACGCTTTTGGGTATATACCTGATAGATAGAGTTGGGAGAAAGCAATTAATGTATGCGGGTTCTATTGGATACATATTGTCACTTTCTTTGGTGGCTTGTGCCTTTTTCTTTAATTGGACTGGTATTGCCATGCCCATATTTTTATTCATGTTCATTGCTGCACATGCTATTGGCCAAGGTACCGTGATATGGGTGTTCATATCCGAAATATTCCCGAACCATCTAAGGGGTTCTGGACAGTCATTCGGTAGTTCTGTGCATTGGATATTGGCTGCAGTAGTGCCCTCATTAATACCGGTGCTATTTGCAACAATTGGAGCGGGGGTGGTTTTCGCCTTCTTCGCCTTTATGATGGTACTACAACTACTTTTCGTCGCTTTTGTTATGCCGGAGACCAAGGGCATATCCTTGGAAGAACTTAGTAAAATCTTGATTAAAGAAAAGAAGTGAAATTTTATTGGTAATAACCTGGCAAATAAATAAATAAATTCTACGTTCTTTTTATGTTAACCCCATATTTGGAGCTATATGACACCTACTTATCAAAAGACGGTATTTACTGCTGTACAGACATTCCTATTTATTTTTTTAATAATTCTATCATCTTGTAGTAAGGATAGTGTCGACGATATCATTGATAATGAAGCCAATGAGGAGAAAGAGGTTTCTATAACGCCCAATGAAGCTGAATTGGCAGATGACTTTATTCTAGACGGGAGCAATCGCATGGTCAATTATATTTTGCCCAAAAGTGAGTATGATAAATACCTGGAAGATGAAGGTGATTTCTCGATGATATCCAAAAAGGTATATGAACACTTTAAAGACGATTTTGACTTTATTTTTGTGCTTTCAAACGAGGAGCAAGTGCCTGAGGGTCTATATGCAGGAATATCATATAAAGTACAAAACCATGTTGAAGGCATTGGTTCCGGAATTTATAACGGATCTAGTAGTTATGGTTCTGATGGCCGTTTGAAAAGTATAATACATTTGCCTGTTCCTGGATTTATCGTAAATGGTCCTTTTTTACACGAAATAGTCCATTATTGGGGTAATCAAGGTTTTATTCCAACCACTGTAGGTGGGCATTGGGGGTATGCCAATGTAGGTGGACAACTTGGTGGCTTTAATGAATTGGTTGTTCTAAGTGATAATACGTACCAGGGCAAAATGGAAGGCGAAAATGGTTTTGGTACTTTTGCAAACGGCGGTAATTCTGTGCCTTATGGGAACTTGGAGCTATACCTCATGGGATTGATTGATGTGAATGAATTGAATGATGTTCAATATGCTGAAAACCCAGAGTCACAAGGTTCAGGTAAATTCACAGCTGATAATATTATAACCCGTACAGTCCCTGAGCTAATATCAGATCATGGTAGTCGCGTACCATCAGTGCAAAATTCCCAAAAAGAATTCAATGCAATTACAGTTGTTCTTTCTTATGAGAAAATGCCTGATAGTGCTTTAGCCACTATAAGTACAAATCTTGAAAATTTTGCACGTAAATCTGCTCCGGACAGCTCATGGAACGGCTTATTTAACTTTTGGCAGGCTACGCAGGAGAAGGCATCACTTAGTATTCAATTGTCGGAGGTAAACATGAAGTAGCTTTGTGACTTTGGAATTAGCTAAAGAAACAAATGACATGCAATAATGCAATTACAGAGAGCCAATCCCTGATTTTATCCCTTTTATATTTTTAAGCGAATGCCACTTCTAAAATAATAGATGTTGCTTTTGTTTACCGATATGACCGTATTGTTCTTTCTATCCTTTAGTTTAGCACTACTACTCATAATATGGGCAATATTGAAATAAAGTTCTATATGATCTGTGAATTTATATTCATATCGTAGACCTCCAATGATAATCACCATATTTGCCTTATCTGCCAATTTATCCCCATTGACCAGCAAGCCTCCTTGAATATTGGAAGTAAACCCATCTAGTTCGGCAATTACCTTGAATCTAGATCTTTTGGAAAGATGATATTGTAAATTGGATTTTGGAATACCAAATTTATAAGACCAGTTTGGGTGAAATTTTCGATAGTAACTTATAAAAGGAATGGGGAAGGGAATTCCCCTATTTCCCGAATATGAAATCCCCAAAATAAGGCGATATGGTTTTTTTAGGTTGGTATCATTTTTCTTGTCCTTAATAAAAACAATATCCCCTGAAAAAACGGCATCTTCGAAAGACAGTTCCTTGACGAGATTAGAGCTGAAACCGGGCGTAAACCGAGCTCCAAAACGCCAATTTTCATTCATTTTAAAGGTATACCCAATATTTAGATCCAATAATTGAAAGTCTTCTATGGCATTGATATCAAAAGCGTCGATGTTGTTATCAAAGGAAAGTTCAATTTTGCTATAATCCAGTCCGATCATGAAAAAGCTCCCATCATTGACCTTAATGGGATAGTTGAATAGCCCCCTTAACCTATCATAGCCAACATCGGAAGTTCCTTTGGGTAGTTTCGTATAATCTATCTTGGCAAGATCTGATAATTGCGCATAACTAATTGTCGAAATATGCAAGAGGAATAGAAGGCTGAATATTTTTAAAGGAGATATCCAATTTTGTTTCATCACGTTATGAGTATATTTTTTTCACCAAAGCGCTACTACTCAATTCTTGGACTATTATTGAAAACAACACCATTACACACGTCATATTTCCAATTATTTCTAAGGAAGTGTTTTTTGACAGCCTCAATGCCAAAGCTACTAATTTTCCACCGCTTAATCGGCCCGACGTTCAGATAGATAAAGATTTAAGAGGGTTTTTTCCGCTTCATCAAATGAGGTTCGCATCGGTAATAACTTCCAATAAACCTGGACCAGGTTGCTCAAATAATTCTTGCATTGCAGTTTCAAGATTGCTTTCTTTCTCAACCCGTTTGCCCCAAGCTCCACAGGAAATGGCATATTCACAAAAATTTGGATTTGAAAGTGATGTTTTCCATACATCGAATTCACCTGCGCGTTGTTCTTTTGATATTTTACCCAATTCATGATTGTTCAATACAATTAATTTTACGGGCATATTGTATTTTACCAAAGTGGTTATTTCTGCAAGGTATTGGCATAATCCACCATCACCGGCTACCGCCACAACGGGGCGAGTATCACCTACCGCTGCCCAAGCGCCCATTGCAGCTGGGAGCGCAAACCCTATGGAGCCTAGATATCCCGACATTAAAAAATCTTGTTCTTTAGGTTCAAAATAGCGCCCAAAAGAGTAGGCATTGTTGCCAACATCTACACACATTACAGCATTTTTCGGAGAGAGTTTGTTCATAGTCTCAAAAACGGCAATAGAACTAAGTCCATTTTCGGAAGTTTCCGTGAGGCGTTTTGCTTTTTCTGTTTTCCATATGTCCCAGCGCTCTGTGATTTCGTCCTTTTGATCTATGGTATTTGTTTTCCCGGCCAACTGTGAAGAGAAAATTTCCAATGTTCTTGAGATTTCGCCCCAAACGGCAACATCCACTTCATGAAACTTGCTTAATGCCAAAGGATCAAAATCTATTTGAATCGTAGGTTTTTTATAGGTTATCCCTGTATGATTTGAGAAAGAAGCACCAAAGACGATCAATAAATCGGCTTCATTCATAAACCAAGAGGCTATTGGTGTTCCACTTCGCCCTAAAACACCACAACCCAGAGGATGGCTATCGGCTATCAGTCCTTTGCCCTTAAAAGTAGTGACTACGGCCGCATTTAAACTTTCTGCGAAGGCTACAATTGATTTTTTATGGGCCCGTGCCCCGTGCCCCATAATAATTAATGGCCGTTTCGAATTTTGGATAAGAGTTATGGCCTTTTCCGCCATTTCTTTGGGAGGTGCAATTTCCATGGGGGTAATCCTATTGGTAGGGTGCTGCGCCTTGGAATTCGCAGGGGCTTTCAATTCTTGAACTTCATCAGGAAATGTCAAATGGGAAACATCCCGTTTTAATATGGCATGTTTAATAGCGAGTGACATTAGTTCGGCATGTTTGCTGTTACCCTGAACCCGTTGATTAAATTCGGCAACCGTATTAAATGCTTGTACCAAATCTACTTCCTGAAAATTACCTGTGCCAACAACTTGGGTTGCAACTTGACCGGTCAGGGCCAAAAAGGGAGCCCTATCTACTTTCGCATCCCACATACCGGTATAAAGATTTGTTGCTCCAGGCCCTGCGATGGTAAAACAGGCTGCTGGTTTCCCCGTTAATTTACCATAAGCAGCGGCAGCAAAAGCAGCTGCACCTTCATGCCGAATACCGTAGAAGTTAAGATTACCTTTCTCTTCCTGTCGTTTCATGGCATCCGCAAATCCGAGATTGGAATGGCCAACCATGCCAAAGACTTTGGTCACTCCCCAATTGATCATGGTTTCGACCATGATGTCTGATATGGTGCTTTCGTGTTTCTCTTCCTCCGCTATGCCAACAAAAACAGCATCGTCTTCCACTTTTGTAGGAAACGTTTCGACACCATCATCAAAACCTCCTGGCGGAACTCCTGTACATGGGTCAAAATCCCACCCATGCCATGGGCAACGCAAAAGCCCATTTTCAATGGAACCTTCACCTAAAGGACCTCCTTGATGTGGGCATTTGTTATCCAGGGCAGAATATTTATTCTTGAAATGGGTGAGACAAATACCTTTGTGATTTGCGGTAACTGTCATTACCCGACCTTCTTGGAGTTGGGATTTATTATCTAAAACTTTGTGCCAAATGACTTTCTTTTTCATGGATAATGATTATTTGTTGGTTGACCTTATGTGCTGATTTTAAAAAAATGAGGGCATAGGAATCTTATAATGTTCATATATTGTTTTTGGGATTCCTAAATCAACAATACGTATATCGGTTTCTGAGGGAAGTAAATTTAAAATATCTTTTGGAGCAGCAAGTGTTAATACTTGATGTGCCATGAACATGGGTTCTACTAATTCTTTGGAAATACCCATAGGAATGTCCAATGAAATACGAAATGCCGATGAGTTATTGGCCGCTTTGATCCTATTAAGGAAAATAGCACTTAATGGCAGTCTTTGGGAAAACCCCAGATAGGCATCAACCCATATATCGGGTTCATTAACATAATCTTCTTTAGCACCAAATAAAATCACCCGCTCCAGTTGAGTCTTAGGTAGCGTTTTGGTAATTTCAACAGCTAGGTCCAAATAAACATCAAAACCCCAAGCAGCTAATCTTCTCGCAGCTACTAATCCACCCCCACCATTATTTCCATTTCCTATTCCGATTAATATCTTGGAATTTTTATTTGCCCTCATTGAAATGAGTCGTGCTAACTGGAAACCTGCATTTTCCATCATCAATTCAATGGGAAGCTTGTATTGTTCAACAGCTAAATAGTCCATTTCCTTGAATTTTTCCAAGGACAAGGTTTCACAATTTTCAAAATGGTTATGCATAGGGTTTTATTAATGTTCCTTGAGCTAAACGTATAGGATCACCCTTCAACGTTTATGTTCTGGACTATTGAAACCTGCTTTGCAACCCGCTTTCCATTCATCAGGTTGATTACCATGGGCGGGAATGCCACCTTGGTCCTTTAGCATACGCGCCAAATGAAGACAGTTCCAAACTAGGAAAGTTGTGTTCCTATTGGTAAAATCATTTTCTGGCCCACCTGAACCTTCATCCCGATACGATGGCCCTGGGCCTGCTTCACCCATCCAACCGGCATCAGCTTGGGGCGGAACGGTGTAACCTATATGTGAAAGTGAGAAAAGAATATTCATGGCACAGTGTTTTACCCCATCTTCATTTCCAGTAATTAGGGTAGCACCTACTTTACCATAATCCCTATATTGTCCTTTCTTATTGAATAGATGGGTATACCCATACATACGCTCCAAGGTTCTATTACAAACAGAGGATTTTTCACCCAACCAAACTGATGTGCATACTATTAAAATATCGCACGCATCTATTTCTTTTTGGATCATTGGCCAATCATCTTTATCCCATTCAGGGGTTTTTGACATGTCTAATCCTAACCCGGCAGGAATCTCATAATCAACGGGACGTATTATTTTGGTTGAAACACCGTTTGCCTCAAAAATTCTTTGGGCAACATGAATTAGCGCTTCGGTATGGGATAAAACCGGCGTTCTATTTAATGTACAATTCAGGAAAAGCACTTTGAGGTCATCATATTTGGCTGGAGCATTTGAACATTGGTGTTCGGTCATTTTACTTAGTTGTTCTGACATGTTTAGGTGTTTTGTTTTTAATCTTCGGTTATAGGCATTGAGATGAGATCATAGCCATGATCAATACGTCGCTAATAACTCAAGTTACTTAAAAAATAATTAGCCTAATTTTAAAGTTTAATGTCTCTTTTTTGAGGAAATAAATGCTCTTTTTGTCTTATTTGGGTAGTTCATAGGTTTTTCCTTTCCCAAAATGCTCCATTTGGAGTATTTCGCACATGTACATCATTGAAGGTTTACTTAATTTCCAGAACAAATCAGAACCTTCTAGAAATTCGATTTTATTGGTGTTCGTATCAGTAACAGGTGTTTTACACTTTTCTACTGATAAATAGTTTTTCGAGTGAAAGGTGATTTTAGGAAAGGTACTTCAGGCAGCAAATAGATTAAAATTTAATAGAATGGACTTAAGCTAGTTTTTTGGCTAAAATGGAGTTTATGATCATTGGAGCATGAATGCGGGAATTTTCTATAAACCATTTATGGGTTTCCATTCCCCCACAGATAACACCGGCCAGATAGAGACCTTCAATATTGGTTT
>Ga0316189_10001956_pt1 | contig 20366 bp, 14 predicted proteins | sample LowCovwburrow_MG_FD_204930 | JGI IMG/M metagenome (GOLD analysis project Ga0316189, IMG submission 204930) | Coastal sediment microbial communities from Maine, United States - Lowes Cove worm burrow | ecosystem: Environmental > Aquatic > Marine > Coastal > Sediment | place: USA: Maine... | reverse complement strand
ATTCGACGGCGGACTCTGCAGCACTATTGACTAAGCACCGCAGGCCTGACAATTGATCAGTCATATTGCTGGCCTGAACAAACTGTTTATGCGCCAAGGCAACCGCTTCGTCCTTATCGCTTCTCAGTAGATAGGATAACGCTAGATTCTTAAGTGATCTCCTCGCTATTGATTCAGCATCTGCAACGTACTCAGCATCGCTAGTATTACTCGCATACACATCGAGAAACGATGAATAGAACTTGATGGCAAGCCCGTTCAACAGGAATTCGCGCACGAGGTGAATGCTCTCGACATCGGCAACCTCAGCTCTCTCAATCAGAGAACCAACCGTAGGGAGACTAAGCAACTGCGCAATCATTGCCTTATCCACGCTAGGGTCCGATAGGGTTGAGTCGAGCACACCTGCATAGGCGTCGACCAAGCTCTGCGGGAGAGCTAGATCCTTGCCCGCCACCTGATCAGACTGGAGCTCATCGATTAGTCCTATGGCGAGCAACTGAGAAGCGTTCCAGCGGTTAAAGCCATCGCTGTCGTTGACCATGAGAAATAGCAGGTCGGCACGGGAGTAGTCATAGCGCAGTCTCACTGGTGCGCTAAAGCCCCGTAGCAATGAAGGTGTTGGTTCAGATTCTAGACCCTCGAATACGAACTGCTGCTCTGCCTCTACTAGAGACAATACCTTATCGGTTTCGCCAGTAGACGTATCATCACCAAGCAATTTCAGCGGCAGGTCATTGCCATCGCTTCCCAGCAGACCCAGGCGCAGCGGGACGGTTAATGGCTTCTTATTCGACTGCCCCGGCGTGTCTGGACAGGACTGATTAACATGGAGAGTGTAACGCTGGCTATCGACATCGAATTCACTGCGAACGGAGACAACTGGCGTGCCAGCCTGATAGTACCAGTTACGAAACTGACCTAGATCGATGCCGCTTGCATCCTCCATGGCCTTCACAAAATCCTCCGTTGTTACGGCCTGTCCATCGTGCCTGTCAAAGTACAAGTCACTTCCCGCCCTAAATTTCTCAGGCCCAAGCAACAAGGCGATCATGCGAACAACTTCTGCGCCCTTCTCGTAGATGGTAACCGTGTAAAAATTGGATATTTCCATATAAGAGTCAGGTCGCACTGAATGTGCCATAGGACCACCATCTTCGGCGAACTGAACGGTCTGCAGGAATGAGACATCCTCAACCCTCTTCACTGTACGCGAGCCCATATCTGCAGAAAATTCAGAATCACGGTATACAGTGAACCCTTCTTTCAGACTAAGCTGAAACCAATCTCTACACGTAACTCGATTACCAGACCAGTTGTGAAAATATTCGTGAGCTACGACCGCTTCGACACGCTGAAAGGAAAAATCGGTCGTGGTCTTGGGGCTGGCAAGCACGCAGGAGGTGTTGAATACATTCAAACCCTTGTTCTCCATTGCACCCATATTGAAGTCATCGACAGCTACGATCATGAAAATATCGAGATCATATTCACGACCATAAACTTCCTCGTCCCAACGCATCGAGTTTTTCAGCGAGAGCATCGCGTGGTCACATTTGTCGATATCCTTCTGTTCAACAAATATGCGCAACTCAATCTCTCTATCGCTACAGGTGACAAAAATATCGTCGAGGCTCACCAAGTCACCCGCAACCAGAGCAAATAGATAGCTAGGCTTCTTAAAGGGGTCTTCCCAAGTTACCCAGTGCCTATCCGGCGCACCATCCACCTCACCACTCGCAACATTATTGCCATTGGAAAGCAGCACCGGGTACCTAGCCTTCTCCGCTGCTACCGTGGTAGTAAATTTCGACATGACATCGGGGCGGTCTAGATAATAGGTGATACGACGAAAACCTTCGGCTTCGCACTGCGTACAAAACATTTTCTTCGACTTATACAGCCCCTCTAGCGCTGTATTATTTTGCGGCTCAATTCTTGTATGGCACTCAAACTGAAAATCTTCGAGGGATGTACCTAGAAGACCATCCAACGCGGGGATAGTTAAACTTTCATCGTCTTTTAGGTATTGATCAGGCTCTAGGAGCCGTCCGTTAATAAATATTTTCTCCAACTGCAGTAGCTGCCCGTGTAACAGCAGACTATTGGCCTCAGAGCCGTCTATGCGCTTGAAGTGCAGCTTGGAGACAACTTTCGCGTGATCTTCATGCAGATCGAAATGAAGGTCTGTGGTTTCGATAGTGAATGATGGCGGCCTATAGTCTTTCAAATAGGTTGTTCTGGCCGATGCGTTTTTCATAGTTTATAACTCTGTCTTTTAAGATTTTTGGAATTCAAAATACGCCATGCGAATTAAACAAGGCATCAGCCTAGGCTTAACTATGAAGTGCGACTTCATAGCCTGCAAAGCGGCGCATATTTATTACTCCCGAATCGAGAATCAGGTATTGCCCCTTAATGCCTAGCAACGTCCCCTCTACTATTGGCGTCTTGTCGAAATTTAAAGATGTCACTTTCTCTGGGTAACTCACAACGGGATAATCGATTGATACCACATCGACTCCATTCAGGACACTGATTGCGAAGAACCCAAATTTGTCTTCAAGCTCCGTCAAATCGGACTGACACTCTCCGATCAGTCTCTTAGCCTCGGCATGCATATCTATTGGAGTAGCCTCGCCCTTGAGCATGTCTCGCCAATTAGTCTTGTCAGCGACAAACTGCTTAAACATCACTTCTACCGCACCGGACTGAAGTCTGGTGCGCACTCGAATAATAGCGAGCGCCTGGGTTGCACCCTGATCGACCCACCGTGTGGGAACTTGCGTGCCCCGCGTTATACCGACCTTGAGGCCAGAAGAATTCGCCAGATAAACGATGTGATCTTGCATGCAGAAACGCTCACCCCAGGCAGGGTCCCGACAGCTTCCCTGATCGAAGTGACACCTCTCTGGATGAATGATGCAGGAATCACACTCGGCTAGCTTCTGAAAACAAGGATAGCAATAGCCTGAATTAAAGCTCTTGTTTGTTTTGCGCCCGCAGTTTACACAATTTATCAGGCCGCTATACTGCAAGCTGATCTTCTTTTCCAACAACGGGTTCAGAGGGATTTCCTCATCACCTAAGCGCAGCTGATATTCTACGGGCTGCGAAAGACGACTACGCATCTTTCTTAGCGTTCCCTGCCCGATATTCTTCATGCCTCGTTTCCTTCTTTGATTCCTATCTCGCTTATAGAGTTAGCATTCTCAACCAGAGATATTGTTTGCAGCTGTTCAGGGATCACCTTACTCTTGCAACTAGCCGACAGATCAAATCCAATCCTATCTTCTTCAGGCAAATGTTTCGCCTCATATAATATGATGGTCTGCATGCAGAAATCCGTCTGCTGCGAATCGAGACGCACTCCATCGTTCCACTTGCCAAGCTCAACAGCAAGTTTAAGAGAATCATAAACATCCGAACTCATTTCATCTATCAACTGTTCGACAGACTCTGGCCTGCGCATGAAAAATTCTTCAAACCCTTGCTGCTTACTATCCGACATCTCATCCAACCTCGTATCAAAATTTTCTTCTAGTTTATCTTCCGACGGATTCATGACCAAGGGCGAAACGATATAGCCCTACGATCGCGACTCCCATCCCCAGGCCTGCCACTAGCCCGCCAAGATGCGCAGCACTCGCTATCCAGGATGAGGCGACTACCTCCATAGCAATCAACGCAAAAACAAAGACTACAAACATCTTATTATTGATGAGCAAATTGCTACGCGGCATAAAGCTATGCACAATCCAGGTATAGCCCACCAAGCCATAGACCACTCCCGACATGCCACCGAAATTATTGTAGCCACTCGTCAAATATTGGGCGGTGTTAGCAACGAAGGAACAGAATATTATCAACAATAGAAATAGCCAGGCTGGCTGCGCACTTTCTAATTGCCGCCCAAAATACCACAGCCACATCATGTTAAAGACGAGGTGCAGTTCGCCGAAATGGAGCAGCATAGGGCTCAAGCTACGCAGCACTTGCAGAGGACTATCTATACTCGCAAGCAGAGGAAATAGGCCCGAAGTATCTAGAATTGGATAGAATAAAATAGCCACTCGCTGTGGCTGCGAGCCAAGCAAGCTGATCAAGGCAACCAATAGGCACGCCAGAATAAGACTGAAACTTAGCGGAGCGCGCAGGAAGGCTTGAATGAGCTTGCGAATCAAATCAGCCGGGCTGAATAGAGACTGCGAGCCAGGAGCAGCATTACTCTGCCCAGAGGAGTCTCCATCAAGTGGCCAGCTCGCTAGAGCCTCACGAACCAATATCGCTTGCTGCTCACCTTCAACCCAGATCACCTGCTGGCCAGATTCCTCATTGATTCGGTGAGCAACACCCTGACTCTGCATGAATCGACTAAAGCGCAATAGGTTCACCTCTATGGGCAGACTTGCCGCTCTAATCATCATCCCTAACCAAACGACTACCCCAACCTAATTTGCTGCGGCAGGCCTGATAGAAAGTGTGCTCCGGCGGATGAATTAGTTTCAGCGGCACATCTTTCTTGCGTACTATGAGCTCATCCCCTGCTTGAGCCGTATATAGCACCTGACCATCACAGCTAACCTGTGGCTCGAGAATTTCTTTAGAGGAAATCACAATCCGGATTTCACTGTCACCATCCACTACTATTGGGCGATTGCCGAGTGAATGCGGATACATCGGCACCAGCACAACAGCGTTCAGACCCGGGTGCATGATAGGCCCACCCGCAGACAACGCATAGGCTGTAGAGCCAGTAGGTGTGGCGACGATAAGGCCATCCGACTCCTGACTGTAGACAAATATTTCGTCAACGAAGAGCTCGAATTTAATCATCTGCGCAGCCTTCCCTGGATGCAGCACGACATCGTTCAAGGCGGAACCGAGATACTGATCTTCAGAGTTATTCGAGGAGTCTCTACGTGCCTCGACATCGAGCAGAAACCTAGAATCAACACTGTAGCTGCCATCCAAGACCGCAGAGATACCCTCTTCCAATTCGTCGGGAAGGATATCAGTAAGAAAGCCGAGCCTGCCGCGATTTATACCAATCACCGGCACCTGATCGGAGGCTACAAACTTCGCCACATTTAGCATGCTTCCATCACCACCGACCACGATCACTAGATCACAAAATTTCGACAGTTCCGAGCGACGGCATTGTTTCTGTCCGTGACCGCCCACGAGTTCAGCCGTCAGATCATCTACGAAAACAGTTAAGTCTTTCCCGCTCAAAAAATCCAACAGGCGACGCAGCGTATCGACTACTCCGGCATGGCCAGGACGGCCTACGAGCCCTATATTGTTGAATTCCGCCATTGCTAAACCCTTCGCATCTTGGTTCAAGGATCTACACTGCAGCGAAGCTGCTTACCCCATCCCACGAGCGCGCCAGTATATCACAGCGAATCGCTCTCAATTCACCACATCTCCGGCTCGATAGTCATTCTTCTCGGTCGCAAAGTTGCCCCCACTTCGAGTAGAATTCAGCTTGGTTCAATCACTGGTAATCATTTGCACGCTCATGACCTCTAGCATGAACATTTTGCCCCTCAGCAGAGAATCACGTATTGCCGTTCTAGGCCTCGGTTATGTTGGCTTGCCGCTCGCTCGAGCCTTTGGCAAGGTTTATCCAACTGTAGGCTTCGACATCAATAAACAGCGTATCAGTGAGATCAATGATAGCTTCGACAGCAATAACGAACTAACTGACGAGCAGTTCGAAGAAACACTGAACATCGTATACAGCGATGATGAGCAGAGCCTGGCTGGCTGCGATTTTTACATAATCACCGCCCCAACACCTATCGACCGGCAGAATCAGCCAGATTTGGAGCCAGTTAAACAGGCGACACAAATGGTTGCCCGGTATCTCAAGAAAGGCAATTTCGTCGTCTTCGAGTCAACGGTCTATCCTGGCGCAACCGAAGAGGAATGCGTACCACTGCTCTGTGAGCTTTCTGGCTTGGCCTTCAACTCGGATTTCTATGTCGGATACAGCCCAGAACGCATCAACCCGGGAGACAAGCAACGCTCTCTCGTCGATATCGTCAAGGTAACCTCTGGCTCGACACCAGAAGCCGCACAGACGGTGGATCTACTGTACAAAAGCATTATCAAGGCTGGTACCCACCTGACTAGCAGCATCAAGGTTGCAGAAGCAGCCAAGGTGATTGAAAACACACAGAGAGATCTGAATATTGCACTAGTCAATGAGCTCGCGATCCTATTCGAGAAATTAGATATAGATACTCAGGAAGTTTTAAATGCAGCTGGTAGTAAATGGAACTTTCTCCCCTTCACACCAGGACTCGTTGGTGGTCACTGCATCGGCGTAGACCCTTACTACCTTACCTACAAAGCACAGCAAGTAGGCTACCATCCTGAAGTTATCCTTGCCGGACGACGCATCAATGATTCAATGGGTGCCTATATCGCAGAGCGCGTCGTTAAACTAATGTTGTCGAAGCGGATTCATATCATCGACTCCAAGATTTTACTACTCGGCCTCGCCTTCAAGGAGAACTGCCCAGACACTCGAAATACTAGAGTTGAAGATATCATTGAGACACTGCAGTCCTACCACAGCAACATCGACGTATGTGATCCTTGGGTAGATACTGAATCATCGGACCTGCTTATCGATAGCCCCGAAGAAAACTGTTATGACGCCATTATTATCGCCGTAGCACACGATCAATTTAGAGACCTTGGAATCGCCAGAATACGCGGTTTCGCAAAAGAAAAATCTGTAATATTCGATGTCAAACACGTCTTCAATTCCAAGGAAGTAGACGGCAGTCTCTAGTTTGTTAGTCACAGTCAAGATGGGCCATATATATTGAAAATACTCGTCACTGGTAGCGCCGGCTTTATCGGACACGCTCTCTCGCAGCGCCTGCTGGAGCGTGGCGATGAAGTCATAGGCATAGACAATCTGAACGACTACTACGATGTCGAATTAAAGAAGGCACGGCTAGCTCGACTCGATAGTCATAAAAATTTTAGAAATTTCGAAGCAGATCTCGAGAGCGCCGAAGTAATTGCCAATATTTTCAAAGAGCAACAACCGCAGCGAGTAGTGAACCTGGCTGCACAGGCCGGAGTGCGTTACTCTCTAAAAAACCCACAAGCCTATGTGAGCGCAAACCTTGAAGGCTTCGTGAACATCCTCGAAGCTTGCCGTCACAACGCGGTAGAACATCTCGTTTATGCCTCTAGCAGCTCAGTATACGGCAGCAATAGCAAGCTTCCCTTCTCGGTTCACAGCAGTGTCGATCATCCCGTTAGCCTCTATGCAGCGAGCAAGAAGGCAAACGAATTATTCGCGCACACTTACAGCCATCTATTTTCTCTACCTACTACCGGCCTCCGATTCTTTACTGTCTACGGACCTTGGGGTCGTCCAGACATGGCCTTGTACTTATTCACCAAGGCAATACTGGCAGGCGAACCGATAGACGTATTCAACAACGGCAATCACAGACGCGATTTCACTTATATCGATGACATCGTCGAGGGCGTGGTGCGCACGATCGACAAGATTGCGACGCCAAGTGATGTCTTCGATTCCCGAAACCCAGACCCGGCTACTAGCGATGCCCCCTACCGTGTTTTCAACATCGGCGGCGGTAATCCCGTCGAGCTTATGCGCTACATCGAGACCATAGAAGGCTGCCTAGGCAAGAGTGCGCTAAAAAACTTCTTGCCCATGCAGGCGGGTGACGTGCCAGAGACCAGCGCCGATGTAACAGCACTGGCGGACTATGTAGGCTACAAGCCGGAAACGAAAATAGAAACAGGGATTGCACGATTTATCGATTGGTATCGAGACTACTACAAAGATTAAGAGAAAAACCTGATTGGGGAAGTGGATAAAAGGAATTTAACTAATTCGGGGACTACTCGATGCTAAGCATATAAGGCTCTCGCGTGTACACCAGCTCACCACTACTCTCTACCCAGTAGGCGACGAACACTGACAGTTTCTGATTAGTGAATTCCTGACCGAACTGAAAACCATTCAATATAGTAAGATGTTCAAGCGTGCGTAGCGAACGCTTGCCGCTGAATGCTATCAAGCCTTCGACAGTGTTATCCCACTCTTCCAACTCTCCTAGCTCGTTCAACTGGAAAAGACCCTGCCCCTCAAGTCCTATCAGCACATAAATACCACCGTGTAGAGCGATGTGGCGCGCGTCTAATTGTACTTCAGCCTCGAGAGTTACCATGTCAGATGTACTAACCGCCCTAGTGAAAGACAAGCCACCATTACGGCTCGCTGCTATAGATATATTCGCTGTACTCACTTCTCCCGAGAGCGTTGAGACAACGGCATTCGGCAACTCGGGAACCTGCGTCGGAAAATAATTCGCTATCTGATGCCGAACAAGATTCAGAGACTTGACGGCATCGGCCCCGAACTCATGCTCAGCATCGACACCACAATCAAAGCCTAGGCAGTCTTGAAGCGGATTGGAGAAGAGTGATACCCGCGTCTGAGTATTGAACGCCCCCGGATAGGCCATCACCGTAACGAACTGCCCCTCGACTCCATAGCCCGTTGAAAAATTAAAGGTACCCCCGCTACCGTCTTCCAGCTGCGAATGACTGAGCCCCATGTTATGGCCTAGCTCATGAGCGGCAACAAGATCGACTGGGCAATCTACTGCTATATGGGAATAGGCGGTGTTTCGTTCAGCTTCACTACTAAAGTCCCCATTGGTACCAAACCCACCTACCGGCGCCAAGCCGCAGCGCCCTTCACCGGCTTGCGTTGGCCGGAACAGCATTACCAGATCTGCACCATAGGTATTTCGCAAAGCTTCTACACTACTAAACGCGCTGTGCGTCTTCTCCATTAGATGACTCAGAGCAGTGTCCATGTCATCACTGTCGTTGTAGTCAACGAGGCCGTGATAGACCGGACGCAATGTTATCTTGACCCCACTATCGGCATAGACTTGATTTGCAACGCTAATCAATTGATTTATACGGGTCTGAACACCATGGGGATAGATGGCAGCAGCACCTGGTGTATAGAGAGTTAGCACGTCGATAATAGAATTACTGTTGTCCACAGAATCTGGATTAGTGGCATCGGTAGATAGCAACATCTCATTGAAGTCGCTAATGCCATCGCCATCGCTATCCACTCGAATATCTTCGACTACATTGACAAAACCATCGACTCGCAGATCTCCCATCAGCACCGAGCTGATAACACGGGGCTTAGCTCGATCATCCGTCGACACGCTATAGCTGAATGATTTTTTCTCTCCAGGCAAGAAACTGCCAAGCTCACAATAGATGATTTCCTGCAGGGAAAGACTCAGCTGCTCGCGACACTCAGCTGGCGCTGCAACTAACTCGCTATTTTCAAGAACAAAAAAAACTTCCACATACAAATCGTCATGCGATTGAGCGCTGATGTTTTCAAACTCGAGGCTAACTTCAATCTCACTACCAACCAGTACGCTATCGTTGGTAAATTTTTGAGTGATACGAAAATTACTCGGGTCAATATCAGGCGTGCTCACCGCCGCCAAATCAGTACCCGTAGATGCTGCTTGTGAACTTACGTCATCGACCTGCATAGGCAGGATGGATGTTATTTCTGACTGAGGCTTCTGTAGCCCCCCAGCGCTGCTGGACTTATCAATAATGATGTAATCATTCTGAAAATCTTGCTCGATGCCAACGAGATTGCCAGGCTTATAGATCCAACCCTGATAGTGCGCACTGTCTGCATTCGCTATTGCGTATATCTGGAAAGTCTCATCATCACTACTCAGATGCCCGAACAGGTTCCGCTGCCCCTGGGTGATTGTGAGGGAGAAAAATCTATCACCATCTCGCCCTTCTGCCCCGATTACTCGATCGCCATTTACATAGCTATCCAACATCACAACCTGCAATTGTATCTGCCTGCTGTCGGATATTTGCAGACTGAGATAGGCGCCCATGCGAATGTCGCCTAACTGAGCGCTATCCAGAGCTATCGGCTGGGAGATCTCCGCATAAGTTGGCGGCTGCTGCTGGCTGTCTAGTTGTTGTATGGGGTAGATGAACGCCTGCTGCCCATGCAGTGGGACCAGCCAAAGCAGGACGAGCATAGAGAAGAACCGGCTTATACCGTTCCTAATTAAGGTCTGCTTGATTGCTAGTGAGTTGGACATGGCGATGATTAGTTAGCGGCTGCTGGCACTTCTCAACTAATTTTCTCCTCAGACAGATTGCGAGCGAGGCTTTACAACTTGGCCCGAGAGCTTGTTATTTTAGCTACTAGTCCGACACATTGCTATCTGGAACTCGAGCTAGTTCAGCCGCCCAATTAATGCCATTGTACATTAGATAGTGATATTATCTACTTGTTTTTATTAATGTTATTTGTGGATCCCACCACTATGAATCGCCACTATTTCAGTCCCTGCCGAGATCACTCCACTCTCAATTAAATCAAATACAGCATAAAACAGCTTGCCGGTATAAACCGGTTCGAGGGGCAAATCGGAGAATTCAGCGAATTCCCTTAGGAATAACTGCAGGGCAGGATTGCTTCGCGCATAACCGCCACAGTGATGCGTATCGTCGACCCGCCAATCAACGGGGTCGATGCAGCCACAGGCCTGTAGCTGGCCCAAAACTTCACCCTGCAGATAGCCATCCCCCTTCAAAACGCTGACTCCCAACACCTCGGGAGCGCTATCACCCTGGATTTTCGACAAACCGCTTATCAGGCCCGCCATCGTGGTGCCGGTGCCACAACACAACGCGACCAAGCGCTTAGCATCGGCATCTTGCCACTTCAATAGCGATGCGATCTCTGCGCAGCCCTTGATAGCCAGAGAATTGCTACCCCCCTCTGGCAATAGGTGAAAGTCACCGAATCTGACACGTAGTTCATGCAGAAAATCGGCATCTTGCTTGCGCCGATAATCATCGCGACTTACCGGGAACAAGGTCATCCCCTGCTCCCTCGCATACGCAAGAACCGGATTCAAGGGCTCAGGCATTTCTCCGCGCACGATGCCGATCGTTTTCATGCCTACTAGTTTGCCTGCGCCAGCAAGCGCATGAAGATGATTCGAGTAGGCCCCGCCGAAGCTGAGTATTGGCAGGTCAGCTTGCTTCTGAAACTCGAGCAGATTGTATTTCAGCTTGTACCATTTATTACCCGAGAGCAGCGGATGGCATTTATCCAGACGCAGAACACTCAGGGACACAGCTGCTTGACTCAACAACTCACAGTGCAGTGGCTCGATGACGGGTGTGCTAATAGAAATATCTACTGGCATAGGCAGTGAAATGGGAAAAAACCAAGGGAGCTCTTAGAAGAAAAATGGCGGACCGGACGAGACTCGAACTCGCGACCTCCGGCGTGACAGGCCGGCATTCTAACCAGCTGAACTACCGGTCCGCAGCAATCTTCTAACTATGTGGTGGGTGATGAGGGATTTGAACCCCCGACATTCGCCTTGTAAGGGCGACGCTCTCCCAACTGAGCTAATCACCCATAGCACAGAGAGAGGCGCATTTTACCGACTTGGAGTGACATGTCAACAATGACGGCGCTCTCAGAGCGAAACAAGCGAAAAAAAATAGCACTATTTGCCTACTTACTGGCATGAGTAAAGGAGCCGTCCCAATCTTCAGCCAGAACTTGCTCCCTCAGTATCTCGATTCGTTCTAAATACACCTTATACAGCAGGGTATCTGGCTCGTTCTGCTGCAAAGTCTTGAGATTACTTTCGGCGCCATCCCAATCTTGAGCGAAGTAGCAAGCTAACGCCTCGTGATAATCAGACAGCCTCTCGGTTAGCTGCGCATCGGCCTTATTCAATTCACAGATAGGCTCGAAGCAATCCACAGCCTTGACCTTTCCCTTCACCTTGACTCTATCGATGTGTCGAAACAGGAAACCATCCAAGCCCTTTATCGCCGCCTCACCTACTAGCAGCCTTATCCCATAGAATTTCGTGAGCCCCTCGAGCCTTGAACTCAGATTAACAGCATCGCCCAATACGGTATAGGAACGACGATAGATCGAACCCATGTCCCCGACATTCATCATGCCAGAATTAACGCCAATGCCGATAGCAACCTCGGGATAGCCCCTAGCCAAGAACACGGGACGCAGCTCTTCGACTTTCTCCAACATTAATAGAGCCGCCTTAATTGAATTCTCTCGGTGATTTAGGTCTTCCAGAGGTGCTCCCCAGAAGGCCATCACCATGTCGCCAACATACTTATCGATGGTGCCATTGTTCTCAAAAATAATCTGCGTAATCGGTGTGAAGAAATCGTTCATTAATTTCTTCAGCTCGGTAGCGCTTAACGCCTCAGAGATCGTGGTGAAATTTCGTATATCACAGAAAAGGACGCTTAGATCCTTACTCTCACCCTCGAAGCTATAGTTGTCTGGGTCATCCAGCATCGAATCGATATGCGCTGGGGGGACATATTGATCGAACATGCCTTTAATCGTCTTACGCGTCTGACTTTCACTCAGGAATCCGTAGATCAGGTTAATCGTTGTAACAAGCAAGATTAGAATCAAGAAAAGAACAAGTGGAAAGTCCAATTTGTAGATATTCCACAATTGAAAATTACCCCACACGGTTGCCGTGAGCAATCCCGTTCCAGCTACCACCATGCTCGCCGCACCCATAAGCGGAAAAACCATCGACATGAGCAAGCCTAAAGTGGTTATGCCTACAAACAGCGCCCCACCAGTCCAGTCCGGCCTGTAGGGAAAATAAATACTTGTAGGCGGGCTAAAACCAGAGAAAGCCGACTCGGTCGACGCTTCACCAGAATTCACTTCCAGTGTAGCTACAGAATCCAACAGGGCATTCAACATATTCGCGTGCACCTCTACACCTGGGTACACAGTGTCCAGCGGCATCGCTCGAATATCGCCTAGGCCGGGTGCACTGGTACCAACCAGCACAAGGCTATTCTGCAGCTGATTTACTTCTTCTTCTGTCAGATTATCTCTGAGCACATCGGTGGCCGAGATATACGGGAATGAATTGTCATCGAATTCCGATGACGGACCGATATACGGCACAGTGACTCTGGCAAAGCCATCGGTTGGAATCTCGAATCGACCGGCACCGACGCCGATACCTACGCCACGCACAACCTCTAAGCCATCATAGTCTTCCGTGATCAGCTCGTAGCTTTCGGCAAAGTTGTAAACACGAACCATCTCTAGTGAAAGCGTTGGAAATAAATCTGAGCCGTAACGCATCATTAATGGAACGCGGCGCACCACACCATCCAAATCGGGCACTTGATTCATACTGCCGTTGCCGAAGGCAGCAGATTGCAAGACACCGATGTTGCCGGTGTAACCCGTCATGTCTGAGACGGTAATGTCTTCTGCCAACTCAATCCCAATATCAACTATGGATTCTGGTAGTTCGTTGTATGTCGCGGTGGACTGTGTAGTGAAATTGATTGCTAGAACTACATCGATACCACTTTGCATCGCGTTAGCAAAATATTGGTCAGCATTAATCTGTGGCTCGATCTCAGTCAAAGTCTCATTGAAGCTCGAATCAAATTGGGATAGATCGACGGTCTGCAGTAGATCGCGAATACTACGATCCGGCTCTGGAAAGGTGATGTCGAAACCAACCACGAGAACACCATTGTCTCGCAGCTTCTCAACCAGCTGTCCAACCTTGATTCGATTCCAAGGGTATTGCCCCTCAGCCTGTAATGAACGCTCATCCAGATCAACAATAACAATCTTGTTATCAGCCGACTTAAGGGGTTTTGGCATGATGCTGAGTCGCTGATCGTAGACCAAAAATTCAATCCGTTCGATGATATTCGCGATCACAGTAGGTGGATTAAGTTGCAGCCACAGAACGAAGCAGGTACTAAAGATTCCCAGATAGATAGGCAGTCTCTTGCCTTCGGAGACAAAGCGGCGAATGGGCTGTAGCCATGTTGAGAGATTCATATAACGCCTGATCCGATAGGATTCCCCAAGGGAATGAAATGATTATATGCCAAAGGGCCTATACATAAAACGGACGAGATAGTATGTTGCGCCAATCCTATACAGGTTCAAGCTGGACAACGGTTAAACACGAGCACTAAGTTATGAAAATATTCAAAGAATTCCGCTTTGAGGCGGCTCACAGGCTCCCCAATGTACCCGAAGATCACAAATGTGCCCGCCTTCACGGCCACTCCTTCCTCGTGAAAATTGAAGTCGAGGGACCTGTTGGCATCGACAGTGGCTGGGTTATGGATTTCTCAACGATAGCCGATGCATTCAATCCGATCCTGGCACGACTCGATCATTACTACCTGAATGAAATCTCTGGACTAGAGAATCCAACGAGCGAAGTACTCGCGCGCTGGATTTGGCATGAACTTCAACCGCAACTCCCTGAATTATCGTCCATCGAAATTCGCGAAACCTGTACCAGTGGCTGCGAATATCGGGGAGACTGAGCGGGTTTAGTCCGCCGCGAAGTTTATCGGTTCTATCGCTTCGTTCTGAAGCCGCTCTGTACTAAGCTGCGTTCTCTCTTTAATCAACTTCTTGCTGATCATGAATTCTTTAGGGCGGGCCACGCAGTCCGCTGCGATCAACACCCCATCCTTTAAATAGAATAGGGCGAAGCTTGCCTCGGTTCCACCATCCGTCTCCCCCCTCATTACAACTTGATCATAATCAGCACTGAGACCAACCATCTGCAGCTTTATCGAATATTGATCCGACCAAAACCAAGGCACTGCGTCGTACACTTGCTCTTTTCCACAAATATTGGCTGCCGCCACACGCGCCTGATCATTCGCATTCTGAACCGATTCCAATCTTATCTGGCGTTGGTAAATTAGACTGGGGTGCACAGTGCAGTCACCCGCTGCATAGACATGCTCGTCACTGGTACGGCAATACTCGCTTACCTGTATGCCAGCCCCACATTTGATACCTGCATTCAGTGCCAGAGTCGTATTCGCCTCCACCCCTATGCCGACTATTAGGAAATCCGCTCTGAACTCCGTACCATCGGCACAGCCAATGAGCTTTTCCTGCCCTTCTTCCTTAACCGACTCTACTTCCACCCCAGTATAAATCTCTACGCCATGGGACTCATGTAACCTCTGCATATAGTCCGACATCGCTGGGTTTGTCACTCTCTGCAAGATGCGTTCGGACATTTCTAACACCGACACATTGACTTCCTGCTGCGCTAATACTGCAGCCGCCTCTAGACCGATATAACCACCGCCTATTAGCAGAGCACGTCGCCCCTTCTTAATATGCGGCGCAAGCTGAGCAATATCCGCAGCCGTGCGAATATAGAATACGTTCTTCATGCCCCTAGCGGGAATGAATTCCCGCACACTAGCACCGGTACACAATGCTAGTTTGTTATAGCCCAAGGTCTCACCGCTATCCAATCGAACTTCTCTTGCCTGAGTATCGATACTATTTACCCGAGTAGAGAGCAGCAGCTCGATATCGTTGTCGACATAGAGCTTGACAGGACGCAGGTGCATGGCATCCAAGTCTTTCTTTCCCGCGAGGTGTTCCTTTGACAAAGGCGGCCGATGATAGGGCAGCTCGGACTCTTCGCCGATAAGCTTTATAGGTGCTGTCCAACCTTCTTTGCGAAGTTGCAGGGCAAGAGAAACCCCGGCATGACTAGCGCCTACAATGATGCAGCTATCACTCATAATTTGTTCCTGAATTTAGATACACAGCGATCACTAGCCGGATAGCTGCCAGTCAATTGCCGTCTTGTTATGTGCCAGTAGATATTCGTTACTCTTGGAAAAATGGTGATTGCCATAGAACCCTCGGCTAGCTGATAGCGGAGAGGGATGTGGAGAGTGCAGGACTAAGTGTCGCGTCCTATCTATCATCGCACCCTTCTTCTGGGCATAGCTCCCCCATAGAATAAAAACGATGTTTTCCGCTTCAGCATTCAAATGATTTACTATGCTATCGGTAAACCTTTCCCAGCCCTTGCCCTGATGTGATGCGGCTAGACTCGCCTCTACAGTTAGCACTGAATTGAGTAGCAACACTCCCTGCTGCGCCCAGTCGCTGAGGCAGCCATGATTCGGCGGCTGGAAATTTACATCAGCGGCCAGCTCTTTGTAGATATTCCGCAAGGAAGGTGGCACTCGGACACCCTGTCTAACAGAGAAACAGAGGCCGTGTGCTTGCCCAGGTCCGTGATAGGGATCTTGGCCCAGGATCACAAGCTTCACGGCATCGAATGGCGTCGCATTGAGTGCAGCGAAGATTTCATTGCCTTCTGGATAGATCGTCTTACCTAGCGCCTTCTGTTTACGCAAAAAGTCGCTAAGCTCAGCCATATACTCCGAATCGAAGTCGCCCCGTAGTCTATCTCTCCAGGATTTGTCTAACTGTATCTCACGGGCTTCTGCTTCAGTCTGGCGCACTCGTCTTTACTCTTTTGCTAACAGCAAGCCAGCTAGGCTGAATCTTGTTGCGGTCGCAGGTGTGGAAACAGCAAGACATCCTTAATAGAAGCAGAATCGGTAAACAACATGACCAAGCGATCGATACCAATACCCTCACCCGCTGTCGGCGGCATACCATACTCTAAGGCCGTCACGTAGTCGTGATCGAAATGCATCGCCTCACTATCGCCAGAATCTTTCTGCTCCACCTGCTCCTTAAAGCGCTCCGCCTGATCCTCAGGATCGTTAAGCTCTGAAAAACCATTCGCCAACTCTCTGCCGCCAATGATCAGCTCGAAGCGATCTGTAATCTCAGGATTCTCTTCATTACGTCGGGCAAGCGGGGAAACCTCGATAGGGTATTCTGTAATGAAGGTGGGTAGATCAAGTTCAGCCTCTACCTTCTGATCGAATATCTCCATCAGTATTTTGCCCTTCGGCCAGCTGTCATCGAAATGCACATCGAGACTAATAGCTAATGCCGCCACAGACTCTGTCGAGGCGAATGCAGAATCATCCGTAACGCCACAATATTTTTTTATTGAATCCGTTACAGAAAGCCGCGCAAAGGGTTCAGCGAAATCGTATTCCGATCCCTGAAAACTAACTTTGGTGCTGCCGTTGATATCAATCGCTATTTCACGAAAAAGATCTTCCGTAAGATCCATTAGATCCTGATAACGCGCATAAGCCTGATAGAACTCCAACATTGTAAACTCAGGGTTATGGCGCGTAGATAGACCCTCGTTTCTAAAATTCCGATTCAACTCGAAGACGCGCTCGAAGCCGCCTACAACCAGACGCTTAAGGAACAATTCTGGCGCCACACGGAGATACATATCTTGATCCAATGCATTGTGGTGAGTGATAAAAGGCCTCGCTGTCGCCCCGCCCGGAATCACCTGCATCATTGGGGTCTCCACCTCCATAAAATCCAACGACTCAAAATAGCGGCGAATGAACCGCAAGATACGAGATCGAGTCTGAAATATTCTACGAGACTGCTCGTTAACGATTAAATCAACATAGCGCTGCCGGTAACGCATTTCAGTATCAGTCAGTCCTTTGTGTTTATCAGGCAATGGACGTAACGACTTAGTAAGCAATTCAAACTTGGAGGCACGAAGCGTCAGCTCTCCCTTTCCGGTCTTAAACACTTCACCGTGAACACCGATTATATCGCCGAGATCGAAAGACTTAATCTCTTCGGCCTGCTCTTCAAGGAACGACTTGTTATTAATGTAGACTTGCATCTGACCGCTACCGTCTTGTAAAACGACGAATGGTCCACGCATACGAACTATCCTTCCCGCTATAACAGCAGTAACCGCTAGCCCTTCTAGTTCTTCCTTCGTCTTGCTGTCGTATTTTTCGATCAGACCAGTCGATGCGTCCTCTTTAACAAATCCATTAGGGAATGCCTCTCTCTTCCCACGGATGGCTGTTAGCTTTTCTCTGCGCTGGGCGATTAGCTTGTTTTCGTCCTGATTTTCTTCAGTCATCTGTCTTGAGTTCCTGTAACCCTGCTATCAATTCTATTTGTTCGATTCATGCTTACGCGAGCCTACACTACAGGCCCATCTTTAAACTCGCCTCGATAAACTTATCTAAATCACCGTCGAGTACAGCGCCGGTATTCGTCATTTCGACATTGGTGCGCAAATCCTTAATGCGAGAAGCATCTAAGACATAGGAGCGAATCTGACTACCCCAGCCTATATCTGCCTTCGATTCCTCAACGCTCTGCATCTCTTCTTTCTGTTTCAATTCTTCCAATTCATACAACTTTGCCTTCAGCTGCTTTATCGCCGCATCTTTGTTCTTATGCTGCGAACGCTGACTCTGACATTGAACCACTATGCCACTCGGCTCATGGGTCAGACGAATGGCGGAGTCCGTTTTATTGACATGCTGACCGCCTGCACCACTTGCCCTGTAAGTATCTATTCGTACCTGCGACATATCGAGATTCACTTCGATATCATCATTTATCTCCGGCGACACAAACACCGAGGCAAAGGATGTATGACGCCGACTCCCTGAGTCGAATGGTGACTTACGGACTAGACGATGCACACCGGTTTCCGTTCGTAGCCAACCGAAGGCAAATTCGCCGCTGATATGAATTGTTGCGCTCTTAATTCCAGCAACATCACCACCGGAAACTTCTACAAGCTCCGCCTTGAAGCCCTTACTCTCACCCCAGCGCAGATACATCCTAAGCAGCATCTCAGCCCAATCCTGAGCTTCGGTGCCTCCGGAGCCGGCCTGAATATCAAGATAGGCGCTGGCCTCATCCATCTCCCCAGAAAACATGCGACGAAATTCGAGCTTTTCTAAACCAGCCTTCAGAGTTTCAAGCTCTTTGTTCGCCTCATCAAAGAGCTCCTCATCAGACTCTTCTTGCGCCAACGTCAACAGCTCTGCTATGTCGGCAATACCAGAATCCATTTTCTCGATGGTCTGCACTACCGCTTCCAGATTTGAACGCTCCTTGCCGAGGGCCTGTGCGTATGCTGGTTTGTCCCAAACCGAAGATTCACCTAGCTCGAGCTCAACCTCAAGCAGCCTTTCCTTCTTAGTCTCATAGTCAAAGATACCCCCTGAGACTATCGGTTCTGCTACCTAACTCCTTTAACACCCCAAGTTGACTGTTAATTTCCAACATCTTGCTAAATCCTGTTTGCTGCCCTCACTGTACTGCGTGGGCAAAGGCTGCATTTTACCTTATTAATTGCCCAATATGTCAGTTCACAATAGCTTAGCTTGCCAGCCATTCTCGAAGCTGTTGGCTAAACTTGAAAGCGTGTAAGCTCTGCTCTGAAAGCGATGCCATTCACCAAGCCTTTGACCCAACGCCAAACAGTAGATTCACCCAAAATGAAAATCGAGAATGCCAAAATCACCTGGCTTGAATCAGGCCTGCCCTACTCGAGCGAGTTTCAGGATATTTATTATTCGCGAGATGATGCTATCGCAGAGAGCCAGCACGTCTTCCTAGAGGCAAATAAACTCCAACAGCGCTGGGAACAGGACGACAGCATTGATGCCTTCCATATTGGAGAATTGGGATTTGGCAGTGGACTCAACTTCCTACAGGTCATAAAACTCTGGCAGGCACTGGATAGACGACCAGCACGCCTCCATTACATCGCATTTGAGAAGCATCCTCTCAAGCTTGAGGAATTAAAGAGAATCCATCAGCACTGGCCGAGTCTCGCTATCCAAAGCGCTGAACTATCGGAACAATACACGGATCATAGCGAAGGCTGTCACCGCATACCTCTCGCGAATGGGGTTATCCTCGATCTCTATTTTGGCGATGCCCTGGAGCAATTGAATCAACGTATGGTGGACTCATGCCCCTCGATACAGTGTTGGTTTCTAGACGGCTTCTCTCCAGCAAACAACACCGAGCTCTGGGAAGAATCTCTCATGCACCTCATTGCTCGCTGCAGCGATGAGGACACCACACTTAGCACCTATAGCGTAGCGGGAAAAGTACGCTCTGCGCTCAAAAGCGCGGGCTTCGAAGTCACTAAAACTGAAGGTTTCGGCAGAAAACGCCATAGCCTATTCGCGACATTCGCCAAAAGCGAAATAACAGAACTGCCGCTCCTAGATGCTCCTTGGCTCACGCTGCCAAAGCTACAATTCACAGGGAAAGCTGCCGTCATCATCGGCGCTGGTCTCGCCGGCTGCAGTACGGCACACAGCCTCGCGCAGCGCGGCTGGAAAGTAACTGTAGTCGACGCCGGGCCCACACCCGCAAACGCCGCATCAGGAACTTCCCAAATGGCCCTGCGTTGTCGCCTATTTAACGCGCCCTCAGCAGAGGCACAATTCTTTTTACACGCTTACCTTTTCGCACTGCGGCAATTCAAACAGATGCGACAGCACGC
>Ga0316189_10001955_pt1 | contig 20366 bp, 15 predicted proteins | sample LowCovwburrow_MG_FD_204930 | JGI IMG/M metagenome (GOLD analysis project Ga0316189, IMG submission 204930) | Coastal sediment microbial communities from Maine, United States - Lowes Cove worm burrow | ecosystem: Environmental > Aquatic > Marine > Coastal > Sediment | place: USA: Maine... | reverse complement strand
GAGAGCGGAGAGTGAAGAGCCTGACCGCCAGCTCACACGCCGAGCGTAGCCCGCCGACGACCGCTCCGGACCCGCTCGCCAGCTCCGCTCGCGGGTCTCAAGCCCTGGACGAACGAGCCCAAGACGAACGAGCCCTGGACGAGCGAGCCCTGGGCCTGCCCTGGGAGCCAGGCCCGCGACGTTCAAAGAGACGCGCTGATGACGGCGCCCCCGTCCAAAGGCTCAGTTGACGCTCGCGCTCGCGCTCGCGCTCGCCTTGCCGTTGCCGCGGCTCTTCTTGCCCTTCGCCGGCTGCTGGGACTTGCCGGGATCGAGCGTGAACTTCGGCGCCCGCTCGGGATCGCACTCCGGCGGCGGGCCGAAGCCGCTCGCGTCGAAGTCGTAGTCCAGCGCGCCTCTCCCCTTGGGCTCCGTGCTGTTGGCGACGATCTCGACGGTGTGGTCGCCCTTCCGCGCTGGCGTGCAGTAGGAGAGCAGGTAGAAGCGCTTCATGTGGCGCTCGATCCGCTCGGCGATCGCCTCGAAGGCCTGAGTCACCGCCGCGTCGTCGGCGACGAGCTCCGTACCGTCGCGGCCGATGTCGTCGAGCTTCGCCTTCTCGATCTCAGCGCCGACACCGATCGCGAACATCTCGTAGTTGCCGTACTCGACCTTGTCGAGCTCGCCGTTCATCTCCTCACGGGTATAGCGAGCGGCCCGGTCCGAACCGTCCGAGAAGACCACGAGCGTGCCGAATTTCAGCGGCTTCTTGTCCTTGTCGAGCGCCTTCTTGAGCTCGCGGATCCCGAGGATCACGCCGCCGTGGAGGTTGGTCGAGGGGTCCTTCGGCTTGTAGGTCCGCAGCTTCTCGATCCCGCCCTCGGCCTTGCCCTGGGCCTCGGTGAAGGGGACCACCGGGTGCAGCTTCTCGTCGCCGTCGAAGGCGTAGACGGCGACCTTCTGGTGCTGGCCGACGCTCTCTGTGAACTGTTTGGCGGCGTCGACCAGCTTGTCCGCCTCACCGGACTCGGTGATGCTGCCGGAGACGTCGAGGAGCAGCAGCGTGTACATGACCGCGGCAACCTCCGGGTTTTGGATGGTCTGCTTGCTCTCGAAGACTGAGACCAGCTCACCGTCCTCGTAGATCTCAAAATCCTCCGCCTCGAGGCCGGCGACCGGCTCATCTCCCTTCTCGACGGTGAAGAAGACCCAGACGTTGTTCGGCTTCTCGGCGGCCGAGTTGAGCAGGGTGACCTCCAGGTGCGAGCAGGCGGCCGCCCCAAGAGCGGCTCCCCCGATGACGAGGGTACGAAGTGCGTTCCAGACGGAGCGAGTGTTCACCGCGCGATTACCCCAGCCGCCGCCCCGCATGTCAAACGGTTCTGGGACTTCGGCGGCGATCGAGCGCTGAGTTCGCGAATATCGCGGGCGAGGATGCACAGTGCCGCCTAGGGCCCCCAGACGGCGCCCAACGACGCCCCAACGACGTCGCGCAGATCCGAGCACAAACCGCGTTGCACGCTCGCCCGGCCGAGCGTAGGCTAGCGATCCGAGGCTTCTATGGTTGGCATCCGACGCGCGCTCGCTCTCCTCATCCTCTCCCTCTACTTCTGGCAGTTCCTGCTGACAGCGTTCCTCGGACCTGAGGAGCTCTTCGCATGCTTCGTCGGGCTCGCGGCCTGCTACGGGCTCGCCTTCTTCGGCGTCGCCGCCGAGTGGTTCTGGGCTCGCTGGTTCGCGATGGGGGTCGGCAACTTCGGCTCGCTCTTCCTCCTGACCCTCCTCCAGGTCGGCTTTGAGCCCTCGATCGCCATCCTCGGCTTCTCCCACCTGGCGATCACCATCTTCCTCGCCGGCGAGGGCATGGCAGCCCGCTACGAGCGCTCCGAGGCGACCGCCGAGCGCTGGAACCTCCAGGAGGAGTCGCTGACCCAGCTCCGCCGGGCGGTGAAGTCTGCCGGCATGTCCCTGCCGCTGCTCATCCTCTACACCCTCGCCCCGCAGGCCGAGCTCATGGAGGTCGCCGCCCTCGGCCTCGGCCTCGCAGGCGTCGCCGGCCTCATCCGCGGCCGCACCTGGAGCCTCTTCGCCCTCGGCGGTGCCGGGACCATCGCCCTCCTCGACGGCCTCGGCTGCTTCGGCGCCCCCGCGGTCGGCTACATGCTCCTGACCCCCAACGGCTCGCTCATCCTCTCGGGGACGATCTTCGCGATCATGGCAGGCTCGCTGGTGATCATCCCGATGCTCTACGCCAAGCCGATGCTCCGCTTCCTCCGCCAGCGCTGAGCCAAGCAGGTCAGACCCACGAAACGAAGAAGGCCGGGCCTCCACCCGGCCTTTTTCATTGGTTCGACGGTCGAGCGAGAACCGACGGGCAGAACCGAGGAGGCGGGTTCACCGGTGGTGAAACTCTCAAGAACCTCCCTCGATGAACGAAGCTCAGCGAGCGACTCTCATCCCCCGCGGGTCGGCATTGCCGGTGGCGAGCTCTCTCGGGCCGCTCAGCCGCACTGAGCTTCGGTGCCGCAGAACTCCGCGTCGACGAAGGCGCCCTCGAAGAGGGCATCGCCGAAGATCGCCGCATAGGAGCCCGAAGCGTACCCACCCTCCCAAGTGTCGATCGTCAGCCAACCGCCGCCGTAGGCGTCGCCGGAGCTGCTCTCGCCCTGAGGGAGAGGATAGGTGCCGGGCTCGAGCGGTCCGCCCATCTCCGTGGCCGTCAGCCTCAGCCACGGCTCACTGAACTGCGTCTTGCAGACCGCCTCGTCCTCGCCCTGGTCGATCTCGAGCTTGACCGCGGGGCCGTCATCGGGCCCACAGTCGTTGTCGAGACGGAACCGATCAAGAGGGATCGCAGACCCGGGCAACGTCGACGTGGGGACACAGTAGTTCCCACCGCAGTCGTCGGTGGAGTCGCAGCCACAGCTCCCCGACTCGTCGGCGCAATTGTACTGCGAGCTCGTGCAGAGGCCCCAGTTCGCGCCATAGCAGACCTCGCCCTCGCCACAGTCGCCGTCGCTGCTGCAGGACGGACGGACGCAGCCCTCGTCGTCAAAGCGACTCGCGAACTCGCCGCAAGACTCGCCACAGTCGTAGCCGCCCACGCAGCTGAACCCGTCGCTCACGGGGCAGATTGGATCCCCCGTCGTCGGCGAGCTGGTCGAGCCCGTCGTCGGGTCTGTCGCCGAGGTCGTCGTGATCGTGACCGTCGCCGTCTGGTTCGTGGTCCCGGTGGTGCTCGTCGAACCATCGGTCGTCGAACCATCAGAGTCGGTCGTCGAGCCAACCGGTGACGGACAGGCGGTGACGAGCGCCAGGGAGACGAGCCCCCCAAGCACTCCCGCCAGGCGAGGAGAGTTCGTGGTCGTAGTCGTGATCATCGTAGCTAAGCCTTTAGGGTGGTCTTGAGATGCCGAGCCAGGCCCGACCAAGTTCAAGGAGATGGGAGTAGCACAGCGCTGCGACAGACGCCTCTGCGCGATACAGCGCCCTAGAGCGGCGACTCCTCGCCCCTTTTGCCGGATCCCACAGTCGGCGTACACCCCAAAAAGGACGCGGGCTCAGGGGCCACAGCGTCGAGGCCACAAAGCCGAGCTCAGGCGCCCCTGAGATCCCTGACGAGGGTCCATCGCACGCTCACCTGCCCCATCGGTCCTGCTGGCTCCACAATGTGCGGAACGCACCAGCCCGCTAGGCCGCGGCCAGACCCGCGAGGTAGTCGCGCGCCAACCCAAGATTGTCGTGATCCCAGGGGTGGAAGTCGCGCCGGAGGTACTCACGGATGCCCCGCATGAAGACAGTCCGGAGGATCGGCTTGTGCTGGCGGAGCTCCCTGAACTGACGGACCACCTCGCGGGCGCCGAGCTCCTCCTGGCGGATGAGCATCGTCGCGCCGAGGGCCCAAAAACCGATCAAGGTCGCCGTCGCGAGGGCCATCCCCCCCATCCGCAGGGCGTAGCTGTCATCCACCTCGGCGAGCACGTCAAAGGCGACCGCCTTGTGCTCGATCTCCTCCGCCGCGTGCCAGGCGAGGAGCTCCCGCACCGCCGGGTGAAAGCGCTCAAGCTCGCCCTCTTCGAAGATGCTCTCGGCCAAGATCGCGGTGTAGTGCTCGAGGGCGACGGTGACGCTGAGGCTGAGCTTGGCCGGGGCGAAGTGCTCGATCCCGCGGTAGGCGATCGCCTCGTAGATCCGGAGGAAGCGCTCCACGGTGAAGCCGTGGGCCTCGATGATCGCGAAGAAGCGCTCGTGCTCCTGGGCGTGCCTTCCCTCCTGGCCGAAAAAGCCGCGGACCTGCTCGCGCAGGCCAGGGCTGACCCGGTCCTGGAAGCGTCGGACGCTGCGTACGAAGAAGCGCTCCCCCTTCGGGAAGATCAGCTGGAGCGCGTTGACCATCGCCGTCGGCACCGCCTTGCCGCTCACCCAGTGCCGCGGGATCACGGCGGGATCGAAGGGAAAGCTGATCTTGCGCGGCTGGATCAGACCGAGGGTGGGCGGCGCACTTCTCATGGATAGCTGACTCCTAGACCGAGCCTAGGCGACTATTGAACATCAGTCAATAAGGGGTCGAGAGGCCGATCGCCCCGCCTTGCCCGTATAGTCGGGCCTTGCCCGGAAGAGCCCCGAACAAGCGCCGCCTCGGCGTCGACGAGCGACGGGCAGAGCTCCTAGAGCTCGGCCTCGAGCTCTTCGCAAGAGCCCCGTACGAGACCCTCTCGATCGACGCGATCGCCCGCGCGGCCGGGATCTCGAAGGGGCTCCTCTATCACTACTTTCCGAGCAAGCGGGACTACTACGCGGCGACCGTCCACCTCGCCGCCGACCGGCTCCTGAGCGCGAGTCTCGAGGCCACCGAGAGCGACGACCTGCCGCCGCTGGAGCTCCTGCACCGGGGCCTCTCGGCCTACCTCGACTTCGTCGAGCGCCACGGCCAAACCTATGCCGCCCTCCTTCGGACCGGCATCGGCACAGACCCGGAGATCCTCACCGTGATCGAGGGGACCCGTGACGCCTTCGTCGACCGGATCGCCGCCCGCATCGGCCTTGGCCTCGAGAGCCAAGGCCCGCTGCTCCGGCTCGCGCTCCGCGGATGGGTCGGCTTCGTCGAGGTGACCAGTCTGAGCTGGCTGAATGAGAGCACGATCAGCCGGGAGGTTCTCGCGGAGCTGATGTCCGAGACCCTCCTCGCGACCCTGAGTTCGGCGAGCCTCAAGCTCCCACAGATCGCCGACGACCGCTCCTCCGAGTGATGTGCAGATCCCTGCACGGTGCGCGAGAGCCACCAAAGGACTCGATCTCACCCAATTCAATGCAGTCTAGACCACGCATCTTTCACTGTATGTACAAGTCGCTTGCGAATCAATGGACACTTCCCCTAGCGTGTTGGCGAGCGGCTCGGCTGAGAGTCGCAGGGACCTCAAGGAAAGAGTTCAGATGTCTACTCGCTACCTCGTCTCCAGTATCGCCGCCGCCACGCTCATCTTCACCGGCTGTTACGCCGGAGACTTTGATGATGAGCCCAACTTCAACAACAACGGTCTCCCCGCAGGAGAGAACCCCGCCGCGGAAGACGACTCCGACGAGGGCGGAGACGACGGAGCCTCGGCCGAGGACATTGTCGTCAAGGGCCTCGAAGACGCCTTCATCGAGGCCGCCAAGGAGTTCGACATTCCCGTCGAGATCCTCAAGTCTCTCGCCTACACCGAGAGCCACTGGGAGATGGTCGTCGGCGAGGAGGAGTTCGAGGGCATGCCCGCCGCCTACGGCGTGATGGGCCTTCGCGGCGATCAGATCCGCCTCGGCGCCGAGATCGCCCAGGTCTCGGAGATCGACGCCAAGCATGATCTCGTCGCCAACATCCGCGCCGGCGCGGCCGTCCTGTCGAACATCGCCGACGAGGACGACTTCGACCGCAGCGACCTCGGCGGCTGGGCGCCGGCCCTCGTCTCCTACAGCGGCATCACCGAGCCCGAGGCCCAGGCCCACTATGTCCATAACGAGGTCTATGATGTCCTCCGCAACGGCATCGTCGTCGACGGCGCCGAAGGGGTGAGCGCGATCCTCGACGGGCTCGACATCAACCCTGACTTCGCCGAGCCCCTGCCGGCGCCGCAGATGGCCCAGGGCCCCGACTACGCCGCGGCGATCTGGCGCGCCTCGCCGAACCACTCGGCCCGCCCGAGCGGCAACATCGGCAAGCCCTCCCACGTCATCATCCACACCTGCGAGGGCTCCTACTCGGGGTGCTGGAGCTGGCTCACCGACACCAAAGCGGGCGTCAGCGCCCACTACGTCATCAACGACACCGGCAGCGAGATCTCTCAGCTCGTCAAGGAGTCGCGCAAGGCCTGGCACATCGGCGCCTCGTACAAGAGCTCGCTCAACAGCGGCAAGGACTCGTGGCGCAACGGCTACAGCAATAACAACTTCACCGTCGGCATCGAGCACGCCGGGAAGTCTGCACAGAAGAACTGGCACAGCGGCCTGATCAACGCCTCAGCGAAACTCGTCTGCGACATCACCCAGGACCATGGGATTCCGCGCGACAAGTACCACATCGTCGGCCACGGTCAGCTCCAGCCCTACAACCGGGTCGACCCCGGCGCCAACTGGCCGTGGGCTAGCTATATGAGCAAGATCGACGCCTATTGCGGCGGAAATCCGCTCCCCAATGATCCGCCGCCGAACGACGATCCGCCGAACGACGACGTCCCGCAGAGCACGATCGTCGTCGACTCGAATAACAATAATAACAATAGCTCGATCGCCAAGCTCGAGGTCTCGGGCAACTGGAACTCCTCGTCGAACGTCTCCGGCTACTACAAGTCCGGCTACTGGTGGTCGACGACCGAGGCGGTCTCCGACGGCGCGACCTTCTCGTTCTACCTCGCGGGGGATGCCACCCGCACCGTCGACGCCTGGTGGCCCGCCGCCAGCGACCGCTCGACCTCGGCGCCCTTCGTCCTCTTCGACGCCAACGGGTCCAAGCTCGGCACTGTCAAGGTCAACCAGCAGAGCAACGGCTCTCGGTGGGTCACCCTCGGCTCCTTCAAATTCAAGAAGGGCTGGAACAGCGTGGTCCTCTCGCGCTGGGTCAGCGACAACAAGGTCGTGATCGCCGACGCGATCCGCGTCCGCTAGTCCGGACATGAATCGTCGACGGCGCGGTCGCCTTCGGGTGTCCGCGCCGTCCCCGTATCTGCCCTCGCAGAGGCGACACCAAGACCATCGCTCGCCTCGAACACAGCTCGAAAGAGTCCCTCGCTCGATGAACCGCATCGCCAGCACAGCTCTCCTCACTTCTAGCCTGGCCGTCGTTCTCGCCTCCTGTTCGCAAAGACAGGACCCGAAGGCCGAGGGCGCCCCCTCTGCCGAGCCACCCGCTCCCGCGAGCCCGACCCCGAAGAACCTCGACGGCCCCCCCCGCGGCGGCGATGCGCTCGCCGAGGCCAAGGCCGCCGGCCGCGAGCCCAAGCGGGTCCAGCTCGCCCCCCTGCTCCATCACCAGCGAGAGCGCGAGCAGGCGCTCTCTGGCGTCGGCCCTGCGCCGATCGTCGCCGAGCAGGTCGACGGCGGCTGGATCATCTTCGTCTCCGAAGAGAGCGGGACCCCGGCGATCCACCGCATGCGCTCATCCGCTGCGGAGCGCGAGCCCCTGACCCGCGGCGAGCGGACCCACTTCCCGGTCGCGCCCCTGCCCGGCGGCGACCTTCTGGCGATCCGCGTCGAGGAGCTCACCGCCGACGTCCACCGCGAAGAGCTCCTCAGGATCCGCCCGGACGGCGCGATCCAGCCGATCGCCGAGGCCAGCGGTCGTGCCCGAAGCCCGAGCGTCGCCCCGGACGGCCGCTGGCTCGTCTACGAGAGCGACCTCGAGAGCTTCCGCGATCTCTACCGCCGCGACCTCGAGGGCGGCGCGAGCGAACGTCTGACCGACAACGCCGAGGGGAACTTTGAGCCGGCGATAAGCCCTGACGGTCTTCGGATCGCCTTCGCCTCGAGCCGCGACGGCAACGCCGAGATCTATCTGATGAACGCCGATGGCTCGGAGCAGCGGCGGCTCACCGACGACGAGCGCAGCGACACCGCCCCCTCCTGGTCCCCCGACGGCAGCAGGCTCGCGTTCATCAGCGCCCGCGACGGCAGCCAGCGGATCCACCTCCTCGACGCGAAGGACCTCGAGAGCCCGGGCGAGCTCCATCCCCGACGCCTCACCGGCGACCGGGACCTCCTCGCCGAGGCGGAGGTCGCCTGGTCCCCGCACAGCGACCGGATCGCCCTCCTCGGGGTCGGAGAGCGGACCACGAGCCTCTGGGTCGCCGATGTCCAAAGCGGCAACCTCCGCCGCCTGACCGACGACGGAGCCCTCGATCAGGGGCCCTGCTGGTCGCCGAGCGGAGAGCATATCGCCTTCGCCAGCAACCGCGACGGCGAGCTCGACATCTACCGGGTCAGCGCAGACGGCGGAGCCCCGACACGGCTCACCCAGACCAAGGGCGCGGACTGGCTACCGCGCTGGATCCCGGAGGCATCCCCGAGCCCAAAGCCCGCCCCAAGCTCGACGACCGAAGCGGCGAGAGCGACCAAGTCCGCCCGCGGCTAGCCTGGCGACCCGCCCCAAGGGCTGCATGCAGACCGCCGGCCGCTCGACCCTCGGGGACCGCGAGGGCGCTGCTCCTCGGGGCCGAGCGCAGCTGGGATGCTGACGCGAGCACCTCGACACAGGGCTAGCCCGACGGTCCAGAGCCGCCGGTCCGATCGACGCTCGGCGCTGTCTCCTCGGCGAGCTCCCGCAGAGGCGGCAGATCGACGATCACCCGCGCTGTCCGCTGCCAGCTGATGTAGGCCCAAAACCACTCGAGCATCACCATCACCCGGTTGCGGAAGCCGATCAGGGCGATGACGTGGACCAGCCACCAGACCACCCAGGCGAAGAACCCCGCCGACCTGACGCCGCCGATCTCGGCGACCGCGGCGGATCGACCGATCGTCGCCATTGTCCCCTTGTCGCTGTAGCGGAAGGGCTCGGTCGTCCTCCCTCCCTGGCGCAGGAGGATGTTGCGGGCGGCCCTCGCCCCGCCCTGGATCGCGACCTGAGCGACCCCCGGCAACCACTCGCCGTCCTGCTTGAGGCCGCTCATGTCGCCGACCACGTAGATCTCCGGATGACCCGGGACCGAGAGGTCGGGCTCGACCAGGACCCGGCCGCGATCGAGCGGGACCCCGAGCTCCTCCGCCAACGGAGAGGCCCGGACACCTGCGGCCCAGAGCACCGTGTCGGCGACGATCCGCTCGCCGCCGACCACCGCCCCGCGCTCGTCGATCGTCTCGACCCGCGCACCCACGATGACCTCGACGCCGCGGGCCTCGAGCTGCCTCCGGGCCGCGTCGCTGAGCTTGGCCGCCATCCCGCCGAGGAGTCGATCTGCCCCCTCGACCAGGACCACGCGCGCATCGGCGGGATCAAAGTTGCGGAAGTCGCGAGCCAGGGTGTGCTTGCCTATCTCCGCGAGCGCTCCGGCGAGCTCCACCCCGGTCGGCCCGCCGCCGACGACGACAAAGGTCAGGTGGGAGCGACGACGCTCTGGGTCGCTCTCTCGCTCGGCCGACTCGAAGGCGCAGAGCACCCGACGTCGGATCGTCAGCGCATCCTCGATGCTCTTGAGGCCCGGGGCGTGCTCCGCCCAGCGCTCGTTGCCGAAGTAGAAGTTTCCCGCGCCAGCGGCGACGATCAGCGCGTCGTAGGAGAGCTCGCCGTCGTCGAGGACCAGACGCCGACCCTCGACGTCGATCCCTCGGACCTCGGCGAGGAGCACCGTGGTGTTTCGCTGCCGCCGGAGCACCTGACGGATCGGCGCGGCGATGTCCGGGCCGCTCAGACCCGCGGTCGCGACCTGATAGAGGAGCGGCTGGAAGAGGTGGTGGTTGCGGCGATCGACCAGGGTCACCCGGACATCCGCACGACCGAGTTCGCGCGCTGCCCGCAAACCGCCAAAGCCACCGCCGATGATCACGACATGCGGTCGTGCGGGCTTGTCCGCTGCGGTCACCGACTCGGTGTAGCACCACCGCCTCAGCATCTGCCGCCCCATCTCGACGATCCCCTCACGCCCTTCGCGACGCTCATCGGACTGCGAATCGTGCCACCGCAAGAGCCCCGCAAGTCACGCAAGCCTCCTCGGCGCTCATCGGACTCCAACAGAACTCTGCTCTGCTCTTGGAAAATCGTGCTGCCACGAAAACCCTGCAAATCGCCCAAAAGCTACGCGGAGCTCTTGCCGCTGACTCCTAGCGGACCACAGGCGGCGCCGCATCGCAGGCGCTGGCGCTCAGGATCACCCCGTTCGCCCGACCCGAGCTGAGGCTGAGCAGCTCCGGCCGACCGTCGCGGTTGAAGTCGCCGATGAGCAGGCTCTCGGTCAGCGGCGGCAGCGGGGACGCGCTGAGCTTGCCGAGACCACCGCGGCGATCCCCTGGGATCTGCTCGATCCCGTCACCGGAGGCCCGAGGCGCGAGAACATCCGGGTAGCCGTCGCCGTTGTAGTCGACGAGGTGGAGCTCGCCCGCCCCCGCCGGTCCGAAATAGCGGACACCCATGAAGTCCGGCTTGGCCGCTCCATTTCCGAGCAGAAGCACCGCCGATGGGGTCCCACCGTCGGACCCCCGATCGGTGAGGGCGACCAGATCCGCGTTTCCGTCGCGGTTGATGTCGCCGGCCGCGAGCGCGCTCCCCCCCTTGCCGACCTCAACCCGCATCCACGGGCGGAATTTTCCGCCGTCGCCGTGGTGGAGGGTCACGGTCGCTCGGTCGCCGCTGCGGTCGTGGAGCGTCGCCATGTCGGCCTGACGATCGCCGTCAAAGTCGGCGAACGCTGTCATCTCCGGCCCAACCTCGCCGGGCAGACGGAAGCGGTCCTCGACCTTGAACTCGCCCCGGCCGTCCCCCAAGAGGCTCACCGCCTGCTTGCCCCCCTCGCCGAGGATAACCGCGTCTAGAACATCGTTACCGTCGAGGTCCACCGCGAAGAGACCCGCGGGCTTCAGGGGCAGCGGCGTCGCCCCGGCGATGAACCCCCCAGCCCCGTCGCCCAAGAGCACGTGGAGCGCGCTCGGCTCGCGCTCCGTCGCCGGACCCGAGGCCACGAGCAGGTCGACCGCGCCGTCGAGGTTGAGATCCGCGGCCTCGACCGCCACAGGCGCGCCGTTGAGCTGGAGAGAGGTGGTCCGCGACAGATCGCCGGCTCCACTGTTGAAGGCGAAGAGCAGCGAGGAGCTCCCCTCGGAGGCCGTGATCGCCGCTAGATCGAGCGTCCCGTTGCGATCAAAGTCCGCCAGCGTCGCCGCCCGGACCGGCCCCGGGAGCGCTATCGAAGCCGCCTCGCGCCAGCAGGTCGCCGGCGCCCCGGTCTCGCCGAGAACCGACGGGAGCGCCTGCTTGAGGGGCGTTCGGACCGTCGGAACACAGGCGAGCGCCGAGAGTGCGAGGAGCGAGAGGAGGAGCTTCGTGGTCGCCATCGCAATGCCAACGCCGGGCCCAGCCCAGTCCTTACACACCCGTGTATCACCTGCAGGCGAGGAGGTGATGATGAACGCAGCCCAAGCCTGCCCGCAGGGAGCTGTGGTCAGCCTCACGATCGGGCCAATCGGTCAGATTCGCGCGACCGCGACTGCCTCCACATTCGCTCTTGTAGGTGCATCGTCCTCTCCGTCGACGATCGCCATTAGAGGCTGACCTCTGCCCCGAACAGGTCCGCTTCACTGCTCAAGAGAGGCCCGCTGCGCCGATCTTCGCGGACGAAAACGGCGGGTGGGTAGCGATCTTGCGCCAGCGCATGGAACGATTCGCCCCCAGCGCAAAGTTCCCCAGAGACACTGCAAAAGCTTGCCCAAGCAAGCACTTATCGGCAGGATAGCCGGAACCTCAGCACCAGCACCGGGGTTGACGCCAAGAACAACGAAGAGGCGCGTCTCCCGGTGACGACGACGAGAGAATCGATCCATGTCCAAACTCCCAGCACTGGCTTCAGTCTTTGCCCTCACCCTCGCCACCACGTCCACCGCGACTGCCGCCGAAGAGGCCGGCGCCGGTGGCTCGGTCTCTCTCTCGACCAAGGACGGGGCCAAAGCAGACGGCTCCAAGAACGCAAAATCGTCGAAGAAGGACGACCAGAGCGGCAAGCCCTTCATGAAGCGCTATGCCCCTGAGCGCGGGATGATGGAGGTCGGCATCTTCGGCGGCATCATGATCACGTCGAACCAGCACGAGCTCTACGACCCGAACAATGCCTGGGTTCGTTACAAGCGGATCGCCCCCGATATCGGCCTTCGCTTCGCCTACTACCCGCTTAGCTTCCTCGGCGCCGAGATCGAGGGTGCCGTGATGCCGACCAAGACCGTGGCAGATCAAGGCGCCGTCCTCTACGGATTCCGCGCCCACGTGCTCGCTCAGCTCCCCCGCCGGATCGCCCCCTTCGCGTTGGTCGGCATCGGCGCGCTCGGAGCCTCGAGCGACACGCTCGGCGCCGACATCGACCCCGCCCTCCACTTCGGCGGCGGTGTGAAGTTCTTCATCAACAACTACCTCGCGCTCCGCCTCGACGTCCGCGACAACGTCTCGGCGGCGATCGGCGTCGAGAACGGCCGCACCAACTACATCGAGGTGCTGCTCGGCCTCTCCGCGACCCTCGGCCGCAAGAAGACCGAGCCCAAGAAGCTCGTCGACACCGACGGTGACGGCCTCTACGACGCCGGCCAGGGCCTGCCGAAGAAGGAAGAGGACGCCTGCAAGGACGAGCCGGGTCCGGCCTCCAACCAGGGCTGCCCGCTCGTCGACAGCGACGGCGACGGCCTCTACGATCCCGGTCAGGGCCTCGACGCCTCCGAGGAGGACAAGTGCCCGAACGAGCCGGGGCCGAAGTCCAACCAGGGCTGCCCGCTCGTCGACAGCGACGGCGACGGCTTCTGGGATCCCGGTCAGGGCGCCGACCCGGCCGAGGAGGACAAGTGCCCGAACGAGGCCGGTCCGAAGGAGACCCAGGGTTGCCCGGTCAAGGACACCGACGGCGACGGCATCGTCGACCCGGGCCAGGGCATCACGCCCGAGGACCAGTGCCCGACCGAGCCCGAGACCGACAACGACTACCAGGACGAGGACGGCTGTCCCGACGAGGTCCCGACCGAGGTCGCGAAGTTCACCGGAGCGATCCGCGGGATCAACTTCGACGTCGACGAGGCGACGATCAAGAAGAACTCCACCAAGACCCTCAAGGCGGCGGTCAAGGTGCTCACGGACTTCCCCGACGTCCGGATCGAGATCAGCGGTCACACCGACACCGACGGCGACCGGGATCACAACCTCGACCTCTCGCGCCGTCGCGCCGAGGCGGTCAAGCAGTACCTCATCGACAAGGGCATCGACGCCAACCGGATCGAGACCCGTGGCGCGGGCCCGGACGAGCCGGTCGCCGACAACACGACCAAGCGGGGCAAGGCGCAAAACCGCCGCATCGAGTTCAAGCTGCTCAAGGGCAAGATGCAGGGCTAATCAGCCCACCTATCCACGCCTCACCTCGCGACGGGGTGAGCGCGCTGGAACGACAAGGACAGGCCGCCTGGTTCACCGGGCGGCCTGTTCGCAATTCAAGGCCCGCAGCGGTGAGGCCGACCCGTCCCGCTCCCGACGAGCCCCGACGCAGCATGTCGAAGGCGAAGTGCGACGAGGTGCTCTCCACAGGGCTAGGCTCTACACCCGCGCGGTCTCTGGGAGCGCCCCCCTCCTCGCGCCGCGCTCATCGGCCCTCGCGACCGACGACAACGCCGTCGTACGCCACCGCGTGACGCCGCCCTGGAGACGCCGAAGAGCAACGCTCAAGCCGGCCCCGCGGACGCCGCCCTGAGCTCCCGCCCGCGCTCAGCTCGAGATCTGGATCTGGTAGCGATCCAGCTTGCGGTAGAGCGTCTTCCGATCGAAGCCGAGCACCTTCGCCGCGAGGGTCTTGTTGTTGCCGACCGCCTCCATCACCCGAGCGATGTAGCGGCTCTCGACCTCCTCCATCGTCAGCAGCTCAGAGGGGTCATCGCTGGCGACGACGACGTGCGAGCGCTCGTAGGTCCGGATCTTCGCCGGCAAGTCCTCGACCGCGATCTGCTGGTAGCGGGTCAGAGCGACCGCACGCTCGATACAGTTGCGGAGCTCGCGGACATTGCCCGGCCACGAGTAGGCGAGGAGCCGCTCCGCCGCGGAGGACTGGATCCCGAGCACCTTCCTGACGTTCTGCGTCGCGAAGCGGTCGAGGAAGTACTGGGCGAGGAGGAGGATGTCACCGCCGCGGGCCCGCAGCGGTGGCAGGTGGAGGTGGATGACGTTGACCCGGAAAAAGAGATCTTCGCGGAAGCGGCCCTCGGCGACGGCAGTCTCGAGGTCGACGTTGGTCGCGACGACAGTGCGGATGTCGATCCGGTTCTCCTTGTTGCCGCCGACCGGACGGATCATCCGCTCCTCCAGCGCCCGCAGCAGCTTGGGCTGGACCGAGATCGGCAGGTCGCCGATCTCGTCGAGGAAGAGGGTCCCGCCGTCGGCCTGCTGGAGGAGGCCCGGGCGCTCATTCCGGGCGTCGGTGAAGGCCCCGCGGACGTGGCCGAAGAGCTCGCTCTCGAAGAGGCTCTCGGGGATCGCCGAGCAGTTGACCGCGACGAAGGGCCCCTTCTTGCGCCGGCCCCGGGCGTGCAGCGCTCGCGCGGCGACCTCCTTGCCGGTGCCGGTCTCGCCGGTGATCAGCACCGAGACGTCGGTGTCGGCGACCCGATCGATGAGATCGAAGGTCTCGTGCATCGCCTGGCTGGTGCCGATGATCCCGGACTCGGCGAGCGGGCGACGGGCCTCGATCTCCTCCTTGAGGCGCTTGACCTCCTCGCGAAGCTTCCGCTCGCGGACGACCCGCTGCATCCGCACTGCGGTCGCCTCGAGGTGGAGGGGCTTTTGGATGAAATCGTAGGCATCCGCCCGGATCGCCGCGATCGCCGTCTCGAGGGTGGCGAAGGCGGTCATCACCACCACCGGCAGCTCCGGGTGATGGGTCGCGACCTGCTGACAAAAGGCGATGCCGTCCATGCCGGGCATCTGCAGATCGGTGAGCACCGCGTCGAAGACCTCGTCGGGCGAGGCGAGCAGGGTCAGCGCCTCGGAGGCTGACGAGAGGGTGACCACGTCGAGCTCGTGCTGGCGGAAACCGGCGGCGAGAAGCTCGCAAAAGTCGGGGTCGTCGTCGACGATGAGAACTCGGCCAAGCATCACGGGGGGTCTCCTCTTGTAGTCGATCGAAGACCCCCCTTCAACGGAACGACGCCCCTGGACGTTTGCGCGCCACCGGCTGCGAGAACCCGCAAGGGGCGTGAACCTGGCGCTCCGAGGGCCTATTCTCGATTTTGCGGTAGAGTGGCGCCATCACGATCGCGAACACCGAGCATGCAGAGGCCTACGAAGTCCTCGCCGGCGCTGATCCCCACCTCCTGCTCACCTGCGAGCATGCCTCGGATCGCCTGCCCCCCCCTTGGGCATGGCCGGAGGCCGACGCGTGGATCACAGGCACGCACTGGGCGAGCGATCTCGGCGCTCGCGACCTCACCCGCGGGCTCTCGGCGGCCCTCAGCGCGCCAGCGATCCTCGCCCGCTTCACCCGCCTCCTCGTCGATCCCAACCGCCCCGCGGCCTCGCCGACGCTCCTCCGCGACAAGGCCGAGGGTCGTGTGATCCAGCTCAATCAGAGGATCGACCCCCCCGATCGAGAGCGTCGCCTCGCCGACTACTACCGGCCCTATCACCGGCGGATCGATCGCGCCCTCCGCGAGAGCCCGCGCGCCGCGATCCTCTCGGTCCACACCTTCACGCCGCTCTACGAAGGTGAGACCCGGAGCGTCGAGATCGGCGTGCTCTTCGATCAGAGCCGAGCGCTCGGCGAGCGCTTCGCCGCAGAGCTGAGCGCCCGTGGCTGGCGCACCGCCCTCAACGAGCCCTACTCCGCGACCCTGGGCTTCGCCTTCTCCCCCGAGGACCACGGCGCTCGCCACCGACGACCAGCGCTCGAGCTCGAGCTGCGTCAGGATCTCGCGCTCGATCAGGGCCGCCGGGCGAAGCTGCTCGACGACCTCGTCGCCACCACCCGCAAGACCTACGGTATCTGCCCCTAAGAGGCTCTCGCCCCGCCACAGCCGACCCCCCCTCGCCAAAGAGAACCTCCAAGTGCCTCCAGCACCCCTCTGGCCGATCATCCCCTTCGCCGGCGGCGACCTCGACCGCGCCGACGTCCGTCGCCGCGAACCGGAGTGGATCGCCGCCCGCCTCGCGGACCCGACGAGCCGCTTCCTCCTGCTCTGGCGAGGCAGAGCGCTGGTCGCTAAGAGCGGCGCCCTCGCACTCCTCTCGCCGGCCGAGGTGGAGCCGCTGCGAGCGCTCGCCCTGGCGCCGATCTTCCTAGGCCTCCGGGGGGAGAGGGCCGTCTTCGCGATCACCCTCGGCGGTGACTCGCCACCCACAGACGTCCCCCCGGGGCAGGCCTTCCTCGAGCCACGCTCGGCGGCGTCAGGCTTCTCCGCCGGCGACGCCGGAGCCTTCGCCCAGGCGCGCTCGCTCTTCGAGTGGCACCGCCACCACAGCTTTTGCGCCCGCTGCGGCGCAGCCACGGAGATCGTCGACGCTGGCCACAAGCGCCGCTGCCCGGAGTGCCGGGCCGAGCACTTTCCGCGGACCGATCCGGTGGTGATCATGATGATCACCCGCGGCGACCGCTGCCTCCTCGGCCGCCAACCCCGCTTCCCCCCCCAGCTCTTCACCTGCCTCGCGGGCTTCCTAGAGCCCGGTGAGACCGTCGAAGACGCGGTCCGCCGCGAGTCCTTCGAGGAGGCCGGGATCCGCTGCGGCGAGGTTCGCTACATCGGCTCGCAACCCTGGCCCTTCCCCTCCCAGCTAATGATCGGCTGCACCGCGGCGGCCCTCGATGAGGACATCACCATCGACGGCGAAGAGCTCGCCGAGGCCCGCTGGTTCGACAGAGCCGAGGCACGGGCAATGCTCAGGGGCGAGGGCGGCCTTTGGGTACCGCCTACGATCGCGATCGCTCATCACTTGATCGCGAGGTGGGCCGCGCAACCGCCCATCGACGGCGGCGAGTGACGCCCCGCGAAGACCCCTGATAGGCTCCGAGCTGGTGGCCAAGACCCTCTCACGCTTCGGAGTTGGCGACCTCGAGAGCGCCACGAGGCCGTCGCCCCCGCTGACCGAAGGAGTCGCGACCGCCCTCGCGGAGGCCGCCCGGCGGATGGGGATCGCCGTCTGGATCCACCCCGGCCTAGACGCCGACGCCCCCCAGCTCAACATTCCGAGCGACGGTCGCTACGTCCTCGGCGCTGAGATCGGTCGCGGCGGCGGCGGTCGGGTCGTCCTCGCGACCGACCGAGACCTCCGCCGCAGCGTCGCCCTCAAGGTCCTCGCCGCGCGCCACGTCGACACCCCCGAGCGGGTCCAGGCCTTCCTCGAGGAGGCGATCATCACCGCCGGCCTCGAGCACCCCAACATCGTCCCCGTCTACGACCTCGGCTGGAGCCCTGAGTTCGGCTTCTTCTACACGATGAAGCGGCTCACCGGGCGTCCGTTGGTCGACATCCTCGACGGCCTCCGGGCGGGCGATGCCGAGCTCGAGCAGAGCTTCGGCCTCTCGCGGGCGCTCTCCGCCTTCGTCGAGCTGTGCCGGGCCGTCGCCTACAGCCACCGCCGTGGGGTGCTCCACAGCGACCTCAAGCCTGACAACGTGATCGTCGGCGAGTACGGCGAGATCGTCGTCGTCGACTGGGGCATGGCCCAGCTCCTCGGACCCGACGGCGATTCGCAGGTACGAGCCCAGATCCGCGGCGGAACCCCGGCCTACATGTCCCCGGAGCAGTTCACCGATCCAGGCAGCAGCCTCAGCGTAGGCGTCGACATTTGGGCCCTGGGGGTGATCCTCTACGAACTCTTGACCCTGAGCGTGCCCTTTGTCGGCGCCGACACCGATGAGATCGGCATGCGGGTGATGATCGAGCCCTTGGCGCCCCCCTCGATGCGAGCGCCTGGACGGGAGATCCCCCCGGGCATCGAGCAGATCTGCATGCGCGCCCTGGAGCGAAACACTGAGCGCCGCTACGCCGACGTGCCGGAGTTCCTGGGCGACGTCGAGGCGTGGCTCGCCGGCACCCGCGAGCGAATGCGCCGCGAGGAGCAGGTCGCCCACGCCCTCGAGTCAGCGCAGGCGATCCTAGACCCTCTCGACACCGCGGAGGCCGAGCTCGGCCGTGGCCTCGCGGGGCTGGCCGCAGGCGCCGACGCGGCGAGCCTCGAGCACGCCCGCGGCGAGCTGCTGACCGACTACGAGCTCGCCGCGAGCGCCCTCCTCCGCGGCCTCCGGATCGACCCCGAAGCGGCGCCCCTGCAGGTCCTCGCGGGCGATCTCTACTGGCGGATCTTCACCCGCCTCTACCCCTCCCGCGTGAGCCCTGGCCCGGCGCTCCGCGAGCGCTGCATCATCCTGCTCACCGGTCTCTTCGCGCGGGCATGCAGCGGCGTCGTCCAGGTCGGCCGCGAGCTCGCGTTGACCGTCGACCTCCCGGCCCCGGTCGATCCACCGTCATCGGGCGACGCCTCGCTCTGGCTCTCCGTCGCGCGGATGGTCGCGGGACGCGAAGATGAGCTCCACGCGAGCACCGAGATGCACAGCGTCCTCGCCCGCCTCTCCTCCCTCAAGGAGATCCCGCTCTTTCGCGGGATGCCATCGGCAAACCTCCTGCCGATCGCGGACGCGTGCACCGAGGTCAGCTTTTCGGCGGGAGCGACGATCTTCCGCCAGGGCGACCCCGGCGACACCCTCTACGTCCTCCTCGACGGCCATGTCGACATCCTCCGCGATGAGGCTGTGATCAACACCCTCGGCGCCGGCGAGTGCTTCGGTGAGATCGCCGTGCTCGGCGAGACCGCTCGGACCGCGACCGCGACCGCGGTCGACACGATCCTCACGCTCGTCCTCGAAGCCCCCCGCTTTCGCAGGATCGTCGGCGAGACCGGCGAGATCGGCCTGGCGGTGATCCAGGCGCTCAACGACCGCCTCCGCGTCGCAACCCGCCGCGAGGCCGCTCTACGGGCCCTCGCTAGCACGATCCTCAACCAGGCCGAGATCGACCACCGCTAGCGCTGTCCTCCCCCGGAGAGCAGCTCAGCCCGGCCCAGCCCAGCCCAGCCCAGCCCAGCCCACGTACCCGGCTCGACAGCCTTCGTCCTCTTGTTGTCACCGCGAAGCGGCTCGGCCTGCGACACCCGGCTCGACAGACCCGTCCTCTTGTTGTCACCGCGAAGCGGCTCGGCCTGCGACACCCGGCTCGACAGACCCGTCCTCTTGTCCTCACTCGCGAAGCGGCTCGGCCTCCGATACCCGGCTCGACAGCCTTCGTCCTCGTGTTGTCACCGCGAAGCGGCTAGGCCTGCGATACCCGGCTCGACAGCCTTCGTCCTCTTGTTGTCACCGCGAAGCGGCTCGGCCTCCGATACCCGGCTCGACAGCCTTCGTCCTCTTGTTGTCACCGCGAAGCGGCTCGGCCTCCGACACCCGGCTCGACAGACCCGTCCTCTTGTCCTCACTCGCGAAGCGGCTCGGCCTCCGATACCCGGCTCGACAGACCCGTCCTCTTGTCCTCACTCGCGAAGCGGCTCGGCCTCCGATACTCGGCTCGACAGCCTTCGTCCTCTTGTTGTCACCGCGAAGCGGCTCGGCCTGCGATACGCCGGCTTCCTTCCTCTGGAGGACGAGCTGCGGGGACGGGCGAGGGAGGCAGCGCGAACGAGTCTAGGACGTGCATCGACCCCTTTAGGGGTCGACGCACGTTCCGCCCTGTCTGAGAGAGTGCTGCCTCCCTCGACCGGCCATCGCCTCAGCCTCCACCCCCCCTACTTGTGTTTCGTGGTGATACGAAGGCTGTCGAGCCGCATATCGCGGCTGAGGTGCAAGACGCGACCGACATACGAGAGCTTCTGTCGGACACACCAGCGGCACGAGGGCTCCGACACCGGGTATCGAGAGCCCTTCGCAGCGCCCTCGGGCTCGCCCTTCGCAGCGCCCTCGGGCTCGCCCTTCGCAGCGCCCTCGGGCTCGCCCTTCGCAGCGCCCTCGGACTCGCCCTTCGCAGCGCCCTCGGGCTCGCCCTTCGCAGCGCCCTCGGGCTCGCCCTTCGCAGCGCCCTCGGACTCGCCCTTCGCAGCGCCCTCGGGCTCGCTCGGACTAGCGCTTCGCGACCGTGTAGCAGGTGCCACGGCCCATCCCATGACGGGTCAGGTGACCGTTCTTCACCAGCTGACCGATGTGGAAGCGGAG
>Ga0316189_10001954_pt1 | contig 20368 bp, 19 predicted proteins | sample LowCovwburrow_MG_FD_204930 | JGI IMG/M metagenome (GOLD analysis project Ga0316189, IMG submission 204930) | Coastal sediment microbial communities from Maine, United States - Lowes Cove worm burrow | ecosystem: Environmental > Aquatic > Marine > Coastal > Sediment | place: USA: Maine... | reverse complement strand
GATGCCCCGGCGCCGCATCACGGTGAACCTGGCACCGGCGGATCTACCCAAACAGGGTGGCGGCTTCGATTTACCCATTGCCCTGGGCATTCTGGCCGCCTCCAAACAAATCCCCAACGAGCCTCTGACGCATTATGAGTTTATGGGGGAGTTGGCCTTGTCCGGCGCGCTGCGGCCGATCCGGGGTGCGCTGCCGGCCGCGCTGGCCGCGGGACGCGCACGGCGGGCACTTCTGCTGGCCTGCGACAGCGCGGACGAAGCCGCCCTCGCCCCGGAACTGGACGTCTTTGCAGCGGATCATTTGTTGGCAGTGACGCAGCACCTCAGGGGTGACAACACCCTATCTCCGCACGAGAAAACACCAGCAGACCGGGAGCCGATTGGGGACGACCTGGCCGATGTCCGTGGACAGGCCCAAGCCAAACGGGCCCTGGAAGTGGCCGCGGCGGGCGGCCACAATCTGCTGATGGTGGGCCCACCGGGCACCGGCAAGACCATGTTGGCCAGCCGATTGCCCGGCATCTTGCCGAGTATGGAGGTGGCTGAAGCCCTGGAAACGGCTGCCATCGCCTCGGTCAGTGGCCGGGACATGGATCTGCGGTGCTGGCGCAAACGACCGTTTCGTAACCCTCATCACACGGCGTCCGGTGTGGCCCTGGTGGGCGGCGGCAGCCACCCGCGACCGGGCGAAGTGTCACTGGCCCATAACGGCGTGTTGTTTCTGGACGAACTGCCGGAGTTCGACCGACGGGTGCTGGAAGTGCTGCGCGAACCCATGGAATCGGGCCACATCACCATTTCCCGGGCCGCCAATCAGGTCGAGTTTCCGGCCCGTTTCCAGCTCGTCGCCGCCATGAACCCCTGTCCCTGCGGCCACCTGGGCGAGCCCCGATGCCGTTGCACGGAAGAGCAGGTGCTCCGCTATCGAGCCAGGGTTTCGGGTCCGCTGCTGGATCGGATCGATATTCAGATCAACGTTCCACGCCCCAGCGAATCGCTGATCGCGCCGCCAACCCCGGGCGAGGACTCAGCCACGGTGCGCAACCGTGTCGATGCAGCGCGCTCGGTTCAAATCACGCGTGCCGGAAAACCCAATGCCCAATTGGCGGCCGCAGATATTGGCCAATTCTGCGAACTGGCGCCCGCCGAACAACGACTGCTGGAGCAGGCTATGACCCGGCTCGGTTTGTCGGGTCGCGGACTTCATCGCGTGCTTAAGGTCGCTCGCACCATCGCGGACCTGGATACCGCAGTCAGCATCGGTGCGACGCACCTGCTTGAGGCCATAGGCTATCGAATGTTGGATCGCCAGAACTAGTGCAGTGTCTCCCACACACTTAACACCTGCGCTGGCCCTCGCGGTCCCTGACGGCATCGCAGATCGTCGCAATAGCGCTGGCTATTGCTCTTCGCCGCGCCCTGTCAGTAACCACGATGCCTAACCGCAACCATTAAGTGTGTGGGAGGCATTACACTAGGGAAGGTCTGCGGCACCGCCATTTCGGCCCGATTCCACGATCCTCCTCGTCACATAGCGACGGCTATGCTTCTCGGACGATCCCGAAATCGTTCCCGAACTGGACAGCACCTCGCCTCATTCATTTCTACCGCGCAGACCCCTGGGACTCCTGAACACCATGAGTACCTGACGAGTTCAGCCTTGCCTTCGAGGGCTCCCTCAGCGGGCTGAACCTGCCAGACCACGGCCACCCTCGGAAAGCCATTGCTCGAACTTGGCCGTCAAGTCAGCGTGGCGAGTTGCCCACCATTCGGCATCGGACTGCAGGGCATTCGCCATGTTCTCATCGGCGGTGGGCAACAGCGGTTTCTTCGACTCGGCGACCAGCGCCATGGACGATTTTCTTGCCGGCCCGTAGGTGATGTATTTGGTCTGCTCGGCGAGCTGCTCGGATGCCGTGGAAAAGCGGATGAAATCCATCGCCTTGGCCACATTGTCGCTGCCCTTGGGAATTCCCCACGAATCGATGTCCCAAATCTGTCCGTCCCACAGAATGGTGAATGGCTTGCCCTCCTCGGCGATCGGGCCGAACATTCGCCCATTCCAAACCGAAGTCATCATCACCTCGCCCGCGTCCAGAAGCTTGGCCGGATCCGAACCGGATTCCCACCAGACGATACGCGTCTTGATGCGGTCGAGAACGGCGAATGCGCGTGCTTGTCCCTCGGCCGTATCGAGGGTCGAATAGACCTGATCGGGGGCAACCCCATCTGCCATCAGTGCCCACTCCATGATCACGCGTGGATCGCGTCTCAGCCCTCGCTTACCGGGAAACTTATTGACGTCGAAGAAATCCGCCAGCGTGGTTGGCCGTGTCTCGCCGACGCTGTCATTGTTGTAGGCGACCACCGTTGACCAAACCGTCTGGCCAACGCCACAGTCGGTAAAGGCGCCGGGGATGAAGTCCTCGTTGGCAGGCGTTCCGTCCTGGCCGGGCGGCAGCACACTGTGGTCGATCTTTTCCAGCAGCCCCTCCTGGCATCCCCGGACCAGATCGGAAAGTTCGAAATCCACCACATCCCAGACGACGTTCGCGGTCTCGACCTGCTCGCGGATCTCCTCGAGCCCGCCGTTGTAGGTTTCCATCGAAGCCCACTCACCGCTTTGCTGGCGGTAGGGCTTGACGTAGGCCAGCATCTGGCTCCGGGTGTAGTCTCCACCCCAGGAGACAAGCGTCAGGACCTTCTCCGGTGCGGCTTGCGAAAAGGCCTGACCGGAGGCCAAAAGCGCGACGGCCAGACCAAGAACCGAGGCTCTGTACCGAATACTCATCTCTACTCCCTCCCTCCCTTTCCGATCAGTCACGATACGCAAAGCGGCGGACCCTCAAGTGTGCAGATCCATGCTCAGACTCGTACCGTCAGGCGCCTTGGCCGCACTGGGCGCAGGCACCGCGCTCGGATCCTGATTCAGTGATTTGATGATGCCGTACGTCATCATAAGCATGATCACGCTGACAGGGAGCGCGGCCGCGATCGAAGCGGTCTGAAGGGCTTTCAGCCCACCCGCGAGAAGCAATACCGCCGCGACGAAGCCCTCCCCGAGACCCCAGATAATGCGGAATTTCCGGGGTGGATTGTCGTCACCCATGCTGAGCATCGTGGTGATGACCAGAGTGCCCGAGTCCGACGACGTAATAAACCAGGTCGCGAGCAGGAATGTGGCCAGGGCGGCCATGGCCCAGTTTAGCCAGGCGAGGTCGGTGACAAGATCAATGGTGCCGTACAGTGCAGACGGCAGATTCCAGTCCCTGATCAACTGCGCGATACCCGCCGTTCCAACCCCGCCAGAGGCGTTCAGTTCCGCATACATCGCGGTGCCGCCAAAAATGCAAAGCCAGATGAACGAAATGGTTGTCGGCACGAACATGACACCGAGCATAAACTCGCGGATGGTACGCCCGCGGCTGATCCGCGCGATGAACATGCCGACGAACGGCGCCCAGGATATCCACCAGCCCCAGTAGAATATCGTCCAACCGCCCTGCCAGGCGGCGTCGCCATCGGCGTTGAACGTCGTAAAGCCCATGGGAATGAAGTTCCACAGGTAATCCCCGACCGTGGTGACGAAAAACCCCATCAACCACTTGGTCGGCCCGCCGAAAAGAAAAAACGCCACCAGGGCGATGCTCAACCAGATGTTCCATTCCGAGATAATACGAATGCCGTTGCCGACCCCGGATACGGCGGACGCTGTGGCGATGACGGAAATAATCGCGATCAGGATGACCTGGGTGGTGACACCCGGATCGACCTCGAACAGGTGATTGAGCCCGGTGGCCATCTGACTCACGCCGAGACCCAGTGACGTTGCCACACCAAAAACGGTGCCGAACACGGCCAGAAGGTCGACCGCATGGCCGATCGGGCCGTAAATCCTCTCACCGATGATCGGATACAGAGCCGAGCGCAACGTCAGCGGCAGCTTCTTTCGGAAACCGAAGTAGGCCAGACAAAGCCCGATCATGACGTAGACCGCCCATCCATGGAATCCCCAGTGGAAATAGGTCACACGCATCGCCATGCGAGCGCGGTCCCCGTTCATCTCAGTGATCTGCGCGTGATCCGCGAAGGGGTTGTTGGGATAGCCCCAGGGCTGGGTGTTGTCGAAGTAGAACATGGGTTCCGCGATGCTGAAGAACAGCAGTCCGATACCCACTCCGGCGGAGAACAGCATGGCGAACCATGAGAAGTTGCTGAACTCCGGCTTACTGTCATCGTCCCCCAGTCTGATGTTGCCGAAACGGCTGAACATGAGATAGAAACACGCAAACATCATGACGACCATGGCGCTGATGTAGTACCAATTGAGCGCCGACTCGATCCAGCCTCGTATCGACGAGTAAATCGCGTTGGCGAGTTCCACGTTCAAGGCGGTGAACACCACGAACGCAGCGACCATGCCTTTGGAAGCAATGCCCATGGCGGGATGAAGCCCCTTCCAAATGCCCTCTTTGGCCACGTGTTCCGACCTATTGTCCTGCATTGCGATCTCCCCTTCGTCAAAACCCTTGGCGTGTCGTGAAAACTCCGGCCGACCGATCGACACTCATGGACCACCCACTGTGCCACCGTCGTCCAGGCAACGATTCGGACTGCCTATTCAGTTCTTGTTCGCGTAACGTCAGGGCCCACAATCCTGGGTCCAGGTCGGCTAGGACGCGGCCCTCCAGCTGCCGGCTCGGCATCACGACGCCGAGCGCAGGGCGCTCGAATCGTCGGAACCTGCAACGATACGTCGACACTTGCCATTCGAAGAGCATAGTCGATGAAAAGCGCAACTATCCACCCAGGCAAGTTGACTCACCAAGAATGTAACCAAGGGATTGAGATTTCGCTGCCTCATATCTCAGGTAGCCTAGGGAGGCTCCCTAGGGAAGCAGGCCTGCCTGAAGAAGATGCACTCACAGTGCCGTGGACAACGGCCTTTGGCACCATCGCAGCTACTGTACCGTGAGCCGATTAGCGACGAGACAGTCCCAAGTCAGGTCATAACCACAGATTGGAGGGAAACTGGATGATGAACGGAGTTGCCATACATTCATGGGCCGAGTTGCAGGATCGGGTGCCCGCACATGCCCTGGTGGCCGGAGTGGACCTGGTGCTGGTGCGCTACGACGACCAGGTGACGGTGCTGTACGGGCGCTGCGCCCACCGTGGCGCACTGATGACCGACGGCCATGTGGACGGGGACAACCTGATCTGTGGCCTGCACGGCTGGGATTATCGGCTGGACACCGGCATCAGCGAGTACAACAACAGCGAGACTCTGCCCAAGTTCAGCGCCCGGGTCGAGGACGGCCAGGTCTGGGTGGACGCGGACGAAATCGCCGCCTGGGCCAAACAGCATCCCCAGCCCTATCAACGCGATGCCTACCAGGGTGCCTATCAGGACCCCACCGGCACCGCCGATGAGCCGCAGGTCAAGTTCATCCGCACCCTGGCCCAGGACGGGCTGACCAAACTCGGACACCACGGACCCGCCTCGGCCATGGGGGTACCCCGGGACGCGTTGCCCAAATGGGACGATTTGCAGTTCGTTGTGGCGCAACTGCACCGGCTGCCGCTGCTGGATGACGAAACCGTTGGCACGGAGATCGTGATCGGCCCGCGGGCACGCAAACCGCTGCATCTCAAGATTCCCCTGTTCGTGTCCGACATGAGCTTTGGCGCTTTGTCGGAAGAGGCGAAGGTGGCACTGGCAAAGGGCGCGGAACTGGCCGGCACCGGGATCTGTTCCGGCGAGGGCGGTATGCTGCCCGACGAGCAGGCCGCCAACTCCCGCTACTTCTATGAACTCGCCTCGGCCCGGTTCGGCTTTTCCTGGGACAAGGTGCAAAAGACCCAGGCGTTTCACTTCAAGGGCGGACAGGGCGCCAAGACCGGCACCGGCGGCCATCTGCCCGGAACCAAGGTCAAGGGCAAAATCGCCGAGGTCCGGGACCTGGAGGAGGGAGAAGCGGCCATTTCACCGGCCCGCTTTCCCGATTGGACCGAGTTGAGCCAGTACCGGGACTTCGCCGCCCAGGTGCGCGAATGCACCGGCGGCATTCCGGTGGGGTTCAAACTGTCGGCCCAACACATCGAGAAAGACATCGACGCGGCGCTGGACGTGGGGGTGGACTACATCATCCTGGACGGCCGCGGTGGCGGCACCGGCGCCGCGCCGCTGATTTTCCGGGACAACATCTCGGTGCCGACCATTCCGGCCCTGGCCCGTGCACGCCGCCATCTGGATGCCAGCGATGCCTCAGACATCACTCTGATCATCACCGGCGGACTGAGGCATCCCGCTGACTTCGCTAAGGCCATGGCACTGGGTGCAGACGGCGTCGCCTTGTCCAACGCCGCGATCCAGGCCATAGGCTGCCTGGGCATGCGGGCCTGCCACACCAACAATTGCCCTGTGGGCATCGCCACCCAGAAGGCCCATTTGCGGGCACGGCTGCCGGTCGATGTCGCATCGGAGCGTCTGGCGCGCTTTTTCTCGGCCTCGGTGGAACTGATGACCGTACTCGCCAGAGCCGCCGGACATCGCCACCTGAGCGAATTCACCGCGGATGACCTGACCACATTCAAGACTGAAATGGCCCAACTCACCGGCGTCCGCTACGGCGGACTGTGCGGTCCCGCGTGACCGCACGACATTTTCCCACTCTGGACCCGTTGGCGTTGGCGGAAACCCGCGATGCCCTGCATCAATATGCACAGATTCTGGGGGCATACCTGAAGACCTGCCGCCCGAAGCGCAAACACTGGTGGCACGCCAGCCTGCGGCCATCGCTCCGGGGCCTGAGCACCGGCGTGGTACACGCAAACATCAGCTTTGAGCTGTTGTTGGACCTGAGGGCTGGTGAGTTGCAGGGTGAAACAGCGACCGGCGAACGCCTGGCCGAACCCCTGCGCGGCCAGTCTGGGGCAGAGCTCGCGACCCGGCTCCAGAGTTTCTTGATCGACGCCGGGGTCGAGACCAGCAGCGCGCCGCCGCCGAGTCCGGGGGCCGGCGAGACATTTTCCGGCTACTCGGCACAGCAGGCAGATGGTCTGGCGTCCGCTCTCGATTCAGTGTCCGCGGCCATGGCATTGTTCCGCGCCGGAATCCGCGCTGAAACCAGCCCGATTCAGCTCTGGCCACATCATTTTGACCTATCCATGCTGTGGCTCCCCGGGGGAAAGATCCCCTCCGAGGATCCGGCGGACGAGGAAGCCGCGGACAAGCAAATGAACTTCGGTTTCACCTTCGGCGACGCGGGTATTCCGGAGCCCTATTTGTATGTTACGGCATATCCGTTGCCGGCGGGGCTGCCACGGATTAGCCTGCCCGCCGGAACCACCTGGCGCACTCAACCTTTCAACGGCGCGGTGCTGCTCTATCGCACCCTGGAAAACATGGACGAACCCGCGGCCTACCTGCTGGATCTGTGGCAGACGCTGCTGGCCGCAGGGGAGCAACAGCTGGGCGGATACAACAGCACTGAGGCCAAGTGGAATTGAGGTCATGCCGCGCGACGCCGGCGATGCAGATCAACCCGCTCCGGCATTCACTCCAAAATGGCGAGAAAACCCAGCAGACCGCTTAGTCTGCGCAATTGATTTCACGCAGACGACGGGGCCACCTCACAAGGTTGGGTGCCGTTACTTCGCTTTTGATCAAATTGGAAAGCGCAGTCACACGAGCATTCCCACCGCCGGATTGCCGTCGACAAAACCTGATGGTAGAAATACCTTATGTGCTTCTACCATTGAGGATGATCCTATGTCGCTCAATATCAAGAGCGCCGAGGCGGATGAGTTGGTCGCAGCTTTGTCCAGCCTGACCGGGGAGAGTAAGACCAGAGCCGTAATTGAGGCGCTTCGCGAGCGGTTGGAGCGTGAGCGGAGGGCGAGAAGTCGACAGGCTAGGGCTGCCGACTTGCTCGCAATCGGTCAAAGATGTGCGTCCCACGAGCGACGCGACATCACCGATCACGACGCGATGCTATATGACCAGCGGGGTCTTCCCCGATGATTGTCGATACCTCCGCGGTGCTGGCCATACTGTTCGCCGAATCCGATGCCGAGCGTTATGCCGATGCCATCGCGGGCGCAGATGTCCGACTGATCTCCGCAGCCAACTATCTGGAAGCGGGAATTGTGGTGGACAATCAGATCGGTATGGCGGGCGGCAGACAGTTTGATGTCTTGGTCTCGAGGGCGGGGTTGCGAGTGGAGCCGGTCACGCGCGAGCATGCCGACATCGCCAGACAGGCCTACGCCGACTTCGGCAAGGGACGTCATCGTGCCGGCCTGAACTTCGGGGACTGTTTTACCTATGCGCTGGCAAAGACAAGCGGCCTGCCCGTGCTTTTCAAAGGCAAAGACTTCTCCGAGACCGACCTGATATCGGCCTTGGAATAGACACACACCCAGACCTCAAAGCCCACCGGAGACGAGCAAACGGGGCTGGACGGGACCCGCTCGGAACTCTCTCAACGCATAACAAACGGGTCCGGTATCGGCTCGTCCGAGGTGCGCAACCACACCGCCTTGACCCGGGTGTAGTCCAGGGCGGCCTCCAGCCCTCCCTCCCGGCCTTGGCCCGAGAGCCCGAAACCGCCAAAGGGCGCGATGGGGGAGACGGCGCGATAGGTGTTGACCCAGACAATACCGGCGCGGATGCCGCGGATCATCCGGTGCGCACGGCTGAGATTCCGGGTAAAGACCCCTGAAGCCAGGCCGTACTGCGTGTCATTGGCCAGCGCCAGCGCCTCTTCTTCGGTCTCAAACGTCAGCACCGACAGCACCGGGCCAAACAACTCTGTCGCGACAGCCGGTATCCGGGAGTGGGGGCAGTCCAGAATGGTCGGCCGATAGTAGAACCCGGGGGCGTCGGGTGCGGCACCGCCGGTGATCAGGGTGGCGCCGGCGGCGATAGAATCCGCCACGATCTGGGCGATATGGGTTCGCTGACGCTGACTGCAAAGGGGGCCCACCTCGGTGGCCATATCCCCCGGGTCGCCCATCACGATGGCTTCGGCCTTGGCCTTGACTATCTCCAGAAAACGCTGTTTTACCCCAGCCTGGATGATAAGACGCGAACCCGCCACACAACTCTGGCCGGTGGCTGCGAAGATGCCCGCCACCTGGGCATTGGCGGCACTGTCGAGATCGGCGTCGTCGAACACGATAAACGGGGACTTCCCACCCAGTTCCAAGGAAGTGCTGACCAGATTCTCAGCCGAGTTGCGAACGATATGGCGGGCTGTTTCCGGGCCACCGGTGAAGGCCACGTGCTCGACCTGAGGATGCGTGGTCAACCGGACGCCGCAGTCGGCGCCAAACCCGGTAAGCACGTTGACCACGCCGGGCGGGAAGCCGGCAGCGTCCACCAGCCGGGCGAATTCGAGTAATGGGCCGGGACCGTCCTCCGAGGCTTTCAACACCACGGTGCAGCCCGCGGCAAGGGCGGGGCCGAGCTTCACCGCAGCCAGAAACAACTGACTGTTCCAGGGCACGATCGCTGCCACCACACCGACCGGCTCGCGCCGCAACCAAACCTCCATATCCGGCTTGTCGATGGGCAGATGCGCGCCCTGGATCTTGTCCGCAAGGCCGGCGTAGTAGCGATAGTAGTCCGCCACATAGGCGATCTGCGCCGAGGTCTCGCGAATGATTTTCCCGGTATCGCGGGTTTCGATCTCGGCCAATGTCTGGGCGTTCTCGGCCACCAGATCGGCCAACCGGTACAACAGCTTTCCCCGCTGGGTCGGGGTCAAGCCGGCCCAGGCTGGCGCCGTCAGGGCCTGGCGGGCGGCGGCCACAGCCCGGTCCACGTCCTGCGCGCGGGCTTCGGGCATCACCGCCCAGGGCTCCCCGGTGGCGGGATCCAGGCTCTCGAAGGTTTGGGATCCAGTCTCGAACACACCGTTGAGATACTGCCGAAACAGGCGCATCAGGCCGCCTCCGCAAATGCCGGCATGACCTTATGGATGAACCGTTCCAACGAGGCCTTCTTGCGTTCGAAACTCATACCCGAGTCTATCCAGAACGCGTACTCGTCATAGCCCAGGGCTTGATAAGCCTTTAGCCGGCCGATGACCTCGTCCGCTTCACCAATCACATTGTTGGCCCGCATGTTGGCCGCCGAGTACATCTCCATCGCGGCCATCTCCTCGTCCGACAGCGGATCGATCAACCCCTGGCGGATGGGTCGCTGATTCTTGAACCAGGCGCCGAAGTAGCAGTAGAAACGGCTGATTTCCCGGGAAGCCTGCTCGATATCGGCCTCGCTGTCGCCCACATAGGTGTGCCGCAGCAGCATGATCTTGGGGCGGGGCATGTCCGCATGTTTGGCACAGGCATCGTTGAAGCGGTCCATCAGGCTCTCCACCTCCGCGTCGTCCATCCACAGGGGTGTGCACTGGACGTTACAGCCGTTGGCCACCGCGAACTCGTGACTGTTGGGATCCCGCGCCGCCACCCAGATCGGCGGGTGCGGCTGCTGCAGCGGCTTCGGCGCCGAGGTGGTGCTGGGAAACTGCCAGAATTCACCCTCGTGGGCATAGTCCCCTTCCCATAGTTTTTTCACCGCCGGAATCAGCTCGCGCATGCGCAATCCGGCGCCCATGGGGTCGAGACCGGGCAGCAGGCGCTCGTATTCAAAGCTGTATGCGCCCCGCGCGACACCCAATTCGAGGCGCCCACCGGTGATGAGATCGGTCATCGCCGCTTCACCGGCCAGCTTGATCGGGTGCCAGAAAGGCGCGATCACGGTGCCGGTACCGAGGCGGACATTGCGTGTGCGCCGGGCCAGATCAACCAGGTTCAGAAACGGATTCGGTGCAATGGTGAAATTCATGCCGTGATGCTCACCGGCCCAGATGGCATGCATCCCGCCCGCATCCGCGATCTCGCACAAGGTGACGAACTGGTCATAGAGATCCCGCTGCACCTCATGCTCGGCGATGCGCTCCATGTGGACGAACAGGGAACATTTCATGACTCAGTCCTCCGAATCGAGACGCCGGGTCTCGCCACGACGCTCGTCACCAAAATAGACGTTGAACTGGCCCATCCGACTTTCCGCTAGAAAACGCCGCAGCACGGATTCGGTCGCCGGGTCACCCACCCGGTCGAAGGGCATATGATCGAGATCGAGAAACACCCCGACTTTGGGCCGGCCCTCACCCGCGATGCAATGGTAGACGATGTGATTTTCCTGGGCGCCGCGGTCCTCGTAGACCGAATAGATGAAGCCAATGGAGGCAAGCAACCCAGTCTCGGCCACCAGGCGCCCGAGCTGGGAGACGGCGCTGACCTTGGCTGTGGTCCGGGCGGTGGGCAGGGTAAATCTGCCGGCCGCGTCCTCGAACAGCAGCACCTGGCCGTTGCGCTCGATGATCGCGCTGACCGTCACCGACGCGTCCGGCGGGACGGTCGCCGCCCGGCGTTCCAGACCCAGCGTGAAATAACTGCCCCGGGCATAACCCAGACCGTTGTCCACACCCGCCTCGAAGGCCTTGACCTGACCGATCAGAATCACATGGTCACCGGCGTCAACACTGTTGTGGACGGCGCAATCGAACCAGGCCGACACGCCGGCCAGCACCGGTGAGCCGTAAGGCCCCAAACGCCAGTTGACGGCGCCGAAGCGATCGGCGACCGGGGTGGCGAAGGTGGTGGATACGGCCTGCTGTTTCTCAGACAGGATATTGACGGCGAAGCCCGCGGCCGAGCGAAAGGTGTCGAGACTGGTCGAAGACTTGGCCAGGCACACCAGCAGCAGCGGGGGATCGAGCGAGACGCTGGCGAACGAGTTGGCGGTAAAGCCCCTGGGCTCGTGACCGGAATCCATGGTCGTCACCACAGTTACGCCCGTGAGAAAGGTGCCAAATGCGTCGCGCAGTGCGCGGGGATCGATTGCGGCCATGCCAGGGCCTCCGGAACGTTGCTGTGTCGGTTGCCGCAGCCAATCGCGCAGCGCGCAGTTGACTGGCTCAGGTGCCACCAGGTGCACCATGTGTTTTTCCCCGGGGACCACCACGACACGAGCGTTTGGCACCTCGGCGCCCATGGCCTCTGCCATCCGCGGGCTGGAGTTGGTGTCAAACTCGCCGGTCAGAAACAGCGCGGGGCGGGCGAGTTTGGACAGGCGATCCGCATACACCGCATCACCTTCGGCAAAGGCCCGGTAGGCGGTAGCGTAGCCACGCTGCGACACCTCCGACAACCAGCGCCGTGTCAAAACCTCGGATTGCGCTTCCCGGGTCGAGCGCTCCGGCTGGAACCAGCGTCTCAACGGACCTTCGATGTCCACTGCGCCATTCGCAATGTCGGTCGCCCGGGCCAGCACCGCGTCGCGGGCCTCAGAATCCCGTCTGTGGACGGCACATATCAGGGCAACACGGCGAACGCTGGCGGGGTGGCTCAGCGCCAGTCCCAGCGCAATCAGGGCGCCCATGGAATGGCCACACAGATTGACCGGTCCGCATTCCAGGTCGTCAATAACCTGTTTCAGCCAGTCGACGAAATCGGGTAACGCTGCGTCAGCGGGCAGCGGCGCGCTTTCGCCATGGCCGGGCAGATCCACCGCAATCACGCGGCAGGAAGTCGCGAACACCTCGATCTGTGGCGCCCAGGCCTCCAGCCTCAAGCCCACTCCGTGCACCAGCAACAGGGGTTCGCCTTCCCCCAAGGCGACATAGGCCGCGCCGTGCCGGGTTTCAGACCGCTGCGGGATTGTCGAGGTCATGACCCAGATCCTTAAGGTCCTGGTATCGGTCGCCGATGCGGTGATGGGGCCGACCGCCTACAGACGCCCCCAGGGCGACCACGATCTCTCCGGCTGCAGGCGCGTCCCCTATCGAGAACTGGTAGGTCAGGTAGTGGGATCGGCGTCCGGCATCGTTCTTGTCCATCATCGGCAGGGAGATTGGCGCATTGGCCGGGCCGCGGGTGTTGGAAAAAGCGAGATAGGACTTGGCCCCAACCGCTTCCCGATACGCATTGCCGAAACGCAGGGTGTGGATCAGCGCCGATGCGTGCTCGATTTCTCCGTCCAGGCCAACCACCGCGGCCTTGCCATAGGCTTCAACCGCCTCGCCGGATCCCACTGCACGAATAATCATGTCGGTAAGCAACTGGCCCAGCTCCGGTGCCTGAGCCTGAATCTCGGGCCGCAGGTCCTGGACGAAGCCTCGGCCCGCCCAGGGGTTGGCCACAACGGCCGCTGCCGCGTAGAAGGTCAAAGGAGCCGGCGCGACCCGACCACCTTCGATCCGGGTTTCTTCAATGTGCAGCAGCGTCTTGCGTATAGTCAGCGCCATGAAATCACCTGGGTATGTGCCACATTCGGCGTTGGTCCGCCGGCGATCCTCTGGATTCATGCAGGCCAAGCACCCGGGGCCTCAGATCTGCGCCGTCTCGAATGAATCGGAGTATCTGAAAGTAGCACCGGATTATCAGATTGTATACCATCTGATGGTCGTACAATCATGACGACACGACACCGATCGGAGGCAACACCGAAGGAACATGTCCAGCCTTCCCGATGTGCTCAGAATCGACCAGCGCCCCAAGACCCTGAAGGAAATGGCCTTGGAACGTGTTCGCAATGCCGTCATCGAGGGGGCGTTCGAACCCGGACAGCGCCTGGTGGAACGTCAGCTCTGTGAACGCCTGGGGGTGAGCCGCTCTGTGGTGCGGGAAGTGATTCGCCATCTGGAATCGGAGGGTCTGGTGGAAACCCTGCCCAACCGGGGGCCCAGAGTGTGCCGCCTGGACCGGGAGACCGCGCAGGAGATCTACCAGATTCGTGCTCTGCTGGAACCCGCCGCCGCGGCCGCCTGCGCCAGACTGGCCAGCCCTGGGACGGTCGACATGCTTGAAGCCGCGCTCACGCAACTGAATCGGGCCCACGAGACCCGGGACAGCTTGGCTGCGCTGGCGGCCACCACCCGCTTCTACGAAATCATCTTCACCACCGGCGCAAAACACGTTGCCTGGGAAATGGTTCAGCGTCTGAATGGACGAATCAGCCGTTTGCGGGCCATGACTCTGGCCTCAGAGGGTCGTCACGCTGCCGGTATTAAACGGCTGCGTCAGATCCAGACGGCCATCGGCCAACACGATCCCGAACGGGCCGCCGAGGCCTGCCGACGCCACGTGGCGGAAGCGGCCGAGATCGCCGCTGGTCTGATTGTGGACTAACGTGGCACCGCCGCAATGCCGACCATTCGGTGTCGCCTCGGCGTTCTGGAACTCGTCTACACTGATTGGGTAACGGCCCATATGGGCCGTACGGGTGAGGAGGCGTTCGCGCAGGACCCAATGGGTCCAGGGCCTGACCTCGAAGCGACCGACAGTTCGCTATCCTCCGCATAGACGTTCATCCGCTCGAGGGCGGAATGCGCAACCGAGACACGCCATGCCGCCTGAGTCCGACAATTCGCAACTCACGGCACAGATCGAGGGCTTCCGCAGTAAGCGCTTTGAGTGTGTCGGCGGATTCGGCGCTCGGATAGACGTGCTCACTTTCAAGGATGGACCCGATGCGGTGGTTCGCCAGCGGGCGGGACGTACTAAATACGATCCGGTCACGTTGCGGCTGACACAGTCCGGTGCACCGGCGCTTTGGAAGTGGTGGAAAACGGCTGGGGAGGGCGCCGACGGCCGCCGAAAAGTGACAATGATACTCACCGACGCACGGGGTCAGGCGCTCGCCAAGTGGGTGTTGCTCGGTTGTTGGCCGCGAGACTGGTGGATAACCCCAATCGAGACAACGGACAGCAAGGCGGCCTACGCCGAGCACGTCACCCTGGTGGTCGAAGACATTGACCTTGTGTCCTGAATCAGGACGCGGAAACAACAGGCGTCAAAGCGGAGAACCCCCATGCCGACACGCAGAGCCGATTTGGACCATATAGGTGCCTACAACTTCAAGGTTGAGATCTCCGGGGTGAATGCCGGCTATTTCAAACGAGTCAGTGGGTTGTCCGCAGAGATCGAGGTCATTGAGTTTCAGGATGGCGACGACCTGGTCCTGCGCAAACGGCCCGGGCCGGCGAGATTCGGCGACGTGACGCTGGAGAAGGGCTACATTGCCACGGACGACCTGTTCAACTGGTGGCGTGCTGCCCGGGACGGGCAATACGACAGACGCGACATCTCCGTCGTCCTGAATGACAACGCAGGCAACGAAATTCGACGCTGGAACCTGTTCGGCTGTTGGCCGCGCAAATGGGAAACCGGTCCACTCGAAGGGGGCAGTACCGAGGTGTTCTACGAAAACGTCACCTTTGTGGTGGAGGACCTTCAGATCGCCTGAACCGCGCAGGGCCACAGGCCTTAGGTGAAGGGTCCCTGCGGAGTAGCCCCCTCAGGGAAATTCGGACGAGTGTTGGAAACGCCGCGCCGGAACCGCATCACCGCCCGGCGCCTTGGCGTGGGGATTGCGGCCATAGGTGTCCTCGCCCCGAGCCATGCTGACCTCAAAGGTCGGCCAAACGGTGCGGTCGGCGGTCACTTCGGTCGGGCTGAAGCGCATGGTCAAGCCACAGCGCAGCCGGTCCGACGTGTTGGGCCCGGAGCCGTGTATCAGGCCGTCGTCGTGCAGGGAAATCTCACCCGCCTTGAGATCGATTGATACGACCCGTGCCGGATCGATGGACGCCGGATCTGCCTCCTGCTCCAGCACGTACTGCTCACCCTGGACTTCATGGTGGGTCACCTCACCGGAGAGGTGACTGCCGCGCACCACGCGCATGGCCCCATTGCTCGGATCGGTGTCATAGATCGCCAGCCAGACCGTTACCGTCCTGCGCGGCGTCAGTGGCCAGTATTGGGCATCCTGGTGCCAGGGTACGACGGACCCGTCGCCCGGTTTCTTGACAAAAAACTGCCCACCCCACTGATAGAAATCCGGACCCAGGAGATCCTCAACGCAGTCCAGAATGGCCGGGGTGCGGCATACGTCGTAGTACCAGCGGTTTGCCTTGTGCCACATATTGATCCGATTGACGTCCACCCCGTCGGGCACGCGTTCGATCAGACGGGTTACCTCGGCCTGCAGGCGGGGCACTGCGGCATCGGAAAACAGCGGCAGGTTTTTGACGTAACCCCAACGCTGGTACTGCGCCCGTTCATCCGGCGTGAGACGCCGCGCACCGCTGGCGATGGGCAGTTCGGTCATGATCTTCACCTCTCGCGCGAGTGTATCACCGGCCCGAGGTCGTCGGAGACACCCTCAGCGTTGTCCTCGAACGGGCTGCCCTGCCAGGCGGCAATCTCCCGCTCACCCCGGGGTGACAGGGCATAGCAACCCTGGGCGGGGCGCTCGAACCAACCGTAGACGTTGCGGTACAAGATGTCCCTGGCCTTGGGCTCCTCCAGCGCGTCGGCTATCTGCGAGGCCTTGGTGACGCCGTGGGCCTTGAGAAAACAACCGATACTCAAGGCACGCTGCCGGTACGCCGTCATAATGCCTTTGCGCGTTTCCGTGCCGCCAAGATTCGGATCACCCACCCGTTGCAGAAACTCACCGAGTAGTCGTTCCTGGCGGTTCCGCGACCGGCGCGGCGTGTAATCGCCGGGGTCCCGCAGTACATCCACACTCCCGACCCTGATGACGGGGTTGATGGCCAGCAAACCCAGGCCGAGCATATGAAACAACTTGAGCAGCGGTTTGCGCCGGCGCTTGAGCGCGCCGCAATCGGCGGGAACGCCGACGTAGACCTTGGGGCTGAGAGCGAGACGGTCCACCGATTGAAGCAGGACACTCAGATTGAGACTCAGCTTGAGTTCGACGATGACCGGCGCCTCTTCGCCCCGCACAGCCAGTACATCGCAGCCCTGAATTTCAGCCTTGACCTGGTAGCCCTGGGATTCCAGAAAGCGTTTCAGCGGCGGATACAGATCCGACTCCGGCATGGCATGCAGCCCTCAATCCGAGCCGCAGTCCGCCGGACGTGCGGCCATTTCCGACTGCCTCATGGGCATGCTGTCGATCAGTGAAAAGAGGCCCTTGAGATCCGGAATGTCTTCGCTGCGGTCTTTTTCACCGCCGTCTTTTCCGATCAGCACCACCACAAAGTCATCTGTCCCGATCCGGTATCGTTCTCTCAACCGCTGCTGCGCGTCCGCCGCAAGCGGCCTTTTGCCCAGATGGGACGGCCCGCTCAAAGGCAGCCATGCGATCACCAGATCCCGATCCTGAATCTGGCAAGCCGCCGCCTGCGCCTCGAGCCGGGTTGCCGCATAGCGCGGGTCCTGATCCGAGGGGGCAAATACCAGAAGCATCCGGCTGTTCCATTTGTATTGGTCGAGCATGGTCTGTCCCGTGGCGGTTTGAAACACCAACACCAGCGCAAGCGCCGGCCACATCATTTGGCAACGGTAATACACGTGATTAACCCTTACAGCTTGTTCTCACTGTACGAGGCGATCGTTAGGAAGCCTCACACTGAGTATTGCTTGTTAGTCCTTTGTCACAGAAAAGGATTCCCGGAAACGGCCCTGGGCAACCCGGACGCGGGTGCCCTCACGCGCCCGTTCGTCGGCTTCGGGGTCATTGCTGGACTGCAGCGCGGACAGACGCAGATTCACCGTTTTGGGCACCGGGGCACCGGCTTCGCTCATGCCTTGGAAACGCGCGCGCAAGCCCCGCTTTTTGCGTACTTGATGAGGCTGGCAGATGTCGAGATCACGGGCGCTCATCTCCTCATCGGCGATCAAGAACCCTGCCTCCACTGCGGCATCGAACAGGGACAGGCCGCGGCTGGAGCGGACCAGAACGCCATTAAATCCGGCATCTTCCCCGACCGGGCCGCCACCGGGCCAGATGTCGGCGGCGGCTATGTCCGCCGCCTCGCCGATGGCGTCAGGGCAGACCTTGCACCGGGACTGCAACCGCCAGGCCTTCTCGTCGTCCCACATGTCCTGATAGCTCAGCTCAAAAGCACGTCCGTCCCGGGTTTCGATCCGGGTCTTGCCGGGATTGCCATAGCCCCGGTAGCGGAACAGGCTGAGTTCTTCCTCCTCGATACCCAAAGCAGCCAGAACGGATTGGGACTTTCCGAGTTCAGATGCCCCACCGCACACCATGACCAGCACCGCCACACACCGGGTCATGCGGGGATCGGAGCGTCGCAATCGCCAGAGGGCCCCGGCATCACAGGGTTTGCAGATCACCGCAAAAGGCGCGTCCATCGCCAACAGCGTTTCCAGGCCCGCCAGCGGTGCCGCGGGACCATAGCGGGATTGCGCGTTGCACAAGACCTCATCCACGGTTCGGCTGATGACCCAGCGCGAACGCATCGGGGCATCGGGATCGGCCCCAACATGAAGAACCGCCCGGACACGAGCGCTGTGCAGCAGAAACTGCCCGAGGGCTGTCAGCACCCCGCCGGTGGCAGCGCGGAAACGGGTGTCGGGATCGGCCGCCCAGGCGCGTACGATCCGTCTGTAGACACCCCAAACCAGATCGACTGGGACTCCCTCCTCCGGCGGCCGGGCTTCAACCACCGCCCCTGGGCAGACATCGAGGATGCGGTCCTCGGTTTCAACGGACAAGTCAGCGGAGACGATCGGCCGCTCTCGACCCTCCGCCGTCATCGAAATGCGTACCGACCGGGATCCGGCGATGGACTCGCACAGGCCGCAACCAATGCACAGACCATTGCTGACCACGGCCCGCAGACTTTCCGGGTGAGTCACACGTCCGCCAAAGGCGTGCCGCCCGGGGTAGCGGTACACTGATGTTCAAAACGTGCCGGTGGGGAGGTTGAAGTGCGCACGGCGATGAATGTACTCCTTTGGGCGGCGGCAATTTACTGCGCCGTGGTGGCTTTGGCCTACTTCGCCCAGTCGCGGCTGGTATTTTATCCCAACCTGATGGGGCGGGCGCTTTCCAGCGACCCGACCCACATCGGCCTCGCCTTTGAGGACGTGAATGTCACCACCGAGGATGGTCTGTCCATACACGGATGGTTCATCCCGGCAGACGCACCCCGGGGCACGGTCCTGTTCTGCCATGGCAACGCCGGCAACATCGCCCATCGGCTCGACTCGATCCAGATCTTCCACCAGTTGCGTCTGAACGTGCTGATCTTTGACTATCGCGGCTACGGTCTGAGTGAGGGCACGCCCGGCGAGGCGGGGACCTACCTGGATGCCCGGGCCATGTGGTCTCATCTGACCCAGGAACGCGGGGTGGCTCCGGGCGATGTGATCCTGTTCGGCCGCTCCCTGGGCGGCGCGGTGGCGGCCGAACTGGCGACGCGAACCACCCCGGGCGCATTGGTCGTCGAATCCGCTTTCACCTCGGTGCCCGATCTGGCCAGCAAACACTACTGGTTTTTGCCGGTGCGGTGGCTGAGCCGCATTCTCTATCCCACCGAGTCGTTTCTGTCACAGGTCACCGTGCCGACCCTGATCGTCCACAGTCGGGAGGACGAGATCGTCCCATTCGAACACGGCCAGGCGCTGTATCGCGCGGCCGGTGAGCGAAAATCCATGCTGGAAATTCGAGGCAATCACAACGACGGCTTCGTGCTCAGCCGCGAGGCCTACACCCAGGGGCTCGATGGGTTCATTGATCGCCACATGGGACATTAAGGAGTCTCTGATCTATTCGTGAACGTGCATCTTGGGACTGAACTGCACAGCTTCATCGTTGCAAATCTTGGCAATAGAACAACTATTACCCGCGATCTGCGCCTTGAACCTGCACATTTCACCCTCCAATCTGCTTCGTCCAGAATAAATCAGCGGCTCCTTAGCGTCCCCAGGGGAAACTGGATCTGGGGGGCAGGCTGCCGAGCTCATCCAACGCTTCGCCGATGCGCAGCCCTTCGTTCCATTTCGCCATCCGTTCCGAGCGCGCGAAGGAACCCACCTTGAGCTGCCGGACTCCCCAGCCCACGGCCAGATGGACAATGGTCACATCCTCGGTTTCGCCGGATCGTGCCGAGACGATGGCCTCCCAGCCCGCGTCCCGGGCCGCCTCCAGAGCGGCTCGGGTCTCGGTCAACGTGCCGACCTGGTTGGGTTTGATCAATGCGGTGTTGCAGGCCCGAGCCGCAGCCGCCGCGGTGATCCGCTGAGCATTGGTGCAGATGAAATCATCGGCCACCACCTCCACCGTGGCACCCGCGGCGGCTGTGAATCGGCTCATGCCGGCCACGTCGTCCTCGGCCAGCGGATCTTCGATGGACACGATCGGATAGCGCCGCAGCCAACCCAGCAACATCTCCGACAACTCGTCGCCATCGACCTCGCGACCGTCTCGGGCCAGCCGATAATGGCCATCGCTGAAGAAATCGGTGGCCGCAATGTCCAGCGAAATGGCCACCTCGTCTCCCGGTCGGAAGCCGGC
>Ga0316189_10001953_pt1 | contig 20379 bp, 18 predicted proteins | sample LowCovwburrow_MG_FD_204930 | JGI IMG/M metagenome (GOLD analysis project Ga0316189, IMG submission 204930) | Coastal sediment microbial communities from Maine, United States - Lowes Cove worm burrow | ecosystem: Environmental > Aquatic > Marine > Coastal > Sediment | place: USA: Maine... | reverse complement strand
CCACTGAATTTGTTTTACTTTGAATGTTATTATCAATGATTGCTGATAATAAATTATGTGCTTTTTCTATGGCTGAAAAATCTCCAGTAAAATGTAAATTAATATCTTCCATTGGAAGCACTTGCGAGTATCCACCACCAGTAGCTCCACCTTTTATCCCAAAAACAGGGCCAAGAGACGGCTCTCTTAGTACTACGGTTGTTTGTTTTCCTAATTGGTTTAACCCTTCGGACAAGCCTATAGACATGGTTGTTTTGCCTTCTCCGGCAGGCGTTGGAGATACTGCAGAGACTAAAATAAGATTACACCGATCAACCTTATCTTTCTTCATAAGACCATGTGGTAATTTTGCCTTATACTTTCCATACATTTCAATATCATCAGCCTGTAATCCTAATTTTTCTGCTATGCTACTTATATGCTTTAATTCAATTGTTTTGGCTATATCTAAATCGCTCATTTTTTAAAATATGTTTTATAAAATTTTAAATAATCTTTCTTAAAGTCTAAATCTACATTTTTTGCAGGAGGTATTAAAACTTTAATATGATATTTATATTTCTTTAAAAGGTGTTTTGCACCATTATCATCATTGAGTTGTAAAAGTTCTTTAAAATAAATTTTATCAAAAATAGCTGGGACACCATATCTATGATCGTCATATGAAGTAGCAATAATTGATTGTTTTCCTTCTTGAAATTGATTAACCATAGTGTTTAAAAAATCAACTTCTATAAAAGGCTGGTCAGAGAGCATGAAAAGAACAGCATCTGTTTTAATTGTAGTTTGCAAAATGTAATTCACAGCAAAAGCTATTGAGTTTCCCAATCCATTTTTCCAGTTTAGATTATTTAAAATGGTTACTTTAGATGGTTCGATGGCTTTATTTATGAGTTTATAATTTGCTCCTAAAACCACAACGACCTTAGTAGCTCTTAGTTTTTTGGCTTTTTCAATAGTGCTTCCTAACAAGGTAGAATTACCCCATTTTAATAACTGCTTGGGCTCACCCATTCTATTAGATGCTCCAGCTGCTAAAATTATTACGGTTATATTTGATGCTTCATTTTCCAAAATGGAACTTAGTTAATCAATATGAATTTTTCCATTTATTTTACTAAGTGATTTTGGGTCTTTCTTTTTTGTAAAAGCCAATATTTCAGAAATGATTGAAATAGCAATCTCTTGTGGCGTTTCAGACCCGATACTAAGACCCGCAGGACCATGAATTTTATCTAAAAAATCATCTTCAGTACTAGGGCAATATTCAATAAATTGAGACAATAAATCGTCTCTACGTTTCGTAGGTCCTAAAAGCCCAATATAAGTTGGATTTGTATCTTTAAGCGCCACCAAATAGCGTAAATCGTTTGCGAAATTATGTGTCATTAAAACCACAGCCATTTGGCTATCTATTAATGATGTATCCAAAGTTTCAGCCGTTGTCGCTGAAAACTCATGAGCGCCTTGGAAATTTTTAATTGATTTTGATTCGGAAATTCCAGCTACAATAGTGACTTCCCAACCAGTAAGCGATGCATATTTGCATAATTGAACCGCATCATGTTCTGCACCAATTATAATTAATTTAAAACATGGAGGCATTTCTTGTTTAAATACAGAAAGATTTGAAGATTCACTTTGTGTGTCTGTATTTGAAAGTGAATAAAGATTATTATCAATATTCACTAAAGTTCCTATTCCTAAAAAAGTACCTTTTTCTTTTTTAAAGTGGGAATAAATTTCAAAATAATTTCTATTCCTCAAACATTCAAAAAAAGAATTTAAAAATAATTCGGAAGGCTTAAAAACTTCCAAAAGAATATACAAAACACCTTCGCATCCCAAACGATATCTTCCATCATAAGTCATTATTTTAGAAATTCCTGTTTTAAAAACAGTTTCAGATTGTATTAAAACTTCTTTTTCTACACATCCACCACTAACAGCACCTATCATTTTACCATTTTCTAAAATAAGCATTCGTACTCCAGGTCTGCGATAAGAAGAGCCATCTAAAGCAACAACAGATGCAAGCACCGTTTTTAATCTGGTTTGATTAGCTAAAACAGCCTCTTGAACAATATTTTTAAATTCGTGTGTCATAAAATGCTAACCAATCGCTTTTTCTAAAGTCATATTACTCGTAAAAGGTTGTTTAGTTATTCTATTGCCTGTTGCTTGATAAAGGGCATTTGCTAATGCGCCAATAGCTGGTGGTAATCCTGGTTCTCCTAATCCAGTTGGTGCTATATCATTTTCAACAAAGAAAACTTCTATTTCCTCGGGTGCTTGTGCATGTCGAATTAATTGATAATTATCAAAATTCATTTCATTTACCGATCCATTTTCAAAGGTTAATTCGCTATACATAGCATGTCCTATTCCATCTATAACACCACCTTGTATCATATGTTCAGCGCCATCACGATTAACTACTATCCCACAATCAACCGCACACCATACTTTTTTTACTTTTGGTTTTCCGTTTTCTAAAATGACATCTACAACTTCGGCAACATAAGTAGAATGACAAAAATATGCTGCAACACCGCGATAAATATCTGGTGTTGTTTCTCCCCAATTCGATTTTTCTTTAACCAGTTTTAAAACACCTGCATAACGTTCAGCTTCATATTCATGCTTTTCGCCCACAGGATTATTTATAGCGCGATCAAATAATTCTAAACGAAAATCTATGGGATCTTTTCCTGCTAATTCAGCTACTTCATCAATAAATGATTGTTCAACACCAGCAGTAAAGTTAGAACTTGGTGCTCTCCAAGCACCTGTTGTAACGTTTGTATCGCCATTTACTTTTTCTGCTAAATAATTTTCTACTGTACCAGCAGGAAAACGATTGGGAAATACGGGACTACCTGGTAAACCAGCACCTCGTACGCTAAAAGCAATTAGGTTATTATCTTCATCTAAACCTGCCTTATATATGGATTGATATGATGGTCTATAAGTGCCTTGGCTCATATCATCCTCTCTTGTGTAAATTAGCTTTACTGGTTTTCCTATTTTCTTTGAAATAACAGCTGCTTCAACTCCAAAATGCACATATAATCTTCTACCAAAACCACCGCCAATACGCGTCATATTTACTGTGACGTCTTCAATGGGTATGTTTAGCAATTTAGAAACTGAATCTTCAAGTGCTTTAGGTGTTTGAGTTGGTCCAATTAATTCTGCTGAGTTTTGTGTAACATTAGCAAAAAAGTTCATTGGTTCCATTGTATTATGCGCTATAAAAGGTGCGTTATAAGTTCTTTCAATAACTTTGGTCGCTTTTTTAAACGCGGCTTCTGTATCGCCATCTTTTCTACTACCCTTAACTTCGCCAGATACGAGGGCGTTTTCTAAACAATTCAGATGCGTTTCTGAATTTTCTAATTCTCCTACAACATCCCAATTTGCTTTAATAGCTTTTTTTGCATTCATTAGTTGCCATGTTGATTTACCAACAATAGCAATAAGCTGCAGAAAACCTTTTTCATCCGACCACGTTGGATCTGGTACTGTAATATCAATTATAAATGCATCTGTTACTCCAGGCATCTTTTTTATTTCTTCTTCATTGAAGTCTTTTATCTTCATGCCAAAAGCAGGCGGATGCTCAATCATTGCCAATTGCATGCCTTCCCTTTTGAAATCTAAGCCAAATAAAGGTTTCCCTGTAACGATTTTCTTTCCATCTACATTTTTTTTACGCGTTCCAATCAACTTAAAATCGCTTATTTCTTTAAGTTCAACTTCTTCAGGAATTTCAATACCTACAGCTTTTGAAGCGATTTCTCCATAAGTAATTGTTCGCTCTCCATTTTTTTCTTTAATAACGCCTTGATTTACTGTTAAATCTGAAACCGATAACTTCCATTCTTTTGCAGCGGCTTCCATTAACATTCTTCTGCCTGTTGCTCCAGCCATTCGTAATGCATTCCAACTTAACTTGATAGAAAGACTACCTCCAGCAAATTGATTTTGATAAAACCCTGTGTTTAATGGCGCTTGCTCAACAACCACATGATTCCAATCAACATCTAACTCTTCAGCGACAATCATTGGCATTGAGGTTCGTACATTCTGACCAATCTCAGGGTTAGGAGAATATATAGTAACCATACCTGTATCACCTATTTTGATGTAACCATTAATTTCAAACCATGCATTAGGAACTGCTATTTTTTTTATTTTCTTATCTGTTGTACATCCTGTAAACCAACTAAAGCCTATAAGCATACCACCACCTGCAGCAGCCGATATCTTTAAAAATGAACGGCGATTATATTGTGTCTTTATTTTTGTCATGACGTCTTAGTTTAGAGGTTTGATGCCGTTTTGATGGCTTTCTTAATTCTTAAATAAGTGCCACATCTACAAATATTTCCATTCATCGCAGCGTCTATATCGCTATCCGATGGGCTAGGATTATTTTTTAAAAGTGCAGCAGCACTCATAATTTGTCCAGTTTGGCAATAACCACATTGTGGCACATCATGTTCGAGCCACGCTTTTTGAACTGGATGATCACCATCTTCTGAAAGACCTTCAATAGTTGTAATTTCCATGCCCTCTGCCTGAGATACTTGCAGTAAACAACTACGCATAGCATTTCCATTTACATGCACAGTACAGGCACCACACTGACCAATACCACAACCATATTTGGTGCCGACTAAATCTGTTTGGTCTCTTAATACCCATAATAAAGGGGTGTCCATATCTGCCTCAACAGTATGGGTTTCATCATTAATTTTTAAATTGAATTTTGGCATAACATGAATATTTATTGGAATTTATTCTGTATTAGTCAAAAATATATTCTTACTAAATTTACAAAAATTAATATCCTTTTTTTTCTTTTAACAAAGTTTTAATAAACTCTAAAGCTCTATACTCATTATAATACACATTCTTTTTATCAATAAATCCAACATGTCCGCCATGATTTGGCATTTCTAAATAAAGATTTGCGTTAGATTTAGCTCCTTTTACAGGATAACATTCGGGTGATAAAAACGAATCGTTAAGAGCATTTATAATTAAAGTTGGTGTTTTTATATGTTTAGTAAATTGTAAGCTACTACTCTTTTCGTAATAATCGAATGCATCTTTAAAACCATGTGCTTTAGATGTATAAACATTATCAAAATCTATTAAAGTTTTAATTGACTCGACCTCCTTAACACTCAACATATCAGGAAATTGTAATTGTTTACTTTTTAAACGACCTATTAAATGCTGCTTAAACCTGTCGTGATACAATATATTTTTAAATGTATGTAACGCTTTTGACGAACCTTTTAAATAGCAGGGAACAGAAACAGCCACGGCTGCTTTAATTTGTTGAGGTACTGCATTACCTTCTCCTAAATATTTTAAAATAACATTTGCGCCAAGACTAAATCCTTTTAAATAAATTTCGGAATAATGTTTTGTAGAAATGAGATGCTGAATAACCTCAATTAAATCGCCTGTAGCTCCAGAATGATAGCTTCTGTATTTTAAATTATTTTCACCACTACATCCTCTAAAATTTACGCAAACGGCATCAACTGTATTTTCATTAAAAAATTTCGCAGCACCTGTCATATAGGGGCGTTGAGCGTTGCCTTCTAAACCATGCAACAAAATAATGAGCTTTTTGGTATTTTCTTTTGAAAAACTCCAATCTAAATCTATAAAATCGCCATCGTTTAAAATGATTCGTTCGCGTTCTTGATTTACAGCTTTTATACGTCTTGCCAAACCTGAATATACCGTTGAAATAAAGCCGTTTTTAAAATAGAATGGTGGTTTGTAGGTTGGTTTTATTACTGGCATATTTTAGTGTTCAGTTTGTGTAGTTTTCAATCTTCAATTGTTCTTGTTAGCTATGGTATTTTCTTAATCATTTTGCTTTGTGTTTTGCGCGAAAAACAAGTCTCAATTTTCATTTTATCAAACTTCAACAAGTAAAAACTCGAAATCGGTTCCATTAAATAAGCCTTTATCGCTTAATTTAATTGAAGGAATTACCAATAATGCCATAAACGATAATGTCATATAAGGTGCATGTAATTTAGAACCAAGTTGCTTCGCTATTTTGTCTAATTCGACATATTCTTTTCCTATCGTTTTTCCATCTTTATCACTCATAATACCAGCAACTGGCAACAAAACGATGTTTTCTTCGGAATTGGACACAGCGCAAATACCTCCTTTATTTTCAATAATTTTATTTACGGCTTTACAAATCGCTTCATCTGAAACTCCAACAGCAATAATATTATGAGAATCATGTCCTACGGAAGAAGCAATAGCACCTTCTTTTAATCCGAAATTTTTTATGAATGCAATTGCTGGGGTATCATCTTTATAACGATTAACCACTACCATTTTCAATATATCTTTGTCAACATTAGAAATTAAATTTCCGTTTTTAATAAAAGCATCTTCAATGAGCTGGTTGGTCACCAATTGACCTTCTAAAGCTTCTATAACTCGAATTTGTTTTGCAGAGGATTCAAATTTAAAATCTGAAATTTGTTTCTTATTACAATTAAAATTATTTAGTATTTCAAAAGGAATAGATGCTATTAAAGATTCACTATTATTAAAAACCAAAGTACCATTTATATAGGTTTGGAGCGTTTTAAAATCTTTTAAATCTTCAACTACAATAAAATCGGCATCATCGCCTTCTTTTAATAAACCTACATCTAAATTATAGTGTTCTACAGGGTTTATACAAGCGACCTGCAACACTTTAAACACATCGATGTCTTTTGCTACTGCTCTAGCACAAAGTTGATTAATATGTCCTACAATCAAATCATCGGGATGCTTATCATCACTACAAAACATCATGCTTTCAAAATGCTTAGGAAGTAAACCGATTAAAGCTTCAAAGTTTTTTGCGGCACTTCCTTCACGAATTAAAATGGTCATCCCTTTTTGAAGTTTTTCTAAAGCCTCCTCGTAGGTAAAGCATTCGTGGTCTGTAGAAATACCAGCACTGATATATTTTGTAACATCTTCACCTCTTAGTCCAGGAGCGTGTCCATCAACTGGCTTATTATAATGTTTCGCCCAAGCTATTTTTTTAAGAACCTCATCATCGTTAAATAAAACGCCTGGGTAATTCATCATTTCTGCTAAATACTTAATATCTGGGTTTTTAAGTAATGTTTTAATACCATCTGAATCTATAATAGCTCCTGCCGATTCAAAAATAGTAGCTGGCACACAAGACGGTGCGCCAAAATTAAATTTAAAAGGCGTTTGCTTTCCGTTTTTAATCATGAATTCAACACCTTCTACGCCTAAAACATTGGCAATTTCATGTGGGTCTGAAACCGTAGCTATAGTGCCGTGAGTTACTGCAATTCTTGCAAATTCGCTAGGAACTAACATAGAACTTTCGATATGGATATGTGCATCAATAAAACCAGGAAGAATAAAACTATTTACACTATGATTTTTTTCTTTAATCGATAGAATTTTGCCATTTATAAAAGTGATTTCACCTTTAAAAATACGCCTATTTTGTATATCGACTATTTGTCCTTGTAACTTCAATCTTTTATTATTTATGAGACACTCGTATTTTAAATTATGCTTTTTCTTAAAAATGGATTCCTTCCCGATAGCTATCAGGATTCGCAGGAATGACAGACTACTTCAATTCAATTTTTAAAATATTTTTGGTGTCTTCGGTTACTTTAAAGCGATTATCTGCTCTTTTGTTTATTACCCAAACCACATCGCTTTTAGAACATAACAACCAAATGTTTTCTTTGTCTAAAAGCGATAGTTTCTCGTCTTTAAAGTATTTGCTCAGTTTCTTTTTTCCATGCATCCCAAACGGATAAAAAACATCACCAGTTTCTTTTTTACGCAGTTTTAATGGAAATTGTAATTTATCTTTATCCACATAAATAACATGAAGTGATTTTTCTGAAACAGCATCAGCTTCATCGAAAAATAAAACTCCAAGAGGCGTGGTTATTTCAGTATCATCTTCAGAAATTAAAACTGCTAATTCGTTTTCAGACTTAATTTCACTTAGTAGTAAGTGTTCTCTATCTTTTATTAATCTCCAGCCATTCGATTGAACAAACTTACCTGACTGAGCATCTAATAAATCAACTACATCATTCCACTCACTAAAACCATATCCACTTAAAAACCTATATAAATAAGCTTTGGGGTTATTATGTCTTTTAATCTTTTCAATATCAAGTTGAAAACCGAACATAATCAACTTAATCACTCCTTCTTTAATCAAATCTGATATTTTGTCTTCAACAATATCTGCTGTATCACTTAAATTACTAAGCGTACTTTGAAAACTTTGTAATAAACTCGGGTTAATTTCCTTTAAAATTGGAATGACTTCATGCCGTAGTTTATTTCGTAAATATTTAACCGATTTATTACTGCTATCCTCTCGCCATTTAATCTTGTTCTCTTTGGCATAAAACTCTATATCTAAACTTGAAAAGGGTAAAAGTGGCCGCACAAATTTTTCGTTAATTTCTGGGATTCCTGTTAAGCCTTCTAAACCAGTGCCTCTTGTAAAATTGATTAAAAAGGTTTCTAGATTATCATCGGCATGATGCGCCGTTAAAATGTAATCGAATTTTAATTGTTCAGCGAGTTCTTTAAACCAATTGTATCGCAATTCGCGAGCAGCCATTTGTATAGAACGCTTATGTTCTTTGGCATACAAATTGGTGTCAAAACTCTGAATAAACACTTCTAAATCTAAATATTCAGCAAGTTCTAAAACAAAGGTTTCATCGGCATCACTTTCATCACCACGTAAATTAAAATTGCAATGTGCTAACGCTATGTTTAGTCCTAACTTATGAGATAAATGTGCTAAAATAACACTATCTATTCCGCCAGAAATGGCTATAAGAAGTTTGCTTTCTTTTAGAAAAAAAAGCTTGTTTTCTATGTGATTTTTGAAGTCTTTAAGCACCTTACAAAGGTATTGAAATTTCAAGGTGTGCACCAATAATACTCAAGGTAATTGAGTACAAAGCTATTGTACTTTAAAAAAATAATAGTCTTGCGTTCCGTTTCGGGTGTAAATGTCTCCTCAATTAACAAGCTTTATAGTGTTATCAAGTGTATTATACGGTTCAAAAACCTGTGCATTATTTTCTTGTTCCAAATTAAAGGAACTGTTTCTAGCATTAACAATACAATAATCACCAGGAGTATTCATAGAAAATCCTAATCGGTATTTGTAAGTTAAATTATCGTCGGCTAACTCTGGAAGGCATTCTATCCCATTTATACAATAATTCCCATTAAAGTTTTTACCAATATTATAAATCACTTCAAAATCTTGAGATACTTCAGCGTTTAAATCTGTTAAAGAATTATTCAATTTCAAAATAAATAAGGCATCTAAAAACATAGTTTTATCTGTAACTAATTCTTGTTCTTCAACATTATTACAATTATTAAATAACTTTGAAGATGTTTCATAATTAAGCCAAAACGTTTCATTTATAGCATAAGTAACTGCAATATCTTCGACATTTATAATATAAGCCTCAGAATCTGAAAATCCGCAAGAATCATCCTCGCTCTCACAAAAAATAGCCATTAAAAAAGGCGAAAGTAATAGAAATTAAAAATTCTTTTTCATTGTAAGTTTTTAATAAGATACTAAAATGGGATATTTGTTGCGCTAGATTAAGCGTTATTAATTTTCTAAAACCGTTCGCATCGCTTTAGCTTTAACCAAACATTCTTCGTATTCTTTTAACGGGTCGCTTTTAGCTGTAATGGCGCCTCCAACGGAATAGGATACGTATTTTTTAGTTTCGTTGTATAAAATACTTCGAATAACAACGTTAAAGTCGAAATCTCCATTTGGAGAAAAATAACCCACAGCGCCCGAATAGAGTCCGCGCTTGGTTTCCTCTAAATCTTCAATAATTTTCATTGCCGAAATCTTTGGAGCACCTGTCATACTACCCATAGGGAATGTACTTTTTATAATGTCGATTGGATGCGTACTATCCTCTACTTTAGAACTTATTGTAGAAATCATTTGATGCACTTGATCGAAGGTGTAAATTTTACACAACTCTTCAACCTTAACACTGCCTCTTAATGCTGTTTTAGATAAGTCGTTACGTACCAAATCAACAATCATTATGTTTTCGCTACGCTCTTTTGCATCTTTTAATAATTCATTTTTTAATAATTCATCTTCTTCAAAATTATCAGACCGCTTTGCAGTACCCTTTATGGGTTGCGAAATAATAGTATTTCCGTCTTTTTTTAAATAACGCTCTGGCGAAGCCGATAACAGATACTTATCATTGCATTTTAAAAAGGTTGCAAATGGCGGATTTGAAATAAGATTAAGCTTATTATACGTTACTAGGGGATTTATAACCGTATTTTCAGCATAAAATTCCTGACAAAAATTAGCTTCATAAATATCGCCACGATGAATATGGGCGAGCATATTATTTATTTTTTCGAAATACTCATCTTTATGAATGCGAAGTTTTATTTTGATGTTATTTGGCTGATTGACACGCCCTTCGTCCTCGCAATCACGTATCGCTTTTAAATCAGTTTCAATTTCATCTTTGACACAATTTAAATATTGGATTTCAATTTGATTATCTTTAAAAAAAAATAGTCTTTTCGGTTGAAAAAAAAATAAATCAGGAAATTCTAATCCGTCAAAATTATTAGAATTTAAATTTTCAACATCATTCTTTAAATCGTAGGTTAAATAACCAAAAATCCAATCGTTTATTGATGCTTGATACTCTTTTAATTTTTCAAAACCTTGATGATAATCCGTTTGAATACTTGTAAAAGCATCAACCGCTAAAACGGCATCATAATTAGAATGGTTTTGTTTATAATTATTAGAATCTAACCAAACAACATCATCAAATTGTTGTGCCCAAAACAATAATTGATTTTTAAATTTTTTGGATGATTTTGTTTTATGATGTAAAGTCGTTCTCAATAGAAATGAATTGGATGCAAATTACTGAAATTAAAACGTGGTAAAAAAGCCTGTATTGAGCATTTAAAAAAATAACCCCATTTCTTACTATAAATAACTGTGAAAGAAAATGATGATTTTTTCTTTAAACAAAATATAAAAGTAAATCATAGCCTAGCTTACGGTTTCTTTTTCTATTGAAGTAGAAAGAAAAAAGGTGTTTTATTACGGTTCTTTCAAATAAGAAATGATATAATCATCCATGACTAAATTATTTCGCTCATAATTCAAAAGATTTAGCGTCTATAAGAATAAAACCTTTTATTAATATACCTTTGCTTTAAATTTAATAGTGTCATGACTTTTAACGATTTAAATCTAAATACACCACTATATAACGCCTTAGACGATTTAGGCTTTACCACGCCAACACCTATTCAAGCCGAAGCTTTTAATGTTGTGGCGTCTGGGAAAGACATGGTTGGTATAGCACAAACAGGTACAGGAAAAACCTTTGCCTACATGTTGCCTATTATAAAAAATTTAAAATATTCTACTCAAGAGAATCCTCGAATTTTAGTTTTAGTACCAACGCGCGAATTGGTTGTGCAGGTGGTCGATGAAGTTGAAAAACTATGCAAGTATACTAATAATAGAGTTTTAGGAGTTTATGGCGGCACCAATATAAACACCCAAAAACAGGCTATAGCAGAAGGCTTGGACATTTTGGTTGCAACACCTGGTCGGTTTTACGATTTAGCTTTAACACGTGTTTTACAGTTAAAATCTATTCATAAATTAGTAATTGATGAAGTTGATGTCATGCTCGATTTAGGATTTAGGCATCAAATCATTAATATTTTTGATATTTTACCAGAACGCCGACAAAACATCATGTTTTCTGCAACCATGACGCAAGATGTTAGTGTATTAATTAACGATTTCTTTAAAAACCCAGAGCAAGTTTCTATAGCTGTTTCTGGTACACCACTAGATAATATTTCACAACTTCGCTATAACGTTCCAAATTTTTATACCAAAGTTAATTTGTTAACACATCTTTTAAAAGATACAGAAACCTATAACAAAGTGTTGATTTTTGTGGCTTTTAAACGTATGGCGGACCGTTTGTTTGATAATTTAGATGAAATCTTCCATGATGAATTATGTGTGATTCATTCCAATAAAACACAGAATTACAGACTGCGAAGTATTGAACAATTTAGAAACGGCGAAAACCGTATTTTAATAGCTACCGATGTCATGGCACGTGGTTTAGATATTGATAATGTCAGTCATGTTATTAATTTTGACACTCCAGATTTCCCTGAAAACTACATGCACCGTATTGGCAGAACAGGACGTGCTGAGCGCGAAGGTATTGCGCTTTCTTTTACTACTGAAAAAGATAAAGACGCTATTGAAAACATTGAAGACTTGATGCAAATGGAGATTCCGTTATTGAAACTTCCTGATGCTATTGAAATTTCTAAAGAACTTATTGAAGAAGAACGTCCGCAAATAAAAGAACGCAATAACCCCAATAAACGCCGCGATGAAGATGCGCCAGGACCAGCTTTTCATGAAAAATCTGAAAAGAATTCTAAAGAAAATTTAGGCGGGTCTTACAAGTTCAAAATTGCTGCCAAATATAAAAAACCTAAAACTAGAGGTGATAAGAATTATAATAAACGGAATAAAAAATAGTTGGCAGTTTTCAGTGGCAGTTTACAGTTGGTTGCGTTTTCAAGATTTATGCTTTTGAGTGAATTCCTGTCTTCGCAGGAATAACAAGCTAGCCAAAACTAGAGGCAAAAAAAATTATAATTACGAAATAAAGAAAAAGTGATTTTTACATTTATAGGTTTGTATAAGCGGTCGTTTAATACCGTTTATACAGCGTTAAATTCTTTTATTTATCGAGATTTATTTTAATAGGGAATCCATTAAATTGCTCTGCTCCTTGACTGGAAACATCAGTATCTCTTGGCCAGCACTCAAATGTAACTTCTTTTTCCTCCTTGCTAAATCGAATGAGACCATAACCTGCACCATTTGATGGATTATCTGGATTAACATAAGCATGCATGGTGATCTTATTATTAAATCCGTCTAAGAATCTACCATTCCAAGGTAATACACCATTTGAGTTTGCCCCTGCTTTTTCATCTTCAGGCCACCACCATCTACTATAATAGTTGTTAACTATTGCTGGAACAACAAAAGCCCAAGGGCCATCATCAAATTCATCTATCCCGTGTTGGATAACAGTTGCCAAATGCTGATCTCCTGCTATATGGATAGCATCCGCATTTTTAATCGCTTTTAAAGCTTTATTTCTTCCTTTCTGTGGCCATCCGTTTGAATCCATATCAGCATGGAGGCGATTATCTTTAGTACCGTGTATATGGGCGCCACCACAAAATCCAGTTTGCGACAAAACTACTTTGATTCTATCTTCGTTTTGTTGACCCCAATCGTTTAAGAAATCTAACTGTCTATTTCCAAGTAACTCAAGCCCTTCTAAATCTACGCTTGCAGGATCATAATTAGAGTCTCGTATATGATCTGGTCTTGGTCCTCTCTGAGGAATCTTTCCTTTTGGTCCTGATTTAAATTTTCTATCCTCGATAATGGCGAAATCAATCCCACCTATTATTAGATTGGTATAATAGACACCAATTCCTTGACCAATAGGTTTCGAATCATAAGGGTCAGGCAAATGCCCTGTTTGGCATCTTTCAACCATTTTCACATATTCATGATGATAAAAATATCCTCCATCGTCACCCGCACTTGTAGATGCTTGCTTTCCATATTCACCCCAAAAATTTCCCTGCCCAATATCATGATCATCAGGAATTGTAATACATGGACGATTCCTAAAGACTTCTCTAAACTGCATTCCGAATTTCAACCATGCTGCTGTATGCTCTGAATGGTCATAGGATTGGTCTCCTGCAAAAAATACAATATCTGGATTTTGATAGTTGATGTTTTTTACATATTTATCTCTATCTCCTCTATCTTTATTACTGTTGCAAGAAAGGGCTGCCAACACAATCTCTTTTTTGTTTTTGGGATCTTTTCTAATTAAACCTTCAAAAGATGCTATTTCTCCATGTAATATTCTATATCTAATATTTTTGGTACTATCCCAATCCTCTATATTAAACAAGGCGGACCAACCTAGATCATTTACACTCTTCCTCTGTACTTCTTCCCATTTTTCGTTTCTTTTAATTTCCAGCCTAACCTCTCGTGTTTCATTAGGATAAAGCGGGTATAATTGTGCCGTCAGTTTAAGTGTATTATTATGAACAGTATAAATCCCAAATGCTATGACATTTTCTCTTTTTACTTTAACATCAATTATTTTATTAGGCTTCCTGTTCCACCAGTCATTTGTAGCAATAGTATCAATTCCACTAAAGGGCGCAACTACTGGAGGAGTTAGCATAACTTCATTTTTGTTACTAGGCTTATTGTTACAACCATAGCAAACAGAAATAATAATAGCGGTGAATAATAAAAATGACAAATTTTTCATGAGTCTAATTTTTTATTGATTATAGCGGCTAAGATACTAATTTGTTTAAGGGTAGCTCAAAAAACTCTTTTTTTTTGAAAATCACAAAATAACCCCGATATTTATGTATGGGAAAACGATACAAACGGCATAGAGATTACGGATTTTTTGATCAAGACCTTCACCTTAGTAAATTAAGCGAACTAGGCGATCCATTGGAACGGTTAAACAAGGGCATAGACTTTGAGTTTTTCAGGGATTTGCTGGAAACCCGATTGACCAAAGAGGCAAAAGGTAAGGGAGACCGCCCACCATATGACTATGTTTTGATGTTCAAAATAGTAATACTTCAACGTTATTACAACCTCTCTGATGACCAAGCGGAATATCAGATAAATGACCGCATGAGTTTTATGCGTTTTTTAAATCTCACCATTTCAGACGACATTCCAGACAGCAAAACCATTTGGCACTTTAGTGAACGCTTGACCGATTTAGATTTAGCAGAAGAATTATTCTATTTATTCACTAAAGAATTGGAACGACTAGGGCTTATGGTAAATGAAGGTAAAATCATAGATGCCAGTTTTGTAGAAGCTCCTAGACAACGCAACAGCAAAGAAAAAAATGACCAAATAAAGCAAGGTAAAGGCACAGAACTATGGAACGAAGAGCACAATAAAAAACGCCAAAAAGATGTTGATGCCCGTTGGGCAAAGAAGAACAATCAGAGTTATTACGGCTATAAAAATCATGCAAAAGTAGATAGTAAAAGTAAACTCATAGACACTTATACTGTTACAGATGCTTCTGTACACGATTCACAAACAGTAGGTACATTACTTAGCCAAAGCGACAAAAACCAAGAATTATATGCAGACAGTGCTTATGTTGGACAACAAGAAGTGATAGGGGAATATGAAGTTAATTGACCAAATTCATGAAAAAGGATATAAAAACAAACCACTAACAGAACAGCAAAAAGAAACAAACACACAGAAATCAAAGGTTAGAGTAAGAGTAGAACACGTATTTGGGTTCATGGAAAACTCCATGGGTAGCATGTATTTTAGAAAAATAGGCATTAAAAGAGCAAAAGCTGTTATAGGATTGATGAATTTGACCTATAATATGTTCCGAACCATTCAATTAACAGTGTTAAACAATGGGAACGTGCCACTTGTTGTAAGTATACAAAGGCTCTAATTTATTACGGTGTTGATATTATTAGTTTTAGCCACTAACGGTACTAATATGTACAAATAAATGAGTTTATCTCATTTAAAATCCGTGAAATGATTGTCCAAAGGAATCATACGAATAGAAAAATCTATGAGAATCCGTGTAATCCGTGTCTAAATATTTTCGTACTGGATGTTGAATCAACACTATTTTAAACTAGAGCCTACACAAAACATAAACAGCATGTAATCAAGTAATTATGCTATTAAGCAAATTTGAAATGGATAAAATCAAACGATGAAAATTTAAAAAAAATAACAAAAAAATTAGCTCTGACAAAATTACTAGTTTTTACAGATGCCCTTAAATAATTTATATCCACCTATGAGCGAAATTAATTTTTTAAAATTGAACTGGTTTAAACTTTTTTGATTGCAGCGAAAAATAGAGGTTTTTTGCTCAATTGAAGGCTTTTTTGAACTGCATAGCATCGTTACGGAGTTATAAAAAGACAAAAAGTGAGTGAAAAATATCATTTTACAGCCAATTGAAAAAAGTTTAAACCAGTTCATTCATAAACCAATAGTTTCTTATTTAAGAGAGTGCAAAGTTATCAACATTTATGAAAAGTGGATTCTGGACTTCTCAAAAATAACAGAAAATAGAAAATCTGAAATGATAAAATCATAATAAACGGAATAAGAAGAAGGAGTTAGCATTATTCAGTGGTAGTTTATAGTCAATGACGTTTTTTAATAATACTTCCAGAGTTGTTTTTGAAAATTTACACCAACAAATACTCTACAGTATTCTTAATAACATCCATAAAATTTTTAGATATGTCAAAATATTTCACATTATTTTCTTTACAGGATTTCTTTATTTTTAGACTATGAGCTATCATATTTTTTACATGGTCTATTATATATGTATCCGATTTATCGCGTAACCAATCACTTTTCCCACAGCTAAATTTTTTTATGTCTATAACTTTTTCGTCAATAGTAACATCGGTATAGCCAATAAAGCATATTTTTAGTTTATCTGGATGTTTTTTTAATAATTCAACTATTAATTCAGGTAGTATGGCTTCGCCTTCAATAATATAATTCACTTCACTCCATAACATGCTTTCAATCATGGCTTTTAAGAAACTCCAAGATTTTCTAGCGATGTCATCTGGGAATAACATATCGTGTATTCCATATTCTGGAATCCCGTTTGTAAATCCCATTACAAGCCAATCAAGAGATAAATATGATATACCCTTTTGTGCAGCAATTTTTTTAGCAATAATTGTTTTTCCAGCTCTTGATGCGCCACTTATTAGATATAACATGATATTATTCCTTTTTTAAGCCACTAAAATCTAATCATTAACAGATTGCATCACTAACTTTCTGAATTTATTAGAGGTATCATCACCATTAATTCGTTGGGTTTGTTTTAATAGCACACCAATTACACCCTCTTTTGGATCTGCAAAATATGTTGTATTAAAATAGCCTCCCCAAACAAATGTGCCTTCGCTAGCAGCTCCTCCTAAATCATGGGTCTTCTTATCTACAAGTCCGAAAGCTAAACCATGAACCGCTTCAATAGCTTCAGAAATATATGGTATTTGGTTGGTTAAAATGGTTTCTACGGTTGTTCTGCTTAGTAATCTATTACCGTTTAACTCGCCTTTGTTTAAATACATTTGCAAAAAAGTGGCATAATCTTTTGCGGTACTCGTTAATCCTGCGCCACCAGAAAAAAAGCGTTTTGCGCCTTTAATTGGGTAATCAGTATCATAAAAAGTCACAGGGTATTTTATCCATTTATCGTCTTCTTTAGTCTGTACACAAACTAACCGATTGTATTTAGATTCTGAGAGGTAAAACTGCGTATCGTGCATGCCTAAAGGCTCAAAAATTCTGGTTTTTAAAAATTCATCAAAAGGTATTCCTGATACTATTTCAATAAAATAACCCAATACATCAAGCCCTTCACTATACGTGAATTTTTCACCGGGGTTATGGTGCAATGGGAGTTTTGCCAGTTTTTTTATATTATCTTCAATACTGATGTCTTTAGTGGTAAATAAGTCTATAATACCAGCTTTATTATACAGTTTATTAAACCTGTGATCTCCATCAATTACGCCATAACCAATACCAGAAGTATGGGTTAGTAAATTTCTTATTGTAATTTGTTTTTTAGATGGCTTAGTCACGTACGATGAATCGCTTTCATTAAACGTATCTAAAACTTGCTCGTCTTTAAATTCTGGGATGTATTTAGAAATGGGGTCGTCTAAATTAAACTTTCCTTCTTCCCAAAGCATCATAACGGCAGTTGAAGTAATGGCTTTAGATTGTGAGGCGATTCTAAAAATATCTGACTCTTGCAGCTTCTTTTTCGATGTATTATCAGCCATACCAAATGCTTTGTGATATACTATTTTACCATGTCTTGAAACTAATACTACTGCTCCAGGAATAATGTTATCAGTAACTGCTTTATTTAGCATGGTATCGATATAACTAAGTCTAAAGTCCGACATACCAACCGCTTTAGCTTGTGCTTCGGATAGTATTTCAGAGGGCTTCGTTTGCGTTTCGTTTTTCGATTTAAAACAACTAACAAATAAAAAGGAAGCAAATACAATGCAGAGTAGTTTTTTCATGGCGAGGTTGGTGGTTTTTGTTATACATAAAAAGCTAAGTTACTTTTTTAAAACCATTTATGAAAAATATGTGATTAACTAAAAAAAAACCTTTTCAATTCCCGATAGCTATCGGGAAATGAAAAGGGATATGCTATGTAGAGAGTTGCTTAATATACAGGCAGTAACCAACCAAATTTTAACCCTAACTTAAAATTAATCCTGTATTTTAACTTGGCTCTCTACAATGTCTTTAATAGGTACAATAAGTTTTCCTTGCTTAGTTTTTAGAGTTACAGATATATTATTAACGGTTTCTACCTCGCCTTTAATATCATTAAACTCAATTTTTTGTCCAATTTCGTATGTTTTTCTAGCATAAAAAGTTCTTAATAAATCGCCAACTACTTTTTGAGCACCAAACCCAAAAGCTAAAGCAAATGCAAGTAAAAAGGCTGCTAAAATCAAGGTAATATTGCTTGTAATAATATCTGTATCTACACCTGCTTGATTTAAAGTTGTTATTGAAATAAAGGTGAGTAATAAGAAAAATACGATCTGGCTTATCATTTTAGAACCTGATAAATCCATCGATTCAAAAAATGATTTGATCGCTTTTTTAATAAAATTAGCAAGTAATAAGCCTATTGTAAATATGATTAAAGCTGAAAATAATTTTGGTAAATAGCCAAGAAAATTTTTAATTTCCTCTGAAACCATAGTAAGGTTAAGAATATCTGTAACAATAATTAATATCATAATGTACATAATCCATTTTACAAACTTGGTTGTAATTTTAATGATATTGAAATTTAGTTTTTTGTCTTCAAATATTTCAATTTCATTTATTTTATCATCTAACTTATCTGCTTTAGCTAGTTTTAATGCTTTTCTAACTATACCAACTACTAGTTTTGTGGCTAACCAACCAATAATTAATATGGCAATAGCACCAAGTATATTTGGGATTACTTTTGCTATTTCGTCTGTCATAGCCGATAACGAATTCATAACATCTTCATTCCACGCTGTTATTTTTTCCATGATAATTTATTTGTTTTTGTTAGGGTTGTCTTTTCTATTTTTAATGGTTTGTTCTACAATTTTTACCATATCTACAGAGAATAAGTTCGCTAAATCCATTAGCAACTTAACCATAGCAATGTCACTCATTACCTTGGACTTAAGTTCTTGCGGAACTTCCTTAAGAGGCTGATTTATTTGTTTAAACGGGTTATCCATTATTTAAGGTGTTAGTATACACTACTTTTAGTTTGTCCTTAGCACGTTTAAGTCTCATTTTAACGGCACTCTCTCCTATTCCTAAAGCACTTCCAATATCTTTTATTGAAAGAAAATCTTGGTATTTTAGTAATAAAATCATTTTCTCCTCAGGAGAAATAAGTTCTAAAGCTACTTTTAATCTATCGACTTTCATATCTAGAAAATCTGCATCATCATCTTCATCTGAATAAGAAAGGTTTTCAATATTTTTATAGTCTACAGATTGTTTTTCAAATTTTTTAGCCGTATTTCTTGTTACATAATTCACACAGTGATTATACGTAAATGCATATAACCATGTTGAAAATTTCGATTTCCCTTTAAAACTAGCTAACTTAACAAAGAGCTTTAAAAACACATCTTGAGTTAAATCTTTGGCTTCGTCGGTGTCTTTAGCAAATCCGAAACACTTATTGTATACTAATGCAGCATACCTATCGTAAAGCGTTTCGAAAAGTAATGTGTTATTGGTTTTAACAATTACTTCTACCAAATCTTCATCGGATAGCTTATTAATATCTTTTAGGGTTTTCAAATGTAGCTTTTAGCTATTTTATTGGTTATAATTTAAGACACCTGCAACTTTAATAAGTCACATCATTTTTTATATAAAGTATTCAAACGTTATAAATTTTGTAAGCCTCTTCCTTTTGAATAGACTATAAATCAAAATTTCATATAAGATAAAAGTATGAAAAAAAAATAAAACGCACACTACTTCTTGTCAGAAAAATTACAGTTTACTATATGGAATTT
>Ga0316189_10001952_pt1 | contig 20380 bp, 21 predicted proteins | sample LowCovwburrow_MG_FD_204930 | JGI IMG/M metagenome (GOLD analysis project Ga0316189, IMG submission 204930) | Coastal sediment microbial communities from Maine, United States - Lowes Cove worm burrow | ecosystem: Environmental > Aquatic > Marine > Coastal > Sediment | place: USA: Maine... | reverse complement strand
CGTTTGTGGCGCATTAGCATTTATTGACAGTGATAAGTTTTGTTGATTTTGTACTGGCATTTCGCATTGCAGACGAACGTTTTGTTGTGGCGTTGTGGCTGCTAATGTGTACTCTTCCATAGGCGCAGTGCCAAGCATTGAGCTAGGTCCTGTTGTCGGATTATTTTCAGCTGGTAGTGTCGATACGTTGAATCCAAAACGAATATCTTTGAACCGAAGGGCATTGCCACCAGTATTGCCATGAGCAAAATGACTCGCACCCTGTGGCGTACCGGTATTGAGATCCCAATTAATGGTTCTATCAGCGATAAATTGTTGCTGACTATTATCAGCCAAATCGAATGAGAAAGTTTTGGATAGGTATTGGTCTCCAACAAATATTGCTTTGCCTCGTCGTGCACTATTAGCTTTAATAGTACCGACTAATCTGACTTTGACAGGGCAACTTTGATTACCGATTTGAGCACGTTCTTGAATTAAATAATAGGCACTGACTTCAGGGCCGAGATTGGTTGTTAAACCATTTGGACTTGGTTCTGAACAGGCTAATTCATACAATTTTTTCTTAGTATGAAATTCAGGACTAACACCTATTATTTGCAGGGTGCCATGCTCATCTTGATCTTTTAAATTTTTGATATCGAACTGATGAGAGAACATGACCGTTTTTGAATGGTTGGTTGTGACTTCATAGACCTGACTATCTTTCACGAGACCAGTGTGACCATCCTGGTGACGGTATTTAAATCTCACTGGCGCATTGGGTTTTAAGGTCTTTATCACACCTGATAAGGTCACATTACAGGCACCACCGACAGTACTCTGTGGCAGCACTGTCAGATTTGAATCGGTTACAATATACACGGTTTCTTCTGCTGCTAAGCCGACATCAGCACTGTGTTGGTTTTCCTGCCATTTTTTGCAGACTATGTCGACTTGTTTTTCGTGTGGCTCTGGACCAATAAAATTTGTTCCTTTTACACCGCTGATGTCGGCGGTGTACTTGGCATGAAAATGTAAAGGAATAACTCGATCCTGGCTGAAAATTTGTTTGTTTGATAAACCTTGGTTGCGTAGGTGGTTCGCCAAAATATTACATTGTGCGATAAAGAGGTTTTCATAGACTGACTGAGGGATAGATAATCGCTCTGTTCGGTTGACCATTTTGGGTCTGTGCCCAGAGGGGTAACTTTTTGACTTTTTATATTCTTTATAGTGTACATCGAATTGGTTTGGATTAGTCAGGTTATGTATTTGCAACCATGTTGACCAACTTTTAACACGTCCAGATACTCCAGAATCAATCTGAATATGTACATCAGCAGCAAGTGCTAATGCGAGGTTGTTTGGGTTTGCAAGGGTATATTCTTGTCCGTTGCTGGCGATGTCAATTTGTTTAATAATGACGTTCGAAATATCGGCTGAGCCCGTATCCGCATAACTTGTTTGTGGCCAAATCGAAGAGAGTAGCCATAAGGATATGAGTGTTGCTAGAGGTGTTTTAGTATTAAGGGAATACATAATAGATCCTTTTCAAAACAATGATTGATAGTGTAACGTTAAAGTATAGATTTGGGATAAGGGTCAGGTATTAACCTTCGGGAATGACGGTGTAGTTGTAATCGCATTTATATTGAATACGGAACTTTACTTGGCCACCATCAGGATTAACCGTGGTTTTTTGAATCACTACTAAAGGCTGAACGGTTGAGATTTTGCCATTAGGCTGCGTTTGTTTTGGACAAGTGATTATTTGTGTGGTGCAAACAAACGCATCAGTCCATTTACCTGTGTCTTTGTTGACTTTTTGTTCGCCTGCTTTGTTAAATCCGCTGGCACAATGAGCATTGAAAGGGATTTGAAAAACAGGGGGGAAGCCACTCTGATGTTGCTGAGATTGGATTATGTTAGGGCCGATGATCTTGGTTGAATTATCAGCGAGGACGCCGTTACTGATTATTAATCCTGTACTCATTATTAAAGCAGGTAGTAATTTGAATGGCGATTTAAAATTAGGTGTTGTGTTAATCATGGTGATGCTCCTAGGCGGTTGATTTATGATGTTTTGCAAATAACTCATGCTCTAAAGCGTACAAGAGCCTTCAGAGGTTGCGCCTGTTTTGTGATCGGTAATGCCCGTTCGGAACTGACCACCAACAGATATGCAATCAGAGATCATCTGATTGCATTGGCTTATGGTCCAGCAGTGTGCCGTTATTTCGCTGTTGTCGTTTTTGCGAGTAGAAAATGCAGGGCTGAGATTATGGTGGCGCTGTAACTGTTCTATTGTTTGTTTTTGTTGTAGTCCAAATTGTTGGGCTGTAGCAGCATATGGCATGCTGGTTAAACAAACTAATAGCGAAGCGATGGAGATGGTTTTTTGTAAAGATAGTGTGAACATGATGATTTCCTCGAAAGTTGTAATGCTGGTTACAAAGTCAGTCGAGGTGAGTTCAAGAATGGTTCAAACTTTTTATAGCAGATATTGTAAAGTCAATATAATCAATATAGACCAATGCCTTATTTTTTATATGATGGAAATGGGTTGGAGTGTTTTCTAAGGTATGTGGGTTTTGAAAACCAGTGCTGATGCTGTAGTGGTAGTTATATGTTTACAGTTGAACAGGATTAAGAACAATAATGATTATTGTTGTTTACAGATATAACCACGCGTGTACTTTTTGCTTGGGTTTTTTGTACCAAGAACACGTGTTTTAACACACGATTTTTGTGACTTAATATCCTGATCATGTTTTTGCATTTGGAGCTTTATCGCAGGGGCTACGTCAGATGAATGTTCAGCTAATATGGACTGGCTGAACAATACGCAAGTACTAAGGACTAATGCAGATAATCCCTTTGACAAGGGTTTTGAAACCAGTGTTAGTATGCTCATAGTAGTTCCTTTTTTAAGTTAAATTTAGAAAAAATGTTCTTTACATAAGTAGTTGCAATACTAATGATAGAGGGGGCTAAAACAAGTTCCTTGTAGTTGTGTTATTTTTTATTTTTTATAATTAGCGGTATGAGATGAACCAAGTTCTCGAGGCAAAATGATGGCGTTCTCTATCCGCTTTATATTTAAAGTGCAGAGCAACTTAAACTAGTGTAAAATTCTCTGGTTTATCTTCGTGTTAACACACATTCATTATTTTTAGAGACAGGAAAATGGCCGCCGATTTATCTACGTATAGAAACATTGGGATCTTTGCTCACGTTGATGCGGGTAAAACCACAACAACAGAACGCATCTTGAAACTCACCGGTAAGATTCATAAAACGGGTGAAGTCCATGATGGTGAAGCAACGACTGACTTTATGGAACAAGAGCAAGAACGCGGGATTACAATCCAATCAGCAGCAACAAGCTGTGAATGGGATGGTCATCGTTTAAATGTTATTGATACACCAGGACACGTTGATTTCACGATTGAGGTTTACCGTTCATTAAAAGTATTGGATGGTGGTGTCGGTGTTTTCTGCGGTAGTGGTGGTGTTGAACCACAATCAGAAACAAATTGGCGTTATGCGAATGATTCCGAAGTGTCTCGTATTATCTTTGTTAATAAACTCGATCGTATGGGTGCAGACTTTTACCGTGTTGTTAAACAAGTTAAAGATGTCTTGGGAGCCAACCCTTTAGTCATGGTGTTACCTATTGGTATCGAAGATGATTTCAAAGGCTGTGTTGACCTGCTAACACGTAAAGCGTGGATATGGGATAACGAACAAGATACGACTGCTTTCCGTATTGAAGAGCCACCTGCTGATATGACAGACCAAATCGAAGAATATCGTGAGCTATTAGTCGAAACGGCGCTAGAACAAGATGATGATTTGATGGAGAAATATCTTGATGGTGAAGAGCCATCCATTGATGATCTTCATAAATGTATCCGAAAAGGTACACTGACAATGGACTTTTTCCCAACTTACTGTGGTAGTGCCTTTAAAGATAAAGGTGTTCAAATGGTATTGGATGCCGTTGTCGCTTACTTGCCTAGCCCAACAGAAGTTGATCCGCAGCCTGAAGTGGATGAAGAAGGTACTGAGACAGGTGAATTTGCCATTGTTACCCCTGATGCGCCTTTGCGTGCATTGGCATTCAAAATTATGGATGACCGTTTTGGTGCACTTACCTTCATTCGTATCTACTCTGGTGTATTGAACAAGGGTGATAGCGTTCTTAATACCTTCACAGGTAAAACAGAGCGTGTCGGCCGTATGGTAGAGATGCATGCTGATGATCGTACAGAATTAGATTCAGCGCAAGCGGGTGATATTATCGCTGTTGTGGGCATGAAAGATGTACAAACTGGACACACATTGTGTGATCCTAAAAAACCAGCGACATTAGAACCGATGGTATTCCCAGATCCTGTTATCTCGATCGCGATTGCGCCTAAGGATAAGGGTGGCTCAGAAAAAATGGGTATTGCGCTCGGTAAAATGATTAAAGAGGATCCTTCTTTCCGTGTTGAAACGGATCAAGAAAGTGGCGAAACCATCATGAAAGGAATGGGTGAACTTCACCTTGATATTAAAGTTGATATTTTAAAACGTACTCATGGTGTTGATGTGACGGTTGGTGAACCACAAGTGGCTTACCGTGAAACGATTACAAAGCGTATTGAAGACAGCTACACTCATAAGAAACAATCGGGTGGTTCTGGTCAGTTCGGTAAAATTGATTACATCATCGAACCAGGTGAACCTGGTAGTGGTTTTGTATTTGAATCAACCGTTACCGGTGGTTCAGTGCCACGTGAATTCTGGTCAGCTGTAGAGACTGGCTTTAAGAAAATGATGGACCGCGGTGTATTAGCGGGCTACCCATGTTTAGACTTTAAAGTTAATTTATACGATGGTGGCTTCCACGCGGTGGATTCATCAGCTGTCGCGTTCGAATTAGCGGCGATGGCAGCTTACCGTCAATCTATGTCAAAAGCCGGCCCACAATTAATGGAGCCGATTATGAAGGTGGATGTATTTACACCTGAAGATCATGTTGGTGATGTGATTGGTGATCTTAACCGTCGTCGCGGCATGATTAAATCACAAGATGCCGGCGTTACAGGTGTTCGTATCAATGGTGAAGTGCCATTGAGTGAAATGTTTGGTTACATTGGTTCATTACGTACAATGACATCAGGTCGTGGTCAGTTCTCTATGGAGTTCTTACACTACAGTCCATGTCCACGTAATGTGGCTGAAGAAGTCATTAAAGAAGCGAAGCAGCGTGAAGAAGATGCGAAGAAATAATCGCTGATTCTACATTGAGTTAATTAAAAAAGGGCTGATAAACATCAGCCCTTTTTTTTATTTCAAATAAATTAAAATAGGTCGATCGGGCTTATCGCTCCGCGACCACTTTTCGTGACAATATGAGATAAAGCATAGCGCTAATAGAGTTCACCAGGGCCTCTATTACTATTTAGATCTAAGGAGCGATGGCCTATATAAAACCATATAAATCAAGTTAGTTACGATATTTTTTTAGTAATGAATATTTTTTGATTAAGGCTGGGAAACATAAAAATAAAATAAAAACTGTGATATTCCTAACAGTTTGGTTTGTAGGATATTACGTATAATTGGCTCCTAATATTCTGCGTCATGAAATAGTGTTTTACGCATAATATAAACGCCATTTCCATTGAGACTAGGTCTTTGGCTCTCAAAACTCTACCGCTACTTAAAAACTATAAAGGACTAATTTGATGAAATATTTATTGTTAGCGATCGCTTTCTCCCTAAGCACCTCTGTATTCTCCCATGGTTATATTTTGGATTCCCGTGCAAAATTGTGTGCTCAAGGTGAAAATCGTAACTGTGGCCCAGTCAGATACGAGCCACAAAGTGTTGAAGGTCTCGATCGTTTCCCCGGAACAGGCCCGGCTGATGGAACAATTGCTGGCGCTGGCAACCCTATGTGGGGTGCGCTTAACGAACAAACGCCATCACGCTGGAAAAAAGTTGATTTGTCGCCAGGAACAAACACTTTTGAGTGGCAATTAACAGCCAATCACAGAACTGGCGATTGGCGGTACTTCATTACTAAACAAAATTGGAATCAATCTCAGCCACTGACACGTAATGCTTTTGATTTGACGCCTTTTTGTTCTGTTGCCGGTAACTTTCAAAATCCTCCCTTCCAATTTTCTCATACCTGTAACGTACCTGTAAGAAGCGGTTATCAAATTATCCTAGCTGTTTGGGATGTGGGCGATACTAACAAGAGTTTTTATAATGTTATTGATGTAAATATGCCTGATGACGGCACGCCTCCTCCTGTAGCAGAGCTTAAGGATATCGGTGATATCAATCCTAGTGCTGATTTAAATACAGGTGATTTTGTTCGTATTAGATTATTTACTGTTGATGGTGAACTTACTGACCAAGCCATTGAAATGATAATTGAAAACAGCACTCAAGGAGAAAGAAACACATGGCCTAAGCTGTTTGCAGAATTCATTAATACTCAAAATACTGAATTGGAGGCTGGAATAAAAGATGCTCAAGGCAATATTGTTCCTGTATTTGGGAAAAATGATGTTTTCACAGATGTTTCCTCAAATATTACTCGGGCAGAAATTGAAATCGATTTAGCTGAATCAGTGGCTTCACTGGACATTGATCTACAACAGACTGCATTTAGCACGGGCGAGCAGATGCAATTGTTGTTTGATACTTCTGCCAACCCAGCAATGAGTATAACGGCAGAATTGTTCTTCCAAGGGGCAAGAATTGGCTACCAAGAAGCTTCTCTTTCAAATAATGCTCAACTTCAGATTGACATAGTCGATCCACAAGCAGGCTCTTATCAATTGATTGTCATTGGTGAAACAGCTGATCATCAACATATTGTGCAAGAGAGCTTTGATGTGACCGTCTCAGAGCCTACGGAGGTAGTTTATCCTGAAAACATTGGGCGTTATAGTGTAGGTGATTTGGTTCAGGGTCAAGATGGAAATACCTATCGCTGCCTCGTTGCAGGTTGGTGTAATCGTAGTAGAACCTATTTTGCACCCGGTGTTGGATTGGCATGGAGTCGTGCATGGGCGCTTGTTTCGGAAGGGCCTGCTCCTGAAGTCAGTGCAGAGTTCAGCTACCCAGATGGTCGTGGTCAATATCAGCAAGGTACGATTGTTAAAGGTACTGATAATAAAAACTATCGCTGTAATATTCCTGGCTGGTGTAATAGCGGAAGCAGTTTTTATTATGCGCCTGGGACTGGCTTAGCATGGAGTAGTGCCTGGACATCTCTCTAAGAGAATCTCGATAGGCTATACCGTAAAAAGCCAGGGGCAGTTTAAACTGCTCCTGGCTTTTTGTTATGTATTATCAAGCCGTAGATTTATAGAGGCGACTAGGCTCAGCTGCTTCAGTACGAAAAAGTGTTTGAACAGGCAGGATCCGCGTATTGAGATTCCTGATTCATACCGGGTGGGGCACTAGGCTACATATAGCGAAGTGACTAGCCGAAAAACGGAAAAATGTTCTATCATCGCTGAATGAGTAGATCATTAAAGGCTGTGAAAATGCCTTTTATAAAGGGATGAGTTGTATATTTCACGAGAATTGGTCAGGATTAGAGTCCTTTTCTCTTTTGGTATGTTATGAGACTTTGGTCAATACACCCTGAATATTTAGATGTGAAAGGCTTGGTCGCCTTATGGCGTGAAGGTCTGCTTGCTCAGAAGGTACTACTGGGTGAAACCAGAGGCTATAAAAATCACCCTCAATTACACCGTTTTAAAGAGCTCGAAAATTCATTAGGGGTAATCGCGAGCTATTTAAGATATGTTGATGAAGAGGCGAAAAAAAGAGGGTATAACTTTGATAGCAATAAAATCATAGCTGAAACAATAACAGGCAATATTTTGGTTACTAGCGGTCAAGTTGAATATGAATTCAAACACTTGTTAAATAAGTTAAAGCTTAGAGATCATGAGCTGTATGAAAAGTTAAAAATGACGAAAAATATAAAATTGCATCCCTTATTTGAACAGCAAGAGGGGGGTATCGAACAATGGGAAATAATGAAGTAGTATAAAATACATTGTTCATAGAAGAGAAAAGGGGCTAAAGTCTTTTTTCTTCACAATAGCATCAAACTCTGGGGGCAGTCTGAAAATAAGATTACGTCTGCCGACGAGCATTAAGATGAAAATAGATATCCTCAAAAAAGAAATATCCCCGAAGAAACAGGTGTCTTATAAGTTTTTTCTACTTTGCTTTGTACTTGTAAGCTACTTTTTGTATCTGAATAGTCAATACGATGTGATGACAAGTGGGATTACAGCGGCACTGACTTGGTCATTCTTTGTGCTGTGTACGCCGATCGCGGACGCTGGGTTTCTATTGGATTTTCCAATACGACTACTATTTGGTGTTCGAATGTTAGTTTCGGAGATGGTTGTTTGGTTTTTTGCTATTGCCGTTAATATTGTTTCTCTAATTTACTTTTCTGACTATTATGAAACAACGAAATTAACGCATCTTATGCATATAATTGTGACTACGCCGTACCCTTATTGGAGCATAGTGTTACTGTCAGGTATCGGTACTTTTCTATCCATTCGATTTGCTGACGAATTATTGGACGTTGTTCATCATAGTGATAGACACTTTTTCCATCGTCATGGTTATAAGCATGAGATGGTTATCATAATATTTTTTATAGTGGTTTTTTTTGGATACTACAAACTAATCGCTTCACTGGGTATTGATGTTGCTTGATGAAAGTTCAATGTTGCTGGAAAAATGGTGATAGATTGTTTTCTCAGCCTAATCGTTTAATTGTTGGTCCTTAGCTAAAACAGCTAAAATTTGTTGCATATCATCTGGCATATCAATTTGCCAAGAGACATCTTGTTCTGTTCTTGGGTGAACGAAACCTAATAGACCCGCATGCAAGGCTTGGCGTTTGAAACCTTGCAGCGCTTGCTGGCATGTTTCACTGGCGCCTTTAGGCAGGCGTAATCGGCCTCCGTAGGCTGGGTCGCCTAATAAGGGGTAGCGAATATGGGCCATATGCACGCGAATTTGATGTGTTCTGCCTGTTTCTAATTTACAACGAATATGAGTATGGGCACGAAAGCGTTGTTCAACACGGTAGTGTGTGACTGCATGTTTGCCTGTACCGGTCACCGCCATACGCTTACGTTCAATATGATGACGGCCAACGGGTTCGTCGATAGTACCACCGGCTGTCATCACCCCCATGGCGATAGCTTGGTATTCACGTTGTACAGTACGCTCTTGTAGTTGTGAGACTAGACTATTATGGGCTTGCAAGGTCTTGGCAATCATCAATAGCCCAGTGGTGCCTTTATCAATACGATGAACGATACCCGCTCTCGGAATGACTTCTAATTCTGGGACATGATGGAGGAGGGCATTGACGAGCGTACCTTGATGATTTCCCGCACCTGGGTGGACAACCATGCCTGCCGGTTTATTAATGATAAGTACATCTGGATCTTCATGAATAATATCAAGCTCAATAGCTTGTGCTACCCAGCTGTCATCGACGGCTTCAATTTGAGCATGGATAGAGACTTGTTCGCCCCCCATAACGCTATCGCGTGGCCGACGTGTTTGTTGATCAACAAGCACGTAATCCGCTTTTATCCATTTTGTGATTTGACCACGAGAGTAATCGGAAAAGAGTTGGGCTAAGGCTTGATCAAGCCTTAAACCTGCGCATTCCTCTGGGATGATGCCGTGTAATTCTAAACTGTCTGACATAGGGGCCACACTAAATAAATAAGACCGTGATTATAACTTAGGCAGCATTTTGCAGTTGATTTTCTAGTTGAGAGGCGGTGAAAATTCTGAAGAAGTGCTTCTGAACAGGGTTAATTGCTTGTTTAAGTTCCGGTTTTCTTTCAGCTTAGGCAATATGGTTTTCTCTCCATTTAAAGATAAAATGTTGATTTACGGAAGGTTTGCAATTTTCTAAATATGTTGATACGGTGTTATTTCTGGTGATTTCGCATAGCTGCTTAAAGCCAGTTGCATGTTTAATTAAAATGAAGTGAGTTTTTATGTCTGAACGGGTAGTAGGAAGCGTTAAATGGTTTGACGCAGCAAAAGGTTTCGGTTTTTTAGAGCGTGAAGGTGGTGATGATGTTTTTGTTCACTTTCGTGCGATTCAAGGCGATGGTTTCAAAACTTTAGATGAAGGTCAGCAAGTAGAGTTTACTGTCACGAAAGGTGATAAGGGCTGGCAAGCGGAAGACGTTACACCAGTTAGCTAGTCTTCTGGCTGGCATACAGGGCAATAATAGGTTGCCCTTTGTGTCTCTTTGTAGTGCTGTATTTTGTTTCCGCAATGGAAGCAAGCTTCGTCTTTGCGCCCATAAACATTAAGATGTTGGGCGAAATAGCCTGGTTTACCCTCACTGTTGGTAAAGTCTTTTAAAGTCGTGCCACCGGCTTTGATGGCCTTGCTCAGCACCTCTTTTATTTGTTCAGTTAGTTTTTCACATTGTGCTAATGACAGTGTTTGTGCTGTTGTTTTTGGGTGAATATTGGCCAAAAATAAACTTTCATTGGCATAAATATTACCAACGCCCACCACAATTTGACCATTCATAATCAGTGTTTTGACACTGCAACGTTTTGATTGTGCTTGCTGCCATAAATAGTGGGCATCAAATGCTTTTAATAAAGGTTCTGGGCCAAGGTGTGAAATCAGTTTATGTTGTTTTATCGGCTCGTTAGTCCATAACACAGCACCAAATCGTCTTGGATCTGTGTAACGGAGTAGGTGTCCGTTACTGAATTCGATATCGATGTGATCATGTTTGCCTGGGTTGTTTCGTTCTACCTTATCCATCACGCGTAGGCTGCCCGACATACCAAGATGGATCATTAAAGTGCCATGATCACATTCAATGAGGATATATTTGGCTTGTCTACGAACATGGTGAATCACTTGCGTTGTTAATATTTCAGCGAGATCGCTATCTATCGGCCAACGAAGCGAAAACTGCCGTATGGTAACGGCGGTGATAGTCGCTTTTTCTAGGTAAGGCTGGATACCTTTTCGAGTGGTTTCAACTTCAGGTAATTCAGGCATCGTTTGTCACTGTAGTGAGTAAAAGCTGTTGGTAAAGCATTCGTGGAAATTGGTAGGCTAATTTTAATTCAGTGTTAACGATAAAGAGAGCGTTATCACTTAAGTAGAGTGTGAGCTGTAGCGGTGCTGTACGATTTTCAAGCCAAATCAACACATTATGTTTTACATATTGCACAAGTTTTTCTGAAATGGTGTCAAACGGGATGACCTGAAGTGCATAAGCATGTTGCCAACTATCTACCAAACTGATGAGTTTACCGCTTGCGTGTTTTGGGTTGCTTTTCCAATGCCCCTCTGAAAGGCTGACAGTGAGTGTGTTGTTAGTTATGTCTTGTTGCTGATAGAGGGGAAGTGTGAGTTTTGTGATATGACTATTAGGTAGTAAGCGGTTGTCGATAAAGCTACTCGCACTAGTATTGAGTAGTGGGCTAATGGTGTCTTCGATTAAATAAATAATGTCATTGTGCAAAAGATAGCGTTGTTGACTAATGGGTTCTACACCACCAAAAACAAAAAGCTGGTCGGCAAGTTGCAGCCGAGTGCTGTTGTTATTAAAACCAAATTGTTCAAGGTTTTGTTGTTCTGATACGGTTTGTTGGCGATAGGTATGACTACTCAATAATGACAATAATAAGTTAATACGTGTTGGATTGGCATGAGTTTGTATGGGGTGCGTTAACTGCCAAACCTCACCTTGTTTAGCTAAAATGATATCGTCTCGTTTTGATTGTGAAATGATGATGTTATCAATACTTTTTGTACTGACTTGACTGAGTGTCGTTGTCGTTTTGCCATCCTCAGCTTCATGGGCATTGAGCCAATAGAGTAGGCCAACAACGACGATAAGAATAAGGTTGGTGAGGTAACTGGTTTTCATTGCCTACGCCGGTACCACCAGAGTGCCATGCCTATCGACAATAACAGCACGGGCACAATAACGAGAAAACCTAAGCCAATGAATAGCGATGTTGTTGGGTTTAATTCAAGCTGATTATCAAGGGTTGTTTTTACAGGGATGCTGATGAGATTATCATCTTCAGCCAACCAATTCACTATCGCCAGCCCGAGTTCAAGATTAGCGGCATTACCAATAAAACTATTGGATAAAAAGTCGCCATCCCCGACCACAGCAATACGTTGTTGATGATCGTTACCATTATCAGGTTCGACTTTATTGGTAATAAGGTAAGCGAGATCAAGCGGGCCAGCTGTATCGAGCTCAAGTTCAAATTCTGCTTGTTGATCTGTTTGGGTATCGCTCCAAACATTGTCTGGTGTCGTGAGTAGAGCTTGGTATTGCCATGTTGAATCAGGGTTGATGGGCTCTATGGCCACGGCTTTTGGAAATAAGGTGACGCTTGATGTCGCCTGCGTAATAGGGTGATTGGCATAGTCTGTGATAAGGGTGAATTGAGGATCGACGATGCCGAGTAATTCGGTATTGGGATCAATGAGTGTGCCGGGGATAAATTGGATGCCGAGGTATTCTGCTAAGGCCAATAATGGTGGGTTTTCTGATGGTTCAGCTAGCCATAGTAGATTGCCCCCAGTTGAAAGATAATCTTTGATGAGTTCGATTTCGCCGGCTAACCAATGCTTTTCAGAGCTTGCGATGATAACGGCTGCGGCATTACGTGGAATTTGTTGGTGTTGCACTAGATTAAGCGATTTTAATTTAAAGCCTTTTTGCTTTAGGATTTCGGCCCAGGTGCTAAGATTAAAATTAGCTTGATGATCGGGCCGACGTTCGCCATGACCTTCAATAAAGATCAGCCATTTATCTTGTTCTCTAGAGACGGAGATCAGGGCATTGGTCAGTGATTGTTCGGATAAATCAACAACATGTTGTTGCTGTTCTCCAAGAGAGATAACCATTTCACCTTGTTGTTGGATATTGAGTTGTCTCACTAACTCTGGTGAGAAGTCGGGATCGATATAACTAATATTCAGCTGGGTATTCAGTGTCTGGTAGCGATTTAATAAGGTTGTTAATACAGGTTTAAACTCGCTATTCGGGCTAATAAATGCTTGGATGGCAATAGGTTTGTCGAGTTGTTTTAGAAAGTCTTTTGTGGTGGCAGATAGGCTGTGACGACTATTGGCAGTCCAGTCCATTTGTCGATCAGTCTTGAGTGATAATTGGGCCAGCATAATGGCGAGACCGATCATCAGTAGGTAAAACAAGATAGCTTGTATTTTGAGCTGATGTTGTGTTTTAGAGGTGATTTTCATATTAGTTGAAACGCTGGGCATTGAGGCGGTGGACTGTCAGTGCTAAAAAGAACAGGATGATGATGAGATAGTAAGCAATATCCTTACTATGGATATCTCCTTGTAAGATGGGTTGAAAGTGACTCAGTAGTGATAGCCAGCTTAAGACGCTTTCCTGTTGCACATTGCCTGCCCAGTCGATGATCCATAATAAAAATAAGGCACTAAAGGTGCTGATAGCGGCAATGGTGGGTTGTTTAGTCAGTGACGATAAAAATAAACCGATAGCGGTGAAACTGGCCGCGAGTAAGAATAAGCCGAAGAGACCTGACGCAATGGCAGTGTAATCAAGTGCTGTTCCGACTGATAGTGATAGCGGCATGATTGCGACAAGTAGTAATAAAATCACAAAGAAGCTTAAAGTCCCTAAATATTTCCCCAGCACAATTTGGCTAGCAGACAGGGGGGCTGACAACAGCAGTGGCAAACTACCATTACGGTGCTCTTCTGCAATCAGTCTCATGGTAATTAAGGGAGCTAGCAGGAGCAAGATGGTGGCTGTATTGCTAAACAAGGGTAACGCGATCAGTTCAGTGACACCGGGCGCGCCTGGTATCGCAGAAATTTTGCCTTGGATTTGCATAAAATAGTCGATGTGACCTAGAAATAGGTAAGCCAAGATAAGTAGACTTAATGCGAGGATCAACCATGCGAGTGGTGATATGAAAAGCCGGTAGAATTCGTGTCGGGCTAAGGTTAGCATTAGTGTGCCTGACCAATATGTTCTGATGGTTCTTGCTGAATGATATTCATAAAAACATCTTCTAATGAATGTTGCTCAGGTGATAAGGCGGTCAGTTGCCATTGCTCAGATACGGCAGATTCAAGAATGCTTGGGGTTGGATTATACTGCGGCTGATATTGGATGTTAAAGCGAGTATTGGAGAGTGCAGTGACAGCAGTGACACCATGAATTTGGTTTAATCTTTCAATTGTTGGTGGAGATTCCAGTGTGAGTATTAAACTGGAGGATTGCATGTGTTGTTGTAATACTTCAGTGCTGTCATTAAACACCAGTGAGCCTTGATTGATAATTTTAACGCGGTCACACAGCATTTGAACTTCGGGTAAAATATGTGTGGATAAGATGACACTGTGTTCTCGAGCAATATCTTTGATTAATTGGCGGATTTCCCTGATTTGAATCGGATCTAAACCGGAGGTGGGCTCATCTAGGATGATCACCGCAGGCGTATGGATAATCGCTTGTGCGATCCCGACCCGTTGTTGGTATCCTTTTGATAAATGGCTAATCAGACGTTTGCTCACATCGCCTAAGCCACAGCGTTCAATTGCCGTGTTTACTGCTTTGCGTCGATTAGCCGATGGAATAGAGTTAATGCGCGCACAAAAGGATAAGAACTCAATAACGGACAGTTCTTTATAGAGTGGGGGCTGTTCTGGTAAATAGCCGATATGGGCCTTGGCTTGTTTGGGCTGGCTGAGTAAATCATAGCCATTAATGCTGATTTCGCCTTGGCTGGGTGCCAGATTACCACTGAGCATTTTCATGCTGGTACTTTTGCCGGCACCATTGGGGCCTAGAAACCCCAGTACTTCACCTTTATAAACTTCGAAGTCGAGTTGATTGACCGCTAATTGTGGCCCGTAGTAACGAGAGAGGGATTTTGCTGAGAGTAATGGTGATGTCACGGTGCTAGTCTATCGTATTCTGTGACATCATGGCTCGGCCCATTGTAATGATAAAGGCGTTGTTGATCAGTGTGAGACATGAGTTCGTAAGCCAATAAATTAAGATTATCATTAAAGAGAGATTGTCTCGCAAGAAATACCGAACTGGAAAGACTACCTGAAGACATACGATTCCTTCTGAAATTCAGAACTCGAGCTAATAAGGTGTCACATCATAGCAATTTTTAACAAAAAAAAACCTGCTATTAAGCAGGTTTTTTTAGCTAAATATAATAAATGAAAACTTTATTTTATTTTAGCTTCTTTATACATCACATGCTTGCGAACAACAGGATCAAATTTTTTGATTTCAAGTTTTTCAGGCATGGTGCGTTTATTTTTATCTGTGGTGTAGTAATGTCCTGTACCAGCAGATGAGACTAATTTAATTTTATCGCGCATATTCTATTCTCCTAGACTTTTTCGCCGCGGGCACGGATATCACCTAATACAACGTCAATACCTTTTTTATCGATAATGCGTAGACCGTGATTACTAACACGTAGCTTAACCCAACGATTTTCGGACTCAACCCAAAAACGGTGCGGGTGAAGGTTTGGAAGAAAGCGACGACGTGTTTTATTGTGGGCGTGAGAAACGTTGTTACCGCTCATAGGGCGTTTACCCGTTACCTGACATACTCTGGCCATTTTAGAACCTGCTCCTGATGAACATTTTAACTATTAACTAAGGGACGCATTCAACGGCCCATCTGAAACTGCAAAGCCGAACTTTATACCATATATAAAAACGGATGTGTAATTGGATTAACCTTATGCAGGCGTAAGTCCCATACCGTGGAGTTTTTCGCGTAGCTGATCAAAATTGAGTGCGCCAATCTTGCGCATCACAATTTCACCATTGGGTGCAATTAGAAAGTGTGTTGGTGTAACGCGAACACGATTAAATGCGGTGGCGATTTCATCATTTTGATCCCATGTAAGGGTATAAGGCAGTTGTCGTTGTATTCGCATAGCATTGATGTGTTCTGGTGAATCATGAGACATGGCAACGCCGATCATGGCTAGACCTTTGTCGGCATAATCTTTATAGAGTGCATTGAGTTCAGGCATTTCTTGTACACAGCCAGGACAATCGGTTGCCCAAAAAATCATCAGTATGGGCTTATTGGCATATTGGGATAAGGTATGTTGCTGACCATCAATATCACTAAAACTGACTTCAGGGGCAAGTTGCACGCTGTTACTTTTTATCCAAATAAAGGCGAAGAGTAGGCCTGATAAAATTACGGCAAAGAGCAGCGGTTTTTGGTAGCGTGTCATTGTCATGTTCTCTCTTTGTGATGGTCAGTGTTATGACAGTTAAAATTGCGTATTAGTGCCATAGTTTAGCCGGGTTTATTTGAAGTTTTCAGGACTCTGCTGATGCCAATCAGTGGCTTGTTGGTAACGGTGGGCTACGTTGAGCAGGCGTGCTTCATCAAAATAGTTGCCAATGATTTGTAAGCCAACAGGCAATCCATCGACAAAACCAGCTGGAATCGACATGCCGGGTAGCCCCGCTAGATTGGTACTGATGGTATAAATATCAGCGAGATACATGGCAACCGGATCATCGGTTTTATCCCCGAGTTTAAAGGCGGTGGTCGGTGCCGTTGGCCCCATAATAACATCGATATCATCAAAGGCTTGTTGGAAATCATCACTGATTAAGCGTCGACATTGCTGAGCTTTGAGATAATAGGCATCGTAATAGCCGGCTGATAAAGCATAGGTTCCGGTCATGATGCGTCGTTTTACTTCATCGCCAAAGCCTTCACCACGTGAACGCTGATACAAATCTAATAGATCTTTAGGAGCATCACAGCGATAACCAAAGCGAACACCATCCATACGAGACAGGTTAGATGAACATTCTGCAGGGGCGACGACATAATAGGTCGGTACGGCAAGTTTGGTATTAGGCAGTGTGATGTCTTTAATCGTAGCACCTAAAGACTCATAGGTTTTAATAGCATCTTCAATAGTTCTGGCAACTTGCGGATCTAAACCTTCACTAAAGTATTCTTTGGGTAAACCAATTTTAAGCCCTTCAATGCTGTCATTGAGCGAGGCGGTATAATCCGGCACATCGCGTTCTACGCTGGTAGAGTCACGAGTATCAAAGCCGGCCATTTCATTAAGTAATAAGGCGGCATCTTCTGCACTGCGTGCCATTGGACCCGCTTGATCAAGGCTCGAAGCAAAAGCGATCATGCCAAAACGAGAAATACGACCATAAGTTGGTTTTAAGCCAGTCAGATTACACAGCGAAGCCGGTTGGCGAATGGAGCCGCCAGTATCTGTTCCTGTTGCGATAGGGGCAAGGTTGGCAGCCACGGCGGCAGCAGAACCGCCTGAAGAACCACCGGGGACACAGTCGCTATCCCAAGGGTTTGTCACTTCACCATAAAAACTAGTTTCATTAGAGGAACCCATGGCAAATTCATCCATGTTGGTTTTGCCTAATGTCACCATGCCCGCAGCATTGATTTTTTCAACCACAGTGGCGTTATAAGGCGCTATAAAATTGTCCAACATTTTTGAGCCACAGCTGGTACGAATACCTTGAGTACAGAAAATATCTTTATGCGCGAGTGGAATACCGGTTAATTTGCCAGCAGTTTTCTGGTGCAGCTGTTGATCGGCTAGGCGGGCTTGTTCTAAAGCAGTGTCATCACAGACGGTGATATAGGCATTGAGCTGGCCGTTGTGAGCTTGGATACGGTCAAGGTAATGCTGTGTTAGTTCGACACTACTAATATCACCGTTATGCAGTGACGTTGATAATTCAGAAAGTGATTTTGTATGCATGTGATGACCTGTTATTCGATAACTTGTGGAACCAGGTAAACCCCTGCTTCAGTTTTAGGAGCGATTGCTTGGAATAATTCGCGCTGATTAGACTCTGTGACGATATCTGGTCGTAAACGTTGGTTGGCATCGAGTGGGTGAGCCATGGGTGTAATGCCGGAAGTATCGACGGCACTGAGCTGCTCTACCAAACCAAAAATATTGGTTAAATCCCGCGCATAGTCAGGGATAGCTTGATCATCAATAGCTAAGCGCGCTAAGTGTGCAATTTTTTCTACATCTGTTTTATCTAAACTCATCGAGGGTCTCAGTCGTTAATTTTGTAAAAGTGTGAAGTTTAAATGATTAGTCGCTTGCTCAACAGCCCATTGCATTGATAAAGTATCTTTTTTTATATCTTTAGGTTTTGGTTTTAACTGATGTTTGAACGTCTACGCGGAATGTTTTCTAACGATCTTTCGATCGATCTTGGTACAGCGAATACACTGATTTATGTCCGTGGTCAGGGTATTGTACTTGATGAACCATCAGTTGTTGCAATTCGGCAGGATAAAGGTCCGGGTGGTCCGCGATCTATCGCTGCAGTAGGGGTTGAAGCCAAACGGATGTTAGGTCGAACGCCCGGTAACATCACCGCGATTAGACCCTTAAAGGATGGTGTGATCGCAGACTTCACAGTAACGGAAAAAATGTTGCAACACTTTATCCGAAAAATACATGAAGGCCGATTTTTAAAACCGAGTCCGCGGGTCTTAGTCTGTGTACCTTGCGGTTCGACTCAAGTGGAACGCCGCGCAATACGAGAATCTGCTGCGGGTGCGGGTGCGCGTGATGTGTATTTGATTGAAGAACCGATGGCGGCAGCAATTGGTGCCGGTATGCCTGTTGAAGAAGCCAGTGGTTCGATGGTGCTAGATATTGGTGGTGGTACGACAGAAGTGGCTATTATTTCACTGAATGGCATTGTTTATTCTGCCTCAGTGCGTATTGGTGGTGATTTATTTGATGAGGCGATTATCAATTATGTTCGCCGTAATTACGGCAGTTTGATTGGTGAATCGACAGCAGAGAAAATTAAGAAAGAAATTGGCTCGGCTTATCCGGGTAATGAAGTGAAAGAAATGGAAGTGCGTGGCCGTAATTTGGCTGAGGGTATCCCTCGCAGCTTTACATTGAACAGCAATGAAATTTTAGAAGCGTTGCAAGATCCTTTATCAGGTATTATTGCTGCGGTTAAAACCGCGTTGGAACAAACGCCACCGGAATTGGGTGCAGATGTGGCAGAACGCGGTATTGTATTGACAGGTGGCGGCGCATTATTACGTGATCTTGACCGCTTATTAGAAGAAGAAACGGGTCTGCCAGCGATTATCGCTGAAGACCCACTAACTTGCGTTGCTCGCGGTGGCGGTCGTGCACTTGAGATGCTTGATGAGCGAGGCACTGACGTTTTCACATTTGAATAGGACTTTGCATTACACTATAAAGACCTTTGCAGATAAATTTATTTGCGAAGGTTTTTTAGTTTTTGGGTATTAGACAATCAAACCGTTATTTACAAATAGAGCTTCACTCAATACCCGCTTAACGCTGGCGTTCCTAGCCTCTTTGACCTTATTTTTCCTTGACGCTAAGTTAAATTATTTCGCACCAATGCGCAGTGCAATGTCGACGGCTGTTTATCCTATTCAATTGATTGCATCCTTTCCAGGTGATATTAGTGCTTGGACAAAGGACTATTTTCAAACCCGTTCAGATCTAGAAGAACGTAATAAAACGCTAGAAGCGGCCCATTTGCTCAATAGCGTTCGTTTGCAAAGATTACGGGCTTTAGAACGTGAAAATATGCGTTTGCATGAATTGTTAGGGTCTTCCTTTCGTCTGCCTGAACGCGTACTGGTCGCTGAATTATTGACGATCGATGCCGATCCTTTTTCTCAACAAGTTGTTATTAATAAGGGCGATCGTTATGACGTATTTGAGGGGCAACCAGTACTCGATTCCACTGGTGTGATGGGACAGGTGATGGCAGTGAGCCGTTTTTCGAGTCGGGTGGTCTTATTGACCGATCCAAGTCATAGTATTCCAGTACAAGTCAATCGTAATGGTTTACGAACTGTTGCAACAGGCCGTGGCTTAGGTGAGCCCTTACAATTGGAACATTTACCTCATAATTCTGATGTACGTGTAGGTGATTTATTGGTGACATCGGGGCTGGGCGGTATTTTTCCTGTTGGCTATCCGGTGGGTACAGTCAGCTCAGTTAGTCACCCACAAGGTAAAGCCTTTTCAGAAATAAAAGTTGAGCCTGCGGCACATTTAGAAACCAGTCGAGAAGTGTTGCTAGTATTACCCATTACAGTTGAAGTGGGTATTGCCGTTGATGATGAAATAATGATTGATCAAACAGAACAATCAGAACAATCAGAACAATCAGAACAATCAGAACAATCAGAACAATCAGAACAATCAGAACAATCAGAACAATCAGAACAATCAGAACAATCAGAACAAT
>Ga0316189_10001950_pt1 | contig 20390 bp, 19 predicted proteins | sample LowCovwburrow_MG_FD_204930 | JGI IMG/M metagenome (GOLD analysis project Ga0316189, IMG submission 204930) | Coastal sediment microbial communities from Maine, United States - Lowes Cove worm burrow | ecosystem: Environmental > Aquatic > Marine > Coastal > Sediment | place: USA: Maine... | reverse complement strand
CATTCAGGACAGGTTCATGGACGCAAGACCAAAATGTAAGATATGAAAAGCCTTGATCATCATTTCCGGCACATTACGCGCCCTGCTTTCGAGCATTACGGGTTCGCCCACGGCGACCTGGTAGCGCAATGGGACGCTATTGTCGGCGACAACATTGCTGCGCGGTGTTCACCGGAGCGCATGGTGTGGCCGAAAGGCCGTGACAAGGCGCAGCGCCAAACGGAAGGCGCCACCCTCACGGTACGGGCTGATCACGGAGCCGGACTTGCGCTGAGTTATGAAACCACAGCGATTATCGACCGTATCAATGGCTTTTTCGGCTATCACGCGGTCGCAAAGATAAAAATCGTGCAGGGCGCCCGGGCCAGTCGCGGCAAGCCCGCTGCGCCGGAAGTCGCCGCCCCGACACCGGACGTGATCGCAAGCGTTCAGCAGAAAACCGGCTCTATTGAGGACGAAGACCTCAAGGCAGCCCTCACCCGGTTGGGCGGCGCGGCTCTTGCAAATGCTGCAGCCAAGACCAAACAGGCCGGCTAATTCAAAACTCAAACAACAGAAAGTTCTCCACAGCCGGATTTCCGGCTCGCCACAAACCCCAACATCTAGTAGGTAGAAGTCATTATGAAACTAAATCGACGCACATTCAGCCAGTCTCTGGCGCTCTCAGCCATAGCGGTAACCGCCACAACCGCGTTTTCCGCCGGAGCTTATGCACAAAGCTTTTCTCCGGACGAGCTGCACGCTGCACCCGCCATTGGCGACAAGACGCTCGGGCCTGACGATGCGAAGGTGATCGTGGTCGAGTATGCCTCGGCCACCTGCCCGCACTGTGCCTCGTTCCACACCGGCGTGTTCAAGGAACTCAAGTCTGAGTTCATCGATACGGGCAAGATCAGGTTCATTTCCCGGGAATTCCCGCTGGATGACCTGGCCCTGGCAGGCTTCATGGTTGCCCGCTGCGTTCCCGACGACAAATATTTCGGCATGCTTGACCTGATCTACGAGCAGCAAAAAACCTGGGCCGGACAGAATGCCCGGACCGAGCTGCTGAAAATGGCCAAGCTTGCAGGTCTCAGCGAGGCGGAATTTGATGCCTGCCTGAAGAACGAAGAACTGGCCAAGGGCATCCTCGCCATTCGCAAGGATGGTGCGGAGAAGTTTGATGTCAAATCGACACCAACCTTCTATGTGAACGGCAAGAAAATGGAAGACGATCGCGATATCGCGGGCTTCCGCAAGGCAATCGAGGCGGCAGCCTCTTCCTGAGCGATGGTTGTTTCTCCGGATTTTACCGGGGAAAACCTGACAGGTTGAGACTTCCCCTTGCAGACGAATCAGGCTGAACCGGCCAAGAATCACTCTTTCCCATGGGGGCATGGGTATTTGTGAGGCCGGTTCAGGCCATTTAGTGAGGGGTGAGGTCGCCGATGAAGTTCTCTAAGCTGCGGCTGTCGGGCTTCAAATCATTTGTCGAGCCAACCGAGCTGGAAATCCGGCCCGGCCTGACCGGTGTTGTCGGGCCGAACGGCTGCGGCAAATCCAACCTGCTTGAAGCCCTGCGCTGGGTGATGGGCGAAAGCTCGTACAAGAACATGCGTGGCTCCGGCATGGAGGACGTGATCTTCTCCGGCACCTCCGGCAGGCCCTCGCGCAACATGGCCGAGGTCATGCTGACGCTCGACAATGAAGACCATGATGCGCCGCCGTCGTTCAACGCGTTTGACCAGCTGGAAATCTCACGTCGCATCGAACGTGACGCAGGCTCTGCCTATCGCATCAACGGCAAGGATGTACGCGCCCGCGATGTGCAATTGCTGTTTGCCGATGCCTCGACCGGCTCGCGCTCACCTGCCCTGGTGCGGCAAGGCCAGATCGGCGAGATCATTTCATCGAAGCCGCAGGCACGCCGCCGTATTCTCGAAGAAGCCGCCGGCATCACCGGGCTGCACACGCGGCGCCATGAAGCGGAACTCAAGCTGAAAGCCGCCGAGACCAATCTTGAAAGGCTGGAAGACGTACTGGCGCAACTTGAAAGCCAGTTGCAGAGCCTGAAGCGCCAGGCCCGGCAGGCGGTGCGCTACAAGGAACTGTCATCGGAAATCAGGCGGCTGGAAGCAACCGGGCTTTATCTGGCCTGGAAAGATGCCCGGGCTGCGGTAGAGGTGGAAAACACCAACCTGTCCGAGCTGACCCGTGTCCTGGGCGAACAGACGCGCGCGGTATCGGAAATGACCCGCATGCGCGATCAGGCGTCCGAGACCCTGCCGAAACTGCGCGAAAACGAAGCGGTACGCGCGGCGGTCCTGCAGCGCATAACGCTGGAACTTGAAGGCCTCGAACGCGAGGAAAAACAATCACTCGAACGCCGGGCCGAAATCGAAAGCCGCATAGAGCAGATCAACCGGGATCTGGCCCGCGAAAAGGAACTGCTTGGCGACACCGACGGAGTGATGAAGCGGCTGGCCGATGAACAGGAAGTTCTTGAAGGTGCGGCCGCCAATGATGGCGAGGCCAGGGCCAGTGCTGCAAAAGCCTTGCAGGCGGAAGCGGAAAAACTTGCCGAGGCACAGGCCGGCGCAGATGAAGCCAATGGACGCCTGTCTGAACTGGTAGCGCGCCACAATGCGATTGCGCGCCAGATCGGCGAGCTTGAAGCGCGCATCGCGCGCGATGAAGCCGACCTTGCCAGAACCCGTGAAAAACATGCAGCCATCGTGGCAGAGACCGGCGGAGATGATGCCACTGCAAGCTTGAGCGGTTCGATAGATGCAGCAATAGCGAATGCCGCATCTGCTGAAACGGCTGCCATTGCAGCTGAACAGACGCTGCAGAAGGACCGCACCACACAGGCAGAAGTGCACCAGGCCTATGATGAAGCCAGGCGCAAGTCCGAGAGCCTGACCACGGAAGTTCGCACGCTCACCAAACTGTTGCATGTGGCAGACGACGAACTGTGGCCGCCCCTGATCGATGCATTGAAAGTGCAGGCAGGCTATGAGACTGCACTGGGCGCGGCACTTGGTGATGACATCGATGCCCCCGCCGATGAAGCAGCACCGGTGCACTGGCGTGCACTGCCGTCACTGGACAGTGTGCCGCCGCTGCCGCAAGGCCTGAAGCGATTGTCGGATGTGGTGAAGGCGCCAAGCGCCCTTGCCCGCCGGCTGCAGCTCGTGGCCATCGTCGACAAGACAGACGGGGCGAAACTCCAGGCCAGCCTGACGCCCGGCCAACGGCTCGTCTCGGTTGAAGGTGACCTGTGGCGCTGGGATGGGTACACCGCTGCCGCAGATGCGCCAACCGCTGCCGCCAAGCGACTGGCAGAACGCAATCGGCTTGGCGTGCTTCAGGAAGAAAGCGCGATCGCGTCGGCAGCCACCGAAACAATCAGAAGCAGGCTGGACGAAGCCCGCGAGAAGGTCAAAACCTCAGAGCAGGCTGAACGTGCCGGCCGCCAGGCCTGGCGCGAAGCGACCGCCGCCGTCGAAATTGCCCGTAAAGCCCTGTCGGACCATGAAAAAGTGACCGGCGAGCAACTGCGGCAAGCCTCGGTACTGGAAGAAACCGCCAAACGTATCGAAAGCCAGATTGCAGAATCCCGCACATCGCTCGAACAGGTTGTAACCGAAAAATCCTCACTTGCTCCGACAGACGGCGCAGAAGAGGAACTGCGGGCATTGCGAGGTGGCGTCGATACCCAGCGCGCCGCCTACACCGAAGCGCGCGCCACCCATGACGGACTGGAGCGCGAAGCCAGGACCCGTACCGAGCGCCTGGCTGCCATCGGACAGGAACGCAATCAGTGGACGGATCGCGCCAGGCGGGCCAGCGGGCAGATCGAAGAACTGGAAGGCCGCACCACGTCATTGCGCAATGATCTTGCATCGCTTGCCGACCTGCCGGAACAGTTTGAAACCAAGCGCACCAAGCTGATGAATGCGTCAAGCGAGGCAGAAACCGAACGCAAGTCCGCTGCCGACCTCCTGGCGGAAGCTGAAAACAACCTGCGCACCCGGGATCAGGGCCTGCGTGAAGCAAGCGATGCGCATGGCAAGACCCGCGAAGAACACGCCCGTGTGGGCGCTCGCTCGGAAGCTGCCGAAGCCCGTGTGGAAGAGACGACCCAGCGTATTACCGAGGCACTTGAGTGCCAGCCTGAGGAAGTCAGCCAGCGTGCCGGACTTGACCTTGAAAACATGCCGTCGACCGAGGATACCGAGCGCAAGCTGTCGACACTGAAGGACCAGCGCGAACGCCTTGGCGGGGTCAACCTGCGCGCCGAGGACGAAGCAGCTGAAATCTCCACACAGGTCGAAACCATGATCACCGAGCGCGATGACCTGGTACAGGCCATTGCCAAATTGCGTCATGGCATCTCAAGCCTGAACCGCGAGGGCCGCAGCCGGTTGCTGGAGGCTTTTGACCGGGTCAACGCCAATTTCAGCTCGCTGTTTGAAACCCTGTTCGGTGGCGGCAAGGCGGAGCTGAAGCTGGTCGAATCAGATGATCCGCTGGAAGCCGGCCTTGAGCTGATCGCCAACCCGCCCGGCAAAAAGCCGACCGTGCTGTCGCTGCTGTCCGGTGGCGAGCAGGCATTGACGGCGATGGCGCTGATTTTTGCCGTGTTCATGACCAATCCATCGCCCATCTGCGTGCTGGACGAAGTGGATGCGCCGCTTGATGATCATAATGTCGAGCGTTTCTGCAATCTGCTGGATGCCATGCTGGAACGTACCGATACGCGCTTCCTGATCATTACCCATCACGGCCTGACAATGGCTCGCATGAACCGGCTGTTTGGTGTTACCATGATGGAGCGCGGTGTCAGCCAGCTGGTATCGGTCGACCTTGAAACCGCAGAAAGCCTGCGCGAGGCAAGCTGATACCAAAGGCGCTGATTGCTGCGCGTTTGAGCCTGTAGACTTGTTTCACGGCAGCACGCATCAAAGGCGAATTGCCGCACACAGTAACGCCACAAAAAAACTGTTTATTATCATATGCTTAAATACTTTGCACCGAACTTGACACCAGATAGGCGCAAACCTATTATCCGGCCCGGTTTTAGGGGTTTTGTGATCCTGAAACTGCCTCAATACCTTCAGGAGCAGGTGCATGGGCGGCGATCGTAAGAAATCATCGCCCGAGCGACTTGAGAAACTTGGAGACCGTCTGACAAAAGCGCAAGTCTCGGTAGACGAGCGTAACAGGCCCAGGCAACGGCAACCCAACGCGCTTGGGTTTGCCTTTCGGATTACCACGGAGCTGGTTGCTGCCGTGGCAGTCGGGGTTGCAATCGGGTGGGGTCTCGACAGATGGCTGGACAGCAAGCCGTGGTTTCTCATCATGTTCTTCTTTCTGGGTGTTGCTGCCGGCGTCATGAACGTCTATAGGATCACGCAATCCACTGGTGGTGACGGGGATGTTCCAAAATCCAAGCTGCCATCGGTAGTCGACGACGACGATGATTGATGTATCAGCCCAAAATTCGAGGTTGAGTACATCGATAGGGTCAACAGGTTGAAAAAGGGGCTGGATGCGTGGCCAGTACTACTTCACAGGGCAGCGAAGGCGGGCTAGCGCTCGACCCGATGCACCAGTTCGAGATCTCTCGTATCATTCCGATCAAGTTCGGCGGCATTGATGCATCGTTTACCAATTCCAGCCTGTGGATGGTTCTGACGGTCGTTGCAGTGTCGGCACTGCTGTTGTTGGGAACCAAGCGTATTGTACCGAGCCGGCTGCAATCGGTTGGAGAGATGATCTACGAATTCATTTCCAACATGGTCCGCGACACCATGGGTGACGAAGGGCGCAAGTTCTTTCCGTTCATCCTGACGCTGTTCTGCTTCATCCTGGGTGCCAATATGCTCGGCCTGTTCGCGCTCCCGGTCCTGCTGCATCCGTTTACGGTCACCAGCCACATCATTGTGACGTTTGCCCTTGCCGGCCTGGTCTGGGTCGGCGCAACTGTTTTCGGTTTTTACAAGCACGGCCTCGGCTACCTCAAACTGTTCGCGCCATCCGGCACACCGCCGGTCATGCTGCCTTTGCTGGTGCCGATTGAAATCATTTCCTACCTGTCACGTCCTGTCAGCCTGTCGGTGCGTCTGTTCGCCAACATGATGGCAGGTCATACCATGCTGAAAGTGTTTGCCACATTCGTCGTGGCGCTCGGGTGGGCAGGTGTCATTCCACTGGCCGTGATGGTCGGTTTCACCGGACTTGAAGTGCTTATTGCATTCCTGCAGGCCTTCGTCTTCGCCATCCTTTCGTGCATGTACATCAACGATGCACTGCACCCAAGCCACTGAGTAATTTTTCCTAACCTTTCAACTACATCACTCAAACGGGAGTTTTAAAAATGGAACCTGAAGCAGCAAAACTGATCGGTGCAGGTATCGCCGCTGTTGCAATGGCCGGTGCCGGTGTCGGTATTGGTAACATCTTCGGCAGCTATCTGCAGGGCGCACTTCGCAACCCCGCAGCGGCTGACAGCCAGCGCACCAACCTGTTCATCGGCTTCGCGCTCGCAGAAGCAACCGGCCTGTTCGGCCTGCTGATCAGCTTCATCCTGCTGTTCGGCGTCTAGTCAGTCGTCATTGATCTCGCCGGATTTGCGGGTTTCCCGCACCGGCGGATTTTTGCGATTGAGACTGGCAAATCCACCTGCCGCCCCATTTTGGCGGTCAGACAGGAGACCGGCATCATGCCGCAACTTATTGTAGCAGATTTTCTGCCACAGCTTATCTGGCTGGCGATTACCTTTGGTGCGCTTTACTTCATCATTTCACGTCTGGCGATCCCCAAGATCGGCAGCGCGATTGAACAGCGTCACGGCCGCATCGCCGCTGATGTCGCTGAAGCCTCGCGGCTCAAGGAAGATACGGAAAAAGCCATCGAGACCTATGAGGCGGCCCTTGCGGAAGCACGCGCCAATGCCCACGCCATCGTGAGCGAAAACCGTGCTCAGATGACCGCTGAAATCAACAAGGAAGCCGCTGCACTTGACGAGCGGCTGGCTAAGAAGCTGGCTGAAGCGGAAGTTTCAATTGCCAAGACACGTGATGCGGCCATGGCACAGGTGGCCGGCATTGCCCAGGACACCACGGAAGCCATCGTTACTGAGCTTCTCGGCAAGAAGCCCACGAAAGCGGCAATTTCGTCGGCGGTATCGTCCGCTGCGAAGGGTTAGGATCAAGCCATGTTAAGTCAACCTGATTTCTGGGTCGGTGTTTCCTTCGTCCTGTTCCTTGTCCTGCTGGTATATCTGAAAGTACCGGGCATGGTTGCCAAGGGGCTTGACGAGCGCGCTGATGCCATCCAGCACGAACTGGACGAGGCCAAGCGCCTTCGTGAAGAAGCGCAAGCCGTTCTGGCTGATTACGAGCGCAAGAAAATTGAAGCCCAAGCCGACGCGGAAAAGATCATTGCGCAGGCCAAGCGTGAAGCTGAAATCTATGGCGAGGAAGCCCGCCGCAAGATGCAGGAACAGATCGAGCGCCGCAGCCGCCTGGCCGAACAGAAGATTGCCATGGCAGAGGTGGCCGCCGTCAAGGATGTGCGTGCTGCAGCGGCGGACCTTGCGGTTGAAGCTGCAACCCGGGTACTCGGGGCCGAGGTCAAGGGTGCTACGGCATCGGGCCTCATCGACGAGTCCATTGCGGCAGTTCGCAAACAGCTGAATTGAGATAACTGGAAGCACCCGATAGTCGAACCCCCGGCCCTTTTCCAGGTACGGGGGTTTGTTTTATAATGGGTGCCAAATCATGGGGTCTGCGACCAGAGGGAAACTTGACAACAATACCCGTGACCGCCCATGTACGCTTAAATAAAGTCTCTGCCTTGAAACGGAACCAGTGGCCATGACCAACCAGCTTCCTGACCTGAAAGTTTACCTTGCTGCTCCGCGCGGCTTTTGTGCCGGCGTGGTGCGCGCTATCGACATCGTTGAACGCGCCCTGGAACTGCACGGAAAGCCTGTCTATGTGCGCCATGAGATCGTTCATAACAAATACGTTGTGGAGGACCTGAAACAGAAAGGCGCCATCTTCGTGGAAGAGCTCGATGAAGTGCCTGACGGCGACCGTCCGGTGATTTTTTCTGCCCACGGTGTGCCCAAGTCTGTGCCGGAAGCCGCCAAGACCCGCAACATGTTCTATCTCGATGCAACCTGCCCGCTGGTCTCCAAAGTCCACATGGAAGCATCGCGCCACTTCCAGGACGGATATGAGATCGTGCTGATCGGCCATGCCGGCCACCCGGAAGTCATCGGCACCATGGGACAGCTGCCGGACGGTGCCATCACACTGGTGGAGGACGAAGCAGACGTTGCTGCGTTCACACCGAAGGATGCTGACAAGCTGGCCTACATAACACAGACCACGCTGTCGGTCGACGATACTCGCGGCATCATCCAGGCCCTGGAAAAGAAGTTTCCGAACATTCACGGGCCGCACAAGGAAGACATCTGCTACGCCACGACCAATCGCCAGGAATCAGTCAAGTCGATTGCAGACAAATGCGACATGGTGTTAGTGGTTGGCGCACCAAACAGCTCCAATTCACAGCGCCTGGTCGAAGTTGCCAAGACCGCCGGATGCGGCCGGTCGATGCTGGTACAGCGGGCCTCGGAAATCGACTGGTCGGTCATGGACGGCATCAAGACGCTGGGCATCACAGCCGGTGCTTCTGCGCCGGAAGTGCTGGTCAACGAAGTGGTCGACGCATTCCGCGAGCGGTTCAATGTGATCGTTGAAACCGTCAAGACCAGGGATGAGAACGTCGAGTTCAAATTGCCGCGCCAATTGCGCCGCGAAGGTGAGCCGGGCGCGCCTGTACGCGCCGTATCGTGACCCTAGAGCAACATGGGTTCACTTGACCCCATAAAACTGATCTAGCAAGACAAGGCTGGGCCCACTTGACTGACGTCACCATTTATACTGACGGCGCCTGTTCGGGAAACCCCGGACCAGGCGGATGGGGCGCCATTTTAGTGCATGGCGGAACTCGAAAAGAACTGTCGGGCGGAGAAACTGAAACCACCAACAACCGCATGGAATTGCAGGCGGCCATTGAAGCGCTGAACGCGTTGAAACGGCCGTGCAAGGTCGCTGTTTACACAGACTCGGTCTATGTGCGTGACGGCATTACCAAGTGGATCAAGGGCTGGGAGCGTAATGGCTGGCGCACGGCGGCCAAGAAACCGGTCAAGAATGCAGAACTCTGGCAGGCCCTGCAGGCTGCCCTGCAGCCGCATGACATCGACTGGCACTGGGTGAAAGGTCACGCGGGCCATCCGGAAAACGAACGCGCCGACGAACTGGCACGCGCCGGAATGGCGCCTTACAAATAAAGAAAAACCCGCACTCGATGCGGGTTTTTGGATTGTTACAGAAAATCAGGGCCTGTTACAGGGCAGCGAGAATTTTCTCGGCGCTTGACGCCTCTGCCGAACTCGGCACCTCTTCAAGATTCAGCACGCTGACCACACCATCATCCACCAGCATCGCATAACGTTGCGAGCGAATGCCAAGGCCCAGACCTGTTGCATCCAGCTCCATGCCGATCGCCTTGGTGAAATTGGCACTGCCGTCAGCCAGGAAGGTCACTGCATCCTTGGCGCCGGACTGGTCTGCCCATGCATTCAGCACGAACACATCGTTTACCGACACGCAGGCGATTGTATCGACGCCCTTGGCTTTCAGGTCTGCGGCATGCGTGACAAAGCCCGGCAGGTGCTTCATGTGGCAGGTGGGCGTGAAAGCGCCCGGCACGGCAAACAGGACAACCTTGCGACCGTCAAATACATCGGCCGTGGTCATCTGGGTAGGTCCTTCAGCGGTCATTGTCGTGAAGGTTGCTTCAGGCAGTTTATCGCCAACAGAAATGCTCATGGGTTACTCACTTGATTAAAGGGGATTGGAAAAACATGCGGTATCTGGATCAGAGCCTTAGATCAGGATGATTTTTGGTTGAATCAACCAAAAATCATAAACCTGATCGATTCCAAAGTGTTATAGCAACTTTACGGGTTCGTATGAACCCATGTTGCTATAGGTCTACTGCAGCACACCTTCATGGACAAGGCCCGTGTCGCCGTCTGCGATGGTCAGCCGGATGGATTTTCCGGCCAGTGAAACAGCATCGCCGTGGCTGTCCACCGCAATCCGCCATGTACCGATGTCACCTGACCGGCTGACCAGTTCAGGCTTGCGAAAGTAGGAATTGCCGGCCACCTCGACAAAGATATCTGCATCTGCGGGTGATCTGATACCTTTCAGGGATACCTCAAGCGCAAATTTGCCACCCATCTCGACCTGCTTGATCGAGGTAACTGCAAGCCTGTCCGCATCGGTTTCGACCGGTACGGCTGCACGCGCAACCCGGAGGCGGAACTTGTCGGCAGCCGACACAGTGCTCGCATCGATGCCGACCTTTACCTGCGCCTGGACCGGTACGCAAATATCGTTGCACACGGCATAGAATATTTTCAGGTCCAGCATGGCGGGTATGGACGGATCCTGCGGTTTGACATCGACCGGGAAAACCACTTCCGTCTTGTAGCCGATACCTTCGCCGTTTTCGTCCGTGAAGCGATGCGGCAGGGGCATCATCACTTTTGCTGTTGCAACATTTTCAGATCCCGACCAATCGAAACTGGGCGGCACGCCACCATCACCCGGCACCCGCCAATAGGTCTTCCAGCCCTTTTGCATGGTGATGTAGACACCGCTGTGCCAGACGCCTGCCTGCTCGCCCGCATTCATCAGCCGCAAAGAGGTGTAGGGCGAGGAAAACTCCCGTGCCGGCTCATCGCCGGCATTCGCCAGCGTCGATACTGAAACAAGGGCTGCGCCGAGCAGTGTCATCCGAGTGATGTTGCGAACTGTTTCCATGGCACCTTTCTAACAGCAAATTCAGCACCACCGCCATTAAACCGCTATCAAATTAATGCGAGAACCGACACATGGACATTTGCCCGAAGCTCCTTACAGGTGCTATTCTTTGTATCGGCACACAAACTTGGGATCACGACCCGGATGACTGAGCAATATCTCGACGGCAAGATGTTGATTGCAATGCCCGGCATCGGAGACGAGCGATTTGAACGGGCGGTCATATTCGTGTGTGCCCATTCCAGGGATGGGGCAATGGGGCTGGTGGTCAATCATGAGGTCGACAGCCTGTCATTCGGCGGGCTTCTGGAGCGCCTCGACCTGGTCGACAATGACAATTCAATTCGTCTGCCTGAGAGCATTGCTTCGACACGCGTGCTGCAAGGTGGGCCTGTCGAGACCAGCCGCGGGTTTGTGCTGCACTCAAGGGATTATTTCAGTGCAGAAAGCACGTTGGGTGTCGACAGCAATATCGGATTGACGGCGACACTCGATGTATTGCGGGCAATCGCGCGTGGCGAAGGGCCGCGCAAATCGCTTCTGGCACTGGGCTATACAGGTTGGGGGCCGGGACAACTGGAGAGCGAAATTCGTCAAAACGGCTGGCTGCACTGCGACGCTGATGAAAAATTGCTGTTTGACAGTGACCTTGATGCAAAATACCAGTCAGCGCTTGCCCAAATCGGGGTCAGTGAAGCCATGTTGTCAGGCGGTCATTTCGGCAACGCCTGACAACATGGAGCGAGATGAGGTTAGATTGAACCCATGTTGCTCTAGATCAGGATGATGTTTGGCTGAATCAACCCAAAATCGCAAACCTGATCGCTTTCAAAGTCGCCCTAGGCCGCATTGGTCCCCTTGACCTTTTTTGCCACGCTGCGTTTTTTTCTGGCTGCGGCTTTTTTCGCAGGCTGCTTTCTGGCTGATCTGGTTTTCTTGGGCTTGTCCTGTGCCCGCGGCTTGCATGGCGAGGCAGTTTCCGCTGTGTCACGCCTCACGTCGGCGGCACCATTTGTGGTTTTACCCGCCACCGGTTTCTCAACAGCCACATCGTCCGGTTTTTCAGATCCCTTTTTACGTGCGTTTTGCACTTCCGGCTGTTTCTCGGCGACCGGTCGCAGTTTCTCCGGAGCCGGCTCAGCAACTGACGGCTTCGATACTTTCGCAGGCTCTATTGCTGGCGCAGGTACTGGTTTTGGCGCAGGCACTGGTTCTGCCACCGGTTTCGCCGCCGGCGCGGGCTCCGCTTTTGGTGATGGCTTTGGTTCTGCCGCAAGTGGCGCCACAGGTGCAGGGTCGACCTTGGGCACCGGTCTGATTTCCGCTGCAGGCCTTTTTGCTGTCACAGGCGCCAAAGGCGGGATTGGCCTTGATGCTGCCGGTGTCGCCGCCGGAGTTTCAGCAATCCCTGCCAGCGCGTCCTTGACCTGCCGTGATACTGTTTCCAGGTCAGCTTCGGTGGTTTGCCAGCCGCGTTCCGGGTCGTCAACCGGTGTTGGTTCTTCGTCTGCCACGTCATCTGCTGCAGCATGCTCCGGCTCTTGCGGTCCCTCGATTGCCGGTTGCTCGAAAGTCATATTTGCAACCCGCGGCGCCCATGGAGCGGGGTGGAAGTCATATGGGGACCAGGGCGCCAGGCTTTCCGCTTCAGGCTCGGGCTCCGGCTCCACCGTAATGGATGCAGGCGGGACAACCGGCTGCCGTCGCGTCAGGCGGTTCCACAAGGATGCAATGCCGGACTGGCTCGATGAGGTATCACGCGACGGTGCGCCAAGGGCTGCAAGCACCTGCTGGGCATCGATCGGTTCGCCGATCAGAAAACCCTGCGCCAGATCACATTCAAGCGTGACCAGATGATTGAGCTGATCCCGCGTCTCGACACCTTCTGCCACCACCTGCAGGCCAAGGTCATGAGCCAGCAGAATGATGGCGTCCAGGATCACCGACCCGCGATCCGTTTCCAGACCGGCCTGCAGGAAAGAGCGATCCACCTTGATGGTGTCAAACGGCAAGCGCCTCAAATAGGACAGTGATGAATAACCGGTCCCGAAATCATCACATGAAAGGCCGATGCCCAGCGCTTTCAGCCGATCGAGCATCTGCAGGGACAATTCCGGGTTTTCCATCACCATTGTCTCGGTGACTTCCAGCTTCAAAGTGCCAGGCGCAAGTTCCTCGCGGGACAATACCGTGCGCGCAAGATGTAAAAGGCGCGGGCCGGTCAACTGGGAAGACGACACGTTAACCGAAACAAAAACCGGCTGCGCCGGGGTAAACATCCGCTGCCACACGCCCAACTGGCGGGCTGCTTCAGACAACACGAAGGCTCCGATATCTCCAATCAAACGGGAGCGTTCCGCCAGCGGAAGAAAGCTGGAAGGTTCAAGAACCTCCCCGTCGGCCGTGCGCAAACGAACCAGCGCCTCAAACCCTGCCAGCTGGCGGTCAGACAACCGCATGATCGGCTGGTACAGGAGTTCAAAGCGGCGTTCCTGGAGCGCCTCCTGCAGATCTTCGATACTCAGAGCGGTAGATGTTGTTTCCTGCAACATGCCGGGCTTGTAGAAAGCAACCTTGTCCTTGCCGCGCATCTTTGCGTCAAACAATGCAGTGTCGGCACACCTGTGCAGGACGTCTGCACCTTCCATTTCCGGGGTCCAGTGTGCGACACCGACGCAACAGGTGAGGTAAATCTCGTTCGGCGGCACCCTTACCGGCTGGGAGACAGCATGGCGGACCTGGTCCACGAAAATAATCGCTGTTTCCATTGCGTCCTGATCAGATGACGCCTCATGAATAATGGCGAACTGATCACCGGGCATCCGGGCAAGACTGCTGGTCTCCGGCAACAGTTTTTCAATGCGCCGCGAAATGGTCTTCAAGAGACTGTCACCAATTTCCTGGCCGAGCCGGTCATTGACCACGTTGAAGCGGTCAATATCGACAATCACGATATTGAGCTGCAGGTCATCATTGGCGATCGCCCGCTTGGTGGCCTGTGACAGCCGGTCAAGATAAAGCGCGTAGTTGGGCAGGCCGGTCACCACATCGAAAATGGCATCGGACAACAGGCGATTTTGCGAATTGCGCTGTTGCGATGCATCGCTCAGCACGCCTGTCAGGCGCAACCCCGTCTCCGAGCCGTTCGGCAGGGAACTGCCCTTCAGCGTGTACCAGCGATAGCGGCCATCGGCATGGCGTACACGCAACTGCTGTTCAAAATGCTGGTTACCGCGCAGTTTCGCCACTTCAAGAGCGGCAAAATAGGCGTTGTGATCGTTAGGATGTATCAATGTCAACCAGGACTTCTGATCGGTGTTGTCGAGGCTGTCTTCTTCATAACCCAGCACCTTTTCCAACTCGGTGCCGACAAAAAACGAATTGTCACCCGGCTCGTAATCCCAGACAACCTGGGACGCACTGGCCAGTGCAAGCGCATTGCGTTCAGCTTCCAGCGTGTCCTGCTCCGGGTTCAGCGCACTGGAAAAAGCGAAATAGGCCAGAACGAATGCCAGCGCCACCAGCACCAGCGCCAGGCCGCCAACCAGAACAGGTGAGGCGAGTTCACTGGGCGGGCGGGCGATTGCAATAAAGCTCGCAGCAGCCGTCCACAGGCCGAGAAGTATCCAGATCATGCTGGATGACTTTGCCCGCACGCCACCGCGATGGGCCAGAATTGCAGACGCCACAAGTACAGTGACCACACCGAGCGCGAAGCCAATCCGCACGATCTGTTTCACCAATACCGGCTCGAAGAATGCATAGACGGCAAGGGCGACACCGGCCCCGCCAGCAAAAATCAATAGCGCGCTCAGGGTCGGCAGTTGCCGCCGGGTACGCATGATGGTGACGCCCATGAACATCACCCCGGCCGTCATCAATGCCTCAATTATGGCGCTGAGCACTTCATGCCGGGGAACCAGCACCGGCAGAACGGAGTTCAATGCAGCTTCGAGCTGGCCAGTCTCCAGGGTGATAAACCCTACGGCAGGCACGGCGAAAATCATCGACAATGGAAACACGATCTGTGGCGACAACAGCACCAGGCAGGTAATAACCACCACCGCCAGCATCGCCATTCCCAGCACGATGCCGCGATACAATGCCTGCCGATAGGCATTGTGATCAAACGCTGAACGCTGCCAGAGCCTGACGCCTGAAACACCGACCTCTGACAGTTCCAGAGCGACAGTAAGGCTGGTGTTCGGTGGCACGGTGAACGCAAACGCATCACGGTCCGGTATGTTCAACCGGCGCAGTGTTACACTTCGAGAAGACGAGGCAGCCGAAATACGGCTGCTGGAATATGACGGCGAGGCAATTCCTGACCCCGGGAACGACTGCCTTGCCGCGTCAATTACCAGCTCCCTTTCAATTGCCGAGGGGTTGGCGGTCGTGAAAATGGCCCATCGATATTGCGGTCCGGCGCCTGTTGCCTGCAGATTCATGCTTTCGGCTTGACCGGCAGCATTTGCGGGCAGTTTGACCACGACCTGCTTGTTGTCGCTTTGAACAGCGCCCAGAAACGGCACAACATCGATATGGCTGGCTGAAAAATCTGCGCGCACGACCTTGCCGGCATCCTGTGCCGAGACACCAGCCGTGCTTACGATCAAGGCCATGCAGATGCCGACCAATGCTGCAACCGTTAACCGCCAAAATGGCATCGCAACTCTCTCTGTAACTTACCCGCGGTAAATACATCTTAGCCTGACTATCGTCGAAGACCAAAGCCCGCTGACGACAATCGCGCCCACTATCCACTGAAATGGCTGCTGACTCAAAGACATATGCGATCCACCTCAATCACCCGGGCGGGTCTGCGTCCAGCAATGCAAACAACAGGTGATCTTGCCATCGCCCATTGATCTTCAGGTATTTGCGGGCATAGCCCTCCTGCGAAAAACCACAGCGCAACAACAATTTTCTCGAAGCCTCATTGACCGGCAGGCAAGCAGCTTCAATGCGGTGCAGCCGCAAACTGTCAAAGCAGAATGATATGGCCGCGTTCACCGCGGCAGACATGTAACCCTGGTTCGCATATGGCTGGCCAACCCAATACCCCAAAGAACAGGTTTGTGCCACGCCACGGCGCACATTGGAGATGGTCAGTCCGCCAACCAGATTGCCGGATTGCCGGCAAAACACAAAAAACGCATAAGCATAATCGTCTCGCATATCCTTGTTGTAACGGCGAATGCGGTGGCGATAAGACGATTTGGTCAGATCATCACGAGGCCAGGTTGGCTCCCACGGCTCCAGAAATGCCCGGCTGGACGACCTCAGTTGTGCCCATTGGGCATAATCAGCCCCTATGGCAGGGCGCAATATAACCTTTCCGGTCTGAATGACCGGGTCGGTGTCCAGATATGCGTAGGTTCTCAAAAATGACATTTTGACTGTAGTATTCGATGGCCGTCCACACGTCGATAGTTCAGGCAAATCTTGCCGCAAGTTCATTGCCTTGTGCAAGCAGTGATGTATCCCCGACCGCCGCGCGTGACAGGCTTGCCCCGCTGAATGTAGCGGTTGCCAGGCGTTTCACATCATCGGTGGTCACCGCATCCACCTTGGCAAGAATATCGGCAACGTCGGGTACCTTGCCATAGGCGAGGAACTGGCGTGCAATCTGGTCGGCACGCGAGGACGGGCTTTCCAGGCTCATGACAAGCGACGCCTTGAGCTGTGCCCGGGCGCGATCAAGCTCGGCCTGTTCTATGTCCTGCGTACTTGCCAGCAGCACATCTGTCGCCACCTTGCAGAATTCCGCAGCCGTATCCGGTGCCGTGCCCGCATATACCTGCATGAGACCGGTATCGGCAAAAGCCGACACATGGGCAAAGGTGGAATAGCAAAGACCACGGCGCTCGCGAACTTCCTGAAACAGCCGCGATGACATGCCGCCGCCCAGAATGCTGGCCAACAGGTGAATACCATAGACGTCATCGTCATGATAACCCGGCGTTGAAAACGCCATGACCTGATGTACCTGATCAAGCGGCCGTTTGCGCGCCGCATCCCCACCCGTATAGTCCGGCGTGGTGCGGCTGGCGGCTTCGCCGCGCTCAATGGCTGCAAAACGCTCGCAGGCAGCGTCCACCAGTGCATCATGATCAATGCGGCCTGCAGCCGACAACACCATGCGCGACCCGGTATAGTGTTTGGCGCGATAGGCAGAGAGATTGTCCGCACTGAATTTCCTGACCGTTTCCGGCGTGCCGAGAATATCTCGCCCAAGCGAATGGTCCGGCCATGCCAGGTTCTGCACCAGGTCGAACACCAGATCATCGGGGGTGTCTTGTGCAGCGGCAATTTCCTGCAGAATAACACCCTTTTCCAATGCCAGATCGTCGGTCGCAAATACCGGGTTCATGACAATGTCCGAGATCACGTCCAGCGCAAGCTGCCAGTCATTGCGCAACACCCGGGCATAATAGGCAGTGGTCTCCATGGACGTCGACGCGTTCATGTCACCGCCTGCGGCTTCGATTTCAGCGGCGATCTCGAATGCCGACCGGTTCCTGGTGCCCTTGAACGCCATGTGTTCCAGCAGATGAGCCAATCCGTTCTCATTGTCTGCCTCGTCGCGCGCACCTGCCCTGGTCCACATGCCCAGCGAAACGGTTTCAACATGCGCCATGTTGTGGGACACAACGGTCAGTCCGTTTTCCAGTGTGGTGGTGCGTGCGCTCATCAAACTTTACCTACTTGTGTGCGTTCGAGAATGAACTGCTTCACCGCCTGAAGATCATTGGCCAGCACGTCGAAGCGTTCCGGGCGCTGCATCAGATCGCCCAGCCGTTCGGGCAGGGATGGATACGTGCCACTGGCTGCCTCGACAGCATCCGGGAATTTTGCCGGATGTGCCGTCGCCAGTGTAACCATCGGCACATCCTGTCTGGCCCGGGCGCGGGCCACGCCATAGCCCACCGCGGTGTGCGGGTCGAGCAGTTCACCGGTTTCTGCCAATGTCGCGCGAATGACGTCAGCGGTTTCTGTCTCGCTGGTTCGACCGGAGGCAAAGCCGGTGGTGATGTAATCGTGCATGTCCCTGCTCAAGGTGAAACTGCCGGACTGTTTCAATCCGGCCATCAGGGTTGAAAGGTGGCCTGCATCCTTGCCGCAGGCTTCGAATAACAGACGTTCAAAATTGCTGGACACCTGTATGTCCATGGACGGACTGAGGGTCGCCTCAACATCCAGAACCTCATATCGCCCGGTTTCCATCGTGCGGTGCAGAATATCGTTGATGTTGGTCGCAACCACCAGGTCACCTACGGGCAATCCCATATGACGCGCAACGTGGCCTGCAAAAACGTCACCGAAATTGCCGGTCGGCACGCAGAAATCCACCTTGCGGTCAGGCGCACCCAGCGCCAGCGCGGTGGTGAAGTAGTACACGGTCTGCGCCATGATGCGCGCCCAGTTGATTGAGTTGACCCCCGACAACAAGACGCTGTCACGAAAGCCCTCATCGGCAAACATGGCTTTGACGTGTGCCTGGCAATCGTCGAAATTGCCTTCAAGCGCAATGTTGTGAATGTTGGGCCTATCCACCGTGGTCATCTGGCGGCGCTGCACGTCACTGACAAGACCATGCGGGTGCAGGATGAAGATATCCGTGCGGGTGGAGGCCGCGAACGCGTCAATGGCGGCACCGCCGGTATCTCCGGATGTCGCACCGACTATGGTGGCGCGCCTGCCGGCACGTTCCAGCGCATGATCCATCAGCCGCGCCAGAAGCTGCATGGCGACATCCTTGAACGCCAGCGTGGGCCCGTGGAACAGTTCCATCAACCAGTGGTTTGCATCCAGTTGTTTCAGGGGCACCACTGCCTTGTGAGCAAACGTCGCATACGCCTCATCGATCATCCGGCGTAAATGCGCATCTTCAACCTCACCGCCGGTAAACGGCTTGATGACGGCAAAAGCGATTTCCGCATAACTGCTGCCGCGCAACGCCGTCAACTCGGCATGGGTCAGCTGCGGCCAGGTTTCAGGCACATAGAGACCGCCGTCAGATGCCAGACCGGCCAGCAGTACGTCGGTGAAGCCAAGGGCAGGCGCCTGCCCGCGTGTCGAAATGTATTTCATCGTTTCAGTCACTTGTTCGCGTTACGCCTTACCTGAGCCATACTCGCGTCGGCGTTTGCGGATGAACAGCCAGCTCATCACCGCCAGCACGAGAGCCAATGCATACCATGTGAAAGCGTATTGCAGGTGATTGTTGGGTAGTTCAACCTTCAAATCCTCAGGGTCGGGCCAGGTACCTGTTCCAGGCTCGCCGCCGGGTTCCAACTGGACAAACAGGGCCGAGGTAATCGGTTCCGGTCCCTGATATCCGTCCAGCAGATCGTTTGGCATTGACGCAGAGATTCCAACCAGGTCATACCAGTACCAGATACTCTTTTCAGTATCGGCTTCAGGCGAGAACATGTTTCGATCAGACGCCCTGTTGCGGGTGACGCCGGTGAGGGTGAGTTCACCTTCAGGCTTGCGGGTATCGCCTGCAATCGGCACTTTCAGCATGCGTTGATCAATGAAACCGCGATCCACAAACACAATAAACCCCGACTTGTCGATAAACGGTGTGATCACCTGGAAACCCGGCCTCTTGCCGCGTGCGCGATAGACATATCGCGAAGCTTCGTGGCGATATTCGCCGTTCAGACGAACCCGCAGGAAGTCCACGTCATAGCCATGCTCCATGCCGGCTTCGACGTCATATATGGTCACCGGATTGCCAGTCAGGGAGCCTTCGCGCTTTTCAATCAGGTCCAGTTTCCACTGCAGGCGCAGCACCTGCCACGAGCCCAGTCCGATCAGCAGCGAAATGCCGATCACAGCCGCAACCACTATCGGCCAGACGCGGGGCGCAGGGTTTGAGGGGGCGATCGTCACTTGTCTTGCAGCCTGCCTTCGCGCGCACTGGTGAGGAATTGCTGATTGAGAAAAATACCCTTGACCGGTCGCAATAGCAGCAGCGGCAGTCCAACCGCCAGCGGCAGGGCCACCAATGCATGCACCCACCACACAGGCTGCCAGTTCAACTCAACGAACAGCACACCGCCCATGGCAAGCGTGCCGCATAACAGCATGATGAACCAGGCCGCGCCGTCGCCACTGTCGGAAAAGGAAAAATCAAGATCACAGTGATCGCACTTGTCGGGGATTGCCAGATATCCCTTGAACAGCCGCCCCTGGCCACAGCGCGGACACAACCCCTTGATGCCGTTGGAGACCGGCGATTGCGGCGGGTAGTAGGGTTGCTGGTTCATCCGGGAAGCGACCTTTATTGCACTCACACTGCTCTACATAAAAAAGACCGCATGCGAGGACATTTTGCGCCCCTCATGCGGTCCATTGATCAGATGATCAGACTTAAAAACCCTGATCAATGCGGCGCAATTGTTGCACCCACACTGCCCCACACATAAATGCAGGCGAACAGGAACAGCCAGACCACGTCCACAAAGTGCCAGTACCAGGCGGCTG